>LWDU01037604.1_pt1 | contig 45677 bp, 36 predicted proteins | sample 727161 | NCBI WGS metagenome assembly LWDU01 (sample SAMN04566230, study PRJNA314399) | hydrothermal vent metagenome | isolation source: deep sea hydrothermal plume seawater | place: Mexico: Gulf of California, Guaymas Basin | collected 2004-07-11
CGCACTTCACCCAGAGCCGCGCCATTGTAGAGCTCAGACAGGTTCTGGCGGCGCTGGAGAAGCACCACCCGACCAAGGCCATCGCCATATTCACTACGAATCCACTTGTTTGCTGGATCACCTGGTGTGGGCAGAACGATAGAGGCCGTTTCCATTTGGAATCCATGCGGCAACAGGGACGGCACCAGCACCTTGTAGCCCAATTGATTGGCAAGGTCGACGGACGGGTCAAGGACCGTACGAGCAAAGAGATGATCGCCGATGTGTAGACCGGTTAAATCCGGCTGCAGATCGAGAGACAGGAACTCAATCCGTGCCAACAAGGCGGTGCCCCTCCACTCTTCGGAAGCCAAGATCAAACCTGACAGGGGATCCACATCCACCACCCAGTTGAATTCCCCGCCTTCGCGTCTCCAGACCTTCAAGCGAATGGTGGTAAATCCTGCGACCTGACCGGGCCCCAGCTCACTGATCAGGTGGGTGGCCTGAAAACGATTGGGATTGTCGACTCTGAAGTCACGGTAACGGAAGGCGAAGGGTGCGCGACCAGACTCCAAAATCAGAAAGAGAGCCGGGTCATCGTGCCCCGAAAGCACCTGCAGTGGTTCAAGATAGAAACCACCATTTCCGTCACAGGAGACCTCTTCGGTGAACACAAGCGGATCAAAGTCGCCCATCAAGGTCACCTTGCGCACCCCCTGGTGCAAGACAAACTCGGGCTTGGACATCAGCACCTCCAGCAAGGGAGCGCTAGGCTGCTGAGCGCCCCCTCCTGCGGCAGCAGGCCCAAAGGTAGGCGGCACGCCCTGGGAATCAAACTGGTCAGAACCCTGATTGCAGCCAGAGATCAACAAGCTAGAGACCATCAAAGTGATTGCACTAACAGCCGACCTCATCGTGCCTCCTCCTCTTGGATAGCGCACTGCCGACCGGTGACCGAGGCGAGTATTGCGAGTTGATAAGGCTGCAGAAGGTTGCTGTCACCAGCGTGCACAACCTTGAAGGAATAGCTTGGCTCTTTGCCCCCCATCCAAGGATTCGTCACCAAGACCATGAGAGTCGCCGCAGCTACGAAGCCTACTACGGACCACTTCCAACTACGGCCAACGGGTTGAGTACCCTGAACTTCGGAATCGATGCCCGCTATGTCTCCAGCCGATTGAACCAGGGCCCGCTCGGCAGCCAGGACGCGCAGACTCTGATCCACTCGCGCATCCAAAGCAGCGGGGGCAGAAACCACACTACCCTCAAGATAGGAGTCCGGCCAAGCTTCAACCAATTGCTGCTCGAGGGCAAGAGGAACCTCAAGTCGCGGCAAGGATCGCAGGACAGCCAAGGCGCGATCCTGACGACCACCAGAAGTAAGGGCAATTCTCAACGAACGGTCCAGTTCGCTAGGAGCGACCAAATGTTGAAGCTCTCCAATCTGCAGGGCCTGGACTTGATAGCGTGCATGAGCAGCAGCACAGGCTTGACATCCACGAAGATGTTCGGCGAAGGGCACCGGCCCCACCGATCCAGAGCCCAAGCTTGCAATGCAAGCATCCAACCACTCAGAGCAAGGCTCTGGTAGTTGACTCGGGATATGGGGATTGGATTGCACGGGGATCGCTCTGCGAAGATATGAACTCAGTTCAGTAAGTGACGGTCTAGAACCGGTGTGAGTTCCCGATCAAGTGCCCCATGGGCCCGAGACAGCCTAGATTTTACAGTTCCCAAGGAAATCTCAAGGGACTCTGAGATCTCTTCATAGGAAAGCCCCTCCACGTAGCGCAGGACCGTGATCGCCCTCATTTTAGGGCTCAGGCGCGTAATTGCGTCCTGAATGTCATTTTCGAGCTCATGGCGCGAGGCAACCGCGCTCGGGGCTTCCGCCGACTCATCTTCGGGATCGATGGCTGCCCCATCATTCAAAGGAGACCGCAAGCGATCCAAGGAAACCCAAGGGCGACTGGAGGACCTGCGACGCAGGTCGATCGAAGCATTGACCGCAACTCGATAGATCCAACTGGAGAAACGGGACTCGAAGCGAAAGCCGTCTATGCGTCGAAAAACCGTTGCAAAGGTCTCCTGGGCTGCGTCCATGGCATCGGCGGTGCTGCCCGTAATCCGATAGCAGGTGTTGTATACGCGGTCCCGGTAGGCCTCATACAAGTCACGGAAAGCACCCTCCAGACAGACCGGCTCCTGTTCTTGACAAGCTTTGACCAAGGCCTGGTCGGGGTCATCGATAAAAGGGCGGCTCATTGGCAACTGATTTAGACGGCCTAGATTGCTCCGGGGTTCCTTTTGAAGGCCAAATCGCAGGCTACCCCCCCAAGAGGGCTCCAGGATCGAGAACCTCAAGGGTCTGACCCACCGTTCCGGGACAATCCACGTCGCACCAACTGGTCCATTGATCCTCACAGAAAGCCTCGACAACCTCCTTGATCAAGGTCATGCCAGAAGAAGAAACTCCAATCGTCTCCAGCTTCTGATAGCAAACCATGCCAGGCAACCATGAAGAGGGCATGTCGCCTGAGCCACCCGCCGGAAGCGGCTGATGCACCGTATCCCCTGAACCAAGACTTGCACTGCCGCCTTGCGATGCCGTCAACAGCAGATACGGAATGACCTTGGCGTTCCGCCGGTACATGGGAACCATCAGGCCCTGAGAGTAACTGACATCCAGGTCAATGGTTGCTTTCGCGTCCGGAGAGAAACTACCCGCCACACCAATCGTAGCCCCCAAAGAGAGATTCCCTGAAGCCGCTAAGAATGATGGAGGCAGGGGAATGTCGAAGGTCAACAGGGCATCATGCCCTGAAATGTTCATGCTCTGCATGTGGCCAAGACCCAGCAACCGTGTGCCATCAGCGACTGCAACCGAACCGCCGCGCAGGAACTCAAAAGTCAGAGTCTTCGAATCAAGATCACCATCCTCGAGATAGATCACCAGAGAGATCAGCAACTCACCGCCCGAGGTACGAGCAAACATACCCACCTGATTGGGCGCAACCTGGTGGTCCGGAAAGTCCGTCGCATTCCAGGGGGAAGTTTGATGTGCAACTTCGAGCCCGTCAGGAAAATTGTCCCCATCAGTGTCCCGCACCCAGGGAGAGGTCCCCAACGCAACCTCCATACGATCCGAAAGTCCGTCACCGTCAAAATCCGGAGCATCCCAATGAGACGCCGCTAAGGAAGGGCGAGAGGGCCCATCTAGCGCAATCATCAAACCGACTGCAACAAGGGCAACCGGCAGCGCCAGAGCTAGGACCTTCCGAACGAATAATGAATCGGACATAGGGAGAAGAAAGGAGATAATTGAGAGGTAGCCTGTAAAGATGGGCCCAAGACATCCCATCCGTCAAGCGTTGAATTTGAGTCAAAAATCTCATCTTCTCCTGTAGCCCCCTCTGAGGGGTCCAGAAGCGGTTTCGGGGAGCTAGCCCTTGACGAAACTCGGGTCCCAAGTATCCTCCCTGCCCCCATTGGGCGCCCGTAGCTCAGCTGGATAGAGTGCTTGCCTCCGGAGCAAGAAGTCACAGGTTCGAATCCTGTCGGGCGTACCACCCTGGGCTAGGGCAGGGAAAACGGGTCCTACTTGGACTTCAAGACACTTTCAATCCTCGGCACCAGGACCTGTGCCGCGAGCAGCTGGCCACGGGCATTCCAATGGATGTCTTCGCCCCCCACGAACAAGCCCTCGGGACCTGCGCGGTGCATGTCTCGGGTCAAATCGACCACATCCCAGCCGGCGGCTTCAGCCGCAGCAACAACCCGAGCCGTGAGCCTCGCGGGATCATACTGCTTCCACTTCGAAGAGTCCGGACGAATGGGATAGCTGGGATCAAGATCCACCGCCGAAGGCACGACCAAAGCCAGACTCCTTGAACCTGTAATCTGCAAGGCACCCTGCAACTCCACGAGCACAGCGGTCAGCAGAGCAGCCTTGTCTTTGGCGCTCGCAGCATCCCTCACAAGCGCCACATCTGCGTCCCATGTGTCATGCTCAAGATCCCGGACAACCGCATCGCCACTGATGTAGTCCTCGTGCTGCTGCAGGGCGGCGAGATACCAGGCCTCGACCAATCGATCCGGATCCACAGCCAACGAAGGCTCATGAGCACCCATGGTCACTCGCCACCAACGCAGCAGGGCAGGGGACCGGGCGGCCTCGGCACGCTGAACAAAGCGCATTCGCAAGGAAGGGCCGAGGGCAGGACGACGCCGGACCAAAGACCCATCGGACCCAAGCTCAAACAGCTTGTTACGCATCAGGTCGCCCAGATCATTGTGGGCACAGAGAACCATGATCACCAATTCTGGCGCCAAAGCCGCGCCCTCGCGCTGGAACCATAGAAGAGTCTGGTCCGGGCCGTAGCTCTCGCGCCCTGCATTCAGGACTTCAACACGGCCCCCAAACAGGCCCTCCAATTGCGCTCTCAGGGTTTCTTCCTCGGGTGAATTACCCGCCAGAACCAGGCTATCTCCCAGCAGCAAGACTCTTGGCCGCCGGTGGCCGGGATCCGGCTCAGGCCCACGCAGGCCGCTGGAATTGATCTGGACCAGTACCCGCCGGTGATCCGAACCGGGGGGCATCAACTGAAGGCGACTAGATCCCGGAAGCGCGTCGTGCAACAGATCCGGGTCGAGTCGATAGTTCTGACCAGCCACTGGAAACCACCGGGTCAAACCAACTTCGACCAATACCGATGCAACCAGCAGGCCCACCAGGAACGCCCCAAAGCGGCGCAGATTTCTTCCCGGCCTAAACACCTACCGGGGGGAAGAGTTCCTCAAGTGCTGTCAGTGTTTCTGGTTCCAGGCTGACACCCAATGCCCCCAGGTTTTCTTGCAGTTGCTCCACGCGCGTTGCACCGGTAATCACTGCAGCCACGGAGTCCTGGTGCAGAATCCATGCCAGAGCCAACTGAGAGGGCTTGAGTTGCGCTGCGCTGGCCAACTCAGAAAAGGCACACAAACGCTCACGGCCATGATCGGTCAATTGCTTCTTGAGCCAATTGGTGTCCGCCCCTCTTGTGCCTGAGGGCACCCCCTGGTCGTACTTTCCGGTCAAGAGGCCGCCAGCCAGGGGGCTCCAACACACCAGGCCCATTCCGCTCTCGCGTACCGCAGACTGCACACCCCCTTCGATCTCGCGGTTCAACAGGTTGTACTCAGGCTGCTCCACAATCGGCCCGTGCCAACCATGTTCACGACAAAGCGCATGGGCCCGCTGCAAACTGTCAGCGCTCCAGCAAGAGGTTCCCCAATAGAGCACCTTGCCCTGATTGACCAGATGGTCCATAGCTCGAATGGTCTCCTCCAGCGGCACATCCGGGTCCTCTCGATGACAGAAGAAGAGATCCAAATAGTCCATACCAAGCCGGCCCAGGCTGCGGTCGCAACTCTCCAGAATATGCTTGCGGGAAAGCCCGTGGTCGTTGGGTGCATCGCTCTGGGGCCAGAAACACTTGCTGGAGATCACCAACTCGTGGCGTGGCACATGAGCAAGAGCCCGCCCAGCGGCCTCCTCTGCCGCGCCCTTCGCATAGGCATCCGCCAGATCTACGAAGTTCACCCCAGCCTCAATGGCCATGGCGAGAATATTGGAGGTTGTCCGCTCCTCGATTGAACCGCCAAAGGTCAGCCAGCCGCCGATCGAAATTGCGCTGACTTCCAGTCCGGAATTGCCCACGCGTCTATATTGCATCCCGCTGTCATTCATACATCGCAGGATAACGCCTGGCAGGGCGTGAGGCTCAGTCCATGTGCGCCATCACGCGCTCATCGCCCATTTGCAGGCGCAGGGCCATGCGACGGGCAACCCGCCCGAAAACCACTTCGTAGGTACGCAGAATACCCTTGGCGGTGACTCGCCGCACAAAATCGAAGGTGATCCAGTAGCGCGGACCTCGCAACCCCTGGGCATGGGCATAGAGCTTGGCCTGCTCGCTGACCATCCACTCGCTATAGAGCATGTACATGATCAGATAGACCGGAGCCATGAATTGCACCTTGATCGCAGGCTTAGCCAACGGCATCAGCCAGGGGTAACGCACCAGGATTGGAAACAACTTGTGCAGGTTCTCGATCTCGCGTTTGTTGTCATACTCGATCGCGCTGGTGCGATTGAACTTGACCGGGAAGTCGTCATAGGCAGCCACCGCATAGCCCATCTCCTTGGTCATGCCCTCGATGTCGAACATTGGATAGGGCTGCATGATCGAAACCAAGGGGTGATCCACCTTGCAACGAATGTTGAGCCGCACCGTGTCGAATTCATCCTCCATGCTGGCGCCAGGACCTCCCAGCATGTTCAAGGAACCCAGGCGAATGCCGTGCTTCTTGATCCAGCCAGCTGAATCTTCAAGTTGTTGCAAGGTGGTGTTCTTGCGGAAGATCGCATTTCGAATGTAGTCGCTTGCAGCCTCGAAGGCGATGCGTGCGTACACGCAGCCCGCTTTCTTCAAGATGACTATGTGCCGCTCCTTGGTCATGTTGGCCATCAAGATGCAGTCAAATGGCAGACCGACTTCCTTCGGGTACTTCTCGCAAAACTCATCAAGCCATTTGCCCGAGAGATTGAAGATGTCATCGAGAAAGTGCACAAACTTCAGATTGTATTGCTCCTTGACCTGCTTGATCTCGGCGAGCACATGATCCACGGAACGTTTGCGCACATACTTGGCGTTGGTTGACGAGTAGACCTTCTTCTTCAATGCATGGTGAAAGCAGAAGGAACAGTTCATAGGACAACCGCGCTGGGTCACAAACACCTTGCGATCGGAATCCCTGTATATTGCGCCAGCGTCGTAGACCACCGAACGGTCTGGAAAACCCAGAGAGTCGAGATCCTGCGGTGGGGGGCGCATGCCGTTCACCAGGACCTCGCCGGTTTCGCGATCCCTTATCCAGATGTTCTCAACTTTGGTGTAGTCCTCACCAGCGGCCATCAAGTTCAGCAGTTCAGGCACCGCCTCCTCTCCCTCACCGCGACAGATGGCGTCCAACTCGGGAGTCTCCTCCAAGATCTCGGGCACATAGGTAGGATGCGCACCGCCCATAATGGAAAATACGTTGGGCAGTTCAGCCTTGACCTTTCTGTTGAGGTCGGTGAAGTACTGCTGCATGCCAGTGGTGGCCGAGAATGCAACGACATCCGGGTTGTATTCCTTGACCTTTTCGATCCACTCCTTGTCAGGCAGAAAGAGGCCCTTGGTCTCGTGCCCTGCGTCTTTGATCGCTCGCGAAAGCCACATCAACCCCAACATTTCCTGAGGCAAGTATTCGTTGATGAATAGGACTTTCATGGGGCAGCGTGATATTCCGAGAAGATTCTTCACCGAGAGGCCACTTGACCATGCAAGGGGACCGGAGCTCCTGGAGGTCATTCTATCGGCCATTTCAGAGGCTGTGGGGTAGTCTCCCCGCGCTAATTCTGCCCGCCAGGGCCGTAACCCCTCGTGGCAGCCTCAAGAACGGCTTCCACCTGTTCAAAGGTCCCATCACGTGTAAAGGCCTTCGCTTTCTTCAGGCCTTCAGCCACAAAAGAAGCCCCCAGTACGGGATCCGCGCAAATCAATCCCAGGGCCCGGGCCACGTCCGAGGCGTCGTGAGGGTCGACCAAGAGCCCATTGACCCCGTCCTCCACCACCTCCGGATTGCCGCAGACGCCGCTGGCCACCATCGGTGTTCCCAGGGCCTGGACCTCCAGCAGGGTGTGGGAGAGGCCCTCGTACTCGCTGACCAGCGCAAACACGTCCGCCGCCCGGATCCAAAGGGGTATCTCAGAATGGGGTACGTTCCCCAGAAAGCGCACCCGATCGGCAACGCCGAGATCATCGGCAAGGGCCTCCCACTCCTGCTGCATATCCCCATCGCCTGCCACTGCCAGATGAACATCCTCAGGCAACTCAACTAGTGCATGCAGCAGTTGATCCACCCGCTTCCAACCCATCAAGCGGCAAATCGTCAGTACCAGCTTGCCTCTGTGTTCGCAACCCAACTCTGCCCTGGCTTCATCACGGGTCTGCGACACACCCTCTGCCTTGGGCCCGTGATAGGCGTTGAATATCCGGCGCACCTTGTCAGCAGCAACCCCGTGGTGCTGCAAGAGAATCTGCCGTAGAAACTCCGAACAGGAGATGATTCCGGTGCACCAGGACCACCAGCGCCGCTGCAAGAAGCGAACAAGGCGCACTTGCCAACCGTAGCTGTGATCTTGAAACTCAACAATGTTGTCTCTCCCACACCAACCCTTGCGGTGGGATATCTCCCAGGCTCCATCCACCATGATGCGGATCACAACCGGCTTTCGCCGCAGCTTGACGGCCAGGACGTGGAAGAGAGCCAGGTGCTCGTTCACATAGACCACGTCCGCCCAGCCAGCGGCCTTGAACACGGCCAAGAAGGCACGCATATAGCGCACAGGCAAAGATCCACGGCTGATCGCTTGAACCAAGAAAGGGTACCCCTTGGGTTCAGGATCAGAACAAAAAGCCACAACGCGCACGTCGTGCCCTCGATCCAACAGAAAGCGCGCCAAACTGGGCACATAAACTGCGGGCCCACCCAGGTCCGGAGGAAAAACGGGTGAGGTGACAAGCACGCGCATGGGCCCAAGTCTAGCGCTCTGGTCCGCGAGCTTCTAGGCTGCCCGCCCGCAGATCGAAGCCCTATAATGGAACCCTGAAATGAGCGCAGACCATAAAGAGAAGAAACAGTGGCTGCGCCTGCTGGGCGGCTTAGCCTTGGGCATCTACCCCCTCCTCATCTACTTGGGCATTACGAGTGGAAGTCCCAAGGGAACTGGGATCCTGATGGCCACCTGCGCGGCCTTTCTCATCCTGTTCCGTACGCGTCATGTTTCTAGGCCCCAGTTGATGGGCGCCTCCCTTCCCTTCCTACCCGCCCTGGGGATTGGACTAAGCGCTGGCATCGTGGACGACGAGCGCTTGCTCTTGGCCCTCCCAGCCCTTGTCAGCCTTTCAATTCTGGTTCCTTTCGCCTGGTCCCTGCGAGAGAACTCGATGCCCATGGTCGAACGCTTGGCAATCATTCACCTCCAGAGCCTCAACCCCAAAGATCAGGAACACTCCCCTGACCCTCGCCATTGCCGCCGCTTCACCTGGATTTGGTCGGCATTTCTATTGCTGAACGCCTGTTGCGCAGGAACCTTGGCGGCCCTCTCGATGATCGATTGGTGGTTGGCCTACGCCTGTGGCATTAGCTACCTCCTGATGGGGGTACTCTTCGTAGCCGAGCGGCTGCTGCGGCCCAAGCATATGGGGACTTAGATCTGTACGATCAAGAAGCGAAAATCTCTATGAGAACCAAGAATCAAGAACAGCCCGTTCTGCGCATCGGTGAGGAGAACAGCTCTGAAATGGCGAGGAAGGGGCTGTTCCCTTTGCTGGCCTTTTGCTCCCTGAATCACAGTGAATCTCCTGTGAATGGGGCCCTGACAATCCAGACCGACCTGCCGGTCCTCGGAGGTTCCCCTAGCCAAGAGATTTGGTATGCAGGCGAAGTGTCTCGCCGGAGCGAGTCCCATGGATTCCAAATTGCCGAGACTTCCACATGGACAGTTGGCACATTGGTCATAGAAGGAGGTTCTCTTGGCGAAAACACCCGCAAGGCCTACGCAGCCCTCACAGCATTCCTCACGGATAAGCGGCAGCACCCTGTGCGCCTGTGGAACACGATCCCCCAGATCCACCATAAGTCCGGTGAGCTCAATCGCTATATGCGGTTTTGCCAGGAGCGCGGTTCGATACTCGACCGGTATCTCAAGAGTGGATTTGGAGGCTCCTTGTGTGCCGCCACAGCAGTTGGATCGGAGAGAAACCGGCAAATCCTCAGTTTTGTTGCCTTTCACAAAGCGGGGCAAACCTGTGAGAACCACCGGCAAGTCAACGCCTACGAATACCCCAAGGAACACGGACCTACCAGTCCGACCTTCGCCCGGGCTATGCGAGTGGCCGGTCCCAAGGACGACCTCCTCTTCATTTCTGGCACGGCCAGCATCGTCGGCCACCGCAGCCAGCATCCCGGGCATGTTGTCAACCAGACCGCAGAGACCATTCGCAATCTCCGGGTCCTGCTGGGGCCCTACACCCCTGTTTCCCTACGGATCTACCTGCGACGACCCAAGGACTTGAAGTCAATCCAAGACGCGGTGCAGACAGCCTTCGGGACTAAAATCTTCACTCTCTACATCCAAGCAGACATCTGCCGCAGAGAGCTCTTGGTTGAAATCGAAGCCGTGGCGGAGTACCCCCGGACAAACTCACCGAATGCCTGATCAGCCCTCATTCATGGTCCTCCCTGGGGAGAAGTTCTTTCAAGGCCATTTCGATGGGGATCCGGTCTTACCGGCAGTTGCGCAATTCAGTTTGGTAGCGGATGCCCTGCGCCAATGGGATCCCACGGCCCAGATTATTGGGATTGAGGCCGCCCGTTTTCGCGCACTGGTCCTGCCCCGTGAAGAACTCAAGGTTTCTTTCCAAGGGCAAAGTGGTGATGACAGGCTGCGCTTTGACATCCACCGGGATGAGCAAGTTATCAGCCAAGGCAAAATTCATGTCTCCCGATCCGTGTAGCCGCTTGCCCCAATCAGGGCCTGCTCTGCTGATCACTGAAGTGGTCAGGTCTTCTGTTGCCGAGGCACAATGCTTGGGCACGGTTCATGCCGACTCGGCCTTCCGCAGCCCCTCCCCGTTTGGGGATGAAATCCCATCCTTCTTGACCGTAGAAATGGGGGCTCAGGCGGCAGCCATGATTCAAGGAATCCGTGGAGAGCAGAGAGAGGCTCGATCTGGATTGGTGGTTAGCGTTCGCAGGGCAGAGTTTGTGGCGCCTCGCCTGTCCGCAGATCTAAAGTTCATCGTCAGCGTGCAAGAGCAAGCCAGCGCACCGCCCTGCCGAGTTTTTGACTTCGAAGTCAGCGCCGACCAAGAAGTCCTTTCTTCGGGTGAAGTCACGATCTATCAGGGAGAAGCACACTCCTAGGCGAAAGGACCTAGTCGGACCGCTCCAGGACTAGCCAACAGCCCGCACCGCCCGTGGCCAGGGACGTAACCAAGACTCGCTGGGCAGGCCCCATGGACTCTCCCCCATGAGGGCGCAAATCAATGTTTGGGTCCACCTCACCAAGGGTTCTGGCCAAGCGCCAATCCACCCCATCGAGGGCCATCAGTGCGGCCGCAAGAAACCCGCCGCCGTACTCCCCGGTCACTGCCTTAGGGCACAAAATCGGAGGAAGGGCTTTCGCTCCAAAGGCGCTGATCAAGGTCAGCCCTTCCAGACGGTCTCCCCTCAAGGCGCCAGACGCGCCAGAGACCACACGGTCGATGGAATCCAGGTCGATCCCTTGCCGTGCTAAGCCCGCACGCAACTGAGAGCCTAGGTGTTGATGGCCCACGCCCCAGTCTGTCGCCTCTGCGGTGCAATCGTTCGCCCTCACAATGGCCGCGATCCTTGCCCGCAGGGGAGCACCCCGTCCCCTTGCCGCTTGCTCGTCCTCCAACATCCAAATCGTCGCCCCCTCCGCAACCAAGAATCCCGAACGGTTGGCGCCAAACACCTGCGCCCGCTCAACCCCCATGGCGTCCCGGGCCAGAGCCCTGTAGGCCGCAAGGGCCGCATGCTGAATCGGACTGACCTCGTCCACGGCGCCAGCCAAAACACGGGAAGACCTCCCATGCCGGACGAGATCCGCCCCCCGACAAAGAGCCAGCAGTCCACTCGCTTCCCTTTGGCTAATTGTGAAGTTCGCTCCTGTGGCGGAGTGAGCAAGGGCAACCTGCCCGGCATGGGCATTGGCCACAGTCTCCATGAACAAGAAGGGTGAAACCGCGAGGGCCCCCTCGTCGCGGATCTGCTTGAGGAGCTTGTAGGTGAAACTGGTGGAACCAAAAGCTGTCCCCAGCGCAACAGCAGCCTCATCCCCCGCAAAAGAACCCTCTTCCATCCCGGCATCTTTCACCGCCATGGCGGCAGCCACCACGGCCATGCGACTTGCGGGGCTCATTCGCCGAGCCTGCCGAGTCGAAAGCCACGGATCCATGACGTCCCTCGGTAACAAACAGGCCGTTCTCGCAAAGTGGGGTCCATGCAGACCTTCGCTGCGGTCCACCTCACCGGTGATCGGCACGCCGTTCCTAAGCGCAGCTGCCAAGCACTCCTCCCCCGCTCCTGGACTGCTGAGAGTTCCAAGTCCCGTCACCACCACGGGTCGCATCACTCAGACTTCCCCTCGTATCGGCCCAAATGAATCGCCGCATTCGCTCCGCCAAAAGCGAGATTGACGCTGAGAGCTGAGCGGCAGGAAGTAAGTTCCCGCGGCTGACCAAGGCACAGATCTATTTCCACTTCGGGATCCAGGGGACCCGCGCCGGGAACCGGGGGCAGCCGACGGTGCTGAAGGCAGAGTACAGTGACCACCGCCTCAAGCGCGCCACAGGCACCAAGCAAGTGTCCAACCGATCCCTTGGTTGCGGTCACGGGCACTTGAGCCAAACGGTCGCCCAATAACCTCTTGAGGGCTCTTCCTTCCGACAGGTCATTGTGAGGGGTTCCCGTACCGTGGGTGTTGACAAAGTCCACGGTTGAGCTCGCCCCTACCTGCGCCCCCAAGGCTTGAGTCATGGCGCGCCACGCACCACGCCCCTCGGGATGGGGCGCGGTCATGTGATGGGCGTCACAGGAAGTTCCCGTTCCCGCCAGAACCGCGAGGGGCTCAACACCGCGGTCCAGCGCGTGTTCAAGGGACTCAATTACCAGAACTCCCGAGCCCTCGCCGATCGAAAGGCCTTCGCGATCCTGCCGAAAGGGCCGCGCGGGACAACTGTCCACGGCCCGCAAGGAATTGAATCCCGCGTAAGTCAATTCGCAAAGCCCATCAGAGCCTCCTACTAGAGCCAAGGAGACTTCCCCGCTCGTGAGGCTCATGAAAGCAGCCTCAAATGCCATGGTGGATGCGGAACAGGCAGAGGCGATAGTCTCCGCAGGGCCGCCGATCCCTACCTCCCGTGCCAGCGCATTGGCCGGAGCACACTCAGCTTGCCCACCCACATGACTGTACTTCCCATGCCCCAATCCCGCGGCCATGACAATGGATTCCGCTTCCAACATGCCCCCCGTACTGGAGCCAAAGAACAAGCCGGCCCGGGCCATCTCGGAACTTCCCGGTAGAAGCTTGGCTGTCCCCATGGCCTCGCGGGCAGCGGTGAGGGCGAATTGATCTGTACGAGTGACTCGGTCTAGATGTCCCCCCTTCGACGAGCGCCGGATGAGGCCCGCTCGCACTCCTGGGACCTGGGCAGCAATGCTCGTACGATGCACACCCGTATCAAACAGACTGAGTGTCCGAATGGCTGTCTCGCCAGCCAAGAGAGCCTCCCAAAGGACTTCTACCCCCGCTCCAAAGGGACTAACCACACCCAGCCCTGTGATTACCAACTGGGTCAAGGTTGCCACCTACTCGGGGTCAACTTCGAGCCGCTCAATTACGAACTCGGAAAGGCTCTGTACGGTTTCAAAGGCAGTTTGATCCATGCCCGAACCAACAATCTTGATTTTGAACGCCTGCTCCAGCCCCACAGCCAGCTCAAGCGCATCCACCGAGTCGAGGCCAAGCTCCCCCTTGAGGGACAGATTGTCCGCGATCTCACCGGCTTCCATCCCGTCGATGAACAGGCGTTCGACGATCAGCTTCTTGATGACAGCTTTGACTTCTTGAACGGTCTGTATCATCTATTTGAGAGACTCCGATTCTTGAGCCACGCGATCAAGTATAGGGCTTCAAGGCGCAGGCGCGTGCCCATGTCTGGCCGATCGTTACCTCCCAAAGCCGAGACCAAAGCCCGGGTGCCCGCAGGCCATGATTCCGTCGCAAAGAGGATCTCCTGGAAGCCTGGGCTGTAGAACTTCAGCACGAGCCGCCGGTAGAAACGGTAGCGCCGCTGCTGCTCTGAGCCGTAGGCGCGCAGAAGCCCCCTGCCCCTCCCCAGATTAGCTCCCAGGGCTCGGTCCAAGGCGCCCGCCGCATCCACAGCCCCTGACAGGGCCAAGAGAACCCCCGATGAGAACACCGGGTCGATGAATGAGCCCGCATCCCCCACCAAGAGCCAATTGGACCCGCTGTAGGCCCTCGTTGAATAGGAAAAGTCACTCTCCCAGCTGGGCTGGTTGGTGACCTCGAGCTTTTCCATAAATGGCTGAAGCAAGGGTAACTGACCCATCCAACGCTCAAGACAAGCGGATGGACTCTCGGCGAGGTCCTTGGGCTTTTCGCCCGAATCAAAGACAAAGCCCACGCTGGTGACCCCCCCAGGAAGAGGGATCAGCCAAACCCATCCCTGGCCAGGTCGAAGGATGATCCGGATATCGCCCGCAGCTCGCCCATCTTGGAACGGTATACCCTTGAAGTGCCCAAAAAGTGCCGCCTTTCGCAAACCTCGATCCATCCGGCGCAGCCCCAATTGACGCGCTAACACACCCTTACGCCCCGTCGCATCCACCACAAAACGGCAGTCAATTGCGAACTCACGCCCCACCGAGTCCTTCAATTGCACCCGCGGAAGGGGCCGGTCAAAATCAACCCCCAAGGCTTGGCACGGGGCAATCAGCCGCGCACCCTTCGCTTGAGCTCGGTCAAGCAACAATTGATCAAACCCTGCGCGCATCACCTGCATGGTTTCGGGTTGCTTGATTCCCGGGGCCCCCTTGAATTCGATGCGCGCACGGCGTTGGTTGCACTCCGAAAGAAATGTTACGCCGTGCTTTTGGACGGATTGCACGCCGAGAGATTTCGGATCCAAACCAAGCCTCTCAAAGATCGGATTCGAGAGAGGAAGCAGTGACTCGCCGATATGAAAACGCGGGAAGACCTCCCCATCGACAACCACCACACGATGCCCAGACTCTGCGAGAAGGGCCGCGGTCACGGCTCCCCCGGGACCAGCCCCGCAAACCACCACATCCGCCATTTCCGGGGATTCTCTTCGAGATTGTACTGGCATGATTTGGCCGCCATCGCGGCCAGGAGGCGTACAAGAGATCAGCCTACAGCCTGTTGAGTTTCTTCTCAAGCACACAAACGGGCCCGACCCAAGCGGTGAAGTCTTGACGGACAGGCCCCATGGCGCATGATGAGGTTCCCGAAGGTCGTCAGTACCTGATCCATGGACCCTATCGTTAAGCAGTTTCTGGCCCTCGCCAAGGAAAACCCTGAGCGGGCTATTGCCCTCGGGCACGGGTGGGTTTGGTCTCGGCAACAATTAGCGCTCGAAGCCCAAACGAGGGCAAAAGAACTTGAGCAATGCCTTAGGGAAAACGCCCGCGGTTCTGGAGCTCTAGTTGCCTTAGCATCCCTGCGTAAGCCCAGTTTCCTGGCCAGTTTTCTGGCTTGCCGCATAGCTGGCCTTTGTGTTCTCTTGCTCGACGAGGATACGCCGGCCGAAGAGCAGCAACGACTGGCCCATGGGTTAGGGGCCTGGGCGATCTGGAGACCTACTCAAGAACGGGAGGGCTTGCCCGTTTCCTCTGAACTGGAAGTCCTCGGAGGCACCACTTGCTTGCCGAAGGCAGCCTGCCTGAAACTGACCTCGGGCAGCACCTCGGACCCCGTGAGCATCATGACCCCGACAGAGTCCCTACTTGCAGATGCAGCGGCTCTTGCCGACTCCATGGGATTCAACGGTGAAGACCGGTTCTTGGTGACCGTGCCCCTTTCCCATGCCTATGGCCTATCCATGCTCGCTTCCCCCGCATGGCTCCTGGGCGCGACCCTGATTTTTCCAATGGCCGGAGGCGAATTTCAAGCGGCCGAAGAATTTGCAGCTACGGTCCTCCCCTCGGTTCCCTCTTGGTTTGAAGCCCATCTGGCCCGCTCGGCGGACTTGCCTCCATTGGACCCTTCGTTGCGCCTCTTGATCTCAGCAGGCGCACCCCTGCGATCCAAGACAGCGCTGGCCTGGGAGAAAACCCATGGCAGAGCCATTCATGTCCTCTACGGCAGCAGCGAATGCGGTGGCATTTGCTACGACCGCACGGGAACTGCCGCCGAACGGAGCCGGGTAGGCAGCCCCATCACGGGAGTCCAGGTTGATCTTGACGAGTCCGGCTTGATCTCCGTGCGCTCCGCAGCAGTCACCACAGGGTATTTCCCCTCCTCACCTAAGCGCCGCTCCTCGATTGAAGATGGCTGCTTTCGGACCGAGGACCTGGGCGAGTTTGTCGACGGAGAGCTGGCCTTGCTGGGACGCACAAGTGAGTGGATCAATGTCAAGGGCCGTAAGGTCAACCCCCGCGAAATCGAGTCCGTTCTCGAACAAATGCCTAGCGTCACAGATGTTGTGGTCTTACGCCGAGAGCTCCCCGATGGGCGGGGAGAGGGCATCCGTGCCGTGATTGCGTGTGCTCCGGGATCCATTCACTTTCCAGAAGTTCTCGCCTGGTGCAGTTCGCGCCTTGTGAGCCATAAGATTCCTAGGAGCATTGCGTTCGTCGAGCAGCTGCCCCGCACTTCCCGGGGCAAACTCGACCGGGCTGCCCTATTGTCCATGCCATGAGGTGCTCCCTACTCATAATCTCCACAGCACTTGCCGTTTCGGGGTGCCGGGGGCTTGGACCTCCTCCCGAAATGCTGAGAGACCTCTTGGTAGAACGGATCAAGGGCTCTTCACGCCGGCTCTCTCGATCAGAGTTGGAATCCCCCTGGTTCAGCGGCGAATTCAAATCGGTCCTGATCGAGAGCTGCGAAGAGTCGCCGAAGATTCGTCTCCAGTTATACCCTGACCTAGGAAGCAAGGCCCTTGACCTGATCGCAACGCCTAAAGGAATCGTCGGACATTGGACTTTCGTAAACAATGAGGAACAATCTGCGGGCACAGCTAGATTGACACGTATCATCGGCATCAGCCTACTCGAAAATGCAACCGCCCTTACCTTTGAGAGAGTTGTGGGAGCACGAGTTGAACGAGATGGCTTCTTGCTGGATGTCACACCTGTGACAGGGGGCGATGAAACTCAAGTATTCGTTTTGATTGATAGCTCGGGTGCAATCAAGTCCCGCCACTACCAGGATCGGGGAGTGTCTTGGACCGAACAACTGGGAGCTATCCACAACTTTGAAGGAGCGCAAGTTCACTGGACCATCTCCAACGAGCTGGTGACGCCGATTTCCCCTCCGAGCCCGAACTTGTTTCAGTTCGTAAAATCATCAGGGATCAGTCCATGATTGGTTCAGCAAGAATGTGTTCTTTGACCCAGATCTTGCTCTTGATTGCCCTCACTGTGGCCGGGGCCATTGGGGTTACCCGGCTCAAGATTGACCCCGATGTGGGTTCCGTATTCCCCCAGGACAATCGAATGGTGCAGTTGCTGCAAGGCACATCAGCGGGCCAGCAGGCGGCGCGCTCCCTGTTCCTGATCTTGGAGAGCCCCTCCATTGAGGAGCAGCTTCCAGGCCTTGTCCATCGGCTCCAAGAATCTCCTCTGGTGGCGTCTGTTGACGCCCTTAAGGCCGAATTCGACCGAGATCGGACCGCTGCACAGACGGCCGCGCCCCTTTGGTATCTGGACGACCAAGCCCTAAGAGAACTCGAACAGCGACTGCAGCCGTCAGGTCAGAGGGAGGGCATTGCCGACAGCTTGACCCTGCTCGCAACTGATCCCATTGGGGGCAAACAGGCCCTGCTCAGCGATCCGCTCGGCTTGCGCTGGGTCTTCAGTGATTCCCTCGCCCGTAGCTTGCCCGAAGCTCTCAGGGGAGACTCGCCCTACCTATTGAATGACCGGAGAGACACGGCGGTCATCCGGGTGATGGGCACCCGCGACCCCTTTGACATCGACTATTCCCAGGCCCTGCTCGCCGACTTAGCCGATCGCCTGCAGGGATTTCAGATGCAACCGGTTGGGGGCTACGCCATCGCCCAAGAAAGCTCCACCCGCATCAAGGGAGACCTGCACTCCTCACTGTCCTGGTCTATCCCCCTGATACTGCTGTTCTTGATCTTCTCCACCCGCAGTTGGCTCTTGCCCCTCCTCATCCTGCTCCCGGTTGGTGCGGCGGTAGTATGGGCCCTGGGACTTGGAAGCTGGATGTTAGGGCCGGTAACTCCCATCGCCCTCAGCTCTGCCGCAATCCTAATTGGGCTGGGCGCAGACTTCAGCATCCACTTTGCTGGCCGCTTCGAAGAGGAGCGCAAGAAAGTCGACTGTCCTTCGGCGCTCAAGACAACCCGGTCCCACATTGGCCGGGCACTACTGGGAGGCATGCTGACCTCAAGTGCGGCCTTTCTCGCCATCAGCACGGGCGCATTCCCCGGACTTAGAGACTTGGGGTTCTTGTTGGTCCTAGGCCTGTTCTTCTCGTTGTTCGCAACCTGGGTATTCTTGCCCCTCCTCCTTCAAGGGTGTGAATCCTGGCTCAAACCCCGTGGGGTCGATGGTGCGGGACTCCTCATAGCACGGCTCACAGATTCTCCCCTGAGTGCACCCATGGCCCTGATTTTGGTGGGTTTGGGAGGGGCCGGATGGATCGCCCTAGGGTCCGGTGGCCTGGCCTTTGACGCCAGCCCGGAGCGCATGCGCCCTGCGGATTCAGCCCAAGCTCGCGCCAGTCAACAATTGGAAGAGAAGTTGGGCTTTGCGCCCTTGGGGCTCACGGTGGTGCTGGACCAACGCCAACCAATCGAACCTTTGAAGGACGGCATTGCGGACCTTCAAAGGACAGGCGTCATTGCATTTTCTTCAGGGGCACATAGGGATCCCCTCGGAAAAACCCAAGCAGCGAAGATCGAACAACTGCGCAAGGCCAGTGCTGGTTGGGCACAAGCTGCGGAAGAGAATCTTCGTGCTGCTGGCCTGGGACCTAACGCGTTCAAAGCGGGGATCACCTCTTGGGACACTCGCCTTAGTGCAAACCCTCCATCCGGCCAATCATCGGGCACACCCCTTTTTCGTTGGAAGGACCTGTCTTATTGGCGCGCCACACTTCACCCCCACGCCACACCTAGGTCGGCAAAAGAACGCAAGGAGCTACAAAGAACAATCCGAGGGTCCCTGCCCAGCCAAGTTGAAATTATTGATCCCGGAGGGTTGAGTGATGAACTCGGACCATTACTAGCCTCGGACCTTCAGCGGTCGCTCTGGACCTGCACCCTCGCAGTCCTTTTGATCTGCATCCTGAGCCTCAAGTCCATGCGGTTTGGCCTGATTGCCCTGGCTCCGGTGGTTTGCGGATTGGGAGTGAGTCTCGGACTGTTGGCCCTGTTGGAATGGCCCCTGCACCCCGGTAACTTTCTAGCTCTACCCTTGATCCTAGGCTTAGGTGTGGATGATGGACTGCACATGGTACACCGCTATCGTGAAGTGGGGAGAGCTGCCGTGCGCACCACGGGCACCTATATTTGGCGCACCACCGTGACCACAGCTATAGGCTTTGGGTCCCTCATCAGCGCCACAAGTCCCGCCATCGCATCACTAGGCTTGTTGGTCCTGACGGGAACAGTGATATGCTTTCTTGCAAGCATCCTCTTAGTACCCTACCTGCTGAGGAAAATGACCCCTTGAGACTTGCCCTGGCCTTATTCTTGACCCCTTGCCTGGTGGGTCAGCCCGCCCACGAAGATCTGTCGGGGAAGGAGTTGCTCGCCGCCCGGAGCCTCATCGAGCGCACATCAATGGCGCTGGATGACGTCCGGAGAATGGATGCGGAATTCGTACAAACCCAGGAATCGGTGCTCTTGGAGAAACCTATGGTGTCGGGCGGCCTGTTCTATCTGCGCGCCCAGCCAGCTTGCCTCTTGCTCAAGTTCAATAAGCCCCGAGCGGTCGAGGTTCGCTCTGACGCCACTTCCCACCGGGTGTATGAGCCAACCAAGAACCGCGCTACGCGGCTGGTGTTTGAGTCCAACGAACTGGCTAAGGCCCTGATGGGAGTCTTCACTCAAGAGATCAACTCGATCGAAAAGTTATTCGTTCTTGAATCTCTAACCGCCGGCAAGCAAGACACAACCATCAGCCTACGGCCTCGATCGAAAGAGCTGTCCGGGATCTTGACCAAGCTGCAATTGACTATTCGTAATTCAGATGCCTTGGTGCTCGCCATGCGCTACACCAATAAGGAAGATGAGGCTACTCACTTGCGGTTGATGAAAGTCGTCTTGCACTCCAAAGGAGAAAAGCTCGATCAGATCTTCGATGCTCCCCTACCCAAGGCGGTACGTATCCAAGTTCGGCAAATCAAGAAACCTAGCAAGGCTGAGTGACCACCGGTCTACCTGGCAGGGTCGGCTCGCAGATCTCGCAAGCAAAACCATTGGTGGGGATCCTGACGGATCACATCTTCTATACGCAACAGAAGATCCTGCATGGCCTGCTTAAAGTCAGCGTCCCTATCCTTGGTTCGCGGCACCACAATGGGCTCCCCAACCATCACTCGGTACTGACGACGACCGAGGCGCGGAGTAAACACAGGCACCATGGGCACATCGGCCAATCGCGCCAAAGCCGCAGGCCCCACCGGCAGCTTGACCGGCCGCCCGAAGAGTTCCAGGTCGATGGTCTGGCCATCAGTCGCCGGCCGATCTGCTTGAAGCGCCACGAATTCGCCCTTGCGCAGGGCTTCCAGCAAGAGAACCCCTAAAGCCGCGTCCTCATTCGCATAGTGAATGTGGTACTGAGCGCCACCTAGACCATTGAGCATGCCTTCTAGGAATTCATTCGATTCAGGATCAATTTCCCGCTCACGCACAGAGTGAATGACTATGGGCTTTGCAGAGTCCTGGGTGGTTACGGAGCCGATTTCCCAGCCCCCGTAGTGAGCGGTCACGAACACCGCCCCCTTACCCTGGGCTTGTAGCTGCATCCAACCCTGGCTGGTCTCCACCGTGGTGGCGATTTCCACATCCGGCAGGAATTGCTCATAGCGTTCGCCCAAACACCAGGAGAAGTTGCGAATTGTCCTGAATGCTCTTAACCAGCTCATCCCAAGGGAGCAGTCCCCCAAGACCCACTTGAGGTTGGCCCCGATTGCCCTTCGAGCCCTATGCAGGGCGATTGTGAAGGAGAAGGTGCAAATGAATATCACGATTGGCACAGCCCACATGGGAAGCACCCGCACACCCCAAAGAGGAAGCTTGTACCAGAAAATTCCTGTGAAATAGAAACGACCAAGACGCCTCTTCCAAACCCCTGTTTCTGGCCCGTGAAACTCGCTGCTCATGAAGACTTCTTGTGTGCCCAGGAGAGAGGGCCGTAGCGAGCGCTGATCACCGCCTTCGCGATACGAATACTGTCATATATTGAGCGGTAATGGCTTGTGCCCCTGCCGTCAGTAAAACCCAATTCTATAGGAGTCGTTACCACAGAATAGCCTCCGCGAGCGGCCAAGACGATCACCGCGCTCTCTGCCTCAAAGCCCGTTCCTGGCATTCCAAACTCCTGAATGACCCGCCGGCTGTAGTACCGAAAGCCTGTCTGCACATCGTCAAAGGGTTTTCCCGCTGCGAAGGAAATCAAACCCGACGAAATTCGGTTTGCTGACTGTCGCGCCCGGGACATGCCCTCAAAAAGGTGGGCCCTTGAACCGAGGACGATGTCTACAGGCGCACCCTCTTGTTGGCTCTTTGCAACCATGGCCAGCAACTTGGGGATTTCCTCTGGCAGGTGCTGCCCATCCGCATCAAGGGTGATCACCCCCGTCGCCCCCTCCTCGATCAATTGCCTCATGCCCGTCAGCAGGGCCGCTCCTTTGCCACGATTTTCCTGGTGCCGCGCAACCCTTGCGCCTGCCCCGGCCGCCTCATCCGCAGTTGTATCGCTTGAGCCGTCATCGATCACAAGCACCCGGTCCATTTGCTGGAGGGAACGGCTCACCACATCCGCGACGGTGGCCCCAGCATCATAAGCTGGAATGACAACGCTAATTCCGTTGGTATGCGTGATGGAGCGAATCGCCACTCTGACTCAGACCCCTAACAAGTAGCCGGATTTGAACGCTGGGTGCCCCGCTCATCCTCGATGACCTTGAGGCGCTCAAGGGTCACGTCCGGAGTCGGATACTCGCCCGTGAAACACGCGTTGCAAAAATGCTCCAGGCAAGGATTCCCCTTGCGAGCCGCTTGATTCATTGCTTCCCTGTCGAGGTAGACTAGGCAGTCCACGTCCAGGAATTCGGCGACCTCCGCAACGCTACGGCCATCAGCCACAAATTCGGTCTTGCTGGCCATATCGACCCCATAGGGACAGGGAGCGACCAAGGGAGGACTGGTCACAGCAAAATAAACACGCCGCGCACCCGCCGCCCGGGCCATTTGCACGATACGGCGAGAAGTGTTGCCGCGCACAATGGAATCGTCCACCAGCAGGACGTCTTTGCCCCGGAACTCAAGCGGAATCACATTCAACTTGCGACGGATCGAAGAGTTGCGGCTGACCTGATCGGGCATTATGAACGTACGGCCGATGTAGCGATTCTTCACTAATCCCTCGCGATATCGCAGTTTCAGTTCGCTGGCCACCGCCATGGCTGCGTCGCGCGATGAATCTGGCACGGGGATCACCACGTCAGGAATAGGGTTCCCAAGGGCCTTCCATTGCTTGCCCAGAGCCTTGCCAAAACGCCGTCGGGTCTTGTAGACCGAAACATCATCCAGAAACGAATCAGGCCTTGAAAAGTAGACCCATTCAAAGATACAGGGCGTGTGTTTCTCTTTGGTGAGCTGACGCTGGGTCAAAGCTCGGTCTTGGGAAATGAAGACCGCCTCTCCAGGGCCGATGTCAATGGTGCGTCTATAGCCATTGACATCAAGTACAACACTTTCCGATGCACAGGCAAACCAGCGACCACGCTCGTCGGTCTTCTCACCAAAGCAAATGGGTTTGATTCCAAAAGGGTCCCGAAAGGCCACCATGCCCAGGTCTGCCACGAGGGCGCACACAGAGTAGGCCCCCTTGACAGTCTCGTGAACCCTGCTGACCGCGTAGAACACATCCTCCACATCCAATGCGCCGTTCTTTTCAGCGAACCGCTCGGCAAGGCCCTGCTGAAACACATAGAGGATGACCTCTAGATCACAGGTTGAGTTGAGACGCGTCCCTCCCCGCACAAACAACTTGTCACGCAACTCTGCGAGATTGGTCACATTCCCATTGTGAACCATTGCGGTGCCCAGAGGATAGGTGTGATGAAAAGGCTGCGCGTCCTCGTTGCGGTTCTCACCAACTGTTGGGTAGCGCACATGTCCAACACCCAAATGACCCTGTAAGTCATTCATGTCACTCTCAGTGAACACCTCTGCCACCAACCCATGGGCCTTGCGCAAGTTGAAACGATCGGTGTAAGTGATCATCCCCGCAGCGTCCTGTCCACGATGCTGCACTGCCAAGAGACCTTCATAGATCTCGGGCGCCACATCAACGCCATCAGGACCAAAGATACCGATAAAGCCACACATTCTGATTGAGCAGGGTTGGACCGTAGAGGGAAAACCAGAGCGCCCGATTGGACACCTTGGGGGGTCTACTTTGAGTCAGGCAATGTATGCGGTCTGTCCCAAACTTGCAACCTGCCATGACCGAGATTAGGACTCTCCAATAGAAGATCAAGAGGCAGAGCTCTATCGAACGATAGAAACCGAGCTGAATTGCGCTGACTGAATTAGAACGCCCCTGAGGGCTCTCTCCATTATCAACTTGATCAATATGAATAACCACAAGCCTGGTCCCGTAGTCAGGAACCAACGAGCCAAGACCTTGACCCGGACTGTATTCCTTGCCCTGGCCTGCACGGCCTGCGGAGGCGGTGCTGGGGGCCCTGGAGGCAGCAGCCTCGGTGCCGGTGCCGGGTCGGGCGATTTTCTGGTCCAAGACGCACCGATCCCGGGCCTGCTCGCCTTCCAGGGAACGGTCACAGAACTGCACTTGGAACTCATAGGCGGAGGGTCCACCGTCAACCTGCTGCCAACCCCAGTGGATGTGGAATTCCTTGGCCTTCAAGGGACCTTGGGATGGCTCTCCAGCCTCGAGTCAGTTCCCCAAGGGACTTTCTCTGGATTACGTCTAGTCTTCCAGCCAGGCGCCTACATCGCCCGCGCAAACAACGGCAGCGACGTCGCGGTAGTTGCAACGGCTGACGAACTGCTGGTGACCTTTCCCGCTCCACAGACCGTGGATGGAAGCGCATACCACCGTTTCGAAATAGATCTGAATCTGGAAGACTCCCTCAGCGGCGAAATAGCCAGTCCACCATTGAACTTCGACCCGGTCGGCACAGCCTTGGCGGGAAATGGCCAGCTGGCCACGGATATCGATGAGATCAAAGGAGTCATCACAGGCTTCGATCCTGCCAATCTGGCCTTTGTCATGGATGCCTTTGTAGACGACGACTACCTCTTGCCGCTGGGCCCCGTAACCGTCACCGTCAACTCCGCCACGCTGGTCTTCCAAGAAAACGGATTGCCGTTTTCATCCATAGCAAGCCTCTTCGCAGCTATGACTGTTGGACAAACCGCTGTTGAAGTTCACGGCCAGCTGGGCGCCAACCGCGTGGTTGCCGCCACCAAGGTCGAGGTTGAAGATCAAGACGCAGGTGCCACAGGAGGCTCCAAGGTCAAAATCGAAGGCCTGATCGCCGCGCTTGTACCCGGCGTGAGTTTCGACCTGACCATTCGAGAAATCGAAGGGGCCGAGGCCACCGCCACACCGATTCTTGCCGGCAGCACTACAATCACCGTGACCTTCGACGCCAGCACCAGATTCTTCTCTGAAGACGTGCTCTTGAATGACTCAAGCCTTCTGGCCCTTGGACAAGAGGTGAAAGTTGAATTTGCCGACTTCATTTCCGCGCCATTCCCTGCAGACAAAGTCGAAATCGAGAATGTCTATCCACAGTTTGAGGGAACAATTACTGATGTAAGCGGACTGCCCAACAGCCTGACCGTCAACCTGATCCTTCTTGATCCGGCTGTACTTTCTGGACAAGTGACGTCTGATTCTATCTCGGTCATCGTGGATCTCAGCGTCAGCGGCCTTGCCCTCGACACGGACAACGAGCCTGACCTGGCCGGAGTAACCCTGCTGCCCGGTCTTGAAATCGAAATGGAAGGCTCTATCTCCGGAGACCCGGGCTCACCGACCATTTCGTCGGTCAAGACCGAAGTTGAACCGGGCAAACTCAAGGATGCCCTGGTCGCGACAATCGATGAGCTGGCCTCCTCCTTCACCGTGACTGGCGCAGTCATCAAGGATCCCTTCGGTGGTAACCTGGCCGGCGGTTCCCTGGCGGTACTGCTGGACCCTGTTTGCGTCTACGACGGCGATGTGCTCTCGGAAGCTCAACTCTTCGCGGCCTTCAACGCTCTTGCGCCAGGAGAAGTGTTAGAGGTTGAGATCAAAGGCCTGGCCACAGCCAATGTCGGTGAATTGGTTGCCTACGAATTGAAAGCCAAGGTCATGACGCCCTGATAAGAAGATTGCGAGAATCCTGCTGAGGGCTAGGAAAAAACGGCGGCCAAGAAACGAGGAATTTGTACTGGGGGATTGAATGGGTGCTCACACCCACTTCACTCCCCCAGCATTCGTTCCACCACCTCGCGCACATTATGTGAGGGCTTGGCGTCAAGCACCCCCTTGAGCACCTCCTGGACAGCCTCCTGTCGGGTGGCGTCGAATCGACGCCAGTTGGAGTAGGCTCCAGCCAAACGAGATGCAACCTGGGGATTGATTCGATCAAGTTCAATCAGGTGCTTGGCAACAAGACGGTAGCCGTCCCCTGTAATCACGTTGAATCCTGTTTGATCGCCAATTGCAAAGGCGTGCAGCACGGATCGGGCCCGGTTGGGTTTGGAGATGTCAAAAGCAGAATGCTGAATCAAGCTCGCAGCCCTCTTGGCTCCTAGGGGCAAGCGGCACGTGGCCTGGAGCATGAACCACTTGTCCAGCACCAAAGAGTCGTCCTTCCAGCGCTTGTAGAAGGCATCAAGGGCAGTCTTCCTGGCGGGACAATCCACCTGCACCAAACAGCCAAGAGCAGCGGCTGAGTCACTCATGTTGTCGGCGGCTTCGAAGTCCTCGAGGGCAAGGGTCTCTCCTTCGCCTGCAGCGACGATATAAGCCAACGCTGCGTGCTGAGCACGCCGGCGGCCGATCTCTTGAGCGTTTGCTTGATAGGGCCCGCTTGGCCTGTTGGCCTGGTGAAGGGCTTGAAATTCCGCGAGCAGAGCCTTGCCCACTCCCTCGCGCACAAAATTCCGCGCGACGAACAAGGCATCTGGATCGATCACGTCCATGAACTGGGCCAATTCCTCTTCCACGGGCATCGCTAGCATCAGGGAACGCATGGAACCATCAAGGTTGGGGTCCGTGACCACAGACTTGAATGCGCCAACGAAATTCGGATCGAGAGACAACGGGCGGCCTGCCGCAAGGTCATCCACCAGGCCCAGGATCAAAACACGCGCCAGGGTCTGGCACGCTTCCCAACGATTGAAGGAATCACTGTCGTGAGCCAATGAGAACTCCAAGTCCCCGGACTGCCGCTCATGATTCAGAATCACCGGCGCGGAGAAGCCACGCAGAACACTGGCCACAGGCCTCGCGCTGAGGCCTGAAAAGGTGAACGACGCTGTCTTTGTGGTGAGTTCCAGCACGCATTCGGTGGAGCCCTCCTCGCAGCCATCCAAAACCAAGGGCAAGTCCCGCCCATCGGGGCCCAACAAGCCCACGCGCACGGGCATGTGCAAGGGCGGGGAATCCTCAGGCGCGCTTGCGCCAGGTGCCTGTTCAAGAGTCAAGGTGAACTGACCCTGCTGCTCATCCCAACTCTCGCTAACGGTCAAACGCGGGGTACCTGGCTGCAGGTACCACTGCTCGAATTGATCGAGATCGCGTCCATTGGAATCCGCCATGGCCGCGCGGAAGTCATCGCAACTCACCGCCATGCCGTCGTGGCGCTCAAAATACAAGTCCATGCCCTTCCGGAAACCATCTCTCCCCAGGATCGTGGCGTACATGGCCACCACCTCGGCGCCCTTCTCATATACGGTAGCTGTGTAGAAGTTATCCATGGCCACGTAGGACTCGGGCCGAATCGGATGGGAGAGGGGACCCGCGTCTTCAGGGAATTGACGACTGCGCAACTGCCTCACATCGCTAATACGTTTGACCGACTCGGACGTCATGTCGGAAGTGAACCGCCGGTCGCGATAAACGGTCAAGCCCTCCTTCAGGGTCAGCTGGAACCAGTCCTTGCAAGTCACCCGATTGCCGGTCCAGTTATGAAAATACTCGTGACCGATAACAGCCTGCACGCCCTCGTACTCGTTATCCGTAGCGGTTTCTGGTCTGGCCAGCACAAACTTGGAGTTGAACACGTTGAGGCCCTTGTTCTCCATGGCCCCCATATTGAAGTCCTCAACAGCGACAATCATGTAGATGTCTAGGTCGTACTCCAAACCAAAGGTCTCCTCATCCCACTTCATGGAGTCCTTCAGACTCTGCAGCGCATGGGCGCAGGCGTCTTTATTGCGTGGCTCGACCCAAATCTCCAACGCCACCTCTCGCCCAGAAGCAGTTGTGAATGTGCCCGCTTCGCAAGCCAGATCCCCAGCCACCAGCGCGAACAGATAGCTCGGCTTGGGGAATGGATCTTCCCAGCGAACACGGTGACGCCCGTCTGAAAGTGTCTCCTCGCTTACCTTGTTGCCATTGGAGAGCATCACCGGAGCAAGATCAGGCCTGGCGTCAATGGTCACAGAAAAAACAGCCATCACATCTGGCCGGTCCTGGAACCAGGTAATGCGCCGAAAACCCTCGGCCTCACATTGGGTACAAAAAATGCCACTTGAGCGATAAAGGCCCGAGCCGCTGGTGTTTGCCTCTGGGTGTACACGCACACTCATCCTCAGCACGAATGCATCGGGGACTCCCTCAAATACCAGACAATCATCGTTGATCGTGTAGTCCGCGCTGGTGAGTTCCTGGTCGTCGACCCAAACCCCAAGGGTCTCGAGATTCTCCCCCACCAATTCGAAACTGGCCCCGGACGCCCCCACCCGTTCTACGGCAATGATCGAGTGGACCAAGGTCTCGGTCTCCTCCAGCTCAAAATGCAAGTCCACCGAGCGAAAAGCGAAGGGCGCTGGGGAATAGTCTCTGCGGTGCTTGGCGACAGGCGGCGCCTGTTGGGTGGTTTGATTGGACATGACAGAGCAGAGGATACGACTTCAGAGAGCCCCCATGAGCACCATCAACCCTGAAGCAGAGCCAAGGATGCCCGGGTCAGATAGTGCCGACCGACCGCCGCATGAGGATTGCTCTAGCTTAGAGTCTTGCACAACAAGGGAACCGTTTTTCGATCCACCCAGGCCACCAGGCAACTAGACACAAGAGCCACAAGCGCCATGATGAAGAGAGTACTGTCCCCGCCGACCTCGACACCCAGGGGCCCAAGGTGAGCACCAATTGCCCCAACCATCAACACCGCGGCCAGAGCCCCGCCTAGCCCCGGGCGGACTATGAGCAAGACGACGGCAATGAGTTCCAGCACCGCCGAGCCGATACGCCCCTCGGGCTCGGCCCCCAGCGTCTCAAAAATCTGTACGGGCAGCTCCGCACCGGTGAACTTGAAGTAAAGGGTCTGCCCAATGATCACCGCCGCAATCAAGCGTGGGATCCATAGCCAATTCGGAAGTACTGTTGTTTCAGGCATGATTTGCTCCAGCGGTCTTGATTTCAGCCGAGCCCTCAATCCAATCAACCACATCAAGTGCGGCTTGACCGACATCGGAAGCATCGATTTCGCAAGCATAAGACCGGCCCACTTCAGAATGAAGGTAGAGAGGATCGTAGTAATCTGTAAGAAGTAATTTCACCAGTTCGTCAATGCGCCCCGCATCCAACAACCCCGGCAAGTCTGGGGTGCCCTGCATGCGCTCTTCCACCTTGATCAATTGCTCGCGCAGCTTGGGCAGGGCTTTGGTTTGAGCAAGATAATCAGTAGCCAGAACTTCGATACGACGGGGAATGTCTGCGCGCAGCAACAAGTTCTCGCCCCCGTCAAGAGCTGCCCAGACTGGTGCCGGGATCACAGCATCTCCGACCCTGCGGCTCTCGCCCTCCAACACCAACGGGCCCACGGGACGATGGCGCAGACAAGTGCCCATGCGGCTTTCGAATTCCTTTTGACTGACTGGGTCCAGTCCAACCATGCCCAACAAACTGGAGCGATGGCCCGCACAACCCTCCAGATCCAGGGTCCAGCCAGGCCGCAAGCGTTCTATCTCGCGCAGCACCAGGGTCTTGCCCACCCCGGTCAAGCCGCGCAATACATAGGTCTGCCTGGAGCTCCACTGTTCGAGCTCTTCGATCACGAGGCTGCGATAAGCCTTGTAGCCCCCATGTAGACCGACCGCACGGTCGAGGCCCATGGCACGCAGCAACCCAACAACCGAACGAGATCGCAGCCCACCACGCCAACAGTGCAACACAACAGCACCTTGCTCCAGAGAGCTGGGTAGTTGGGGTGCCACGAGAGCATCGAGCTCCTCTAGGCCCGCTTGGGTCGCGGCACGGACAACCCGGGCAGGATCAAGTGTCGGCGCATCCCACGCTGCCAACTCCGCGACCTCTTGCACGAGTTCTGCAATACGCGCCTCTATCAAGGCCTGCCCATGTTGAAATCCCGCGCCGGGGGATTCTTGAGTGTAGGCGAGGCCCACCAATGCACGGCCTGCATCATCCAAGAGCGGAACATTCAATGCGCCGGGCACATGATCATGGGCGTACTCACCCGGCGAACGCAGATCAATCACCAACCCGTGCGTGTGCTGCTCAAGAACATCCTCAATACGCACAACCGGCACGTTGGCTAAAGGGGGAAGCTGGATCTCGTTCTGCACCCGAGACAGGATAATGCCAGCCCGGCCCTCAAGAGGGCCCCTATTCAGTCCCTGGTTAGCAAGCGTCCAGCCAAGAGCCGGGTAGCTTCTCGCAGCACCTCCTCGTCGGGTGCATCCTCAAGCTCGGACAACCGCCTGGAAGACAAGAGGTGCTCTCTACGCAAGACCCGCATGACACGAATGCGTTGGCGATACTGCAATTTATGCTGCCGAATGGCCGGGGCATCATCCGCAAACTCCAGATACTCCTCTGCGCGCGGGTCAATAGCTCGACGCAGCATGACTGTGACAGAAGTTGCCTTGGCTACGCCGGGGATGACCTCATGGAGAACGCCGGGATGATCTCGTGAGTAGCGCATGAATGCCCGGGCAAAACTCTCCGGATCCAAATGCTCAAAACGCTGACGCTTGCGATGCCCAACCTTACGAGGCCCCTTTTGGGCATCCAGCACCTTGAGGGCCCGCACCTTGAGCGCAAGGAGAAGAGCCTCCCGACGGGCGCCCTCGTCCAAATTGAGCAGCCTGGCAGCTTCACGCTCACTGAACCCGAGGCGCTTTGGATTCTCGGAAACTGCATTCAGAAGGCGATCAAGACGAGACTTGCGTGTCTTGGCCAACAGTGCACGACGCTCGTCCGACGGCAAGTCCGGCATGCTCCTGCGTACCGCTTGAGGCAGGCGCTGCAAGAGGGCCTGAGCCTCGGACGAAGCCTCTGCCGCCACCATTTCCCGCAAGACCTTGACGCGCTTATCGTGATCGAGTCCAGCCAGACGCTTGCTTGCGCTATCATCAAGTGTCAAATCCATTCCGCTTTCAATACTCTGCAGCCGCTGCACCAAACGGCGCATATGAGCGCGCTCGGCGGGATCAAGATCTTGCAACTCGCTGAAACGCTTACGCAATTCGACGCGGCGCTCCGGAGACAGGGAGTTCCAGCGCTTGGCAACCTGAATCAAGCGTTCCTGCTTGGGACTGTCTCCAAGGCCAGTGCTATCAGAAATCAACAAACCCGCCGCAACCAGCAGTGGGACAACAGCGATCAAACGACTAAGAGACATGACTTAGTTCGCCTCCCCAAGATTCAGCAACAACAACTCTCCCGCGTCCAGAGTTGCCAGCATGTCTGCCTCGACGGCTTCCATCCCGCGCAAGATCTCCCACTGCTCCAGGACATCCAACCAATCCAGGAGTTCCGCGTCAGCAGCTGACAAGTCCTCCAGCAGGATTTTGGAAGAAAGCGCCTCGGGAGAGACAGGGGGCTCCTGCTTCCAAGGCGCAAACCAAAACACCAGAACCGCCGCAGCCACGGCCAATGTAGCCCGCAACCATTGATTGAATTGAGGTTGAGGAATCTCCTTCGGAACGAGTTCCGCCTCATCTCGGAAACGCGCCAGAATCCGATCTCCGAGATCTGGAGGGGGAGTCGGAGCTACATCACGTTCCAATAACTTCCAAATCGCCGTGTCCAAGCGCACATGCAGGCGCTTGACCAAACGATCGATCGAAGCAACAGAAAGGACAGGCAATTGGTCATGGCTCATCAGACTCTCAAGAGCCTGCTCTTCTTCTAGCATGCCGCGGCATGCAGAACAGGCCGTCACATGTGCCTGGTCCTGCTCATCCAAGAAAGCAAGTGTGCCTTCGCTCAAGCGCCGCAAGAGCGACAATTGAAACTGGTTACAGGGAGTCATCGGGGGGGGATCTGTCATAGGAGTTCCTCTGTCAGAAGAGGGGCTAGGATTCCGCGCAAATTTTCACGCGCACGATGCACGAGGGACTTGACCGCTTTCTCGGTCATGTCGAGGACCTCGCCTATTTCGCTATAGGATTGTTCTTCGTATTTTGCGAGCACCAGTGCCATGCGCTGTCGCTCGGGCAGAGATTCAATCGCCAGGCGGACAGCGCGAACGACGTCCTCCCTCTGAAGAGAATCAGAAGGGTCTGCAACCACCTCGTCTCGCACTTCGATACCACCTTCTTCCTCTAGACCACCGTCCATGGACAAGGCCTGGGGTTGCCGGCGCTGAGTGTGGTTGACGCTGAGGTTGTAGACAATTCGGAAAAGCCAAGTTGTGAAACGTGCACTGGGCTGATAATTCTCCTTGGATCTAATCACCCGCAAGAACACCTCTTGAACCAGATCGTCCAGCGGTGCGTGAGGACCCAAGAAACGGACCAGCAGGGAATGCACCCGATCCGCATGCAAACGCACCAAAGCGTCAAAGGCTGGACCATCCCCCGCCTGCCAGGCGAGCATCAGCCGGGCACCCTCGTCAGGACCCTCGGATGGTTGTTGAGCAGCTTCTACCACGTTCCCCCAATGAACCCCCTGTCGGCCCCCTGGTTCTGCCTAAACCGTAACCCAGGCACCCGGATCACTGCTCACAGGCCTCCTCTGGGCCTTCTGGATGCACTACGACCCTCCCCATTCGAGACGGAGGCCAAACAATCCAAGCCGCGCGCCCTATCAATCGCTCGATCTTGACCGGCCCGTACTCACGGCTGTCGGTGGAATGATCAGAATTGTCTCCAAGCAAGAAGAACTCATCGGGCTCCAACCGCACTGCATGATCAACGCCAAAACGACCGCGGGAGGTGTAATGCAAGTCTCGCCAGATTCGAAAACGATCAACCCGCAGTCGCGCGCCAAGAATCCCTAAGCTCAAGCGATGCTCAATAGGATCAGCGCTCTGGCGCGAAGCCTTAGAATAGCTGAAGCTTGTAACCAGCCGCCCATCTATCATCAACCTGACTTCGTTGTCGAAATTGTCCAAGGTAAGGCAAAGCAGGTCGGATGACAATTCCAACTGAAAGGGCTCGGACTCACGAACTTCGAAGACGCCGCCTTTGACTGTCAACCGACTCAGAGCTCCTTGACTCGCCTCTCCCCGTCGCCAATCCAGCTGGACCTCAAAAATGTCGCCTTGATCGCTAAGCCGAACAAGCAACTGTCCGCGCTCATCTAAGAGCTCAAGCCGTACCGAAACCCGAGCATCCCCAACAGCTTGCTCGCCAAAGTGCACCTCACCCAAAGCATCAAGGTAGCCATCATGAACCCCATTACGCAGTAACAGTGTGGCTTGCTGACCTGGCCTGAGCGCATCTAGACCATTGAGCACTATCACCTTGCTGGAACCCTCACTGGCCGGTACTGAATCGGGCCAGGTGAAGTGCTGCTCAAAAGAGCTGCGTTGGGTATCCAGAATCAGGACCGGGGGCAGAACACGAGCATCCATTGGCAGGTAACTGCGATTGACCAGCAGGTCCCCATCCGGCGTGATAGCAAGCTCCTCCCCGGGCAGGGCAGCCACACGCTTGACCAACGGATTTGGTTCTACGCCGTGCACCACCACCACCTCACCGCGCCCAGGAATCGCGGCGTTGTAGAGAACCAAGACCTGATCACCGGGCAAGAGCGTTGGGGCCATGGAGGAGGAAGCTACCGGGTAGATTCCACCCACATAGGCTTGGAAAATCACCACCACCAACAGCCCACCAGCCGCCAGCCAAAGGACTCGCCTGATGCGCGTCATAAATCCAGAAGGCCCTTGGCCACCAGTACAAACATGACCGAACCCGCAATATCTGAAAGGCAAATCAAGAAGGGGCCAGCAACGATGGCAGGGTCGATTCCAAACTTCTGGCAAGCGACAGGCACACTTGTGCCCAAGATCGCCGAAAACGCTATAGAAATCAGAGTGGCGAGACCCACAACCAAGCCCAATTGGCCAGGCTCAAGCCATGTCACCACCAAAGTAATAACGAAGCCGCAGATAACGCCCATTGCAAGCCCAACCGAAGTCTCACTGCGCAACATTGATCTTTGTCGAGCACCTTCTAGCTCGCCCAAGGCCATTGCGCGTACCAAGACGGTACTGGACTGCACGCCCACATTTCCAGCCAGGCCCATGATCAAGGGCAGATAGCGCAGAATGTCGCTGGGTCCCGCGCCCCCCTCGGCATCTCCCAAGAACATGCGCAAGATCTTGGCGCTGAGCAAACCAGAGAGCACCGTGATACCCATCAAGGGCAAACGACTGCGTACTTGATGAGCAACGGAGGGTCGTCCGTGCAGAGAATCTGGGCTCGCGCCAACCAGCCGTAGCAGATCTTCCTCGGCCTCTTCGGCACGGGCTTCGGTAGCGTCTTCCGCAGAAATCACTCCTATCAAGAGGCCCGCCGAGTCCACCACTCCAAGACTGATGAGGCCGTACTTCTCAACCAAGCGGCCAACGTCTTCCTGATCCGCGAGCACGTCGATCGTAACGGGCACAACCATGGCTTCTTCCACCGGCGTGTGGATCGGTTGACTGAGCAGAACTCGGTCCGCCAAGAAACCAAGGGGCTGGCCCTCGTCATTGACAACGAAGACAGCGAGTTCCTCTTCAGCGTCTTCGCCTTGCTTGCGAATCGCCTTGACCGCATCACCAATGTGCTCGGTGGGACCCACAGTTACGAATTCCGTGGCCATCAAACCGCCGGCGGTATCAGGCTCATAGACCGCAAGCTCGCGCAGCTCCTGTGCAGTCTCTGCTGGAATCGCTGCGAGTACATCCTCGGCCAGATGCTCATCCGCCTCGGCCAAGAGGTCGACCGCCTCGTCAGAAGGCAACTCCTCCACCACATGGCGCAAGTCACCAGCGCTCATCCTGGCAATCAGAGTTCGACGTAGATCGTCCTCCGCATGCTCAAGTACATCCGCCTGATCTTCAACCGTCAATTCCAAGAAGACGCGCCAAGCATCCTCCGGTTGGGTCACGCGAAGCCACTCGGCGCAGTCCGCGGCGTGGACCCCTTCCATATACCCTGCTGCCAGGGCGGGTGAAGTGCCGAGCAGTTCCTGGAAGCCGCGCAGGCCTTTTTCCTCTTGGTCGGAGAACGCCATAGGATGGATCCTATCGAGAGGGGCGGGAGGTTGCCCCCGCCTAGCTGAGGTTCTGAGCGCCAACCCCCAATTCGGGCACAACCAAGTCATGTAGCAAGGCCAAAGCAGAGTTGAGGTCTTCTCGATGCACCACAAACGCTTGACTGCGGGTGCGGGCCCCGATTGCGGCATGACGCACTTCTATCCCAGCCCCGTCCAGCAAGTCATATGCCTGTTGGCCCAGCTTGCGATCGCGGCCATTTCCCTTGCCAACCAACGCCACACTTGCCAGATCGCGCGTTATCCGCATGCGCTCGCCCCAGAGAACTGCTAGCTCTTCAATACCTGGCGCAGCGGGAACGAAGGCTCCCAAGGTATCGCCCGATGAGGTCAAGATCGTCGGCGAGAGCCGCCGCTCTTCCAGGGCGGCAAAGAACTCCGCAGCTCCCAAACCCCGCGCCTCAGGTGCAGAAACCACACATTCCAGGTGGACGAGGTCCGCGCGAGAAGCCACAGCCACGGGCCCTTTTCGGCGGATGCCCGCCACCAGTCGCGTTCCTGGCGCATCAGGATTCGCCACATTACGAACGGTCACAGCAACCCGCGCCCGCACAGCTGGAGCCACCGCAGCGGGATGCAAGACCTGCGCCCCATGGAAAGCCAGTTCTGCTGCCTCCCCATAACCCAACTGAGAAATCAGACGCGCCTTTGAGACCCTGAAGGGGTCGGCCGTCATGATGCCACTGACTGTCTTCCAAAACTGAATCTCGGGAGCGCTGATGGCTTCCGCAACACATGACGCAGTCAAATCTGACCCGTTACGACCCAGTGTCGTCAAACGTCCGAGGGGATCCTTGGCCAAGAATCCGGTCACAACCGCCACTCCAGGAATCTCTGCAAGAGCCCCACGGATTGAATCAGTGATACCCTCCAGAGGACGCGCTTGTCCGTGCAGGGAGTCAGTCAAGAAGCCCAAATCCCAAGCATCCACAGGCGTTGCCTCAATTCCCCGGGACCGCAGCAAGTGAGCAACAATACGGGCGCTGGATCGCTCGCCAAATGACCAGGCCAGGTCCAAGTCCTGAGGCCGCAAGGACCCTTGACTCTGCAAGTGCGAAAGCAAGTGCAGAAGCTCGCGCCAGAACCGATCCAGGAGTTCACTGGGCAAGCCAAGTTGAGCCAGAAGAGTACGGTGCCGGATGCGCACGCGATCCGCCTCGAGGCTACCCCTGACAGCAGCCCAAGCAACTACTTCAAGCAGGTCAGTGACCCCCTGGTGAGCACTGACAATCACCACCGGCGGCGGGCCATCATGTCCAGCAATGATGTCTGCCACGCGCTCAACCCCCGGACCATCGGCCAGGGCGGCTCCTCCAAACTTCAAGACTCGACGGTGTAGCATGCTGAGAGCAGTCTACGGGCTGGGAGCATTTTTTTTGGCCCCCGGACCGCTTGATTCCTGGACGAAGAAGAGCGAGGGTCTTCCGCTTCAAGACCAGCGAGCGCGGTATCGCCCTTGGGCGGCTGTTCAGACCAAACCCAAGGGGTACGACTTGGTGGATAATGCCAGCGGCATCCGGACTGAGCCAGGTTCGAACACTCAACGCTGACAACGACTCCCACGCGATCATGACCACCAAGAAGGACAACCTGATTCATGACTGGAACCTTGATCCCGCTCCCAGGTTCGAGGTCCAACTCGACGACGAAACCCTGCGCGATGGATTGCAGAGCCCTTCGGCCCTTGACCCCAGCCTGGACGACAAGATTGCCCTGATCCACTTGATGGAAAGTTTGGGGATCCACACAGCAAACATCGGCCTGCCGGGCGCCAGCGAAAAAGCCCGCAGCCAAATCCTGGCCCTCTGCCGGGAGATGGCCGACCTGAACATTACACCGAACGTGGCCTGTCGTACCCTCGTCTCGGACATTGCCCCCGCAGCGGAAGCAATGCAGGTCGTAGGCGCCCCCATCGAAGTCTGCGCGTTCATCGGCTCGTCCCCCATCCGCATGTTCGCCGAAGACTGGAAGATAGAGAAAATGGTGGAGCTCTCCAAAGAGGCCATCGAGTTCTGCACGAAGGAGGGAATGCCTTCAATGTTCGTAACAGAAGACACAACACGTGCCCAACCGGATCATGTGCGAGCACTCTATGAAGCCGCTATAGAAGCCGGTGCCAGTCGTATCTGTGTTTGCGACACCTGCGGCCACGTAACGCCCAGTGGTGTGCGGCGGTTGATTGGATTTGTGAAAGAAATCGTCGCTGAATCCGGCCGCGATGTGGGAATCGACTGGCATGGACACCGAGATCGCGGCTTGGGGCTTGCCAACGCGCTGGCTGCAATCGAATCAGGCGCCACCCGCATCCATGGTTCCGCCATGGGTGTTGGCGAGCGCACCGGAAATGTGGAAATGGACCTCTTGCTGGTCAACCTCAAGCTGCTGGGCTGGTTCGATGGGGACCTGACACGCTTGGGCGAATACGTAGAATTGGCAGCCCGCGCAATAGGCATTCCTTTGCCACCGAACTATGCGGTCTTTGGCAAAGATGCATTTGAGACATCGACCGGTGTTCATGCCGCAGCTGTGATCAAGGCCTTCAACAAGGGTGACGACTGGCTTGCCAACAGGGTCTATTCTGGAGTGCCCGCAGATCTCTTTGGCCTCAAACAAAAGATCGCCGTGGGTCCCATGTCGGGCAAATCCAACATCGTCTGGGTTCTGGAGCACAACGGGATCGAAGTCACTGAAGAGCGCGTTGGCCGAGTTCTCGAAGCAGCGAAGGCCTCAAATCGACAACTGACCGATGACGAAGTTGTGACGGCGGCTGGCTAGCAACAGTACTATTACCAAATCCCGCTTCCAGCCAAGCAGCTGACGTGAATTGCGGCTGTCCTGGAAGTGCCTCCTGGGGGCCACCAGCCTCTTGATTTCGGTCTGGTTTGGGCTTACAAGCTAGGAGGGGATACGGGGTCCATTTCCCCTCCATCTTGATTCAACTGAAGACACATTCACGGCCTGTTTGGTACCGGGTCCGGGTCCANGCAGCTTGTCGCTCAGAAGTTGATCGATATTCGAAGCCTCCTTCAGGCTCGGTCAAATAGAATGAAATCAACACGCCGCAAGGCCGATTACTGCCGCGGAATTCCTCACTACCCGGAAACCGGGAGCACGGTCGAGTGTGGCAAGAAATAGGCACGTCTCCTTCATGTTGACTCTTCCTTTGCTACTGCGGCCTACCTGGAATCCGCATCGTATTCCGGGTTGGCCACGAGTTTCTTGACCGCGCCGAAGCGCTCGTAACAAGCCCCCAACTCCCGACGCATCATGGCCAGGATCTCCGGTCGGGTCTTCGCCAGATCCCTGGATTCGCCAATGTCCTCTATGAGGTTGTACAGTTCATAGCCGTCGTCCTCGTACCGATGATGAATCTTCCAGTCGCCGCGGCGCATGGCACTGCGCGGGCAGCGGGCAAGATCCCTGGGATGGTTGTAGACCGGAAAGTTCCAGAATAGATTGCGCTCGCCAAGGGGTTTGCCAGCGAAGATCAGGTCGGTCAGATCCTCCCCGTCGACCTTGTCCGGGTCGGTGGGCTTAAGACCCATGAAGGAGCAGATCGTGGGATAGAAGTCGATCCCAGAGACCGGCTCATCCGAGATCCTGCCCGCCTGCACCCTGCCGGGCATCGACGCAATCATGGGAACTCGTACGCCCCCTTCATAGAGAGTGCCCTTGTCGCCACGAAGCGGAAGTTGGCTTGTGTACTTGTCGAGTCCGCCGTTGTCGGAGATGAACAAGACCAGTGTCTTTTTCCTCAACCCGAGTTCCTTGAGCTTGTCGATGATGGCGCCGACCGAGCGGTCGGTCTCTTCGATCATGGCGGCATAAACCGGGTTGTCATGCCCCTGCAGGTCCTTCCCCGCCTTCTTCATCGCTGCGATCTTGCGCTCGTACTTGCGCACGACAGCTTCGGGCGCGGTCAGAGTCGATCCGTCCTCGTTCCTGATCTCGTTGTGCGGAAGATAAGTCGAGAAGTAGAGGAAAAACTGTTCGTTTCGGTGGCGCTGCAGAAACGCAACGCCCGCCTCCCGTACAAAGCTCGGCAGGTAGGCGCCATCGGGAACGTCCTTCGGCAGGAACGGCAGCTTGAACGGGGCAAAGTAATTGATCGGCATGCCCAGGTAGCCTCCCCAGATCCCCTCCTGGAAACCATGCGCGGGGACGACTGCGCCGATATGCCACTTGCCGACAGTTCCGTTGGCGATCCCAGCACCGGTCAACACGGTCCCGATCGTGGGATAGCCCTCGGGCAGAAACTGGTTGTTCTTCTCCGGGATGACCTTCCACTGCTTCTTCTCGCCTCGGTTCTTGACCACGGTGTAGACCCCGTGCCGCGACGGTTGAGAACCGGTCAGCATGCACGCCCGGGAAGGAGTGCAGAGAGACCCGGCGGCGTAGGCGTTGGTGTAGCGCATGCCGCTTGCAGCCAGGGCGTCGATATAGGGCGTCTCGTAGACCGGACTGCCCATGCAGCCGAGATCACGCCAGCCGAGGTCATCGACATGAATGATCACGACATTGTCGGACGGCGGTTCCGCAGCGGTCGCAGACACGCTGACTGACCCTAGCATCGCGGCAATCGCCACGGTCAAGGTGATCGTTACCAATAACGGTCTACGGTCCATGATACGCTTGCACTGGAAGCGCGCTCCGCCGACGGACTCTATTTTGTCACCGCCTTGATCACTCCGCCTAGCTCCAGCCAGTCCCCGATCTCCACCGCGGTGCTCTCGCCCTTGCTTCCTTCCGGCTGCGTGAGTTTGGGTGCCAGCGCTTTGCTCGGAACTGTGTAGACGAAGGGAATATCTTCGTCGTTCTGCCAGAGGGTAAACCGGGTCTTGAAGCAATTGGCCAGCGCGGTCATCTCCGGACCGAAGTTCTCGCCCTGGTCATCGGCCACCATCGACTCGCCGGTGAGGAACAGGATCCCGCTGAGGGCCGCCGGCGTAAAGCAGTGCACATACACGTTGTATTCGAAGGTGGCCGTCGAGTCGCCGACCTGTGGTTTCGGCGAGGGAAGCTGGCCCCAGGAACTCCCGTCCGGCACCGCCTCGGCCTCCATCATCGCGGGGATGTGCTCACCCCAATAGGCCTTCCATTCCGTGATGTATCGTCGCACGTTAGCGAGGTAATTGGGGTTGTCGCAATACTGGCTGCCCACCGTATTGTAGTCCTCCATCAGGCTCGGGGCATCCTTGAGGAAACTCGGCGCGATCCAGTTCTTGATCGCTATGTCCTTCTTGGCCTTCAAGAAGATGATGCCAACCGGACGGCCTGTCTTGACGGAAATGCTGTTGCCGAGCGCCGCAGCCAGCCCATCTGCATCCTTCCAGTAGGCGGCGAGGCGGTTGCCCCATCTGCCGTTCGCCTCCATGACTCTCGGAGTTCGGGAGACACAAACACTAAAGCGACTGGGGGCGGCTCGGCCGTCGCGGTTCGACTGGTTCTCAATCATGCGCACGATCTGGCCGGACGGCTTGACCTCCGGCACCTCGAACTTGCCGACCGGAGCGATGACACACCAGACGTCGCCGAACACGATGCCAGTGATGACTCGCTCGTGCACCATCTCACCGTCGATGGTGAATTTCACCTTCAGGGTGTGTGGCTTGGGGCTGGGCTCTATCGGCGGCAGGGTGACTCTCCACTCCTCCATCTCCGGCGTCACATCGATGGTCTTCTTGATGGTGCCCTCGCCCGAGCTGGATTGAAGGCCAAACTCAAAGTGCACCTTACAGTCACCTTTCTCCGGTTCGCTTTGCCACTCGCCGTAGTTTCGGGTGGAACCCCAGATAGTGACTGGCTTGTCGGCCTGAAACACTGCGTCGGTGCGGAACTGCACGCTCAGCAGCGGCATCTTACGGTATTCGTAGATCTTTCCGACACTGCCGGGATCTATAGTCTCCCCGGCTACCTTCAGCTTCTCGTCTGGCCAGGTCTTGCTAGTGACCATTTCGTTGTCGAAGTAGATGAACGGAGTCATCGGCAGCAGCGCCTCGTTGTAGAGGTTGGGTTGGAAGCCGATCTCGCCAGTGGCATAGGAGACGCCGCGTGGCTTCTTAACCGCGGGTGAGGTGACCACCACCCTGTCGCCGTCGATCTTCATGTTGGCCGGATGCCAGACGCGGTCCTCGTCGGCCAGGAAGAAGAGCTTCACCTGGTCGTCGCCGTTGGGGATGATCTTAGGATCGGCGTATCCGGTCGACTCTTCATGGCGCTCGACGGCATTGTAGGCAGTCCCAGCAACCATCAGGGTACCCACGACATGGTCGAACTCGATGATCACCTTGTCGCCCTGGACGGTGTACGACTTGAACATCGGACCATCAATGACGACCTTCTTGCCATACTGATTCTTGAGCGCGTGCAACGCCAATCGCTGACCGGGAACAGCTTTGGCCCGATAGTGGATGCCTCCACTGACATCGATCTGACTTGCCATGCCGGTGTATGGAATGTCGCGGGCCAGCCAAGTTGCAAGTCGCATCTCGGCAGTCGGACCAATGCTGGGTTTGTTGACCTCTTTGCCGACATGCCGCATCCCGGCACTATAGAACTGGTGAAAATAGACCGGCAGTTCTGGCTTGTTCCAGTCAATGCGCCAACCGCGCACCAGGCTGTGCAGATTGTTGTAGTAGGGCAGCCCTTCATCCTTGTTGGCGTAGCCTTGGTTCCAGATCGCGCCGCGGATTGCGTAGGGGACCACCGGGCTAAGACGACCATTGAACAGCCAACTGGCATCGCGGTTGCTTTTCAGATTGCCGGGAATCCCCGCGCTGATTTCCTTCGCCTTTTCGCCCTTCTTGATCGCGGCTTCGCTGACGGCAATCTGGTCTTCCAGTGACTTGTAGAAGGCACCCCAGGCCTCCTTGTGCTCCGGCGTCGTGGGGTCGGTTTGCAGGCATTGCTTGTGGATCGCCTTGCTGTACTCATCCTCGGCAGTAGCGAATCCCTCACGCGGCACCCAGGCCTGGATAGCCGTCTGGCTGAAGGAACAGTTGAGGATGCCGATCGGCACATTCAGCTCCTTGTGCAACTTGTGGGCGAAGGCAAAGGCGATGGCGCTGTAGTCGCCGTAGTTGCCGTCCTTCCATGAACCAGTCGCCTTCTTGATCGGGTGCAACTGGGACGTCACCGAGGTGACCTGAAACTCTCGGATCGATGCCACCTTGCCCTCGGTCTCCGCCGCGAACTCCTGCGCCAGCTTGGCACATTTGCTCTTGCCCACCGTCCACTGCATGTTGGACTGCCCGGAGGCCATCCAAACTTCGCCGACCAGTATGTCAGTGAGGGTTTCCTTCTTGCCGCCTTCCTCACTGACGACGAGTTCGGTTGGTTTGAAACTGGCTTTCAGATCTTTCAGTTCAACCACCCACTTGCCGTCCTTGCCGGCGACGGCGGTATTCTTCTGTCCAGAAAACTCGACGCTCACCTTCGTCCCCGGCCCGCTCCATCCCCAGACCGGCACGACCATTCCGCGCTGGAGGACGGCGTGGTCGCAGAAGGGGGTGCCAAGCTCGATCGCGAGTTCGCGCGGCGAATCCGCCGCGGGCGCCGGCGCTGCAGCGTGGGATGAAAGGGGCAGGAAAATCAGGGCAGCAGCCGCGACGGTAGTAGTAGTGATGCGTGTCATGATTGATTCTTGAGATATTTTCAGCCGCAGGCCGTGAGGCAGGGAAGCTGTGCGGCGGGCACGTAGATGGTGAGATCCCCTATTCTCCGGTACCTCCCTGCCAGTTGTCACTATGGAACGGCGCCGCTGGAAGACCGGCGCCATTGACCAGGTTTGGCTGAGCTGTTTTGTGCCAGCCGAACTGCACGGCAACCGGGATGACGTCTTTGGAACTGACCACCACGATGTCCCCATCAATCTTCGCTTGGGCCGGAACCAATTTACCCTCGACGGTGACGATCTTGAATTCAGTGAGGGCTTTGCCGTCACTGGACTTCAAGCCCTTGGCATGAGCAAAGGAGAGGCGGGCTTTGTTACCCCTAATCTCAATGCCCTTGAATAGCGGGCCTGAGAAAGCGATGTCTTTGTCGTAGGTCTTGGCCAGCGCCCAGCGTGCCAGGCGGTTGCCGATGCCGTGTTTATCGCGGGGGTGCATGCCCAGATCGCCCGCCAAGTCGGTGATTACCGCCATGCCCGTGTGTGGCAGGGTCAGGGCTTTAGTCTGTGCTTCCCATACCTTTGGCAGCTCCCCCGGCGCATAACCTTCGGCAGTGCAAGGCGTGAGGTGGACATAGTAGAATGGCATGTCCTGCCCCCAATTGCCCCGCCAGCCCTCGATAAGATCCTTCATCTTGCCGAAGTAGGTCAAACCGTTTTTGAACATGACATTGGTTTCGCCCTGGAACCAGATGCAACCGGTAATCCCCTGCTTGCGCAACGGAGCAATCACAGCCAGGTACAGATGATTAGAGCGGTTTGGGTACGTCGTCCACGGTTCAATCGCTGAAGCGCCTCGGGAACTATTGATCAGCCCGATAGGGATGGAGACCTCCTTCTGCAGGCGGGCCCCGAAGTGGAAAAGCACCGCGGAGAAGCCGCCCGCCGTTTCCGGTGAGCAAACTTTCCAAGTTCCATCAAGGTCCTCGGTAGGTGCATTTGCCTTCCTCGCTTTGAGCGACAGCTTTGCGAGCGAATCTCGGGAAGTGCTGACGTTGAACAAGCGAATCTGAGGATGCTTGGCAGCCTTGACGTCATCTCCACCCAATCCCGCTTGCATATTCGACTGGCCCGACCCCAACCAGACATCGCCGATGAGGATGTCCGTCAACGTGATGGTCTGCGTGCCACTTTCCACCTTCAGGTCAACGGGCTTAGTGTTTGCCTTCCTCGCTTTGAGCGACAGCTCCCATCGACCAGTTTTCTCCACGCTGGTTGCTACATTTTCATTGCCTAGGCTTACCTTGATCTTCGCCCCAACCTTGCCCCAGCCTTGGATGACAATCGGCTTGTTCCGCTGAAGCACCATGTGGCTGGCCAAAAAGTTGGGCAGCCTCAAGACACCCTTTTCAGGGGCATCCTGAGCAGCCACCTCCGCCAAAAATCCAAGAACCAACGTAGCAGCGAGAATGGCGAATTTCTTTTTCACGTGAAGGTCTCCATTGGTGCAGTGACAGCAATGCGATACGGCATGATTGCTGCCGCCGCTACGCGGCTAAAAATCACGCAACTACTTCACGGGTGTGAGCGTGAAGTCCTTGATGGCCAGCCCGTACTGCGGCGGGTTGTTGCGTGAAAACCGCAGGATGTTTGCGCCCTCGTTAAGGTTGAGTGTGACCGACTCGGACTCTTGCCAGTCCCCGAGCGTAAAGGGCATCACCAAAGCGACCTCGGAATCGGCGTCATTCACAGAGATGTTGAGCCGCTGATCGTGATTGGCCGTGACCACCTGTGCCGTTAACGAGTACTTGCCCGATCGCGGGGCGATGATCTCATACTCGAAGCGCGATTTCGTGCCCTGGCTGGGTCCTGTCGGGTCCACCTTGGGACTGATCGAATAGTAGTTCCGGGCATATTTGTCCGATATCCGCTCGCAGACGTTGCCGTAGATGTCGTAAAGACCCCACGGATTAGGCTTCTTCTGACCTACGGGATGCGACTTGGCGCCCGCGTTGTCCGTGAACCAAGCATATTCTCCGATCTGCGAAGGATCGTTGCCGAAGAACCATTTCGTATCGCGGCCCGCGCGACTGGCATATTCCCACTCGGCCCCAGTGGGAAGCCGCACATCAAGCCCTGTCTTTTCCATGAGCTTGCCACAGAATGTCAACGCGTCAGGTTCGCCGACATTGTCGACCGGGCAGTCCGGATCCTTGGTCGATCGGCTGGGGTTCGAGCCCATGATGGCCTCGTACTGCGCCTGCGTCACTTCGTACTTGCCCAGATAGAAACCACGGGTGAGTGTGACCTCGTGGTTGGGCACCTCGACGCATTCGAACCTGCCATCGGTAGTGCTTGCGCCACCCATCACGAACGTCCCGGGCTTGATGTAACGCATCTCCATCGTTACGCCGTCACCTAAATCAATGGTCAGTTCACGCGGGGTCTCGTTGCCGGAAGGCGTCATTGCTGCCCGTAGCCCCCAGTTCTCATATCTGCCGTAGCCTCCGCTGAGGAGACGCCTCCCGGATGTGCATGCATCGGCGTCGCCCTTCCACGTGCCGCCGCGCAGAACCGTCAGCCCCTGAGGGAAGAAACGGGGGAGGAATATCTGCAGACCACCGCCGAAGCTCTTCATAGCAAAGACCTCCCGCGTGTTGCCCGACGGCTTGCTGTATGCAGCGGCCGGCATCGAAATGACGCCGTCCTGGCCGTAGGTGATCTTCCTGTGCTCGGGCGTGACAGGTGAGGCGAGAAGCGCCTCTGCCACCGTGGGTTCGTTGGCCTCGCCGAGGTCTTCGCCGAGTGCGTCGAGCGTCACGGCCTTTGACTCCTCGATGATGGCCCGCTGCGTGCGGAGCGCCACGCCGTTCCAGAAGTCGGGGGTGCCGTCGTGTTCGCCGTAGGTCCGCTTTTCTCCTAGGACGTCGCCGACCCACTGGGCTCGCTTGACCTTCAGGAACGCCTTCCTGTTGTTTCGCGCCTGCGTAGTTGCGAGGAAATCGAGATCCTGTTTATAGGGTGTGGGGGTCCAGCCGGAGCCCCAACCTCCGCCCAGATTGACGACCCAGCCCTCGGGCGTCCAGCGTGCCAGGGCTCCGTGACCGCGACTGGGACGAGCAATGGTGGGGATCCCGAAGTCGCGCAGAATGAAGCGTCCGATGAACGCACGCCGGCCGCACACCCCGCCGTTCATGAGGATGTTCTGATATCTCTGCAAGTCAGGGCTGTCGTACTTGACGTTCTCTGACCC
>LWDU01041711.1_pt1 | contig 45662 bp, 44 predicted proteins | sample 727161 | NCBI WGS metagenome assembly LWDU01 (sample SAMN04566230, study PRJNA314399) | hydrothermal vent metagenome | isolation source: deep sea hydrothermal plume seawater | place: Mexico: Gulf of California, Guaymas Basin | collected 2004-07-11
CAAGGAACTGCAATTCTTACTTTCTTGATTTCAAGCTATATTGTTGTTCTAAACTTCCCGACCCCAATTGCAATAAATGACAAGCTGCGTCGGGACTAAATAGACCTAGAGGGGTCTGTTAGAGCCTTGAGTCAATCTCGACCACCATCGCACTAAGAGACGATCAGCGCTCTCCTCGGCGGCTATGCCTAATCGTTCATGCAGTTTTTTCTTGAAGACATAAGCCACCTCGAACACGTCAGCTTCTTCAACCCGAGACATTAGGTACTCATCACTGGTTTGGATGTCATCAACAAGCGACATGGCTAAGGCTCTTGATCCAAACCAAATTTCACCCGTAGCTATTTTGTCAATATCCACCTGAGGCCTGCGCTCTGAGACATAATCTTTGAATAGCTGGTGAGTATCATCCAACTCCTCTACGAATTTTTCACGGCCTTTATCGGTATTCTCTCCAAACATTGTCAACGTCCGCTTGTACTCACCCGCGGTTAATACTTCAAATTCCACATCGTGCTTTCTTAACAGCTTATTGAAATTAGGAATCTGTGCCACCACACCAATCGAGCCGATAATCGCGAAGGGAGCAGCTAGAATTTTATCAGCCACGCAAGCCATCATGTAACCCCCGCTGGCGGCCACTCTGTCAACACATACCGTTAACGGGATGTTTTTCTTGCGCAATCTATCTAGTTGACTGCTGGCAAGGCCATAGCTATGCACCATGCCGCCTGGGCTTTCTAACTTTAATAGGACCTCATCATTGCTGTTCGCCTGGGTCAGGACTGCCGTAATCTCTTCGCGCAGGTGCTCAACCGCCGCCGCCCTGATATTGCCATTAAAATTAAGTACAAAGACTTTACTTTTTGGCTTGCTCGCAGGGCTCTCTTGGGATGCAATCGCGTTCTTAGCGGCCTTTTTGTCTGCAGCAATCTGTTTCTTTTTAGCCTTGTGTAATTTCTTCTCTTGCGCTTTTTGATGCACCTCATCTGTTGTAGCCAGCAACATTGTTTCTTTAAGGTCCTCAAACTGTGGGTTCAGCGGAGTGATCTCAAGATGGCCTTTCCCTGGGCCGACCTTGTTTTTCTGACTAGCACTAACAATCACACTAACAATCACAACAAAGGCGACTAACATCGTCGCGACTTTGGCAAAAAACAACCCATATTCAAATAAAAATTCCAAACCAGACTCCAAATTGTAAATAGTAAATATGTTCTTTATATTAAACGCCCTTATACAAGGCAAGCAATAGTTCTGTTATCAGCCGTACTTAGCTTTCGATTCCATGACAAACTGTTCGATCAAGCGTCCTGCCATGATAGTCGGAGGCGCAAAAACATCGGGTAGCTGGTCATACCTATGCCAGTTTGCCTCTGCTATCTCGACACCATCGATTTTTATTACGTCCGTCTTTGCTTCAGCCATATAGCCCAGCATTAGTTGACCTGGATATGGCCATGCCTGGCTCCCAACATATCGGATATTCTCAATCTCGATACCCACCTCTTCAAATACCTCACGATGCAATGCCTGCTCAGCGCTCTCACCAGCCTCAATAAATCCAGCGAGCGTACTAAATCTGTTGGCTGGCCAGCTGGGATGCCGAGCAAATAGGCATTTATCATCCTTGATAACCGCTACAATGACACAAGGTGAGATCCTCGGATACTGCTGAATATCACATGAATGACATTGGAGTGCGTGGTCTGTCTCTGAAACGAGGTTAGGCTGCCCACAAGATCCACAATACTTATGTTTAACTTCCCAATCCAAAAGCTGTAAAGCCCGACAAATAAGCGAAAACTCTGCATCTGATGAACCTGCCAGTACAGATCTTAATTCAACACGGGTAAAACCATCTATTGCCGCAGCCTCTGGGATCAATTCCCATACTTCACAGTCGCTGTCCTGCCATTGTCCAACACAAATACTGCGCTCACGAAAAAAATTGAGCGAATCGGCCTGACCGATATCAATTGCTATAGGGCCTGCCCCAACAGAGTTATCCGACGCTATCAACAAGTCGCCGTCGATCACTGCCACGACCCACTTATTAGTACTCCCGATTGCTTTTGAAGAAGCATAAAAACCGTTTAGCTGTAAAGGTGCAAGCACAAGAATTAAGCCTCTAAATATGATTCGAATTTACTCTCCAGCCCTTGCAAAAACAGAGGAGGAAAGATAAGGTTTGCCGCTACTAAAAAGTGATGTAAGTCTAGCATGCTTGGCTAGGATGTTTTACTGTACTGACTGGTAAATTGGCTCCACAGTTGCCTCATATAGGTTTACTTTACATGCAACAAAAAAAAGGAATTCATAGATGACACCTACGCTCTCCCAGGCTTTTAAAAAGAACTTTTTAGGTAACTCCCCCGGATGGTATGAAGCCGCGATCATCGCGTTTCTGATTTTAAATCCCATTATGCTTTACATTTTTGGTCCCTTTGTCACAGGCTGGGCACTGATAGCTGAATTTATCTTTACTCTAGCGATGGCTTTAAAATGCTACCCACTTCAACCTGGCGGCCTATTAGCAATTGAAGCTATTATTCTTGGAATGGCGAGCCCAGAAGCGGTCTACCAAGAGGTCGCGGCCAATCTGCAAGTCATTTTGCTGCTGATGTTTATGGTTGCCGGCATTTATTTTATGCGAGATATGCTGCTGTTTGTTTTCACTAAACTTTTACTTAACGTGAAATCAAAAACAACCCTTTCGTTCTTATTTTGCTTTTCAGGGGCTTTTTTATCAGCTTTTTTAGATGCTTTAACCGTTACTGCCGTCTTAATCACAATAGCCGTTGGGTTCTACGCCGTTTACCACAAGGTCGCTTCAGGCAGACAGATTGTTGATGAGGATCACGATCATAGTGATGACGAAAGGCTGCAGGATAATCATCGGAGTAATCTAGAGGATTTTAGAGCTTTTTTACGGAGCCTGATCATGCACGGTGCCGTTGGTACTGCATTGGGTGGCGTTTGCACCACGGTAGGCGAACCACAAAATTTATTAATTGCAGAAAGAGCAGGCTGGGAGTTTGTTGAATTCTTCCTGCGCATGGCACCCGTCACTATGCCAGTACTATTCTGCGGTTTGTTATGCTGTCTTCTGTTAGAAAAGTTCAAGCTATTCGGTTATGGCGCCAAGCTACCCAATGAGGTTCGTGAGGTGCTCCAGCAATCAAGTGATAATGACACTGCTAAGCGGACCCAATATGATAAGGCGGCTCTCATCGTTCAAGTCATTGTTGCGGTTATTCTGGTCCTGGGTCTTGCCTTTCACTGGGCAGCCGTAGGCTTGATCGGTCTTATGGTTATCATTCTTTTAACGTCATTTAACGGAATTACTGAAGAGCATCGCATAGGGCATGCATTCGAAGAGGCGTTGCCCTTTACTGCCCTATTAGTTGTATTTTTCGCTATCGTTGCAGTGATACATGAACAGCATCTATTCTCACCTGTTATCGATTGGGTCTTAGGCCAAGATCCAACGATTCAGCCGGCCGTGTTTTTCTTGGCAAACGGATTGCTATCCGCTATCAGTGATAATGTATTTGTCGCAACCGTTTACATTAATGAGGTTAAGGCCGTGTTTGACGCAGGTGATATAACTCGAGATCATTTTGACAAGCTCGTTGTAGCCATTAATACCGGCACAAATCTCCCTAGTGTTGCAACGCCTAATGGACAGGCGGCTTTCTTATTTTTACTAACGTCTGCCTTGGCACCATTGATAAGACTATCCTATATGCGGATGGTTATTATGGCTCTACCCTATACCATCGTGCTGACCACTGTAGGGTTGCTTGGGGTTCTTTACGCACTCTAATACTTAATATTGCATCCACAGGGATACAAAAAAACCGGGCCTTCAGACCCGGTTTTTTCAATAGAGCATGCTAGCTTAGAGCCCTTTGAGGTCCTTGCGCAGAACCTTGCCCACATTTGTCATCGGCAATTCGTCACGAAATTCTATGAACTTAGGAACCTTGTAACCCGCCATGTGTTTTTGGCAAAACGCAATGACGTTAGACTCAGTCAATGAAGAATTAGATCTTACAATAAACATTTTAACTAATTCACCCGCCTTGTCATCAGGAACACCAACCGCGGCACATTGGGATACATCTTGGTGCGTCGTCAGTACCTGCTCAAGTTCACTTGGATAAACATTAAAGCCCGACACAATAATCATATCTTTGAGCCGATCGACGATTGTAATGTAGCCTTCATTGTCCACTGTCACAATGTCACCCGTATGTAACCAACCGTCAACAACCGTCTCGGCGGTCTGCTCAGGCTGGTTCCAGTAGCCTGCCATGACCTGTGCGCCCCGGATACAAAGCTCGCCAACACCATCAATGGGTTGCTCATTGCCAGCCTCATCAATGACCTTAATCTCTGTCCCCGGGACAGGTATTCCCGCGGTACCAATTCGTTCAAAGCCGGGTGGATTCATTGAGATTACAGGAGAGGATTCAGTCATCCCATAACCCTCACTGACAATACACCCAGTCACTTTTTGCCACTGGTCTGCTACTGATTTCATAAGAGGCATTCCACCAGAAAGTGTCATCTTCAGATCATCAAAACCAAGTCGACGGAAGTCTCTATTTTCTAATAGTGCAACAAACAATGAATTCAACCCGCAAAAAATCTGAATCTTCGACTTCCTGATAGTCTTGACAAATAACGGGATGTTGCGCGGGTCAGGAATCAATACCGAGTGGCCTCGAAGTTCTGGTATCACCCCAAAACATAGTGAGAACGCATATATATGGTAGAGCGGAATCGGTAACGCGGTCACACTATATCTTGCCGACTCACCCGCAACCGATATGATCGCCAATGCCTGAGCGACATTGGCGATCAAACAAGACTGCGTCAGCATAACCCCTTTAGATGCTCCTGTAGTTCCACCCGTGTATTGCAGAGCGCAAATATCATCCACGGAGGTTCGATGAGTACTGTAGTTGGTACCATCAGACAACAAATCCTTAAAATCAATGATATCTTGGCCTTTGATTCTGGGCCTTTTCCCGAGAATCTTCATTAGCGCTCCCAGCAAGTTTTGTTTTGAGGGGGACATGAGATCTAGGGGACGAGTAACGATGATGTGTTCAACGCTTGTTTGAGGTGCAGCCTCAGCAAGGACGTCATAAAACTGATCGAGAACAATCACAGCCTTTACGCCCGCATCATTAAATTGATGGACCAACTCTCGCACTGAATACATCGGATTAGTATTAACAATGACCAACCCCAGCTTCATTGCGGCTATTGCGATGACTGGATACTGGATGAGATTTGGAAGTTGAATGGCGATTCGATCACCCGCCTGTAGCTTGAGGCGCTTCTGTAGATAACTGGCTACTCTCCGCGACAGTTGGTCTATTTCGCCATAGCTAAGGGTTTGTCCCAAGCAGGTGAACGCAGGCTTAGAGCTTGAATCCGATACAGCCTCCGACCACACTTGCAACATTGACTGTGCTCGCAGCGCTGGCTGTGCAGTGGAGAGACCTACTCTATTTTGGGCTTGGGTGACAGCTGATTTAATTAACATTTTTGATCTCAGTCATTTGATCGTACCCAAAGCAACAGAGAGGTATACCTGTTGCTAACGCGATAAAAAAGCCATGCCCTTTTCGAGACCGCCGAGTGTCAAAGGAAACATCTTATCCTCTGTCAATTCTTTCAGCATCGTTATCGATGGCGTGTAATCCCAATATTTTTCTTGTACTGGATTTAGCCAGACTAACTTATCATAAGTCTTGGCCATGCGTTGCATCCAAACGGCCCCAGACTCATCATTATACTCGACACTTCCGCCAGGGCTTGTCACCTCATAGGGTGCCATAGAGGCGTCTCCGACAAAGATGACCTTGTAGTCGGAAGAGTATTTATGCATCAGATCAAAGGTTGACATTTGCTCCTCACGACGACGGTGGTTATCTTTCCAAACGTAGTCATACAAGCAATTGTGGAAGTAAAAGTACTCCAGATGCTTAAACTCTGTCTTAGCTGCTGAGAAAAGTTCTTCGCAAAGTTTTACATAGGGGTCCATAGAACCACCCACATCGAAGAAAATCAGCACCTTTACTGCGTTATGCCGCTCAGGCACCATCTTAATATCTAAATATCCAGCATTTCTTGCAGTGCTACGTATGGTGTCATCTAAGTCCAACTGATCGGCGGAACCCTCTCGCGCAAACTTACGTAACCGTCGTAAAGCAACCTTTATGTTTCTTGTTCCTATTTGGACAGAGTCATCCAAATCTTGGTACTGGCGTTCGTCCCAAACCTTAACCGCGGTTCCCTTGCCACCTGGGCCACCAATCCGTATGCCTTCAGGATTGAAACCTCCATGACCAAAGGGAGATGTGCCGTTAGTCCCCACCCATTTGTTACCGCCCTCATGACGTTCTTTCTGTTCTTCAAGCCGTTTTTTAAACTCTTCAATGAGCTTCTCTAGGCCACCAAGACTTTCTACTTTGGCTTTTTCTTCATCAGTGAAGTGTTTTTCAAACTCTTTGCGTAACCAATCTTCAGGTAATAATGCTTCAACAATGCCGTCAATATTCTCCAAGTTTTTAAAATAAGCCCCGAAAGCCCGATCAAAGCGATCGTAGTATTTCTCATCTTTGACCATACATGTGCGAGCCAATAAATAAAAATCGTCTACCGACCCAAATGCAAGGTTCTGCTCCATAGCGGCCAAAAGGTCGAGAAGCTCCTTAATAGAGACTGGAACTCTGGCTTTTCTTAGCGTATTAAAAAAATTAATCAGCATAGCTTAGGCTCTTAATTGAGATTTTATCGAGCTTCACGACGCGTCATAAACGCGAGCCGTTCCAGCAAATGCACGTCCTGTTCATTTTTCAATAACGCGCCATACAATGGTGGGATGGCTTTGGTTGGATCCCGATTAGTCAGAACATCTTCTGGAATGTCATCCGACATAATGAGCTTCAACCAATCCACTAACTCCGACGTAGATGGCTTTTTCTTTAAGCCAGGAATCTTTCTGACGTCAAAGAAAATATCCATTGCATCGTCGACCAATTGTTTTTTGATTTTTGGAAAATGCACGTCAACAATTCGCTGCATGGTCATGCGATCAGGAAAGTTGATGAAGTGGAAGAAACAACGGCGTAAAAACGCGTCAGGCAACTCTTTTTCATTATTACTAGTTATAATCACAATCGGCCGCTGGATGGCCTTGATAGTCTCGCCAGTCTCATAGACATGGAATTCCATACGATCCAGCTCGAGAAGTAAATCATTGGGAAATTCAATGTCTGCCTTATCGATCTCATCAATAAGCAACACAACTTGCTCATCAGCGGTAAACGCTTGCCACAGTTTGCCTTTATCAATGTAGTTGCCTATATCTTGAACTTTATCGCTACCTAGCTGAGAATCTCTCAATCGAGAAACCGCATCATACTCATACAGTCCCTGCTGCGCCTTGGTCGTGGATTTGATGTGCCATGCCAATAGGGGCTTGCCTAGAGCCTTTGCTACCTCTTCAGCAAGCAAGGTCTTTCCAGTCCCGGGTTCACCTTTAATAAGCAGTGGACGCTGCAGTGTGACCGCCGCATTCACAGCCATCTGAAGTTCTTCGGTGGCTACATAGTTCTCAGTACCAGTAAATTTCATAGCATTTAATCCACATTCAGTATTATTTAGTTGAAAGAGAGACATGTTAATCTATTCTATAAACTGTTTTGAATCTATATTTACTAAACGAATCGTCATATAAGGGAAAACTGGCATTAACTATGACCCAACAGTACTCATAGATAAGCCCTGAAGACAAGAGAGAGGACTCTACTAACACCGAGACTCTTAACAACAGACACGGAGTAACTAATGAAAATACACCTATTAAAACCCCTTATCGTGGTATTAGCCCTATATCTGCTTCCCATCGGAATGATCTCAGCTGTATCGACATCACCTGTCTATGCCAACGAACCGGCGGACACCAAAACTCACTCTTTAGATATCAATGGACACAAAATAAAGCTAATACTAGATTCCCAGGGCGAGGTCCATGAGGCAACTTCTGCGCCTTCGATATCGGATGATCATGTATTTATTTCAATGTCAGCCGACGAGGCAGAAATATCCGCCCTCGGTGGAATCTTGAGTAAACTCGTCGACACTGAGTGGGACCAACTTAACGCGTCAGAGAAAGAAGAAATAATTGAGGCGCTAGAGAAAATCGAAGATGGGGTCGAAATTGACATAGAAGCAGATTTCGGTGCAGGTAAAGCCCTTGTCGCTGTAATAGCTATTCTCTCAACCTTTGGTCTGCCTTTTATAATCATTGCTCTAATACTGTATTACAAGCACCGAAAGAGACGACAACGTGATATTCTAATCGGGAAGTTTATTGATGCAGGCAAAGAGGTACCGGTCGAAATACTTGCCCCCAGTGTCGCATCAGACAGCCTCTCTGGCAACCTTGAGAGAGGCATTATGTTGATGGGAATCGGAACAGGTCTGTTTTTATTCTTGGGGATGCTGATAGATTGGGATGTAGCCTCTGCAGCCTTAATACCACTTTTTGTAGGTGTCGCGAGAGTAGCAATATGGCGTCTAGGTGATCAAGCCGAGAATGTAGCGGATAACCAATAATACCCATGCTATTAGCCACGGATCAGGCACTCATCGAGAGAGTCGTGACAGCTAACTGTCATGACTCTTTCGGCATCCTTGTCGAGAGACATCAGTCAGATTTGCGCTACTCTCTGCGCCAGATGACCGGATGGAATGAGGCGCTGGCGGATGATTTGGCTCAAGAAACATTTATTCAAGCCTTTAAATCCCTAAAAAAATACCAAGGCACTGCTAAATTTAGTAGTTGGATTTATCGAATTGCCTATAATCAAATGGTGAGTCATTTCAGATTGGCTCGCAATCGAGAAGTAAGTGCGAGTGAAGAGATTTTAAAAAATCATTCACAACGAATAGGCCAGTCAACGACCTCTGAGCTAGATCTTCACCGAGACTTGGCCGGTTCAATGAAGGCTTTACCAACAAAACAACGAGTGGCCGTTCATTTACATTTACATCGAGAACTAACACACTCTGAAATATCAATTATAATGGGGATTCCTTTAGGGACTGTTAAAACACTGATAAATAGAGGCAAAAAAACATTAAGAAATCTGCTTTCAAGTTGGAATCCAGAGGACAAGCTATGAAACAATCTGCTGATATCGAAAACTTATTTAATCAGGCACGTAAGAGCGAGCCATATTTTAGTAATCGTCGTTTTGGTAATCGTGTGCTCACAGTTATCAAACGGCAAGAGCCCGTGCCTTTTTGGAAGGAAGTCACCATTGAGATGCTTGGTGCCTTGATTGGCTGCGCCTTAGCCTATAGTTTTTTCCCGTTTAACGACCTTATTGCTGGCATTCCTACTAAATTTGTTATTGGACCGTCGGTGCTGCTAAGCATTGCAGGCGTAATTAGCTGCACATGTGTGATAGCTTACTGGACGGCTGAGCGAAGCCGGTTATAGATCAATGACCCTTTGTCTCGTCCTTGGGGGCACGTTTAAAACGCCAAAGTATTAGACGAATCAAACCATATCCGATGAGCCCAAAAACCGTAAAAACTAAAATTGGCGCTGCACCACGCTGAAAACCGACATCTCCATTAGCGATAAGCCCCTCATAGAGACTCACAAAAAAGGCCGGTGCCAAATAAGGGTTATCAGTATAGGCGGTAACGGGAGTCAAAAAGAAAATTGCCGACACCAAGAGTAAGAGCTGTCGAAAAGTAGCAAAACGAATGTTTCGCAACAGACACCATGCGACCCATAGAAGGCACATCACACCTGACGTGTAAGCTATCCAACCCCATAAATAATTTTCAGCGTTGTACATAGCTAGTCAACCCATCTAATAATATGATCTTCAATATCATCATCGCTTACATTTAGCTCTGATACCACCCAACCTTGCAAGGAAGCCCCGTAAGAATGCACCGTCTGCGAGCTTCCACTGACCAAATAATGCCAATCGGGGAGACCCTTACCCTCAGCTATTAGGCGGTAAGAGCAACTCTTTGGCAACCAACCTAAGGTATGAATATTGTCTTGATCAAGATTAATGCAGTCGTTCACGACCGAGTGTCTACCCTCGTAATTGGTGCACTTACAGGTCTCTATATTAAGCAATTCACAGGTCACATTGGTATGGAATATCTCACCAGTATCATGCTCCTCAAGCTTGACAAGGCAGCATTTGGCACAGCCATCACAGAGCGCTTCCCACTCTTTGGAATCCATTTCATTAAGGATCTTAGTTTGCCAAAATTTATCCAATTATTGACTCCAAGGGAGCTTGTAATTCTCTGCCACGGCAGGATCTAGCGGGTGTAAGGTTGGCGGCATCTGCAGATAAAAGCCCTGGCGACCTATATCCTCTAACACCTGCCTTGCGTCGGCTCGAGCCAACTTCATGGACGGCGTGATCATCAGCGTAGTGACTAAGCTAGCCTGTCCCAAACTCGTTAACAGGACATCTGGAATTCTGCTCAAGCCCTCTTTTTTATCGACATAAAGATACATGCCCTCTCTTTTGTCACCCTTATAGATATCGCAAACTAATCTTATCTGTTGAGTGTTCATTGCAATTTCGCTTCTATTAAAACCTCTTGAAGCACCGATTTAACCAAGCCCTCGCGCCAACCAGTATTCAAACGCTCAGGCCATACACAGGATCCCTCACTGGCACTTCGCACGATAGATTCGAGCTCCTTTTTGTTCGACAGAAACTCTTGTGGCAACTCAATCTCTTCAGCCAAGGCGTTAAGGTCGACGCGCATAGCTTTCATCACAGCGCTGATTGACTTAGATAGAGGTTCAGGAAGTCTCTGCAAAGGTTGATCGTGACGGGCTAGCGCGACCTCTTGAAGCAATGCATTTCCGTGCCTCTTTATAGTTCCCCCATAAAGATCGTCAATACCTTGCATCTCGCTTGCCACAACAGGCATGCGTCTAGCTATTTCGAGTAACGAGATGTCTTTCACAACGTGGGATCGAGGTTTATCCAAAGATCGAGCAGTAATCTCACGCCAGTCACAGAGCCTCTTTAAGGCCGTCAGTGACTCATTGCCCAGTTTCCAGGCGCCTTTGAGTTTCCGGTGGTAATCTTGAGTGTTTTTCCGGTCCGAAACCAAGGTATAGACCGCCAAACTCTCCTCTTCAAACCAAGCTTGTCGCTCTTGGTTAGACAACATCGTAGTCAAAATCTCATACATCGAATGGAGGTAAGCAACATCATAAGCGGCATATTCAATTTGCCGGTCAGTAAGGGGCCTCGCCAACCAGTCTGAACGGGTTTCCTGCTTGTCCAGCTCGACCTCAAATAAACGATGGACTAACCGTGCATAGCCCATAGAATATCCGACATTCGCGATTCCAGCAGCGATTTGTGTATCAAAAATATTATCCGGAATGATATTTAAACCGTGCTCTAGCACCTCCAAGTCTTCAGCGCAAGCATGGAATATTAAAGTTCTACTTGGGTCTTCCAGCAGCTGTTTAAGGCCTTCAAAATCACGGAAAGCCAACACATCTACTAAAAAGCACTGTGTGCCGTCGGATATCTGAATCAAAGCGATTTTAGGATAAAAGGTATTGGTCCGAATAAATTCGGTGTCTACCGCCAGTAAGTACTTGTCTGACAGAGCGCTCAGCATATGATTGAGTTTTTCATCACTATCTACCCAAATACTCATCTAAAGCGTTTTCCGACTTTGTAGAGCCATGTTCAATGTACCACCATCAACATATTCAAGTTCACCGCCCATGGGTACCCCATAGGCAATACGTGAAACAGTCACGCCGAGCGATTTGGCTTTATCAGCGATAAAATGCGCTGTCGCCTCACCTTCGACGGTTAAGTTAGTTGCCAGAATCAGTTCGCTAACATCTTGGTTCTTAAGCCGGCCGATAAGGTCATCAATCCCAAGGTTTTCTGGGCCGACACCATCAATCGGCGACAAATGGCCCAAGAGCACAAAATATTTTCCCCGATAACCCCCGGCGCTCTCAATGGCGTACAAGTCAGCTGGATTCTCCACCACACAAATCTGGCTCGAAAGCCTGCCGCTGTTACTACAGACACCACAAAGGCTATGCTCTGTTAAGGTGCGGCACTCTTGACAACGACCAACCTTCTCAACGGCTTCGGCAATTATCTCAGACAAACGCGACGCACCCGCCTTGTCACGCTCAAGCAACTGAAGAGCCATTCTTTGGGCCGATTTAGCGCCAACACCGGGCAAACAACGCAACGCATCAATCAGTTGATCAATCAAATGTCCGTACACAAAATATCCTCACACTTATTAAGAAATCTAGAATGGCATTTTGAAACCAGGTGGGAGGCCCATTCCATCTGCCATGGAGCCCATCGCTTCCTTACTTTTCGACTCTACTTTCCGAACTGCATCGTTAACTGCCGCAGCAAGAAGATCTTCAAGTAACTCTTTATCCTCGGTCATCAAAGATTGATCAACAGTGACCTTACGGACATCGTGCCTGCCAGTCATGATCACTTGCACCATGCCGGCACCGGATTCACCCGTAACCTCGGCCCTGGCGGCCTGACTTTGAAGTTCGGCCATCTTCTCTTGCATCTCTTGAGCCTGCTTCATTAAATTATTGATATCCATAACATCCTCAATCTATAGGTTGGACAGAGCGCTCATCAAGAACCCCATCAAAAAGTTGTTTAAATCGCTGTACGGAAGGATCCTGATTTAGCATGTCTACTGCTTCCGCGTGACGCTCTGCAGTCTCTCTCCGGTCAACAGCGCGTGGTGTCTCAGTCTCAGTCAAACCAGAGTTTATAGATACCTTGATCTCCTGACCAAAATACACGGTTAGCGCGTCGGCCAAACTCAATTGATGTCCGCTGTCATAAAGGCTATTTTCTTGATCGTCGATAATAAAAGTCAGTTCATTATTTTGTCGTGACAGGTATAGGCAGTGACTAGCCACCTCCCCTAATGATGCGCCTATAGTCAACTGTCGACGAACATCGACCCAGTTCTCTGGAGTAAAGTCATCAAGTGCAATATTATCGGCCAAATCAGAGGTTTCTACTGCTGTCTTGGAAAGAATATTATCCTCCTCAACACACTCTGGCTCAGCTGTAACCGACACTTCCGGACTATCTTGGATCCCCTGCCGTCCAACGCTTGATACTTCATCAATAATACTGGTGGTTAGAGGCTGCGGCGGCTGATTGGAGGCCACCGGTACTTCAGCGGCATCAAACTTTTTTACAGGGGGGTCAACCTCCGGTATTACCGGACTAACCGCGATCGCTGGTCCATTGGTGGCAGGCCTAAAGGCAAGAGCGCGTAACATTGCCATTTCAAAACCAGACCGTTGGTCTGGTGCCAGATTTAGGTCCTTCCGCCCCAATAGGCAAATCTGATAAAACAACTGTACATCTTCCCTGGAGACCGTTTCGGCCAAACTTGCTAACTCAGTAAAGTGACTAAGTCCTCTATCAAGAGCCTCCGGAACTGTTTGCAATATTGCAACCTGATGCCAAACCGACAGAATGTCGCCCATTGCAGCCCCATAATCCGGTGATTGCTCTGCCATATTTGCGATTGAGGACAGTAAGGTTACGCCGCTTTGACTAGCTAGTGCTTGGCATATATCGACGACGAAACGACGTTCGATAGTACCAAGCATGGCGCTGACATCAACCTCATTAATATGACCCCCACCATGACCTATGGCTTGATCTGTTAAACTTAAGGCATCGCGCATACTGCCATCAGCCGCCCGGCCTATCGCCCACACACCACCTTCATCAAAGGGGACTTTTTCTTCACCTAAAACAAATTGCAGGTGTTCAGCGATACGAGCAGGACTAAGATTTTTTAAATTGAACTGTAAACAGCGAGACAGAACCGTGATCGGCAGCTTTTGTGGGTCTGTAGTGGCAAATAAGAATTTAACGTGGGGTGGTGGTTCTTCAAGTGTTTTTAACAGGGCCGCAAAGCTAGACTTCGACAGCATGTGCACTTCGTCAATTAGGTAAATTTTATAACGTCCACGAGAGGGCGAATATTGAACGTTATCAAGGAGGTCGCGCATGTCATCAACCCCTGTACGAGAGGCGGCATCCACTTCAATTAAATCTATAAACCGACCCTCATCAATCTCGTTGCAACTGCTACATTCGCCACAAGGAACCGAAGACACCCCTTTCTCACAGTTAAGGCATTTAGAAAGAATTCGAGCGATAGTTGTTTTACCGACGCCCCTAGTGCCCGTAAAAAGATAGGCATGGTGAAGACGATCATTGTCCAGGGCGTTAATCAATGCCTGCAATACGTGCTCTTGGCCAGCTGTCTCTGAAAAGGATTTAGGGCGCCACTTCCGGGCAAGGACTTGATAGCTCATAACAGTTTCTATATATAAACAAAGTCGTATTATAGGCAGATAAACGCTGGGCAGGAAGAACTAATGGTGGCGACCCTCAATAGCCGCACCTCGGCACACAGCGGCACCGCTACCGTTGCTCCCTTCCGGGCCTGGCGGAGTTCACAGTTGGCTGTTGCGAGGGGACCAAAGAGGGCCACCCTTAAAGCTAGCGCGGAATTATCCGAGGTTTCTTGACCAAGTGCAACCGTTTATAACGCTAAATTTATATTTTGCAAACTGCAATATCAAACTTAGGAAGGAGCATCAAAATAAACAAATTTATTCCTCTTCACATCTGACTCCGCCTTGACTACACTGCACTCCTTACACGGAACTATGCTTATTTATTAAAGGGTTTGTCGATGATTTTTTGTTCTAATAACTACTCCACCCGACCCCAATCTATAACCTTAAGTTCGAATCTTAAGACGCTCCTGCTATTAACTATTTTCGTTAGCCTAACCGGCTGCGGCAACAATGAAAGCAATGTCTCTTCGGGAAATAAAACTGGAACACTGTACTGGGGAAACGGTACTGAGCCGCAAAGCTTAGATCCCCAAATCGCAACTGGCGTCCCTGAGCATCATGTCATCGCAGCTGTAATGGAAGGACTAGTCCTAAAGAACAGAAAGACTCTAGAGCCGAAGCCAGGCGTGGCGGAATCCTGGGATATTACTGGGAATGGAACAGTCTACACATTTACATTACGCGATAATGCACGGTGGTCCAATGGTGATCGGCACATAGCCCAAGACTATGTTTGGTCTTGGTGGAGAGCACTTCAACCCGCGCTGGGGAATCTGTATGCCTACATGCTTTTCCCTATTAAAAATGCACAGCAGTATTATGAAGGTGACATTACTGACTTTAGTGAAGTTGGAGTAAAAGCATTAGATGACCACACACTACAGGTCACACTGAACTACCCGACGCCCTATTTTCTGCAACTGTTAGATCACTACAGTTTGTTTCCAGTGCACCAAGCGACTATAGAAAAATTTGGAACCGCAGATCAGCGGGGAACACGTTGGACTTATGAAGGTAATTTAGTGGGCAACGGTCCTTTTCAACTTGCTGATTGGAAAATCAATCGACGCATAGTGGTGCAAAGTAATCCTTATTATTGGGACGCAGACAATGTGTCACTCAAAGAAATCGTTTTCATTCCCATCGAAAATATTGTGACAGAGGAGCGTATGTTTAGAGCTGGTCAGCTACACGTGACCAGCAGTCTCCCCGCAGATAAAATTAGTGTTTACCGCGAAGCAAAGGACCCTGAGCTCAAAATAGCGCCTTATCTTGGCACTTATTACTACCGTCTAAATGTCAGAAAACCGCAGTTCCAAGACCCGCGAGTCAGGCGTGCTCTGGCTATGACTGTAGATAGGCAACGGCTAGTTGACAATATAACCAAAGGTGGGCAGATTCCGGCCTACGCTATGACACCTCCAGGTACCATGGGGTATTACCCTAAGAGTGATCTTAAATTTGATCCTGAGGGCGCAAGGCGTTTGCTCGCAGAAGCTGGCTACCCCGATGGTAAAGGGTTTCCCGCTACTGAAATCCTCTACAACACAAACGAAGGCCACCGAAAAGTTGCAGTTGCACTGCAAGAGATGTGGAAAAAGCATCTAAACATTGACATACGACTGCTCAACCAAGAATGGAAGGTGTACTTAGACACCGAAAGTGCTGGAGAGTATGAAATTTCACGGGCTGGATGGATCGGCGATTATGTCGACCCGAACAACTTCCTTGATTTATTTTTATGTGGTGGAGGTAACAACCGCACTGGTTGGTGTAACGAAGAATATGATCGTCTCATTCTTGACGTAGCACCTTCTATGTCATCACATAAAGAACGGCTTGAGGTGTTTCAGCAGGCGGAGACAATGCTTTTAAATGAGATGCCCATTATACCGATATATACCTACACCACCGTTCAGCTTGTTGATTCATCCGTTAAAAACTTTGATGCCAACATCATGAATGCGGCGTCGTATAAAGATATCTACTTGCAACCGGATCAAGAATAATTATAAAAAGGATTTAAAAATGTATCGATTTGCTATCAGCCGACTGCTACAAGCAATCCCTGTACTATTGATGGTTGTTACAGTGACCTTCTTTCTGGTGCATTCGGCACCTGGTGGGCCATTTTCGGCTGATAAGGCTGTGCCACCGGAAGTAATCAAGGCGCTCGAAGAACAATACAATCTAAATCAACCGGTGTGGCAGCAATATCTCAGCTATCTCGGCGACGTAGTTCAAGGTGACTTTGGGCCTTCTTTCAAGTATTCAGGCAGAACGGTTAATGAGCTTATCGCGGCGGGTTTACCGATCACCGCAGAACTCGCTTTTTATGCAATGCTAGTTGCTTTGAGCGTAGGTATAACGGCAGGCGTTGGCGCGGCAATGCGGCCTAACACGATGCAAGACTATCTGCCGATGACCGGAGCAATGATTGGCATATGCATGCCATCTTTCTTGCTCGGCCCCCTTTTAGTTCTTGTTTTCGGAATCCATCTGGATTGGCTACCAGTATCTGGGTGGGGCGATATTCCCGGCGATAAAATTCTACCCTCGATTACGCTAGGTACAGGATATGCAGCTTATATAGCGCGACTATCAAGAGGGGGAATGCTTGAAGTGCTGTCGCAAGACTATATTAGAACAGCCAGAGCAAAAGGTTTGAGTGAGCGTTTGGTTATTATAAAGCACGCTCTACGCGGTGGACTAATACCTGTTGTCGCATTTTTAGGTCCGGCTTTTGCTGGGCTTTTAGCTGGCTCGTTTGTTGTAGAAACTATATTCCAAATTCCGGGGTTGGGCCGATTTTATGTACAGGCCGCTTTTAATCGTGACTACACACTAATACTCGGTATGACCATCTTTCTATCGACGCTTATTATACTGTTTAATCTGTTATCAGACATGCTGGCGATTTGGTTGAACCCCAAGCTCAGGCAGGAAATTAGGGGGACGAACTGATGGCTGATGCAATTGAAGAGCACGGCACTTCTCTTTGGAAAGATGCCTGGATCAAACTTAGCAAAAATCGTCTAGCATTGTTTGGGCTGGCCGTTCTTATAATGTTGATCTTAACCTCCCTTTTGACGCCGCTGATTGCTCCCTATGGTTATGAAACTCAGGATCTTGATATGGGAGCAACTGCTCCTTCTTTACAGCATTGGCTTGGTACCGATATTTTTGGACGGGATATGCTCACCCGAATAATGTACGGCGGTCGAGTATCATTGATGGTTGGCTTCATTGCGACCGCGGTTGCTCTCGTAATTGGCATTTCTTGGGGTGCTATTGCAGGGTTTTTTGGCGGCCGTTTAGATGCAATTATGATGCGAATCGTAGATGTATTATACGCCCTACCCTTTATGATTTTCATAATACTGTTAATGGTGGTATTTGGACGTAATATCCTCCTGTTGTTCCTTGCCATTGGAGCTGTCGAATGGTTAACAATGGCCAGGATTGTGCGTAGCCAGGTTATGGCACTAAGAAATCAGGAATTTGTCGAAGCTGCGAATTCGCTAGGGTTGTCCGAATGGACCATAATTCGTCGCCACATAATTCCTAATACTCTTGGCCCTGTTATTGTCTACACCACCCTGACAATTCCGAGCGTTATGCTCTTAGAAGCCTTTTTGAGCTTTTTAGGTCTAGGCATTCAACCGCCGGAAAGCTCATGGGGCTTGCTGATCAACTATGGGGTCGAAACCATGGAAGAATTTCCTTGGCTCCTTATTTTTCCTGGTATAGCGCTTTCGTTAACGCTGTTTGCACTCAATTTTCTAGGTGATGGTCTACGCGATGCTCTTGACCCTAGAACCTCTAAGGATTAGAACAGGACTTATATTATGGCAATTCTCGAGGTAAATGGTTTAAAGGTATATTTCCACACACGTAATGGTGTTGTTAAAGCCGTTGACGATGTTTCATTCTCAGTCGATAGAGGTGAAACACTAGCTATTGTAGGAGAATCAGGGTCAGGCAAGTCTGTTACCTGCTACAGTCTGCTTAATCTGCTACCAAAGCCCCCCGCCAGAATAGAAGGTGGTACGGCCCTATTTGATGGAAAAGATCTACTAACCTGCTCTGCTGCCGAGATGAGGAAACATCGCTGCGATGATATAGCCGTTATTTTCCAAGACCCTATGACATCGCTAAACCCCTTTCTAACCATTGGCGAACAACTTATTGAGCCATTGATTTATCATCCGGATAGAAGTCAGATACAAACACGGGTTGAAGCCAAGAGAACCGCAGTTGCCCTGCTCGATGAAGTAGGAATCATCGACTCTCAGGCGCGGTTTGATTGTTACCCACATGAGTTCTCAGGGGGGATGAGACAAAGGGTAATGATTGCCATGGCATTGATTACCGATCCAAAACTATTAATTTGCGATGAACCGACTACGGCACTGGATGTGACCATTCAGGCACAAATCCTTCTTTTAATAAAAAAGCTGCAAGAAACCAGAAATGTAGCGGTTATTTTCATCAGTCATGATCTCGGTGTTGTCGCAGGCATCGCAGACAAAGTACTCGTCATGTGCGACGGCACTATTCGTGAAACTGGCGACACTGATGATATCTTTTACAGGACTCAGAACGACTACACGAAGAAACTGCTCGCTGCGATACCGGAGGGTGCTAAGACTCTACCGAATCGTGCTAAGAGTGATGAAACTCTGATTGAAGTCACTCATTTGAAAACGTATTTCAGAAACCAACTAAATACCAACAAGAGCAAAGAAAATCGATTTGTAAAAGCCGTAGACGACGTCAGTATGGAAATCGCGCGCGGAGAGATTTTGGGCTTAGTTGGAGAGTCTGGATCTGGAAAATCAACCTTAGGTCGCTCAATTCTACAGCTAGCTCCCACCACTGAAGGCTCAGTTAAATTTTCAGGTCAAACGCTCACGGGCTTAACCGCAAAGCAGCTAGTACCTTGGCGTCGGAAGATGCAAATGATCTTTCAAGATCCCTATGCCTCACTTAATCCACGAATGACCGTATTTGAAACCTTGTCAGAGCCACTGCTCTATCATGGTCTAGCCACCAAGAAAAACATTGCCAACCAAGTTAGGCAACTTATGGATGATGTTGGCTTATCCCAAGCCCAACTGCGCAAGTATCCTCATGAGTTTTCTGGGGGCCAACGCCAACGTATCGCCATAGGACGAGCCATTGCAACTAAGCCAGAGTTTATTATTGCCGATGAGCCTGTATCAGCATTGGATGTGACCATCCAAGCGCAAATATTAGATTTAATTCTGGAGCTGGTAGAGCGACACAACCTTACCATGATGTTTATCTCTCATGACTTGTCAGTTGTCAGGTACATCTCCGATCGGGTTGTGATCATGAACCGCGGTGTTATTGTCGAACAGGGTAATACAGAGACCTTATGGGCTGCCCCTAAGGAAGGCTACACCAAAGAGCTTCTAGCGGCCATACCACTTGCTGACCCAGCAGCAGAGCGCAAAAGAATAGCTAACATCTAACTCGAGGTAGGTATTGGCAAGGCTCTACGCCCTCTGGGTTTCCTTAGTGGCAATGCAAGCGACCCTTGATCGTCAGCGTTAATAGCCTGCTACAGGCAAGAGATTCCTGTCCCTTTCAAACCACAGTAACCGCTCGGATTTTTGACTAAATATTGCTGGTGATAGTCTTCAGCATAAAAGAATTCAGGAGCTAACTTAATCTCAGTCGTAATGGGCCCGAATCCTAAATCTGTTAATTTACGTTGCACTGCAGAAGCTGAGGTTTCAGCCTCGCCAAGCTGAGCTTCGCTGCAGTAAATGGCAGACCGATACTGACTGCCCATATCGTTACCTTGTCGCATGCCTTGGGTTGGATCATGTGACTCCCAAAAGACCGTCATTAACGCTTTAAAGTTAGTCAAATTTGGATCAAAAACAACCAGCACTACTTCAGTATGCCCTGTGAGCCCTGTACAGGTTTCTTCATAGGTTGGGTTAGGCGTGCCACCTCCAGCGTAACCCACAGCCGTAGATACCACGCCCTCTTGCTCCCAAAAGCGACGCTCTGCACCCCAAAAGCAACCCATAGCAAAGATTACTGCCTCTAAGTGTTCAGCGAACGGCGGCTTTAAGGACTGCCCTGTGACCAAATGAACATCGGAAACAACTACAGCCTCATTGCGGCCAGGTAACCAATCATCAAGGGGAAGGCTTATACCCCTAAAAAGACTTGATAGCATCGATAGTATCCTTGCGTTTAAATAAAGTTAAATATAACTCGATTATTCTATGGTGGCCAGAATCTATGAGATCGGCGACCTAAAGATTAGTCTGCAGTGTTATTGTGTATGCCTATCACTTGACTTGTTTTCTCAGCAGCGGATGGATCACCACCCTTTTTAGCCGAATCGTTACGCTGAGAATCCACTCTCTCGAGATACTGCGCGTCTACGTCTCCCGTTACATAATGACCATCGAACACTGAGCACTCAAACCGAGTTATAGTGTCATTACCCTCCTTTGCAGAGGCTACTAGATCTTCCAAGTCCTGATAAATCAACCAGTCTGCGCCAATTAAATCACCCACCTCTTGGTCAGTCCTATTATGCGCAATGAGTTCAGATGCAGACGGCATGTCTATGCCGTAAACGTTAGGGTAGCGAACCCCAGGCGCCGCCGAGGCCATAAATACCTTGCTTGCTCCTGCATCCCTTGCCATCTGGATAATCTCTTGAGAGGTCGTACCACGAACAATAGAATCATCTACCAAGAGTACATTTTTTCCTGCAAATTCTAACTTAACTGCATTCAGTTTTTGTCTTACCGATTTTTTCCGTTCGGTCTGTCCGGGCATAATAAAAGTTCGACCAATATAGCGATTTTTCATAAAACCTTCGCGCAACTTGACCCCTAACCGTTCAGCCAGCGCTTGAGCCGAAACACGGCTTGTGTCTGGTATAGGAATAACAACATCAATACCGTGGTCAGGTTTAAGCCGAGTTAACTTATCAGCAAGCTTTTCACCCATACGTAATCTGCATTTATAAACCGAAATATTGTCGATCAGCGAATCGGGTCGTGCAAAATAGACATGCTCAAATATGCATGGCATCAATTGGTGTTCTTTCGCACATTGGTGAAGATGAAGTACGCCTAATTCGTCCACAAAGAGAGCTTCACCAGGTTGAAGATCTCTAATTAGCTCAAAACCCAGATTGTCGAGAACGACTGATTCAGACACCACGGCATATTCAGTACCGTTAACTGTTTCTCGTTTACCAAAACATAGCGGCCGAATTCCGAACCGGTCACGAAACGCAAACATTCCATAATTGGCGATCAAGCCTACCACTGCATAGGCACCCTTGCAGCGCTCGTGGACGCCCGACACCGCAGTGAAAATGTCGTCGCTAGATGGTGCAAGTTTGCCCTGCTCCTGTAATTCATGGGCGAAGATGTTGAGAAGGACCTCTGAATCTGAGTCCGTATTTAAATGCCGTAAATCATCACGAAAAATCTGCTGCCGCAATTCGTCGGCATTAGTTAGATTACCGTTGTGAGCAACAAAAATACCATAAGGCGAATTGACGTAAAGCGGCTGAGCCAGTGCTGGACCGGAACTTCCTGCTGTTGGGTAGCGTACATGCCCAATACCAACATCACCCACTAATCTCATCATATGGCTGCGACGGAATACATCACGGGCCAAACCCTCGCCTTTACATTGATGGAGTTCGCCACCAGATTCGGTGACAATACCTGCCGCATCTTGACCTCGATGCTGCAACATCGTCAAAGCGTCATACAGCCGCAGATTTACACTAGACTTACCCGAAATGCCAACAACACCACACATGATTAAACCCAGCCTATTATGAAGTCTTTAACGGCCATCGCAGCATCTATTCCAGCGTCCTTAAACAACATAAACACCGGAATTACCTTAGGAAGCATTACCACCAACGCTAAAATAATTAGCATACCTCTAAAAACCCCAAATACGAGCCCTAAGGTTCTATCAGTGCCACTCAATCCAGTTGAGCTTACCAACTTACCCAGCAAAAAGTTGACTATAGCACCCACCAATAACGTGCCAACGAAAAGAGAGATCCAGGCTGCTAACTGTCGCATTGACGCTAGAGCAATAACGTTTACTAACAAACCTGCAACTAACTCATTGAACGTCATAGCCACGACAAACGCCGCCAGCCAAATCACCAGGGACATTGCCTCTTTAACAAAACCCCGAACAAGGCTGATCATCCCTGAAACTGTGATAATTGCAACAATTACTATATCTACTGCCGCTATATCCATAATACCTTTCCTAAGGTCTGCAAGTAGCTAGATTTCGTACTTCAAAATGATGGATTTTGTCTTAAATATTCGATCTATTGCTTGACTGGCAGCCTTAGCATGTCGCCAATCGATTTTAGGCCCGACCACAACACGGTAATGATTTTCACCAGCAATCACAGCTCGTTCGATAAAGGCCTTATAGCCTTTATCAGCAAGTTTTTTCAACAATGTTTTTGCCTTTGGCTCTTCGGTGAAACTACCTACCTGAACACTCCAAAATTGCGGCAGCCCCTTGTCAGTTAACCCGAAGTCATCGCCGTCATTCGTGACCACTGGCAACGACTTATTGAGATCAACGCCGGCAGTCACGCTTTCAGGCCGCTTCGCGCGCTCGAGAGAAACTGCTTCAATTGAGGGTGCTGCTGGAATTTTAGTTGTGCGGTCAACTTTATTTGGGTCAGTAAAGTCAATCAAGAGCGGTAGCACTATCAAACCAATCACTCCCAATACCAGTGTACCGGCGACTCGCCTCGCTAAACCTTCACTCACATCAAGCCTCTTTTGAAATAATCCTCAATACTGACGAAACAGTATGAAATGAGCCAAAGACGACTACCTGGTCGTCTGCACTAGCCTCCGCAATGACTTTCAAGAATGCAGCCTCAATTGAATCGCAACGATAGCCCTTAAGCCCGGCATTATATACCATATCAAGCATCGATTGAGCAGAACTCGCCCGTGGGTTATCACTTATTTTAGCCACTAGAACTTCATCCAGGCTCCCGCTAACTTGACTGATCATTCCAGCCCAATCTTTGTCCGCCAACACCGACGCTACCGCATAGGTTTTACCCCTAATAATGGGTATATTTCGCTTTAAGACTGCAGCTGCAGCGGGATTGTGCGCGACATCCAGAAGTACATTAACGCCCTTGAATACAAGGCTCTGTTGTCGTCCTATGAGTGACGTGCTCTTTAATGATTCAGCCACTTTTTCGGGTTTCAATTGCACCCCGGCGCTGATCAATGCCTGAATCGCCAGAATCTTATTTTGAGGCAGTAATCCCCTCACTTCAATATTAGGAAATGATGACAGTACCCCTGACCCTTGAACCAGCGATGTGAAATGACTTCCTGTAGTATTGTTAATGATGGAAAAATCTCGACCTATCATCAACGCAGTAGCCCCTGTTTTCAGCACCAATTCGTCAAAGCCGTCTGGCGGGTTTTTCTCCCCAACAATCAAGGGCTTTTTAGCTCTTGAGATACCCAATTTCTCTGCCGCGATCTCTGTTCTAGTATTGCCAAGCCAATCTTGGTGATCGAGATCAATGCTGGTCACGACAGCAACGTCTGGGTCAATAATGTTAATGGCATCCAAACGGCCACCGAGCCCTACCTCTAGCAAGACAATATCGAGCTCATGCTGCCCAAATATAACTAAAGCGGCGAGAGTATTAAATTCAAAATAGGTAAGCGAAACATCTCCCCTAACCGACTCGATAGCAGTAAAAGCATCTACTATGCTCTGATCTGAAACTGAAACTCCAGCAATACAAATTCTCTCGTTATACTTTAAGAAATGTGGGGACGTGAAAGCACCCACAGAATAGCCGTGGGCCAGTAAAATCCCTTGCATAGCCGCTATACAAGAGCCCTTTCCATTGGTTCCCGCAACGGTAACAACAGTTGGTCTGATTTCACTTTGAGGGGTCCCTCGTCTGACATTGAGTCTACGCCATACTTCGGAAACTCGATCCAAACCGAGATCGATCTCACTAGGATGCCTAGCCTCTAAAATAGTCAACCACTCACGGAGGGAGCGATTAGGCATTATTAGTCTCTGGGATATTCATAAATTTAGATAGCGCACTTGCCAGTCGATCTCGGATCTCGCTTCGACTCAGAATCATATCGATATGGCCATGTTCTAATAAAAACTCACTACGCTGAAATCCTTTTGGCAACTTCTGACGAATAGTATCTTCAATGACATTAGGTCCCGCGAACCCCGCCCTAGCCCCCGGCTCAGCGACGTTTAAATCACCTAGCATCGCCAAGCTGGCCGAAACACCACCGTACACTGGATCGGTCATGAATGAGACATAGGGTACACCAGCTAATCTTAGCCTTTCTAAAATCGCACTAGTTTTTGCCATTTGCATCAACGAAATCAACGCTTCTTGCATTCGAGCCCCACCCGTCGCCGAAAAGCAGATAAGTGGTTTACGTTGTTCAAGTGCTAGATTAGCCGCTCGAGTAAACTTTTCACCGACGGCATAGCCCATCGAGCCGCCGTGAAACGCAAATTCAAAAGCGCAAGCCACCACTGGAATCCCCTTAAGAGTCCCACTCATCGCGATAAGTGCATCTTTTTCACCGGTCTTTTTACGCGCATCAGATAAGCGATCTTTATATTTCTTGACGTCTCTGAACTTCAACCGATCTAACGCCTCAAGCTCAGGTTCTAACTCCTGCCTACCTTCGGTGTCCAAAAAAATATCAAGACGGCGCCGAGCGCCAATCCGCATATGATGGGTACACTTTGGGCAAACATCCAAATTACGTTCGAGCTCAGGACGGTATAGAGGAGAGGCACATTTAGGGCATTTTTTCCAGAGGCCCTCAGGTACCGAGTTAACCCGCTCAGTTCTAGCCGCTGCGGGACCCTTGGGTCGAATACGATTAAGCCAGTTCATAAACTTCCTTTTTCGAGCTACCAACGATAGCAAGAGAGAGATATGTAGATTTTCTTAGCTCGCATTCTAACATGACAATCCGGTCACCCATAGATTGTCTGGACAAATATTCGCCTAAATTTGATGGGCAATACCGAAGATGCCAAAACCTCGGTAGAGTTATCAGCAAGATTTAACCAGCTCAATAAAAAGACGAAGCTTAGATTCATCTTTAACCCCCGGCTCACTTTCCACTCCCCCACTCACGTCGACCATATCGGGCGACACTGTCTGAATGGCTTCGACAACATTTTCAGGTGTTAGCCCCCCAGCGAGTATGAGCGGGTAATCACGGGCAAGAGGCAGACGATCCCAGTTAAATCTTTTACCCGTACCGCCATAAGCATTAGCATGCCAAGCGTCGAAAAGAAGCCACTTACTGTCTGAATATTGACTGATTTCTTCATTAATATTCAGGTCATCTCGCATACGTATCGCCCTAATATACGGAAAATTAAATTGCCTGCAAAATTCCGCTGTCTCATTGCCATGAAACTGTATTAGATCTGGTTTGACGCTGCTAATTACCTGCTGGACAAAATTGGTGCTGGCGTTCACCAGTAATACCACACAGAGCACCCCTGGACGGATAGCCCCACGGATCTCTATCGCACGTTCGATATCAACACAACGACTACTACCTTGGTATAAGACCAGGCCTAGCGCATCCGCCCCTGCGTCTTGGGCCAACAGCGCCTGCTGAGAGCTAGTGATACCACATATTTTTACCTTTACAACCATCTACTTAACCCTTCCCTTGTATTAATTCAGGCAAAAATACTGGCCCCTTAGGGAAAGCAGGAATCTCACAAGCATCAGGGTAAGTAACATCAACTAGATAAAGCCCATTGGGCGCGGCAGTAGCAGCACTTTTACACCTATCGCGGCCATCAAGTAGCTCTTTAATCCAACCTGCAGGCCGGCGAGAGAGACCTACTTCCATCAGGGAACCAACTATATTGCGAACCATGTGTAAGACAAAAGCGTTGGCTGTGATTTCAAAAACCAGCAGATTTGAGCTCTTGTAGACGGAGGCTTTTTCGACATGCCGAAAGGGTGAGACAGATTGACAGCCAGCACCTCGAAATGCTGAAAAATCTTGCTCTCCAAGCAGGAATTGGCAAGCGGACTTCATTAAATCTTCTCTCAGAGGATACTTAACCCAAGTCACACCCGTCGATAGAATCGCGGGGCGATTCTCCTGCGCAACCATAACGTAGCGATAAGTTCGTGAAAGAGCACTGAACCTAGCATGAAAATCAGGTTTCACCTGTCCGGCCCACACTAAAGCCACAGTATCAGGTAATTTACTATTAGCACCCATAACCCAATTGCGACCATCCCTTTTAGCCGTGCAATCAAAGTGTACAACCTGATAGCTGGCATGAACCGCTGTGTCAGTTCTTCCCGCACAACCAACAATAACTGGCTCATTGGCAACATAAGATAAGGCTTTTTCCAAAACAGCCTGAATGGAAGGACTATGCTTTTGCCGCTGAAACCCACAAAAACCAGCTCCATCGTAACTAACAATGGCAGCGTAGCGGATTACACCAGCCGGGAGATCTTCACCCTCTGGAATACGGCAATTTGGAATATAATTCCAGTCGGACGTCTGCACTGCGTCAACCTTATGATTAATTGAAAGGTTATAAGTCTAATTGATCAAGAATAGCTTGAGCTCTGAATTTATCAGCCTTACTCGCCTCAGCTATAATTTCATTAAGAATAGCACGAGCCCCTTGCTTATCACCCAAGTCAGCATAGGTAGCGGCTAAATCTAACTTTATATCGACGGGGTTAATATCATGGAATTCATCCAAATATTCCATATCTGATAAGTCGCTAGTCTGACTCTGTTCAAGAGCATTCATGCTTTCGAGAACCTCGCCATCAAAGTTTCCATCGATCTCTGGAAAATCCTCAAGAGTAATGTTAACGCCCATATCTTCATCAGACACCGGGGACTGCTCATCGACTTTCAAGATACTCTGGCCCTGTTGCAATCTTGATGTCAGAATAAGCTCCGCCTTTTCGATAGAAAGCTCATCCTCTGAAGAATTAATTTCCTGATGCAGCGCAACTAATGGCTCAGTCAATTCCTCACTGAGATAGATTTCCAAAAGTTTAAGTCGACTACTCATATCATTAGAGTCATGGTTCCGCGCGCCCTCGAGAATATCCAAGGCCTCTTTAAGCTGGCCTAGGGACAGGTGTACTTCTGCCTCAGAGACCGGATCAACCATTAGATCGAATCCACCCAGATTAGCATCATCGTCTGGCCCCGCAAAGATATCGCCGTCAGTTTCATCAAATACGATCTCAGTTACCTCCAGCTGCGATTGGATAGGTTCCTCATAGATGTCTGCTAACGTAGAATCACTAGCAGGAACCTCGTGGCGGATGGACTTATGGACAAAAAAACCAAGCACAGTGACCAGTACCGCGAGTAACGACGCAATGTACCAAGGCTGATTTTCAATCCAAGCGATCGCTGTATTTGATCCATTAACTTGTCTTTTCTCTGAAGTAAGCTCGATCATATCGGCCTCTGGGAGCGTTAACGTCTGTAATTTAGTCGTCAGCACCAATACCTCTTCGCGCAACGCCTCATTCTCCAGCTCAACTTGGGCCACCTCCATCAATCGATCCTGCTCTACGGAATCGACACTATTAACGTTCACAAGACTCATAACATCCACTTCATTCCGATAGGGNNTCCTGAACAACGCTCTCTGGCACTATTAGTGTTTCAGATGAGGAACTAACGACACCTACCGGCAAGCCATCAGCTCTCTCAGCCCCAGCAACTTTGTCAGTCCCAACGGCAGGTTTTTGAAGGTATACAGTACGCTTTAGCCCGTCTGACACGAAACGGCCAGATTGAATACTCGCCTGCTCAGAGGTTGGCAGTTTAATAACGGTATTAACAATTATTTTGCTGGCATCGTCGTACAAAAAAGAAAGCGGATTACCAATAAATATCGCATCCATCGTCTGCCAAACAGTGGCACCCACAGGTCTTACTCTTTCAGATAGTTTCCAAAGCGTATCGCCCTTTGCTACGCGGTAATCACCAACGTCGGTGCTAGCAGTGCTGTCCTCAGCAATCTCTCCTATTTGAGATAGTTCAGTCCTCTGAGACGCCACTATCTCATTATTCCGTTTAAGACCTATCGTTTCAGAAACAAAGTCGCCAGTTTGAATGCTAACGTCGTAGAAGGTAGGTAATTTAACAACAGATTTAACGATGATCTTACCCGCATCCTCTGACAGGAACGCTGATGGGTTCTCAATATAAATAGCGTCCATCGTTTGCCAGATTGTAATGCCGTTAACGACTATTCGCTCAGATAAATTCCAAAGAGTGTCACCATCAGTGACTTTATACTCATAAGCGCCGAGAACAGGAGCCAGGGAACTCTTAGGCGAAGATTCCAAACCCGCTTTAACAGGAGTTGCGCCCACAGACATGCTAGTAACAACCAGCGCAAAAACCCCAATAAGCAGAGTAATCGCGAACTTGACTTTGTGGGTCACCATAAAAACTTCCCTATTGAAAACACCTGCAATACTAGCGTGATCATAACAAAGTTTACGCGACATAATCCACGAAAAAGAGATCCCTTCTCTGCGTTTCTTAATGCTGGAGTTGTTATTGTAGGAACAAGCTTCAAACGCGTTGGAAAACGTACTTAGCCAATGTTAAACATCTTAATTGATCAGGATACGTAGCATTCGTCGCAGTGGCTCAGCAGCACCCCAGAGTAGTTGGTCACCCACGGTAAAGGCTGAAAGGTATTCTGGCCCCATATTCATCTTCCGCAATCGACCAACTGGTATATCCATCGTACCAGTCACGGCGGCCGGTGTTAAAAACTGCAATGATGGCTCTTTATGATTCGCCACTACTGTTACCCATGGGTTAGCATCACCAAGCATAGATTCAATTTCATCCATAGGTATATCACTGGTCAGTTTCAAGGTTAAAGCCTGACTATGACAACGCATTGATCCAATTCTAACGCAGAGCCCATCAAGAGGAACCGGACTTGATTCCCTCGCAAGAATCTTATTCGTCTCTGCTTGATTCTTCCATTCTTCACGACTCTGACCGTTAGCTAGCTCCGCATCTATATAAGGCAGCAGACTGCCTGCTAGTGGGTAGCCCCAGTTGTCGACGGGAAACGTCTCACTTCGCAAAGTGTTCGTTACTCCGCGATCAATATCTAGGATTGCTGAGGATGGATCAGTTAACTGAGCACTTACTGCTGAGCTAATAGAGCCCATCTGCGAGATAAGTTCACGCATGTTCTGGGCCCCAGCACCCGAGGCAGCTTGATAGGTCATGGATGATGCCCACTCAACTAGACCCTCGTTGAAAAGCCCTGCGAGCCCCATTAACATCAAACTAACCGTGCAGTTACCACCAGTGAAATCTTTAATCCCATTCGCTAGGCCGCGCTTGATAACAGTGCTATTTACCGGATCGAGTACAATCAGAGAGTTACTTTCCATTCGTAGTGTAGATGCTGCATCTATCCAATAACCCGTCCAGCCTCGATTACGTAACTGGGGATATACCTTTGATGTGTAGCCACCACCTTGGCAGGTCAGGATAATATCCATTCTAAAAAGTGAATCAAGATCCAAGGCATCCTCCAAAACTGTAGCACCACTTCCTACGTCAGGCCCGATTTGACCCGCTTGGGACGTAGTGAAGAATACCGGATCAATATCTCGGAAATCGTGCTCGGCTTTCATCCGCTCCATCAAAACCTTTCATTACCTCAACCTACTTTTAAAAATAAAATACAAACCACAACCTTCGACTAGAAGGCAAGCTTGACTACTTAATTGCTCCATAAACCCAAGGGTGAGCCTTTTCGCGCTCAACTTCATACTGCCTAATTTTATCGGCCTGAATAAGCGTTAGGCCAATCTCGTCGAGACCCGTTAATAAGCATTGCTTACGAAACTGATCTAGCGAAAAGTTAAAAACCTGCCTTGAATCGCTGGTTACGGTCTGGCTAGCCAAGTTAACATCTAACTCATAGCCTTCAGTAGCCTCTAACTCTAAGAATAGGATGTCGACCTCATCCTCGGTCAGAATGACTGGCAATACGCCATTTTTAAAGCAGTTATTATAAAAAATATCGGCATAACTTGGCGCTATTACAACCTTAAAGCCATAATCTTCTAATGCCCATGGCGCATGCTCTCGACTAGAGCCGCAGCCAAAGTTTTTGCGCGCAAGCAATATTGAAGCACCGCGATAGCGCGGTTTGTTGAGCGCGAAATCAGGATTTAGGGGTCTGTCGGCACAATCTTGCCCCGGCTCTCCATGATCTAAATATCGCAACTCATCAAATAAATTAGGGCCAAAGCCGCTGCGCTTAATCGACTTAAGAAACTGCTTAGGGATAATCATATCGGTATCGACATTGGCCCGATCCATAGGACCCACCAAACCTCGATGCTGTGTAAATGCCTTCATGAATTAACTCCCGTCGTCATCGACTCGCTTAGAAAATGCCTAACATCAACTATATGACCGGCAACAGCGGCTGCAGCTGCCATTGCAGGACTCATTAGGTGAGTTCGCCCTCCTTTACCTTGACGGCCCTCAAAGTTTCTATTGGATGTTGATGCACAGTGTTCACCATCCCCTAATTTATCTGCATTCATAGCCAAACACATGGAACAGCCAGGCTCACGCCATTCCATACCCGCTGCAATGAATATCTTATCTAAACCCTCTGCTTCGGCCTGAGCCTTTACCATCTGAGACCCCGGTACTATCAGCACTTGCTTGATTGAACTAGCCACCTGCCTTCCCTTCGCCACTTGTGCCGCTTCGCGCATGTCCTCGATGCGCGAGTTGGTGCAGGAGCCAATAAAAACTCGATCGACAGCGATTGAAGCAATAGGTGTTCCACTCTCTAAACCCATATAGTCTAGCGCCCGCTCAACACCCTTACGGCGTTCCTTATTTACTTGATCCTCTGGTCGTGGGACCAATGCTGTAACGGGCGCGACCATCTCTGGAGAGGTACCCCAGGTTACTTGGGGGACAATATCGTTGGCATGTAATTCAACCTCGATATCGAAAAAAGCATTATCATCACTCACTAGGGTCTGCCAGTAACTAACCGCCTGATGCCAGAGATCTCCCTTCGGGACGAATTCTCGGCCTTTACAGTATGTGATGGTTTTTTCATCGACCGCCACCATACCTACGCGAGCTCCAGCCTCAATAGCCATATTACAGACAGTCATGCGCCCTTCTACTGACATGTCCCTAAATACTGAACCTGAAAACTCTATTGCATGCCCACTACCCCCAGCCGTACCTATCTTGCCGATAATGGCCAAAACGACATCTTTTGGCGTCACACCAAGACCTACTGCACCCTCGACGCTGACTCGCATATTCTTCATCTTCTTGGAAACCAGGCACTGCGTTGCCAGCACATGCTCAACCTCAGAAGTACCTATACCATGTGCCAAACAGGCTAAAGCACCATGCGTCGCCGTGTGAGAATCGCCACAGACCACGGTCATGCCAGGCATAGTCGCTCCAAGCTCAGGTCCCATTACATGGACAATGCCCTGACCCATTTCATTCATCTTGAATTCTTTAATGCCAAAATGATCACAGTTATCATCTAACGTCTGAACCTGAATCCGTGAGATCTCATCCGGAATCCCAGAAACCCCCGCCTCACGCTCGGATCGGTCGGTGGAAATATTATGATCAGGTGTCGCTATGTTGGTATCAAGACGCCAAGGCCCTCTGCCCGCAATACGCAACCCCTCGAATGCTTGGGGTGATGTGACCTCATGCAGTACGTGCCGGTCAATATAGAGTAATGAAGATCCATCATCATTCTCATTAACCAGATGTGAATCCCAAAGCTTGTCATACAGTGTTCTCGCCGCCATTGGAAACGCTCCTAATTTAATATTGCCCCCAGTATAGCTTTGCTTTAACATGAAATAAATTCATAATTTTCATTCATGTCATTCTTAAATAGAATAGATATTTAGAGGTACCCATGGACAAACATAACCTAAACGCGTTTATTGCCGTCGCCGAGACAAAATCATTCTCTAGCGCTGCCGAAATACTACACGTTACTCAGTCCACAATAAGTAAACGCATCGCACTTTTGGAGGGTACGATGGGGCAAAAACTGTTTGATCGGATCGCGCGTCAGGTTTCCGTCACCCCAGCAGGTGCCGAGCTATTGCCCCGAGCCAAGCACATGGTGCAAGAGTACCAAAATGCCATACAGGCTATAAATGACCTTTCGGGAAGCACCTCTGGAATCCTGCGGCTAGCAATAAGCCACCACCTAGGACTACATCGCTTACCGCCAATCCTTAGGGCCTACGCACAGGAGCACCCAGATGTAGTCTTAGATATTGAATTTATGGATTCAGAGAAAGCTTATGAGCAAGTGTTGCATGGACATTCAGAGCTCGCTGTCATCACATTAGCACTAGAGCAGCATAATAATATCGCTCGCAGAAAGATATGGGATGACCGTTTAAGGTTTGTTTGCGCCCAAGACCACCCGCTAAGTAAGGTGCAATCACCGAGACTCACACACCTAGCAGATTACCCTGTGATATTGCCGGGGCTGAACACCTATACTGGACGTATAGTTCAAAACCTCTTCCACGCGGAGAATATCCGGCTAAAATCGCCAATGTCGACTAATTATTTAGAGACCATCAGCACGATGGTAGAAGTGGGTCTCGGCTGGAGCGTACTCCCAGAGACACTCGTCAAGGATCTACATGTAATGTCAATTCCTGACTGCCACATTCAACGGGAACTTGGCTATATCCACCACACAAAAAGAACGCTATCGAATTCTGCCAAGGCCTTCATAGCCCTTATAGATCCCCAGCTATAACTATATTGGTTTCAATCCGCTGTCTACAGAAGCATTCTGCGCTCTGTGCCGCAGAAAGTGATCCATTAATGTTAGAGCCAACATAGCCTCAGCGATCGGCACAGCACGGATTCCAACACAGGGGTCATGTCGACCTGTAGTCACCACCTCGACTTCCTTACCGAACTTGTCGATCGATTGCCCAGGAATACGAATACTTGACGTTGGCTTTAGGGCCAAATGAGCCAAAATAGACTGTCCCGACGATATTCCACCCAATACACCTCCAGAATTGTTCGATAAAAACCCCGAAGGTGAAAGTTCATCACGATGTTCCGACCCTTTTTGGCTTACTGACTCAAAGCCAGAGCCAATTTCTACACCCTTAACAGCGTTAATACCCATCAGACCATGAGCGATATCAGCATCAAGTCGATCAAATACCGGCTCGCCAAGACCAACGGGCGCCAATAGAGTTGCCCTCTTTAGACAACGCCTGCATATAGCCCTCAAGTTCCTCAATCTTGTCCGGATCGGGGAAAAAGAATGGATTGGATTCAATTTCATCTTTCACAAAACGTTCAGGAACTATCGGACCTAACTGAGAAACATACCCATAAATAGAAATACCAGCTACTTCCTGAAGATACTTTTTGGCGATGGCTCCAGCCGCGACACGCATTGCCGTCTCACGCGCAGAACTCCGCCCGCCCCCACGGTAGTCTCTGTCACCGTATTTTTGATAATAGGTATAGTCTGCATGAGATGGTCTAAATAAGTTTTTTATCTTGCTGTAATCTTTTGATTTTTGATCTTGATTTTCTATCAACATTCCAATAGACGAACCCGTTGTTTTACCCTCAAAAACCCCAGACAATATTTTAACTTCATCATCCTCTCGCCGCTGAGTGGTATATCTCGACTGCCCGGGCTTCCGGCGATTCAGATCTGGTTGCAAATCAGCCGCAGAAATCTCTAGCCCAGGAGGGCATCCGTCGACGATACACCCAATTGCCGGTCCGTGACTCTCACCAAAGCTGGTCACAGTAAAAAGTTTTCCTATTGAATTACCTGACATATTTATTGCTAACCCTATTTTCTTAAAAACCATACTAAAAGTCGGGCAATTATACCCTCTTTACGCGAACATTTCGCGATGCTCCGTGAGCTGGGCTTGGGTGAGCATAAAAACGCCGCTATCGCCCTCAGAAAATTCAAACCACATAAAGGGCACAGCCGGGAACGCTTGTTCAAGTGCCACACCAGAATTTCCCACTTCAACTATCAGTACTCCGTCCTCATTCAGGTATTCGTGTGCCTGCTGCAGTAATCTACGAGTAAAGTCCAATCCGTCGTAACCAGACGCCAAGGCCAGCTCGGGCTCATGACGAAATTCTTTCGGCATACTGGCTAAATCGGCCTGATCAACATAAGGGGGATTAGTGACAATTAGATCAAAATGCAGCCCCTTAAGCCCTTCAAACAAGTCAGACTGAATAGCGACCACCCTCTCGGCCAATTGATGCTTTTCAATATTGATATTAGCCACGGTGATAGCATCCGCAGATATATCACTCAAGACTATGTCAGCCTCATCAAATCCGTATGCACAGCTAATGCCAATACAGCCACCGCCAGTACACAGGTCCAAAATTCGACTTGGATTACGCGGTAACCAAGGCTCAAAGTAATTGGTGATTAGAGCCGCTATAGGTGACCTAGGGATCAGAACCCGTTGATCGACCATAAAGGGTAAACCGCAAAACCACGCTTGCCCGGTGATATAAGGAGCAGGGATACGCTCATCCACTCTACGCACAAAAAGAGATCTAATCTGTTCGAGTTGCTCCGCCGTAAGTATATTCTTGAGGAGTGAGCGATCTGCGTTGGCGGGAAAACCAAGAACATAGGACAATATAGAAACGGCCTCGTCCCAAGCACTGTCTGTCCCATGACCAAAATAAAGATCATGGTCAATAAACATGGTTTCGCCCTCCTGCAATAACTGAGCGACAGTAAGACTCTCCATTTTTGACTGATTCTTCTGTTCGCAAGAGTTAAAGTTGTTAGTCATGGCGCCTCCAGTAGAATAATATTTTACCCTTGAACGGTGTCTTAGTGTTTATTTTGTTACAATATTGACGCTGTAATAACCTGCCATTAACTTGTTGAGTTGGAATTAACACATGAATAAGCATTTTGCTAAAATCATTCAAAGTACCGGTGAAGACATCAACCGTCCCGGCCTATTGGATACCCCCGCTCGAGCGGCAAAAGCCTTTGCATATCTTACCAGCGGCTATGACATGGACCTAGACGAAGTGATCAATAACGCTCTCTTTCCTTCAGATTCAGAGGAGATGGTCATGGTTCAGGATATCGAGTTGTATTCACTATGCGAGCATCATATGCTGCCGTTCATTGGCAAATGCCATGTGGCCTACATACCTAGCGGAAAAGTCATAGGCCTATCCAAAGTGGCTAGAGTAGTCGATATGTTTTCACGGCGCCTACAAATCCAGGAAACCCTCGCCCAACAAATCGCATCAACCATCCAAAATGTAACAAATGCACAAGGTGTAGGGGTTATTATTGAGGCTAAACACATGTGTATGATGATGCGCGGGGTAGAGAAACAGAACTCTTCAATGAAGACCTCCGCGATGCTGGGCACCTTCCGCACTAGCCAGGCGACGCGAACTGAGTTCTTCTCTCTATTAGGCAATCATTAAACTTTTATACAACGTCCCCCTGCGCTCTCGGAAAACGCCTTTCTAGCATAGAAAGGCCTGCGCCTTTGCGGCCACATCTTCAGCTTGCCCCTCAAGGTGTAGGTGATGAGAGCCCGGCATTTTCAAAACCTGCATCTGTGGAACCCACTGAAAGTGATCGCTTTGCTGGCGCTCGGGAGAGAAAGCACTATTATCAGCATGGATCAGTATCACTCTAGCCCCTATGGCAACGAAAAAACTTTTTAGATGCTCCACTGAATACTTAGTATAAGAGGCTGCTTTCAATCGCTGATCGCTACGCCAGTAAAAACCTCTAGGACCCTCAACCACGCCCCTACTGGCTAAAATCTCGGCTGCATCAACCTCTAGAGGGACAAAGCCATTGACGCGAGCCTGGACAGCGCGATCGAAGTCGTGGAAATAAGTCGGGGATGAGGCTCCGAAACGATTATTTTCGCGAATGGCTTTTGCTAACTGCCTTGCGGCACCACCAGCTTCCTGAGCCATAGGTATGTAACCATCGATAAGCACAACATGGCTAATTCTGTCCGGAAACGTGCCAGCAATAAGGCCTGATATAATCGCGCCCCGAGAGTGCCCGATGAGCGCAAAGTGCTCCCAGCCCATTTGGTCAGCGACGGCCATTACCTCACCGACATCCATCCAAACATCATAAGTAGCGTCGACTGAACGATGGCCACTTAGGCCGTGTCCCGCTAAGTCTAGAGCCACCACGTGGAGATTGTCCATAAAAGGCAACATGCGGTCAAAGGTTGCTGCGTTGTCTAACCAACCATGAAGAGCAATGACGGGTAATGAGCCAGATCTTCCCCACTCTTTTGCTTTTAGTGTCAGGCCATTAGTTTCAAACGTTCTTTCTCTGACAAATTCAATCGACATAATACATCCAGTTAATTATGGCTAGCTTCTCCGCCATCATCACAGCAAAGCCGCTGAGAGGTTAAATTGGTGGCCATTTGGTCTTGGTCAACTGCTCTGAAACTGAGCAGATTTGGGCATCTAGTCAATTAGAAACATCCGCTATTAATTTACGTTCTTGAGTCATTCCCAATACGCAAGACCATTTCCACGCGGCATTAAATCATCTAACCAAGTAGTTTCAAGATAATAGTACTCGTTACTGGTCAGTCTTCACCAAATTACACTGATTACCCTAAGAATTCACATGGGCTAGTATAATTATGCACGCATAGAGGACGACGGTAACGCTAACCTTAATCACCCTTTTTAGGTTTCGCCTCATCTTCACTATCGGCATCGTCGCTCGCCACAAAAGAAGGAATGCTGCTATCACTTAATTCATCAGAATCTTCCTGTGTATGCACTACATCCTCCGTTTCGACGGATGCTGAGGAATACCCCGAAGTCGGTTCAGCGACGGGCCATTCATCAAAGGGAAAAGGCTTGGACTCGGCATTAAAGGTTAAAAACATAATAGTTTGGTAAACCCATTTACCCAACCCTTGACCCAAATTCCTCAAATTATCGTTATCTTTCCCCGTCACCAGTACAAACAAAAACTGAGCAAGTACAATCAGAGAAATAACCGAACGTCCAGCCATAAGTAGGACGCTAAATAGGACCATATAGGCCAATCTAACCCAGGTATTAGTGTTCTTCACATGCATTTCGTTATCCGCCATTTTATTTCACCATGAATTCAACATCCTGCTTTTGATTCGCAAGCATCATTTCGCGCAACGATTCTTTAATTGGCCGTTGTTTGAATAAAGTAGCATATAAAGCTGACGCTAGGGGCATATATAAGCCCAATTCTTCGGCTTTCTGTATCACTAGTCGCGTTGTGTTAACACCCTCCGCAATCTGCCCAACATCGCTCACTGCCTCATCAAGGGTTCTTCCGCTACCTAGCGCAAATCCAATACGAAAGTTTCTACTCAACGGTGAGGTGCAAGTGACATAAAGGTCCCCTATCCCACTCAAGCCCAGAAACGTAAGTGGGTTGGCACCAAAGTTTACTGCAAATCGGCTCATTTCAGCTAGGCTTCTGGTCAGCACGACACTTTTAGTGTTCTGGCCGACACCCATAGCATCGGCAATTCCCGCAACAATAGCGTAGATATTCTTGAGAGCCCCGGCGAGCTCAACACCGAAACGATCATGGTTGGGGTAAACCCGAAAATAATCAGACACCAAAAGATTCTGGATATGCTCACAAAAAAAGTCATCCTCACTCGCAACAACCGTCGCAGTTATTTCAAACTGAGCAATCTCCTTCGCAAGGTTGGGCCCGCTAATCACACCAACAGTGCAATCTGGCAACTCTTCTTCAAGTACCTGACTTGGCAACAAAAATGTCTCAGCTTCGATACCTTTAGCAGTGCTTACCACAAAGGTGTCCGAAGAAATCCACGGATTGACTTGCTTGGCCACATCACGAAAAGATCCGCTAGGAATTGCAAAAAATACTGTGTCGCAGCCTTCTACCGAAGATCTTAAGTCATTACTTATTGATAAGCTGGAATGTAGCTGGTACCCAGGCAGGTAGGCTGAGTTCTCGCCTGTCTCAGTGATTTGAGTAAATGCATCCTCACTACGCAGCCACAGTGTAGTCTGATAGCCATTGACGGCAATCATATTAGCAATCGCCGTACCAAAACTACCACCACCTAGAACTGCGACCCTTTTGTTCTTATTATTAACCACTAAAGCCTCAAAAAAAATAGTATTTAAAAACTTATTATAGGTACTAGAGCACGGGATGTCAGCCGCAAATAAACAAGCGCCTCAAAGAGGCGCCTTACCCCAAAGAGCCCAGAACTAACCGAACATAAGCCTATTTAGCTCCTGAACAAACTGAGCTGGATTCTCAAGAGGTCGCCCAGCTGACAGCGCAGCCTGATCAAAGAGAACCCCAGCCAGTATGGCTGCAGATCCAGTATCGCTCTCAGCACTCAGTTTGTTAACTAAGGGATGCTCCATATTGATTTCGAGAATAGGCTTCGATGCAGGCACAGCTTGTCCTGCAGCTTGCATTATCTTGCGCATTTGCTCGCCCATGTCATTGTCGCCAACCACCAGGCAGGCGGGAGAGTTAGTTAGTCGCGTCGTAGTGCGCACTTCCTCAACTCTTTCTTGGAGGAGACCCTTAATGCGGGTCAGTAGCTCAGCATGTTCATCAGACTTAGCACCTGTTTCAGCCTGCTTGTCGGAATTTTTCTCAGGTACATCCCCCGTTATTTTACTGAGATCAAGTTCACCACGAGCAACGTCTTGGAAAGACTTCCCATCGAACTCTGTAAGGTAGCCCATCATCCATTCATCGATTCGATCAGACATCAATAACACTTCGATACCGTGTTTACGAAAAACCTCTAAGTAGGGGCTATTATTGATAATGGAATGACTGTCTCCAGTAACGTAATAGATCTTGTCCTGCCCTTCTTTCATTCTTTCTATATAGTCAGGCAGACTTACGGTAGGGGTAGCACCGTCGACGGTAGAGCTAGCAAAGCGAAATAACTTAGCGATTTTTTCTCGATTGCCATGATCCTCACTTGGGCCCTCTTTTAAAACAGCGCCAAATTGCGACCAAAATGTAGCATACTTCTCTGGGTCACTCGTCGCCATCTTACCGAGCATATCTAGAACTCGCTTGGTTAATGCAGCCCTAATACTGTCAACTAAGGGCGTTTTTTGAAGGATTTCACGCGATACATTAAGTGGCAAGTCTGCGCTATCTAGAACGCCTTTAACAAAACGCAGATACATTGGCATAAACTGTTCGGCGTCATCCATAATGAATGTCCGCTTAATGTACAGCTTAATACCACGAGATGCCTCACGTTGGTAGAGGTCCATTGGCGCCATGCCCGGGATATACAGCAAACTTGTATACTCTTGCTTTCCCTCAACACGATTGTGGCTCCAGGTTAGAGGCTCTGCAAAATCACTAGACACGTGACGGTAGAACTCCTTGTATTCTTCTTCTGTAACCTCAGATCTAGAGCGAGTCCAAAGTGCCTTGGCATCATTTACGGCTTGCCACTCAGGAGCACTCTCAATAATCGTTTCCTTATCGCCTGACTCGTCAGGCTCCGAGCCCGGCATAGCAGGCATTTCTTGCTTTAGCATCTCCACAGGTATGGCAATATGATCAGAATACTTTTTAACAATACTGCGAAGCCGCCAATCGTTAGCAAACTCAGACTCATCCGATTTCAAGTACAGGGTTATCTGTGTGCCACGCTCAGCCCTCTCGATAGACTCTATTTGGTAATCAGCTTCACCCTCGCAACTCCAACGAATTGCCTCTGACGATGGCGCACCGGCACGACGGGTCTCTACAACAACGCGATCAGCGACGATAAATGAAGAATAAAAACCAACACCAAATTGACCTATCAGCTGAGAATCCTGCTGCTGATCTCCAGTTAGATTTTTCAAGAAATCAGCAGTTCCAGAACGCGCAATGGTACCCAGATTAGCGATCACCTCATCCCGAGACATACCAATTCCATTATCTGAAATGGTAATAGTTTTCGCTTCCTCGTCAACTCCAATACGGATATGGACTTCGCCCTCATCTTCATACAGAGCTGTATTCTCTAAAGCTTCAAAACGAAGCTTGTCAGTCGCATCGGATGCATTTGATATTAATTCTCTTAAAAAAATCTCCTTATTTGAATACAGAGAATGGATCATAAGATGAAGTAGTTGCTTGGCTTCAGTTTGAAAACCTAAGGTCTCTGAGCCTGTCTTTGCTTTAGCTGTCATTCTTTTGTGCTCTCCTAATGGGTACGCAATGAAATTGAATATTAATATGTTTGACTTCTGCCTCTCGAGATGGGGGCAAAGTAGCGAATTTCAACCTTTACGGGCGATATTATGGAAGTAAAAAGTGGCAGCGAGCGGTCGCTATGGGCCTAGCCAGGTCATCCTGCCAAGCCGTCGCTGACACATTGACAAGTTTCTTACCCTGCCGGAGCACGGTGCAGTTCGCATAAATTGTTTTATAGCGCCCTGGGCGCAGATAATCCAGAGAGAAGTCGACAACTTTAGGGACAACGCTGACGTCTAAGACATAGAGCACCTCTATTGCGGCTGAAAGCTCCAAAAAGCCCCCAATCACTCCGCCATGGATCGCCGGTAGGGATGGATTGCCAATGTTGCTCGCCCTTCTCTCAAGCCAGTAAAGAACGCTTTCAGACTCAACCCTAGCTTGTGCGCCAATGAAGCTACTATAAGGGATCAGATCTAGAATTTTTTGTGGGTCATTCGCCCGTCGTGCAGTAATAACCGTTTCTGTTATCTGGTCCTGTCTCAACCTACCATCAATATTTTCAGGGGCGCTAATCTCTTGGGTCATTTGGGCTCCTCCAATACTTCTTTGGAAGGCTTGCTGATTGAGCCAAAGAGACGATTAACTCGGCGGCGCAGAATATCACTAAACCGCATGTCCTCAGCATCCACTTTCATAAAGGTGGCGACGCAGTGAGCAATTGGATTGTCTTCATCGTCTTGCCATGCAGAGCCTCGGCAGAAGATCACGTTAGCGGTATTGCGATACACCTTGGCGGAGACGAAAATGGGCTTCTTGGGCTCTGCTGGATGCATGTAGTCAAGACGCAGGTCCATTGTGGGTGTTATAGCCCTGCGATCTAATACCGTGATAGCGGCACAGCCACAACAGGTATCGAGTAGGCTTACGATTACCCCACCATGAACCACGCCAGTGATTGGATTGCCGATAACCTCTTCTTTATAAGGAAAGGTCATTTCGACTTCTCCTCGGCCAACGCGCGTAAGTTTAAAACCTAACGCAGCACCATGACCTGAGCGCTCCATCGCGAATTTTAGCGCCGGCTTGAACATAGCCAATTTCAGATTAAATCCCATACGCTCACCTTAAAGGACAACGCCTAAAAAAACACCCTGCTAATCCAGATCAGGCAAGACTATCCTCAGCAACAAAGTATTTTGGATCTTCGATGACATTTACTTCAACAAGATTACCCGCCTTGTTAAGTAACTTTCTGCACTCATCACTAAGATGCACCAAGTGCAGAGCCTTACCTGCATTAAGATATCGCTCAGCCAAGGTGTCGATGGCCTCAAGACCCGAGTGATCTGCCACTCTGGATCGCGCGAAATCAATAATAACGTCATCATTATCTTGTTTTGGATCAAAACGCTCCAAAAACGATGTGACCGAGCCGAAAAATAACGGACCCGTAACGGCGTAAACTGTCGAACCCTTGTGGTCTTCTCGAGCATCAATACGAATATGTTTGGCATGCTCCCAAGCAAACACCAAGGCCGACACAATAACACCTACCACAACCGCGACTGCCAAATCGGTCGCTACCGTAACACCTGACACTAGAACCAAAATCAATGCATCACTGCGGGGGACCTTACCGACAATCCGGAAACTACTCCACTCAAACGTACCAATAACCACGATAAACATAACCCCAATAAGGGCTGCTAAAGGGATTTGTTCAATGAGCGGTGAGGCAAATAAGATAAAAATGAGTAGGAATATAGCCGCCGTAATACCTGAAGCTCGCCCACGACCACCGGAGTTAACATTGATCATGCTCTGTCCGATCATAGCGCAACCACCCATACCTCCAAACAAACCGGTTACTGTATTAGCAACTCCCTGCCCGATACATTCTCGGTTACCACGCCCGCGGGTCTCAGTGATCTCGTCGATGAGTCGCAATGTGAGTAATGACTCTATTAATCCAATCGCTGCCAAAATAGTCGCGTAAGGTAATATTATAAACAAGGTATCAAGATTGTAGGGGACTGCAGGAATGCTAAACACAGGAAAACCACCAGCAATCGATGCTATATCACCGACGACTCGAGTATTAAGGTCTAGCCCTAATACCAGTACAGTAACCACGACAATAGCGACCAGAGATGACGGAACAGACTTGGTTAAGCGAGGCAAGAAATAGATAATTGCCATCGTTAACATAACTAATGCCACTAACATGTAAAGCTGCTCACCCTTTAACCAGGCTACATCGACGATAGACCCTTGCATAAAGGTTCCATCTAGCCAGCCAGCTTCGCCGGAATTACCAAACTGACCCAATTGAGCCAAAAAGATGACGATAGCAAGCCCGTTCACAAAACCTAGCATGACAGGGTAAGGCACCATTCGAATAAACTTACCTAGTTTGAACACCCCTGCAGCAATCTGTAACAGACCCATTAACACTACGGTTATAAATAAGTATTCGACACCATGGTCAGCAACCAGCGAAACCATCACCACCGCTAAGGCGCCAGTAGCACCACTAATCATACCCGGCCGTCCGCCAATACAGGCGGTAATCAAACCCACCATGAATGCCGCATATAGCCCCACCAAGGGATCTACACCGGCCACGAAAGCGAAAGCAACAGCCTCTGGCACAAGTGCCAGAGCAACGGTTAAACCGGAAAGGATGTCGTTTCTAAGGGTAGCTACTTTACTAAACTGAAATTCAAACATTAATGCGTTTTCTCTTGATGATGATTATGCCGATTAAACAACAAAATTAATGGCACTTAATTAGCGTGCCCGCGACCAGACCCCCGGTTAGAATTACCACCTGATGGTCGGTTACGACCCGGTGAGTTGCTGCCAGGTTTTCTGGCGCCTGCGTAGGGGGATGTCCCTTTCGATGCAGGCCTAGACGGACGATCACCACCAGCACCCTCTGACCGTCTGTTATCCGAATTAGTGCGATCCTTGTTACCTCCGGCGCTTTGAGATTGGTTTTGACCACCCCGCTTCAGCTTGTTACCAGGCGTAGGACCTTGGCCATAGGCAGAACGGCGCTTAGCGTTAGATGAATTGTTGTTATGTCGTGAATTGTCACTAGCATTGGTTTGACTAGCTAGCGGTTTACGGGGCTTGTTAGCTCGAACCGGCCGATTTAACGTCGTTTCTTTGACCGTCTGCTCTGGCTCAAAGCCTTCAATTTCCTTGCGCGGTATTAGCTTCTGGGTCAACCTCTCGATATCAGACAGCAAATCGACTTCGTCTGCGCTCACCAACGATATGGCTTCGCCTGTTGCGCCAGCACGTCCAGTACGACCAATACGGTGCACGTAGTCTTCAGAAACATTAGGTAGGTCAAAATTCACAACGTAGGGCAATTGTTCAATATCGAGACCACGAGCCGCGATGTCTGTAGCCACAAGAATACGAATTTCTCCCGCCTTGAATCCAGCCAAAGCCTTAGTCCGTGCTCCCTGACTTTTGTTGCCATGGATAGCCGTGGCCACAATACCCTGTGCCTCAAGATGCTTTGTTAGCTTGTTAGCGCCATGTTTGGTCTTTGTAAAAACCAGAGCCTGACTCCAGCTACCCTCTTTAATAAGTTTAGTTAAAAGGGGAGCTTTTTGCTTTTTGTCAACAGGGCAAGCCCACTGGCTGACCGTTGGTGCAGCCGCATTACGAGGAGTGACTGATATTTCGATCGGATTTTTAACCAAACCTTTAGCTAACTTTCTAATGGCATCAGAAAACGTGGCCGAGAACATAAGGTTTTGTCGGCGTCTGGGTAAAAGTGCAATGATTTTGGTTATATCGTGAATAAAACCCATGTCCAACATTCGATCTGCTTCGTCTAACACGAGAATTTCCAAATTAGAAAATCTCACTGCATTTTGACTATAGAGATCCATCAAACGGCCGGGGGTTGCCACTAAGATATCGACGCCACGCCGGAGCTTCATCATCTGAGGGTTTATTTTTACCCCACCAAATACGACCGCCGATGACAAAGACATATGCTTACCATACGTAGCTACACTTTCTCCCACCTGAGCAGCTAGCTCACGGGTTGGAGTCAGAATAAGCGTCCGAACCTCGTTGGCTGGGGCATTGGCAGAGTAAAACCTGCCGTTTTGCCCGTTCCTGTTTGAGCAGCGGCCATAACATCATGACCGGCTAAGACGGCGGGTATGGCCTTCTCTTGAATAGGTGAAGGAGTATCGTAACCTTGGGTAGCAATAGCTTTTAAAAGGGGCGCGGAAAGGCCCAGAGAATTGAACGTCATAAATTTGTCTTTTGTTAGCCGCAAACCTAGGACCGGGGCTGCGACATTGAATAGGAATTCTTAGATGGTCCGAGAATGGCGCGGAGAATACAGATATTAGTGTGTAAAAGCTATTTATAACCAGATTTAACAGCAATTAGCGCCCAAAACACTGAATTAAGCGTCTGCAAGTACCTTGTAGGCTTCGATGACTCGATCCGGCGCCTGCACCAATTCTACGAGGACACCCTCCGCGGACAAAGGAAACTCATCATTCCCTTTAGGGTGAATAAAACAAACGTCATGTCCAGCCGCACCAGGGCGGATACCACCAGGGGTAAAACGAAGCCCCCTAGAAGACAACCAGCTCACAGCGCCTTCAAGGTCATCGACCCAGAGTCCTATGTGATTAAGCGCTGGTATATCGACTCTAGGCTTTTTATCGACATCAAGCGGCTGCATTAAGTCCACCTCCACCGCAAAGTC
>LWDU01041114.1_pt1 | contig 45617 bp, 42 predicted proteins | sample 727161 | NCBI WGS metagenome assembly LWDU01 (sample SAMN04566230, study PRJNA314399) | hydrothermal vent metagenome | isolation source: deep sea hydrothermal plume seawater | place: Mexico: Gulf of California, Guaymas Basin | collected 2004-07-11
ATCAAGAACGGTTATTCGAATGCAGCCATCTAAAGGAGAAACAGATGAAGAATTCCACTTAGAGCATATTGGAGGAGGACTTATGCAAACTGCAGAACTTTCAGTATTAGAAGCTCAAAAAGAAGTAATCAAGTTTGGTAAGATTACTAGCAAATTATATAATATGATTCTGGAATTAAGGAAAGAAACCAATAGCAAGAAGTTTAATAAGTTAATGGAAAGAATCAAGAAATATGAGGATATCACTGATAGAATGGAGGTGGAAATCGCAGATTATTTAGCAAAAGCAGCTCAAGGAGAAATGAGTGATTCCGCTTCTTTCAAAGTAAGGTCCATGATATCTATTATTAACGATATGGAACGAATTGGTGACATCTGCTATCAAATGTCAATTTCAATTGAGAGAAAGAAGGAAAGGAAAGCAGAATTTACTGCTGAATCAAAGAAAAGTATTGAAGGTCTGTTGAATGAAGTTCAGAAAGCTTTAGATATTATGAATAAGAACTTAAACTCAGAATATTCTAAAGTAACATTAACAGAAGCTGATAATGCTGAAATTAATATCAATAATATGAGAAACAAATTAAGAAAATCATATTTACAAAAAATTGAGAAAGGAGAAATGCCAATTCAAGTAGGAATGATTTATAATAATCTAATTCATTCTCTTGAAAAAGTTGGAGATCATGTCTTCAATATTTCTGAAGCAATTGTAGGAGATAAATAAAAAGTAACTATTATTATTTAGACAATAGAAAAAATGAAGAAACCAATTTTTATTCTTGCAATAGCATTGCTAAGCACTGTATTTGCAAATGCACAAACTTCTGAGTGCTGGGTATCTAATCATCAAATAACATATGGAGGAAGGATGATGTATGATATGGCTATTTGGGGCCCTGATGATTTTGGAAATACTGGATCTGAATTCAGGAGAGTAAGACTTTACAGTTCAGGAACAATGTATAGCAATGTGAAATATAAATTGCAATTGGATTTTGCTGGCGGAAAAATTGCCTTTAAAGATGTTTGGATGGAACTGAACAAATTACCAATACAAGGGAATGTAAAAATAGGGCACTTTAAAGAACCATTAAGATTAGAAGGTTTAACTTCTAGTAAATATATAACCTTTATGGAAAGAGGATTGCCTATTGCTATGACTCCCGAAAGAAATACAGGCGCAATGTACCATACAATTATTGGCGAAAAGTTATCTTTTCAAGCAGGGGTTTTTAGAAAAAGTAATGCCTTTGGAAATGACAAAACTGCAAACAACAATCTAAATATTACTTCAAGAGCTACTTATTTAGCCATGAATGATGGTGATAAATTATTGCATTTAGGAATTGCTAATAGCAGAAGAAAAAGCAATGATAAAACATATAGTTTTTCATCAAGAGCAGAAAATCATTTAGGAAATAACTTAATGAATGTCACCTATAACAACCAAGTGCAAAATGTTAATATTATTGCAGGGGAAGTTGCTTATGTAAACGGCTCCCTATCATTACAAGGAGAGGCTTTACAAACAACTATTGATACAGAAATTGGACAGTGGAACACGCCTATTACTCATGAAATAATGTCTTATTACGGGCAAGTTTCTTATTTCTTAACGGGGGAAAGCAGGTCTTATAAAAGTTCTTTAGCAGGATTTGGGAGAGTAAAACCAAATAACAATTATGGAGCGAATGGAGCGATAAATGAGTGGGGAGCATTAGAAGTGGCTGCACGATTTTCAGCTATTAACTCGCAAGAATATGGCTCATTAGAGGACATTACATTCGGGTTAAATTGGTATTTGAATCCAAATACAAGAGTAATGCTCAACTATGTAATGGGAGAAATGACAAATGAAACAGAAGTGATAACTGAAAATGCAGTTATGATGAGGGTTCAATTGGACTTTTAGTAAATATTAAATATCTATAAAAGAGAAAGGAGGCGCTTGCCTTCTTTTTTTATGGCATTACTTTTTCAGAAAATGCAGCTAGTTTTTTGTGTGTTATTTCCTGCTTGTAAGCAATAGCAGCAATATAAATGAGTTTCGCATTCAAATATTCTTTCTCTGCATGAAAAAGTTCCAATTGAGAAGCTGTTCCTAATTGTTGCCTTTGAAAGGATTGCTCATAAGCCAATTTAGCAAACTCTGATGATAGTTTAGCTAATTCATGTTGCTGATTTGCAGAATTAAATGCGGCAAGAAGTGCATGCATCTCTGCTCTTAAATCATTTTCCAATTGTGATTTTTCAAGCATCTTGAGTTTATATAAACTATTCTCAGTTTTGTAATTTCCAGCAGGAAAAATATTACCCAATGGAATACTCCACTGCACAGAAGTAGTCATAATGTTTTGATTTCCCAAATCATTCATTCCAAAAGAAATTTTAGGCAACAATAAACCATACAACTCCCTATTTTTTTGCCACTTACTTGCAGAAACTTCACTGCTTAATTGTTGCAACTCAAAGCGATTATTTAGTTTTTCTTCCAAATTCAAATCGTTTATAGTGGTTGTATTGTTGATGTAAAAATCGCAATCTGTTTTCAAAATATAATTACCCTCTACATTAAGGGTTGCTAATAATTGCTGAGATAATTCAGTAGTAATTTGCTGCTGTTGGAGCAGTTTTATTTTTAAATTATTCAAATTGGATTGCGCTAATAATAATTCAGATTGCAAACGCAAACCAGCCGATACTTGCAATTGTAATTGGGCAATAATTTCTGTGTTTTTAATGATAAATGAAGTAATCGCTTTTGCTTTTTCCTCACTTGCTAGCAAACGATAATAATTGCTGAAAACCATAATCTTCTCATCAATATTATTGGCCTCTTTACTATAAAAAGCAGCTTTTACTCCTTGCTTTTTAGCAGCTGAATTAAAGAGTAATTCGCTCAAGTCCCAACTTAATCTGAAACTTTTCCCACTCCACTCATTATTTTTATTTACATCTACAAAATCGCCTTCTGTGCTTTGAGTGAAACCACTAAGTTCATAGCGATTCATTCCCATTCCTAATGTTGGTAATGCCTTGCCAATACTTTTGTAAAATGATGCTTTGGCTAATGTAAATTTAAGTTCATTACTCTGAATTTGCAAATTCTGATTTAGGGTCATTTGCAGCATTTTATTATGCGACAAATACAAAGTGTCTTGCGCATTTACAGAAAACACACTGCATAAAATTCCTATAAAAAATAACCTCTTCATTACTTAATTGCTTTTACTTTCATCCCTTCTTTTACCATTGCCTTTCCTTCCACTATTACTTTTGAATTTTCATTTATTTCATTGCTGAGCACTTCAAAAAAATGAGTATTACTCAACCCTTTTTTGATAAGTGTTCTTTTTACAATTCCATCTTTTACTTGCAATATAAAAAACTCGCTTTTTATTGCAATCAACACCTCATTTGGCAAGGATATTTTATCGCCAGTGGATTGCAACTGAATTGCAACATTAGCATACATTCCTGCTTTTATTTTTCCGTTACGGTTAGGAATATCTAACTGAACTTTCATGGTTTTATTCCGATTATCAATAGCATTTGCCATGCGAGAAACTTGGGCTAAAAATTGCTCCCCTGGAAGTTCCGTAAATGAGATTTCTGCTTGCATTCCTTTGCTTATATTATCTACTTCTGTTTCGGGGAGTGCAATAGTCAAGCGAATAATTTCCATATCCATAATCTCAAAAAGGGCAGCAGCATTTGTGTTGTTTATTCCACTTTGAATAAGCGTACCCAATTCCACATTTCTTGTAGTAATCATTCCGCTAAATGGTGCGCGAATACTCAGTAAACTATCCTTATTTGTAGTGGCTTTGTATTTAGCATTGGCCATTAAATAAGTGGCCTCTACTTTTTCAAATTCTTGCAAAGTAGTCAGTTCAGGAGTTTTTGCAATCACTTGTTTTTCAACTTTATTTATTTCCAATTCTCTAGTAAGTTCTGGATTATTCAGCACTGCCAACACATCTCCTTTTTGCACTTTATCTCCAATATCTTTTTTTAGTTCAGATAAAAACCCTCCTTCCATTGCATGAATATTTACCTGTTTGTTGGGTAGGGCATTTCCAATAATTTGCAAAGTGGAAGTAAAACTTCTTTGTTGAGGATTTACCACTTTTACATTTGGATTCTTTTCGGTTTGAATTGTTTTTTCGCTTTGCTTATTTTCGCTATCAGAACAAGAAAGCAACAAGAAAGCAAGTAGCGTTATAAAAAAATTAGTTTTCATTATGTTGGGTTTTTGCGATCATTAAATAAAATATTGGGATGATGTATAAAGTAAGTAAAGTAGCGGTTATTGTTCCGCCAATTACTGCAATGGCTAATGGCACATTTGCCCCTCCTGATTCTCCAATTCCAATAGCAGTTGGCAACAAAGCAAACACAGTAGTTGCGGCAGTCATTAATACTGGTCGGAATCTATCAGAAGCACCATTTATTATAGCATCTTTTTTTTGCATTCCCTCTTTAATTAGGTTGTTGATTCTGTCAATTAAAATATTTCCGTAAGAAACTGAAATTCCAACCATCATGATGATTCCCATAATTGATTGTATACTCAAATTAGTACCGGTTAGCATCATTAAAGCAACAATTCCAATTAGCCCTAATGGAAATGCTAAAATGATAATTAGCGGCTGACGGAAGGATTTAAAAAGTGGTGTGATGATGAGAAAAGCAAACAAAATAGCCAATATTAATCCCAATCCTAAATTGGCAAATGATCTTTTCATTACAGCAACTTCTCCTTCAAAATTTACTTCATATCCTTTTGGAAGGGTTTTGCTAAACTCCTTAATTCTCAATGCAATATCATCAGAAACACTACCAATATCTGCTCCTTCTACATTAGCATACACATTAAATTCCCGCGTTAAATTATGATGATTAATTTCCACTGGCTGAGTGGTTTCACTGATTCGAGAAAATAATTTGTAAGGTACAGGATTCCCAAATTTGGAAGTAGCAATTACATTTTCCAAAGTATGCTCTTTGTTAATTTCACTCTCAGGATAGGTTACTCCTACATAATAGTGATTTCCATTATTTTCATCAATCCAAAAGGCCTTGTCAAAAGTGGTTGAAGAGTTTAAAGCCGATACTAAATTCTTAATGGCATCCACAGGCTCTACTCCTAATTCTGCTGCTTTTACCCTGTCGATATCCATCTCTTTGGTAGGCTGATCAATCCTTTGTAAAATACGAACATCCCTTGTTGTTGGGATTGCATTTATAGTATCACGCAATCGTTCGGCCAATGCGCGTAATACTTCCAATTTATTACCTTTTACTTGCACATCAATTGGAGAGGATTTCCCTTCATTAAGAGCGGCTGTAATCAATCCTCCTGTATTAAAACTCACCTCAACCCCAGGGAATTCATTGTGGAAACGCTCTCTTAAAATAGGTACGTAACTATCAGTTGCCTTTTCGTGTCCCTCAATTAATTGTGCTTTAATAAAAGCGTCTTGTGTCCCTGAGTTTGGCGTATAAGCAGCCGGTAAATCATAAAAAACTCCAATATTGGAAACGGTCTGAGAAAGATCATCTCCCATTACTTCTTTGAGTATGCCTTCCATTTTGGCGATTGTTTTTTCTGTGGTTCTAAGGGGTGTTCCAGATTCTTTTCGTACCAAAATTTCCATTTGTCCAACATCTGTTTTTGGGAATAATTCATAACCCAAATTAACAAAACCAAAAAGTGATAAAAGGAATAATCCAAGTGTAAACAGTAAATAAGATTTCTTTTTCTGTAATGCTTTTTCTAAACTTTCTTGATAAGTAATTCGCCATTTTTCAACTGTTTTTCTAAAACCTGTTTTTTCTTTTTCGGCAGTGCTAGGTAATTTGTTTTTAAACAAATTTGCAGCAGCAATAGGAATTAAAGTAAGAGAAAAAATATAAGACCCCAACATGGCGCCAGCCACGGTAATGGCCAATGGTGAAAATAAATCTTTGGCAATTCCTGTTAAAAATAGGGTTGGAATAAATACAACTATTATCACTAAAGTAGAAGCCAATACAGGAGTTGCTACTTCCAATGCTGCATCCAAAGCGGCCTTTGTAGCATTTTTTCCCATCTGCAAATGCCTATCAATATTTTCCAAAACTACAATGGAATTATCTACCAAAAGCCCTAAAACCAAAGCAATTCCACCAAGGGTAATACTATTTATAGCTTGCCCAGTAACGGACAAAACTATAAAGGCCATCATAATTGAAAGTGGTAAAGAAAGAGAAACAATCAGTGCTGAACGGTAATTTCCTAAAAAAAGCAGCAATACCAAAATCACCAGAATCAATCCACTAATCCCTGAAAAAACCAAAGAAGAAATTGCACTTTTTACATAGGAAGATTGATCAAAAATCACATTCAAATTTACATCCTCAGGCATTCTATCCTTTAATTGTGGTAGGGCTTTTTTTACTGCTTCAACAGCAGCAATGGTATTAGCTCCTTGTCGTTTAAAAACCGGCAAATACACCTGTTCTTTTCCGTCAATACGCACAATGTTGGTTTGTATTGCGCTAGCATCAGAAGCCACACCGATATCTTTAATGTAAATAGGAATTCCATTTCGGTGGGTGATTACAATATCATTAAATTCTTCAACATGTTTGATGATTCCTTGTGCATCAATGGCATAAGTCAAATTCCCAATTTCTGCAATTCCAGAAGGAATCATGGTCGTATTTTTCAAAATTGCCTCAGAAATTTCGGTTTGAGAAATTCCCAATGCCTCAATTTTTGCTGGATTTACATAAATATAAATTCTCCTTTTTGATCCACCAAAAGCAGCCGGACAAATAATTCCCTTCACTCCGCTAAGCATTTGCCTTAGGGAATAATAGGCCAATCCATAAAGTTCCTTTCCGTTTCTAATATCGGAACTAACTGTTAAAAGCATGAGTGGTTTAGAGGCAGTAGGATCAAAAGGCTGCACCATTGGCGGTAAGGTTCCTGGTGGCTGATAATACATATCCGACATAGCATAAGAGGAAGTGTTCGCCATTGCTTCAGCAGCCGTTACATCTTCTTGATAATAGTTGGTAACCAAACTTACCCCCATCAAACTTTTGGACTCTTGCTTTAAAATTCCATTGGACTGTCCTGTCCATCTTTCCATTCGGCTTGTGATGTCTTTTTCCACCACTTCTGCTGGCATCCCTGGGTAAAGAGTAAGGATTTGCATAGCCGATTTTTTGAATTGAGGCAGAATATCAACAGCCATCCTGGGCACTAACACAATGGACATTACCGAAACTAAAATAGCAAATACTACTATTAAGTATGGATTTTTAAAAGAGAGTTTAATCATCTATTGGATATGAATTCATTTCTAGCAAATACTTCTTCTATAGAAATATACCCTATACGACTAGAATCCTCTTGTCTAATTTGGCTATAATTGGTATTTATAACTAAGGCTTTAACATGAACATCAACTTGTTTCCATGTTTTTGAAATTCCATCTGCACCTTTATGTAAATCATAGCACTTATTGCTAATTGCGTTATATGCCTTTAGTGCATCAAATTGTGATTCAAGATTGATTGAGCCTTTGATTTCAACAATATGATCAAAGTATGGGCAACCTGGTATTATATGATATAAAAATGCAAGCCTTATTTGTTTTGTTTTTCCAAATACATCAAAAGTTACATCTATAGAATCATTAATAGGACTGTTTAAAGTGCCATTAATTACAAAATCTTTCGTTAAATATTTAAAAAAATGATCTTGAAGGTTTTTATCGCGCATAGGGTCTCCTGAAACAGAACTTGAAGATTTTATTGAAAATTGTAATCCATTTACTAATTCCTCAATTGAACTGAATTCTTGATCTTCTCTATCACAGCTAAACTCATCAAAATACCCTACTACCTTTACTTTATCATTAGTCTTATAGCCATTCCAAATTACTTTTGTGTTTTCTATATCAAATTGATAAGAGTCTACTTCTGTTTTAATTTTTTCTTGTTGTACTTCTTTATTGTTATTTCTTCCGCAAGAGATAAAAAGTATGAAAATTAATATAGTGAAGGGTTTTAGCTTGTTGTATGTCATGAATTATATTTTGTGTAAATATAGTACATTTGTAGAACTAGAAAATGGAAAATTTAATCAATAAAATTATGGCAATTAATTCAGAATCTGATTTTGAAGAAATGTCTCTTAAATTATTTGATTATCAAATGGAAAATAATCTTATTTACGCTCCATATGCTGCATTAATATTAAAAGGAAAAATGCCCGCTAATATTTATGAAATTCCATTTTTACCTATAGAGTTTTTTAAACAAGAACAGATTATCTGCCAAGGTAAAGGAGTGGAGGAAGTTTTTTTAAGTAGTGGAACAACAGGCGAACAAAGTAAACATCTAGTAGCTGATTTATCACTTTATAAAAAATCATATTTAAATACCTTTCAGCAGTTTTATGGAGACATAAATGATTACTGCATTTTAGCCTTACTCCCTTCATATCAAGAAAGAGAAGGTTCATCACTTATTTATATGGTTGATGATTTAATTAAAAAATCAGGACATCCAAAAAGCGGATTTTATCTTAACGACCTGTCTGAACTTTCTAACACAATAACTGAACTAGAGAAAAAAGGACAAAAAACAATTTTGTTTGGTGTAACTTACGCATTATTGGACTTGGCCGCACAACATCCTCAGCACCTAAAACATACCCTAATAATGGAAACTGGTGGGGTGAAAGGGAAGCGGAAGGAACTGCTGAAAGAAGAAATACACAAATTACTGGAAGAAGCATTTTTGACTAAAAATATACATTCAGAATACGGAATGACAGAATTATTATCGCAAAGCTACTCCAAAGGAAAAAACATTTTCAAGTCGCCACCATGGATGAAAATACTAGTTAGGGATGTAAATGATCCTTTATCAATTATGGGAGACAATAAAAAAGGCGGTATTAATGTGATTGATTTGGCAAATATCCATTCCTGCCCATTTATTGCCACTCAAGATTTAGGAAGAACATTTGATGACAATTCTTTTTCAGTGCTGGGAAGATTTGATAACTCGGATGTGAGGGGGTGCAATTTACTTATACAATGATAATCAGAAAAGCACAAATACCTGATTTAGAAAATATCATGTTAATGTATAAATCATGTGTTGCTGGAATGCTTGAAAACAACATTGATCAATGGGATGCGACTTACCCAAATACTGAGGTAATTATGGCGGACTTAATCGCTCAAACTTATTTTGTTGTCATTGAAAATGAAATCATTATTGCAGGTATTAATATTGACCAAAATCAGGATAAAACCTATTTAGAAATTAATTGGGAAGATAAATTTGATTCTTTTTTAGTCGTACACCGATTGGGAGTTAAAGAAGAATTTTGGAATGATGGAATTGGCAAATCACTTATGCTTTTTGCAGAAAATTTGGTGACTGAAAAAGGATTAAATTCCATCAGATTAGATACTTATTCAGGAAACCCAAAAGCTATGGAATTTTACAGAAGATTAGGTTATAGAGAATTAGGGGCCATCAATTTGAAGCCCAACAAAAATGAGTATTATTGTTTTGAAAAAATTATAAAATGAGAAATTTAATTTACTTAATTATTATATTTTCTTTTGCTTGCAATCAGCGAGTAGAAAAAACTCCTACAACACCTTATGTAATGGTGCTGGGTGTTGCTCAAGATGCAGGATATCCGCAAATGAATTGCAAAAAAGAGTGTTGTGCAGCAGCTTGGAATAATCCTGCATTACAAAAGACTACTTCTTGTCTGGCAATTATTGACCCTATAAGTAAAGAGCAGTGGATTATAGATGCCACTCCTAACATTAAAGATCAATTACAATTATTGAAAGGCGCAACCCAAACAGAAAAAATTGATGGAGTACTACTAACCCATGCTCATATGGGTCATTATACAGGGCTCATGCATTTTGGTAGAGAGGTAATGGGAACAAATAATATTCCTGTCTTTGCAATGCCAAGAATGAAGACTTTTTTGGAGGAAAACGGACCATGGAGCCAATTGGTAAAATTAGAAAACATCAATATTAAAGCGCTAAAATCAGATTCTACTTTTAGTTTGAATGAAAGAATAAAAATAAAACCTTTTTTGGTTCCGCATAGAGATGAGTTTTCGGAAACCGTAGGTTATGAAATTATGATAAATAACAAATCCTTAATTTTTATTCCGGATATTGACAAATGGGAAAAGTGGGAAACGGATATAAGTGAACTTATTAAAAAGGTAGATTATGCTTTTTTAGATGCTACCTTTTATAAGAATGGTGAACTGAAAAGAGATATGAGTGAAATACCTCACCCTTTTGTTGAGGAGAGTATGGATCTATTTTCTACTCTCTCTGATGCCGACAAACAAAAAGTACATTTTATACATTTTAACCACACTAACCCTTTGTTAATTGAAGGAAGTACTGCCCAAAAAGAAGTTTTAAAAAAAGGATTTAATCTTGCAAAAGAAGGCCAGATGATAAGATTCTAGAATCAACTGAATAGGGATCAACCTAAAATACCCCCACTACTCTACCGTAACTGATTTGACTAAATTTCTTGGTTGATTTACATTAAACAGAATCCCATAACCTCAGTATAGAATCTTTCAGGATTTTCTGAATGTAGCCAGTGTCCTGCCTCTGTATATGTCAAATGATCAAATTTCATGTTCCTTTAATAGTGCTGGATTAGTTTTAAGCCATTTAACTTTGCTCCATGCGCGTTCATGAAAAAAGTATAATATTGATTTTGTAAAGAAACCAATCCCACCGATTGTTGCGGCAGTTGCTACGGCTTCTAGAACAAATAGTGAAATGATGAATGTATCTAAACTTCCTATCATTCGCCATGTCATAGTTTTAAAGAAACTCCTCTTAGCTGTAAGCCCTTTCTTTTTTCGTTTATTCCAAACCAATTCATGTACAAAGTACATAATCATTTTTGTACATAAGCCTATTCCTCCAATCTTTAATGCGACTTCAAAAGTTCCAGTAACAATATATGAAACCACGAAAGTATCCATACTCCCAATCAACCGCCAGGTTACAGTTTTTACTAAAGATCGTTTTACTATTTTTTTCATTGGCGTTTGCTAAAATACACAAATATATTTCTTATTTCAAATTACTATAGCAAACAAAAACCAATCACCTCATCATAAAAATGTTTAGGATTCTCTGTATGCAGCCAGTGTCCTGCACCGTCAATAGTAGCAATACTAAAATCAGAAAAATGTTTATTTATAATTAGTTCGTCTTGTGTTGTTATATAATTTGAGTTCCCTCCTCTTATAAAATGAGTTGGAACTTTACAAATTCCTTTTACAAAATTGGCTTCTTGTATGTTATTTATTTTCTCCAAAAGGACTTCAATATTAAAACGCCAAGCAAATTCCTTGTTTTCGTTTCTGTAAAGGTTTTTCAAAAGAAACAGGCGCATTCCTTTATCCTCATAAGTAGAAGAAAGTACGCTATCAATCTCTTTTCTTTTTTCAAAATCTTTTAAAGGTAATTTGTATAAAGTTCCTAAAAGGTTTTTATAAAAATCACTATTATATCTTCTGGGGGAAATATCAGCCACTATCAATTTCTCTATTTTATCAGGATATGTAAAGGCAAATTTCATGGCCACTTTTCCTCCTAAAGAATGTCCTAAAATAATTGGTTTTTGAATGTTATTGTCCTCCATGTATTCCAATACATCCTCACACATTACCTCATAATTAAAATCTTCAGAATGTGGTGATCTTCCATGATTTCTCAAGTCAATTAAATGTACTTTGCAATATTTTGCAAATTGTTTCCCAAGAGAATTCCAATTATCACTCATGCCAAACAGCCCATGAACAACAATTAAATCTTGCCCTTTATCTCCATATATTTTTGAATGTAATTTCATCTATAAAAGTCGTTTATACATCTGTATTGCATTTTCCAATCCCAAATAAAGTGCATCACTTATAAGTGCATGTCCAATAGAAACTTCTGCTAAATTTGGTATTTCTTTTGCAAAATATTCCAAATTTTCTAAACTCAAATCATGCCCTGCATTTATACCTAAGCCCAATTCAGTAGCCTTTTTTGCAGCTTCTATATATGGGAAAATTGCTTGCTGTTTCCCCTCAATATATTGAGTCGCATAAGCTTCAGTATACAATTCTATTCTATCCGTTTCACATAGTTTTGCTCCCTTAATCATTGCTGGTTTCGGGTCAACAAAAATAGATGTTCGGATTCCATGCTGCTTAAACTCTGTAATAATTTCTTTTAAATAGTCCTGAAATTTCACAGTATCCCACCCTGCACAAGAAGTAATCACATCAATACCATCAGGCACCAAAGTAACTTGTTCTGGTTTTACCTGAATCACCATTTTTATAAAATCCTCTGATGGATATCCTTCAATATTATACTCAGTAGTAATAATTGGTTTAATATCATAAACATCCTTTTTTGTAATATGCCTTTCGTCAGGCCTTGGGTGAATAGTAATTCCATCTGCACCAAATTTTTGACAATTAATAGCTGCTTCTAACACTGAAGGTGATACTCCACCTCTAGCATTCCGTATAGTGGCAATCTTATTTATATTTACACTGAGCTTTGTCATATTATAAAGCAAAAGTAAAAAATAGTATCTTTGCACTATGCAAGCAAGCAAACTTATTTCATCAACTATTGAAAGTATTCACCCTGAAGAGGATGGGAATAGAGCTTTAGAGATGATGGATCAATTTAGAATAAATCATCTTGCTATAGTTAAAAACAACTACTTCCTAGGAGTGGTTTCTGATAAGGAGATAAGAAACTGGGACTCAGCAGATGAATATATAGAAGAGCATTTAAATAATCTGGCTTCACCTCATGTAAAACACACTCAGCATCTATTCGATATTATTGAAGTATTAGAAAAAAACAACTTGTCTGTTGTTCCTGTTTTAGATGAAGAAAACCACTATAAAGGCGTAATAACAAACCGAAAACTAATGTATACAATTGCAAAATCAGCAACTATTCAATCTGTTGGTGGAGTTATTGTTTTAGAAATGAATAGTAATGATTACTCTTTAACTGAAATTGCAAGTATTGTTGAAAGTAATGACACTAAAATATTAAGTTCGTATATAATTTCAAAGCCTACTTCAACAAATATAGAAGTCACAATAAAACTTAATAGACAAGATATTACTGCAATTATTAAAGATTTTGAGAGACGCGAGTATAAGGTTAGTGCATCCTATAAAGAGGAAGAAGCTGATGGTGATTTTTTAGAAAGATATGAATCATTAATGCGATTTTTAAATCCCTAAAATGAAAACTCTTGTATTTTTAATTGTACTGTTATTTTTTACTCAAGTAGCAATGGCTCAAATTACCATTACTTCTATTACCTTAAACGGAAATCTTAAAACACAAAATGACATCATTTTAAGGGAGCTTTCTTTTGAAGAAAATAAAAGTTATAGTAATGATGATTTGACAAAAAGAATAGAGAAAAGCAAAGAAAATTTGGTCAATTTAAAGCTTTTTAATTTTGTTGAAATTAACAAAAATGAAATCCAGGGTTCTGCACAAATAACTGTTGATGTAATTGAAAGATGGTACATCTTACCTTATCCTATATTCGAAATTTCTGAACGCAACTTTAATGCTTGGTGGGAAGAATTTGCAGCCAATGATTATTCCGATTTTTCTCGTTTGAACTATGGCGTATTTTTAAATTGGGAAAATTTTAGAGGCCGAAATGAACTTATACAATTAAAAATACGAAAAGGATTTAAGGAGCATTATTTATTGGCGTATGATGTGCCTTATTTCAACAAAAATAAAACAATCGGCATCAATACAAGCTTGGGGTTTTTCAGAAGAAAAAAAACATATTACAATACTGACAATAATAGCTTAAAATACTTTGAAAGCGATAATTTTAATAGTATTGATTATGATTTAAACACTGAAATTGTATATCGAAATAATATTCATCAAAAACACAAGATAAAATTTACTTACCTTACATCAACTGTTTCTGATTCCATAATAATTCTTAACCCAAACTATTTAGGCAACAGCAACACAACTGCTGACTTGTTTAATATCAGCTATGTATTGGAGCATGAAAAACGGGATTACAGCATTTATCCACTACATGGTTATGCTCTTAGTTTTGAAATCAAAAAATATTTTTCATATTCAACTAATGTACATCATTCTGAATTACTAACTAAGGCCGAAAAACATATTGAGCTGTTCAATCGCCTTTATCTTGGAAGTAGCTTTAAAACAAAATATAGCACTAAAGGCAATCAGCCCTATTTCATACAAAAAGCTTTAGGATATGAGGATTATGTAAGGGGTTACGAATATTATGTAGTGGACGGACAAAGCTATTGGCTATCCAAAACAGCTATTAAGTGCGCGCTAATTGAAAAGACAAATTTTGAAATTCCCTATGTAAAAATGAAGCAATTTAAGAAATCTCATTATTCGCTTTACTTAGGTGTTTTTTCTGATTTAGGCTATGTTTTAAACGAACAACCTGAAAACACACTCAATAATTCTTTGTTGTGGGGAAAAGGAATTGCTCTTGATTATGTGACTTATTACGATAAATTATTAAGAATTGAGTACTCAATAAATCGATTAGGAGAAAAAGCAGTATTTTTGCACTTTTCAAGTCCATTTTGATAAAATACTAATATTATGACAATTGCAATTTTTGGAAGTCCTTATCCTGAGCATTTTAGCAAGTATATTCAGCATCTAATCAAAAAATTAGAAACCGAACACATCAATCTTATTGTTGAAGAAGAATTTAGTGTCTTTTTAGAAAACAATATCCGTTTTAACAAAAACATTGTCACCTTTAATAGTTACGAAACGTTAAAAAATAAGGCTAACTTCTTATTCAGCATTGGGGGAGACGGGACCTTGCTAAAGGCAGTTACTTATGTTCGAGATTCAAATATTCCTATTTTAGGAATAAACACGGGAAGACTAGGCTTTATTTCAAGTATATCGGCTGATCAAATTGATGAGGCAATAACTGATGTTTTAAAAGGAAATTATAAAATAAATGAGCGTATTTTATTAGAATTAAGCACGAGTAAGCAATTATTTAAAGACAAAAATTTTGCACTTAATGAAGTCGCTGTTTCAAAAAAAGATACTTCGTCAATGATACGAATTGACACCTATGTTGATGATGAATTCCTAAATACCTATTGGGCAGATGGTTTAGTGGTTTCTACTCCAACAGGTTCTACAGGATATTCATTAAGCTGTGGAGGTCCTATTATTACGCCAGGAACAGACAATATTATTATTACGCCAAATGCACCGCATAATTTAAATGTCCGTCCTATTGTTGTTGATGGCAATAGTGTAGTTAAATTAAAAGTTGAAGACAGAGAGCAATTAGCGCTTGTATCGTTAGATTCCCGCTCAAGGGCTTTTGACTCAGAAACAGAACTTATCATTAAAAAAGCTAGTTTTAAAACTAAACTTGTACAACCACAAAATAATTCTTTTATTTCCACAATAAGACATAAATTAATGTGGGGATTAGATAAAAGAAGCTAAGAATCTCTCCTTAAACACTCAGAATAAGTATATTTGCAAATTATTGATAAATCATGATTATGAAAAGCTATATTTTATCTATTCAAAATATTAAATCACTACTTATTCTAATTGTTTTTTTTGCATCTAGTTTTGTCGGAAAAGCTCAGCAATTTACCCCTAATACTGAAATTGGTTTTATTGGTGGAGCTTCTTACTATTTAGGAGATTTAAACACGACTCATTTTAATAACATTCTTCCGTGTGGCGGTTTAGTAATAAGAAAAAATATTGATAGACGTTTTTCCTACAAAGCTGAGTTGCTTTATTTAAACCTAACTTCTGATGATAGAAATAATTCTACTGACACTATTGCTATTAACAGAGGCCTGCACTTTAAATCACCTGTCTATGAACTTTCAGGGCAAATAGAATTTAACTTCTTACCTTATGAACCAGGTAATGCGCTCTACACTTGGACTCCATTTGTTTATACCGGAGTATCTCTTTTTCATTTTAACCCTCAAGCTGAAAATAAAAACGGAGAATGGGTGGATTTACAAGAATTAAGCACTGAAGGACAAGGAACATCTAGTTTTCCAGACAGAAGCAAATATGCTTTAGCACAATTTGCAATACCTATGGGTGGTGGACTTAAAGTTGCAGTCAATCCTTCTTTTAACATTATTTTTGAATATGGAGTTCGTAAAACATTCACGGATTATTTGGATGATGTGAGTAAAACTTATCCAGGGAAAGAGGTCCTACTTCCTGAATATGGGATTTCCTCTAGTGAAATGTCAGATCCAACTGGCACGCATGTGCATGGTGATCAAAGAGGCGACCCTAATAAAAATGATTGGTATTCATTTGCGGGGATTACGCTTTCCTTCAAATTAAACAACAATACTAAAGATTGCGATTACTAAATTCTATTTTAGCACAACACAATGGAAGGAATAGATAGAAATAACTTACCCCAACATATTGCTATTATCATGGATGGTAACGGAAGATGGGCAAAAACAAAAGGAAAGCTTAGGCTTTTTGGCCATCAAAATGGTGTAAAAGCAGTGCGCGACACTGTTAAGGGGGCTGCTGAGATTGGCATTAAATATCTCACGCTTTATGCCTTTTCAACTGAAAACTGGACCCGACCTGAAAAAGAAATAAATGCATTAATGACACTTTTGGTTTCAGCAATTAATAAAGAAACCAAAACCTTAATGGACAACAATATTCGATTAAGTGCTATTGGTGATATTAAAAAATTACCTACAAAAGCCCAAAAGGAATTGCAGGAAGCAATAGAAAAAACGGAAGAGAATACTCGAATGACATTGGTCTTAGCCTTAAGTTATAGCAGTAGATGGGAGATTTTAAATGCTGTACAAAACATCATTAAAGATAAGAAAAAAGCTGGAGAGATAAATGAAACTTCTTTTCAGCAATATCTTACAACAAAAAGCGTTCCTGACCCTGAATTACTAATCAGAACAAGTGGTGAATATAGAATAAGTAATTTCCTTTTATGGCAAATTGCATATTCCGAGCTCTATTTTACTGAAACCCTTTGGCCTGATTTCAGAAGAGCTGATTTATATAAAGCACTATTAAATTATCAAAATAGAGAAAGAAGATTTGGAAAAACAACAGAGCAATTGCAAAAATAGAATTTTGAAAAAATTTGCACTTTTATTATTATCCTTGATTAACATAAGCCTTGTCGCTCAAACGATTGAAGAGGTAGATTATTCTACTCCAAAAAGCTATGAAATTGGAGGAATTATGGTAAATGGTGCTGACAATTTAAATAATAGTACTTTAATTGCTATATCAGGATTAACAGTAGGAGAAACTATTAAGATTCCTAGTGATAACATAAGTATAGCTATCACAAAACTTTGGAAAGAAGGATTATTTGCTGACATAAACATTACAATAGATAAGATTGTTGAAAATACAGTCTTCCTTAATATTAATCTGAAAGAAAATAGTCGTTTATCAAAATTTAAATTTAAAGGAAAGATTAGCAAGTCTGACATTAGCACTTTAAAGGAAGATTTGAAATTGATGAGAGGAAAAATACTTACTCAAAACATAATCAACAATAGTGTTAGCTTGATTAAAACTTACTACATCAACAAAGGGTTTTTGAATGTGGCTGTAGGCTATTTAACAACCATTGACACCTCTGCAATTAATTCTGAAAACCTTATTTTTAACATCAATAAAGGTAAAAAAATTAAGATTAAAGAAATAAAAATAATTGGCAGAGATAAAATTGCAAATACAAATAAAACATTCTTTAGCCGACAAGATACTGTATTTACTATAAGCGACAGAAAAGTAAAGAAAAGCATGAAAGAAACAAAAGCCAAAAATTGGTGGCGTATCTTTAAAGTTTCTAAATTTATTGACAAGAATTATACTGAAGATAAAGAGAGTCTCATTGCAAAATACAATGAAGTGGGGTATCGTGATGCGCGTATTACCAAAGATACCACTTACCTTAATAATGATAATACCTTAAGTATTGAAATAACTATTGAAGAAGGCGAACCTTATAAATTTGGTAAAATTAGTTTTACTGGAAACCAAGTATATACTAGTGACAAATTAAGCCAACAATTAGGGATTAAAGAAGGTGATGTATTTGATCAATCCATTTTAGACGCTCGTTTGTTTGGCAGTCCTGAAGGAACTGACATTAGTTCGCTTTATTTGGATGATGGTTATTTATTTTTTAATGCAACACCTATTGAGGTTGCTGTAAATAATAAAAATATTGATCTTGAAATCAGAATTTATGAAGGGAAACAAGCGCGAGTAAATAAAGTTATGATTAAAGGAAATACAAAAACTAACGATCATGTAATTATGCGTGAAATCCGGACTCGTCCAGGGGATTTATTTAAGCGTTCTGACATTATGCGTTCGCAAAGAGAGCTTTCGCAAATGCCATTTTTTGACCCTGAAGCATTTGACGTAAAAGTAGAGCCGGACCCTGGCAGAAATGAAGTAGATATTACTTATGTATTGGCAGAAAAATCATCCGATCAAATACAATTACAAGGGGGATGGGGGGCAAACAGAATTGTCGGTTCACTAAGTTTATCTTTCAATAATTTCTCTACTAGAAATATATTTAAAGGCGAAAGATGGAGTCCACTTCCTTCAGGAGATGGGCAAAGGATTTCATTAAGCGCATCCTCTAACGGAGCATATTATCAAAACTATAATATCTCATTTACTGAGCCATGGCTTGGAGGTAAAAAACCAAATGCATTATCGGTATCTCTTTACAAATCAGTATCTTCAAACGGACAGGAAGGAGATAACAGAGAAGCAATTGAAATAACAGGATTAACGGTAGGATTAGGAAAACGATTGAAATACCCTGATGATTATTTTACTATCTATAACGGAATTAATTTCCAACAATATAAATTAATTAACTCTCAATCCTTCTTTACTTTTAAGGATGGTTATTCTAACAATGTAAATTACAATATCCGCCTAGGAAGAAATTCTGTTGACCAATTAATTTACCCAAGAAGAGGTTCTAATTTTTCCTTAAGCTTAAAAGCAACACCACCATACACATTGTTTGATGGGGTTGATGATTATAGTACTTTAAATGATCAAGAAAAATACAAATGGATTGAATACTATAAATGGCAATTTAAATCCTCATGGTTCTCAGCATTTACTGATAAGTTAGTATTAGCTACGCGAATAGAAATGGGATTATTAGGAGCCTACAACAATAATCTAGGAATTGCCCCATTTGAAAGATTCTATGTGGGTGGGGATGGTTTGTCAGGTATGGGGATGGTGTATGACGGAAGAGAATTAATCTCGCTAAGAGGATATAGCAATAATTCAATTTCCCCGCAAACTGGCGCAACAATTTATAACAAATACACTACGGAACTTAGATACGCTTTAAGTTTAAATCCAAGCTCTACCATTTATGCTTTAGGATTCTTAGAAGCTGGAAATGCTTGGGATAATTTTGATAACTTTAACCCGTTTGGTGTAAAACGATCAGCAGGAATTGGGGTTAGAATCATGTTGCCAATGATAGGAATGATGGGGCTTGATTATGGATGGGGGCTTGATGATATTCCTGGAAAACCCAATGCAAATGGAGGTCAATTCCATTTCTCAATGGGTCAACAATTTTAATTATATTTGTAACCTAAAAAAAATTAAAGATGGATAAAATACTTTTAATATTAGCGGTTAGTTTTTTAGCAACAACAACACAAGCACAAAAATTTGCCTATGTGGATACAGATTATATTTTAAATAAAATTCCGGAATTCAACCAAGCACAAGATAAATTAGATGCTTTATCTGCTGATTGGCAAAAAGAAATAGAAAATAAATATGCTGATGTTGATCAAATGTATCGTAGCTATCAGCAGGAGCAAGTGTTATTAACTGATGAGATGAAGATAAAAAGAGAAGAGGCGATCATCAAAAAAGAAAAAAGCGCAAAAGATTTACAACAAAAATATTTTGGCCCAGAAGGAGAATTATACATCAAACGACAAGAACTTATAAAGCCAATACAGGACAAAATATATGATGCAATTCAGCAATTAGCAGCTAACAGTAAATACGCAATTGTTTTTGATAGCTCAAGCGATTTAATCATGCTTTACAAAAACAATAACCTTGACAAATCAGACAAGGTATTGGATTTACTAGGATACTAAAACATATAAATTAAACAATAACAACAAAATGAAAAAAATTACCTTTTTAGTGCTTTTAAGTGCACTTACTTTAAGTACAATAGCTCAAAATAAATTTGGATATATTGACTCGCAAGAATTATTAATGTTGATGCCTGAACGCAAAACAGCAGAAACCAATGTGCAAAACTTTGCAAAAAGTTTGGAGGCTCAGCTAGGCTCAATGACCGCTGAATATCAACAAAGCGTACAAGAATATCAAGCTAATGAAGCGACTTATACTGATTTAGTAAAACAAGATAAGGTTGCGGAAATTACTGGATTAGAACAAAGAATTCAAAACTTTCAACAAAATGCACAACAATCCTTACAAACAAAGGAGCAGGAATTGCTAGAGCCAATTCTGGCAAAAGCAAGAAAAGCCATTGAAGATGTCGCTAATGAAGGAGATTATACTTATATCTTTGATAAAAGCATTGGGTCAATTCTTTATGCTAAAGACAGTGAAAATGTACTTAATTTAGTAAGAAAGAAATTAGGACTATAACGTAATATTATTAGCACTAAAAAAAGCATCTTTATAAGGTGCTTTTTTTATATCTTTATCTCATGCAAAATAATCCTATTGGCATTTTTGATTCTGGAATTGGTGGGCTTACTATAGCTCATGCATTGAAAGAAGAATTACCAAATGAGAATATCATCTATTTTGGGGATACCGAGCACCTTCCTTATGGGGAGAAATCTGAAACAGCCATTCAAAATTTTAGCAAAAGAATTACCCAATTTCTAATAGAAAAGAAGTGCAAAGCCGTAGTTATTGCTTGTAATAGCGCATCCTCAATTGCCTTACAATCTGTAAAAGAAATGGCAAAAAATATTCCTGTATTTAATGTAATTACGCCAGTAGTTACTAAGGTGGCGCAACAGTGTTCAGAATTTAATATTGGAGTAATTGGGACAAAAACAACGATACAATCTAATATTTATGAAAGGGAGATAAAAGCTATTTGTCCAATAGCTAAAGTTTCATCATTAGCCACTCCACTACTCGCCCCAATGATTGAGGAAGGTTTTATCAATGAAAATATTAGTCATACAGTAATTGCTAATTATTTGTCCAATAAAAAATTAGCTAATATTGACCATTTGATACTTGCCTGTACGCATTACCCCTTAATTCATCAAGAAATTAAAGATTACTATAAAAATAAAGTAGTTGTAATTGACTCAGCAAATACTGTAGCTGAACACATTGCCAAGCAACTTAAAACAGTTAATTTATTAAATAATAGTGCAAAAACTGAATATCATTTTTATGTTTCAAACTATACAAAATCCTTTGAAAAAAGCGCTAAATTCTTTTTTAGAGAAGACCTAAAACTAGAAGAAATAAATCTTTGGGGTTAAATTATTATATTTGAAAAATGAAAAGGTTAATTCTTTTACCTTTTAGACTTTTTATCAATGCCATACTATAGTTTGTTTGTATTTTTGCGCAAAAGCAAACATTATGAATTATAGTATTTATGCCGAAAGCACTCCAAATCCGGAAGTGATGAAATTTGTTGCCAACCGTCTGTTGGTGGATAAAAGCATTGAAATTACTAAGGCTGAACAAGCGCAGGACATCTCTATTGCTAAAGCCTTATTTAATTTTCCGTTTGTTAAAAGTCTGTACCTAAGTTCAAACTTTATATCCATAGCCAAGACAGAAAATGTGCAATGGGATAATATTGCTATGCAATTACGAATCTTTATTGCTGATCACTTGAATGAGGAGGGATTGAAAAATTATACTGAACATATCTCGGAAGAAGAAATAATTACAGCAGAAGTAAAAAAAGAAGCGACTACAGAAAAAATTGACTTTACTGATAAAGAAAAAGCAATTATTGATCTGTTGAATGAATATATAAAACCAGCTGTTGAAGCAGATGGTGGAGCTATTACCCTACATTCTTATAAAGGAGATGTAGTAACGGTTAATCTAAAAGGGGCTTGTAGTGGATGTCCGTCATCAACAAGCACTTTGAAAGGAGGGATTGAAAGTTTATTGAATCAAAAAATTGATCCTAATATTGTAGTGAGGGCAAATGAAGAGTAAACTCATTTTTGCCCTGTTTTTTTTATTAGCTTTAGAGGTCAGATCTCAAGTTATTAAAACTACTTTTGGGTTGCAATACAAACCAATCATCCCTGCTGCTTATTTTAATTCTACTGAAGTAATTAAAACCTCTGGTTCTTATGATTTTAACTTAAGTCCTAAATATAGCCACTCATTTGGGATGGTTGTTAGACAAAAAATCAATGCTACTTTCTCAATTGAGTCAGGACTGAACTATACCCAAAGAAACTTTAAATTAGCTATAAAGAATAGTGATCTCAATTTAGATGATTTTACTGATTTTAGGATGAGATCATACGAATTACCCATTCAACTACTTGCTTATGTGCAAACTTCAGAATATTGGTATGTGAATGTTGCTTTTGGAATCTCCCATAATGTTTTGGCATCTGACATCGGCTCTTATGGTGAAGAATCAGAAAATTACTTTCAGAATACTTATAGAAAAAATGGAGGGTATCAAGCGCTACTAGCTAATATAGGGATGGAATACAGAACTGAAGAAAAAGGATACTATTATTTTGGAACATCTTTACACAGGCCATGGAAAGCAATTGGGAGAGTTTTTCCTGAATATGATGATAAAACAAATATCTTTAATGACGATACTGAATTCTCGTTAGATTTGCTTGGAAATTTTGTTACTTTAGATTTCAGATACTTTTTTGCAAAATAAAAAAGAGAAGAAAAATGTTCCTCTTTTAAATTATTACTCACTTATAATTATGCGTGTAATTTGTCTTTTTTAGCCATTAATTCATCATCTGTTTCAACATGATCTTCATCAGGAACGCAACAATCAACAGGACATACAGCAGCGCATTGCGGCTCCTCATGGAAGCCAATACATTCTGTACATTTATCAGTTGCTATATAAAAAAAATCATCTGATCCTGCCTCACGCTCAGTGTCATCAGCTACTGTCGTTCCATCTGACATCTTCCAGTCTTCTTCAGGAGCATAAATTGCATTATTAGGACATTCTGGCTCGCAAGCCTCACAATTGATACAGTCGTCTGTAATTTTAATTGCCATTTCTTTCTTTTTAAATAGATTATCTAATTGCAAAAATATAGTTTTTTTGATAAGAATTACATCCACTAATGATTTATACCTATTCTAAATTACTATGAAAAAAAGAAGGAAATGAACTGCCACTATAAGTAAGCTTTGTATTTTTGCTAAAGTTAATTTTTTGCTAAAAACTACTAATGGAGAAAACTACTAAGGTTGTTGATTTAGAAAAAGTTGTGATAAAATTTGCTGGTGATTCAGGAGATGGCATGCAGCTTGCGGGCACTCAATTTACTGACACCTCTGCTCTTTTAGGCAATGACTTAGCTACTTTTCCTGATTTCCCTGCCGAAATTAGAGCCCCTCAAGGTACTGTGGCGGGGGTTTCAGGTTTTCAGATTCATATTGGAAGAATTGATATAAATACCCCAGGAGATATTGCTGATGTATTAGTGGCTATGAATCCTGCAGCATTAAAAGCCAATAAAAACTGGATAAAGAAAGGAGGAGCTATCATTGTAAATATTGATAGTTTTACAAATAAAGATTTAGAAAAAGCAGGCTATGAGACCTCTCCATTAGACGACAATTCCTTTGAAGGGTTTAATATTATACAAGCGCCTATTACAAAATTAACTCGTGAAACCTTAAAGGATTCTGGCTTAGATGGAAAAAGTGTTGGGCGATCAAAAAATATGTTTGCTTTAGGAATTGTCTATTGGATGTTTAACCGGCCAATGGAACAAACTGAAAAATTCTTACAAAATAAATTTGCCAAAAAGCCAGAATTAGTAGCCGCCAATATTAAAGTGATGCATGCAGGTTATAATTTTGCAAACACCATTGAAGCACTACCCTCTTCCTACACTGTACTTTCTGCAAATTTAAAAGCAGGCACCTACAGAAATGTGATGGGGAATCAGGCAATTGCATGGGGTTTTTTAGCTGCTGCTGAAAGAGCACATAAGGGATTATTTTTAGGGTCGTATCCTATTACTCCTGCCTCCGACATCTTACATGAATTAGCGAAACATAAAAACTTAGGGGTAAAAACTTTTCAGGCAGAAGATGAAATTGCCGGAATTTGTGCTGCAATAGGAGCGAGTTTTACCGGAGCATTAGCGATTACTACAACTTCTGGGCCAGGATTCGCCTTAAAAGCAGAAGCCTTGGGGTTGGCTGTAATGACAGAATTACCGCTAGTAGTAGTGGATGTGCAAAGAGGAGGTCCTTCAACAGGACTGCCTACCAAAACTGAACAATCTGATTTAATGCAAGCCCTTTATGGTAGAAATGGAGAAAGTCCTGTAATAGTATTGGCTAGTTCAACTCCAGCCAATTGTTTTGATTGGGCGTATATGGCATCCAAAATTACTTTAGAACACAACACGCCAGTAGTTCTTTTATCAGATGGATATCTTGGAAATGGTGCTGAGCCATGGAGAATAAAATCCATACAGGATATGCCTTCTATAAAGCCTCTGCTTGCTATGGAAGGAGAAGAATATCAACCTTATGCTAGGGATAAGAAAACATTAGCAAGAAAACTTGCGCTACCAGGAACAAAAGGATTAGAACATAGATTAGGTGGTTTGGAAAAAGAAGATATTACGGGGAATGTATCTTATGATCCAGAAAATCATGAAAAGATGTGCTATATAAGAGTTGAAAAAATAAGACGAATTGCTGAACTTATTCCAAAACAAGAAGTGTTTGGAGGGAAAGAAGGAGATGTATTAGTTGTAGGGTGGGGAGGAACTCATGGATCCTTATATTCAGCAGTGGACAATTTACAGAAAGAAGGCGAAAGCATTTCTTTATGTCAGTTCAACTATATAAATCCATTGCCTAAAAATACAGCAGATATTCTGAATAATTACAAAACAATTGTTGTCTGTGAGTTGAACTCAGGTCAGTTTGCAAATTACCTAAGAATAAATTTTCAAGGAATTATTTTTAATCAGTACAACAAAATACAAGGATTTCCTTTCACTACCTCCGAATTAGAAGCTCATTTCAAATCATTATTAAAGAAATAATATGGAACATTTAACAAATAAAGACTTTACAAGCGACCAAGAAGTAAGGTGGTGTCCTGGCTGCGGGGATTATACTATATTAAGAGCCATGCAAAAAACCCTGCCTCAACTAGAAAAAAAGAAAGAAGATTTTGTATTTATCTCTGGAATTGGATGTTCATCTCGTTTTCCATATTACATGAATACCTATGGATTTCATACGATACATGGCAGGGCTCCTGCCTTTGCAACAGGGGTAAAGTTAGCTAATCCAAATTTAAGTGTTTGGCAAATTACTGGAGATGGTGATGCTTTGGCTATTGGTGGTAATCATTTTATACATGCCCTAAGAAGAAATATTGACATCAACATTTTACTATTCAACAATGAAATTTATGGACTTACAAAAGGACAATTTTCCCCTACTTCCCAAAAAGGGATAAAGACAAAATCAAACCCACACGGAACTACTGACGAACCATTTTCTATTTCTGATTTGTCAATTGGCGCACAAGGTTCTTTTTTTGCAAGAGCGGTAGATACAAATCCAAAATTGATGCAGCAATTATTTAGAGGAGCCGAAGAGCATAGAGGAACTTCCTTAATTGAGATATTGCAAAATTGTGTGATTTTTAACGATAAAACTTTTGCCTCCATTACAGCCAAAGAAGTAAAAGCAGATGCTCAACTTTTTTTGGAAGATGGAAAACCAATGATTTTTGGAGCAGAAGGTAATAAAGGGATTATCCTTAATGGCCTTAAACTTGAGGTAGTAAAAATTGGAGAAAATGGGATTACTAAAAAAGATATCTTAGTGCATGATGCTAAAGAAGAAGATCCGACTTTGCATACTATGCTTGCTCGTATGCGACCACCAGAATTTCCTGCAGCATTAGGAATTATCCGAAAAGTAAGCCGACCTACTTTTAATAGTGGAATGCTTGCTCAATTAGAATACGAAAAGACAAATGCTAAGTTCAAAACAGTAGATGAACTCCTGAAATCAGGAGAAACTTGGGAAGTTGAAGGTTAAAAAAAGTTCGAAATCAGGATAATAAGGCCCACCAAAAAGAAACCCGCTCAATTGAGTGGGTTTTTTGTATTACTCATATAAAAAGTAAGTTCTCCACCGTTACTTATTTCATGATGATATAGTATATCTCGATTCAATACTTCACCGTTTAATTCTATTTTCTTGACGAATACATTTTCTTTATTTTGATTTATAGTATTTATTAGAAACTTCTTTCCATTCTCTAAGCGAATCGTTGCATTTTTCACTAATGGACTACCAATAGCATATTCATTACTTCCTGGACAAACCGGATAAAACCCCAAAGAACTAAATACAAACCAAGCAGACATCTGTCCAGCATCATCATTACCACATAGTCCATTCTCTTTATTACCATACATTGTATTCATAATCATGCGTACCCTCTCCTGAGTTTTCCAACTATCATTTGTCCAATTATATAAATAAGGTATATGGTGGCCAGGCTCGTTTCCATGAACATAATTACCAATGATCCCATCTCTACTAATATCTTCTGTATTTTCAATGAATTTCTCATCTATTTCCATATTAAACAAAGAATCTAATTTAGATGAAAACCTATCTTTTCCACCCATTATTTGTATCATAGTATCAATTTGATGAGGCACATATAATCCATAATTCCACGCATTTCCCTCAATAAATCCTTGCCCATGGGTATCCATTGGGTCAAATGGGGTTTTCCAATCTCCATTTTTAAGCTTAGCCCTCATAAATCCAATATTTTTATCATACAGATTTCTGAAATTTTCTGATCTTTTCAGGTATTCTTTTGTGACTCTTGAATTATCTAATTTCTCAGAAATTTGTGCAATACACCAATCATTATAAGCGAATTCTAATGTTTTTGAGACAGAAGAACTACTAACATCTTCTGGAACATATCCTTTTTCTTTATAACTTTCTATACCATCAAAATAAGAAACATTTGACGTAGAAATGCAAGCGTCTAAAGCTTTTAATTTATTGAAATCACCTACATCCTTAGATATCGCATCTGCTATAACTGAAGTTGCGTGATAACCAATCATACACCAATTTTCATTTGCATAATGACTCCAAATAGGAAGCATCCTGTGTACAGATTGATCTTGATGAGCCAACATAGATTTTATCATATCATTATTCCGCTCAGTGTGTATGATATTAAAAAGAGGATGTAAGGCTCTATATGTATCCCACAGTGAGAAAATAGTATAATTAGTAAATCCAGTAGATATGTGTATATTCTTATCTAATCCTTTGTATTTACCATCTACATCTTCATACAATACTGGCCCTAACATAGTGTGATAAAGCGCTGTGTAAAAAGTCTCTTTATCCTCCTTTTCTATACATTCAACTTCAATTTTAGACAGTTCATTGTTCCATTTATCTTGTGTTTCTTTTTTAGTTTTTTTAAAATCCCAATGAGGAATCTCTGCATCCATATTGTTTAAAGCTCCTGCTGTGCTTACAGAGGAAAGAGCAAACTTTATTTGAATCTTTTCATCTTCTTCAATCATAAAATTGAAATATGCTTTTATGTTCTTACCTGCCATTTCTGGAAAATTTTTCTTTTCATTAAATCTTCTGTAGAAACCATTGTAAGGAATGTCATCTCTTTTCTCATGTCCGTAAGATCTAAATGGTTTAGAAAATTTCATAGCGAAATAAATGGTTTTATTTCTAGCCCAACCAGTTGTTTGTCTAAATCCTGTAATAGTAGAGTCATTCTCTACTCTAACAGAAGTCCATATATTCTTCCCTTCAAAATTATAAATGTTGTATTCTAAGTCTAAGATAATATGAGCGGAGTCTGTTTCTTGGAAAGAATATTGATGAAAACCAACTCTATCAGATGAAGTAAGTTCCGCCTTTATATCATACTTATCTAAATTAACAGAATAATACCCCGCTTCTGCATTCTCATTTGTATGAGAAAATTCAGACTGAATATCGATTAATTGTAATTCTCCTACGGTAGGCATCAAGAGGAAATCTCCTAAATCAGAATGACCTGTTCCTGAAAAATGAGTGTGAGAGAATCCATAAATTAAAGAATCTTCATATTGATATCCACTACAATATTTATAAGTGTCTTTATTGTATTTTCCATCTATAAAAAAAGGCTGTATGTTGGTGGTTGGACTAAGCTGAACCATTCCAAATGGAGTTGTTGATCCAGGGAAAGTATGTCCCATGTTTTTAGTTCCTACCATTGGGTTTACATACTCAATATAGTTTGCAGAATTTTTTAATTCTTTTTTTGACACTTTAGGAAGTGAGTTATTATTGTTACAACTAAATAAAACCACACTGATAAATAGAATTACTGATTTTCTCATGAAGCAAACTTACTTAATAATTTTCTAAAAAAGTTCGAAATTAGGACCGAGAGGTCCGCTAAAAATAAACCCGCTCATTTGAGTGGGTTTTTATAAAAAATTATCATTAAGAAAATCCATGCCTTTTTCCAAACCGCAATGATAATCTTGTGTTAAATCCTCTATTTTAGTTCCAACTACTCCTGATCTTAAAGAATTGTCAGGACATATTTGTAGAATCTCTATATTTTTATGTTTTTTCTTTAAAAAATCTACAGCTTCATTATACTTATTATCTTCTTTAAAAAAGTTATCTCTTACTTTTGGAGTATTCTTCCACCAATATCCAGCAAGTAATCCCAAATAACTTAATCCATCTAATTTATAACCTACAGGATGTGGCCTAATAACAATTATTTTATTTGCCCCAAAATCAGCAGCTGACTTTGCTGGTATTGCATCAGACCATGCTCCATCCATTAAATCTATCCCATTAATCTTACATTTACCTTTAGTAAAAAATGGCAATGAAGAAGTTGCTCGTAGACATCTATAAATAGTCTGTTTGTTTGGTTCTAAATAAACAGCTTCACCATTATCTAAATTTGTGCCTACTATATAAAATTGTTTATTCTCAGTAGAATCTTTCATGTTATGTAATTCTAACGGCTTGTGATTTTTGGCATATTCTGCTAAAAACTTTAAATCCATATATCCTTGTTCTGAAAAGGCATGTTTATAGCTTAAGAATTCCTCATTAACAGATACTTCTTTTGAAAGTGAAAAATATGTTTTGTATTGACCGGTTATATAATAAGACAAAGACATTGCCCCACTTGAAACACCTATATAAATATCAAAAGGATTAAATTTATTCATTAGAAATGCATCTAAAACCCCCGCTGAAAAAACTGATTTAAATCCCCCACCCTCAATTACTAATGCTATTTTTTCTTTTCCCCCCATCTCTATTTTAGTGATTCCAAATATAACATAAAAAGCTATGCGCGCATAGCTTTTTATGTTATATTTAAAAAGAAAAAATTAGAACTTAGGGCCGTAAAACCTGCCAATAAATAACTTTCATCTATTAATGACTAAAAAGCCCGAATAGCTCTCACGCTGTAGAAACTACTCTTATCGTAGCCGTACTGAAAACCATTACTGAAATACTGGCCCCAGGCGGGGTCATAATCGTGCTTGCTATTGCTCTCGCTAGAGGACCAATAGTAGGTAGTTGAAAAAGCAGCAACCCCATCTGTTAATTGAATAGTAGTTTTATGCAGGTACATTTGATTCAATTCATCCTTGCTGGGCAAAAACCAATCAGAATAGCCCTGCGCAGAACTATTTGCACAGTAATCCGCTGCTGTATTTGGCATAGTACAACCAATTTCTACATCAATGGTGTTTTGATAACCCTTACCAATTTCTGTCTCGTCTGCACCAGCAATTATTGTATCGTGACAACCCCATTCTGCAATTCCCAGGTCTTTAAAATCACACACAAAACCGTGTTGACCTGTAATATCTAAGTAAAAAATAACTCCACCTTGATAAATATCTCCAATAGATAGATTTGTATTATTCATATTTATAGTAGATATCTCATAATCTTTCTTACAAGCTGTAAAAAGCAAAGACAGACAAAGTAATATGAGTAGTGTTTTTTTCATGCGTAAATATAAAAAATATGACCACTATAAATACAGGATGCGCAAATTTACAACTTACTAAATATTTTTCTGAAAAAGTTCGAAATTAGGCAGGTAAGATCCACCAAAATAAACCTACTTATTTGAATGGGTTTATTGGTTTTATAATCCTAAAGTTTTGTTCACATCACCACCCATAAGGTGTTCAGTTGGGTTTTCCAAACATTCTTTTACCCTTACTAAGAAGCCAACTGATTCTTTACCATCAATAACCCTGTGATCATAAGAAAGAGCAACATACATAATAGGTCTAATCTTCACCTCACCATCAACTGCCATTGGGCGCTCTACAATATTATGCATTCCTAGAATAGCCGATTGAGGGGGGTTAATAATAGGAGTAGATAACATAGAGCCAAATACTCCTCCATTAGTAATGGTGAAAGTGCCACCTAACATTTCATTAATCGTAATTTTCCCATCTCTTGCTTTTATTGCCAAACGCTTAATCTCTGACTCTATCTCTTGAAAATTCATTAATTCTGCATTTCTAACAACAGGAACCATCAGTCCTTTTGGTGCGCTTACCGCAATACCTATGTCTGCATAATTATGGTGAATTACTTCATTCCCATCAATCATAGCATTAACATCTTTAAACTCATTCAGGGCAGTAGTAACTGCTTTAGTAAAGAACGACATAAAGCCTAAACCAACTCCATATTTCTGCTTAAAAGATTCTTTAAATTCTTTTCTGATATTAAAAATTGCGGTCATATCTACTTCATTAAAAGTAGTAAGCATAGCCGTTTCATTTTTCACCGCAACCAATCTGCTCGCAATCTTTCTTCTTAAAGAGGACATCTTTTTTCTTGAAGTTCCTCTTGGTCCATTAGTAGAGGTTCCGCTTAACGCCCCCAACACATCACTCTTGGTAATTTTTCCAGCCTCTCCTGTTCCTTTCAATTCTTTAGCTAAAATATCATGCTCGCCAATCATAGCAGATGCTAATGGAGTTAATTTTTTACCTGCTAAAGCTGATGATGATTTTTCAGTTACTTTAGGTGTTTCAGCAGCTTCCTCCTTAATCTCTTTTATTTTGGCTACTCCTTTTACAGAAGTATTAATAATACATACTACATCACCAACCGCTACTGTTTCTCCATTGCCTACAACTATTTTGATGGTTCCACTTTCTTCAGCTGGCAATTCCAAAGTAGCTTTATCAGAATCAATTTCTGCAATAGATTGATCTTTTTCTACATAATCGCCATCTTCTACTAGCCATTCTGCAATCTCTACTTCTAATATGGACTCTCCCGGACTCGGGACTTTCATTTCTAATAACATGTCTTATTTATTTAAAAACTTTATCTATAATTTCTTGTTGACGTATTGCTGAAGTTTTACTCGACCCACTTGCTGTTGCTGCAGAAGCTCTCCTTGCAATAACATCTACACCTAAACCTCTTAGTTGTGTTAAAATGAAGGTCCAAGCACCCATATTTTCTGGCTCTTCCTGCACCCAAATTATTTCTTTTGCTTTGTATTTATCCACTAACTTATTTATCCCTTGAATATCCAAAGGAAACAATTGCTCTATCCTTACTAGTGCAATTTTATCTGATTGCTCTTGCTCTCTTCTCTCTAATAATTCATAGTAGATTTTCCCACTACACAATACGAGTTTCTCTATTTGATTTGCAGGAATTATATCATCAATAATACCTTCAAAATTTCCATCTGCCAAATCAGAAATTGAGGAAACACATCTTGGATGCCTCAACAAACTTTTAGGGGTAAATACAACTAAAGGTTTTCTGAAATCTCTTTTTAATTGCCTTCTTAATACATGATAGAAATTAGCAGGAGTAGTGCAATTCACAATTTGCATATTATACTTAGCGCACATTTGTAAATACCTTTCCAATCTAGCAGAAGAATGTTCGGATCCTTGCCCTTCATATCCGTGTGGCAATAGCATTACCAAACCACTCATTACCTTCCATTTATCTTCTGCACAGGAAATAAACTGATCCAATATAATTTGAGCCCCATTTGAAAAATCACCAAATTGTGCTTCCCAAATAGTTAGGGTATTCGGCAAAGTTATAGAATAGCCATAATCAAAACCAAGCACCCCATATTCTGAAAGCAAGGAATTATAGGCCTCAAAATTAGCAGTTTCACTAATTGCATTCAAAGGACAAACTTCTCCTTCAGGATATTCTACTTTCAAGATTGCATGCCTATGAGAAAAAGTTCCTCTTTCTACATCCTGCCCACTTAACCTTACATCATGCTCTTCATCCAATAGAGAAGCGTAGGCCAACAGCTCTCCCATAGCCCAATCCAATTTATCGGTTTCTTCCACCATCTTCTTTCTAGCGTCAAGCAACTTTCTTGTTTTCTTAAACAGTTTTTCAGCTTCTGGAATATCATATAAGTACTTAGCTAATTCCTTTAACTTTTTCTGCCCTATATTAGTTGAAGAAGAAGCTATAAAATCAGCGTCAAAAGTTCTTTTTATTTCTACCCACTCTTCTTTTAAAAAGCGAGTAATTTTTGCTTTTTTAATTTCTTTTGCCTCATCAAATCTATCTTGTAATAAATTCTGAAAATCTTGTTCCAATTCTTTTACAATCTCTGATTCAACAACCCCCTCATTTAATAATTTTTGTTTATAAATCTCTCTTGGGTTTGGGTGTTTGGAAATAAGTTCGTATAATTTTGGCTGAGTGAATCTTGGCTCATCTCCCTCATTGTGTCCGTATTTACGATAGCACAATAAATCAATAAATACATCTTTGTGATATTTCTGACGATATTCAACTGCTAATTGCAAAGCATGTACAACCGCCTCAACATCATCTCCGTTTACATGTAGTACTGGGGATAAAGTTACTTTGGCAATATCCGTGCAATAGGTGCTTGACCTACCATCCAAATAGCTAGTAGTAAACCCTACTTGATTATTTACCGCAATATGTATTGTCCCTCCTACTTGATAACCGTCCAATTGTGCCATTTGGATTGCTTCATATACCACTCCTTGCCCAGCCAATGCCGCATCACCATGTAATAAAATAGGTATAATTTTATTTACATTACCACCATATTTGCTGTCTAATTTTGCTCTTGTAATTCCTTCTACAACCGGATCTACTGCTTCTAAGTGGGATGGATTAGGAGACAAATTTAATTTAATATTTTTACCATTATTACATTTCTGAATTGAAGTAAAGCCTAAGTGATATTTTACATCCCCAGAAATAGAATCATCATCATATGATTTCCCTTCAAACTCTGAAAAAATCTCTTTATAGGTTTTGTTAAAAATATTGACCAATATATTTAACCTTCCTCTGTGTGCCATACCTACTACAAATTCCTCTACTCCTAGTTCAGCACCATGTTCTACCAAAGCATCTAAAGCCGGAATTAAAGATTCCGCTCCTTCCAATGAAAATCGTTTTTGCCCTACAAATTTTTTGTGCAAGAAATTTTCAAAAGCAACTGCCTGATTTAATTTATGTAAAATATGTTTCTTTTGCTTAGTGTCAAATGTGGGTGTATTGGAATTTTTGTGCAATTTATTTTTAATCCACTCAATTTCCTTCGGATCACGAATATACATATACTCTACTCCAATAGATTGACAATATACCTTTTCTAAATGAGCAATTATATCAGAAAGTTTTGCTGGACCAATTCCAATCTGTTCTCCTGCCTGAAATTCTATATCTAAATCTGATTCTTCCAAGCCAAAGTTTTTATAATCTAATGTTGGAGTATATTGCCTTCTTTCCCTTACAGGATTCGTTTTAGTGAACAAGTGTCCACTTTTACGGTAGGCATCAATCAAATTAATTACCTTAAATTCTTTTTGAAAAATTTGAGGAATATCTTCTTTCGAATATACTTCTTTTGCAAAATCAAAACCTTGGAAGAAATTACTCCACTCTTCACCTATACTTTTTGGGTCTTGGAGGTATTTATCATACATCTGTTCAATCATTCCTGTATGTGTGGCTCCTAAGAAGGAAAATTTATCCATTATTTATTGGTAAAATTTGAATGCAAAACTATCTATTTTTATTCATATACGACAAAAAACTACTGATTTTAAGGGAATGCAAATGCTATATTAAGACACCCTGTCTAATAACATTGCTGAAAATTCCAATAAGGGTTCTTTATTTCTTGAATTTATTGCATCCAAATGTTGCATTGCTTTTGCATGATATTCCTTCATCAATTCTGAAGTTATATTATGAATATCTAAAGCTAAAAAAATGGATTTAACAACCTCTACTTTATCTTCAGTAACTTCAGTCGTTGAAAAATAACCTACCAAATCGGCATGCTGATGTGGATTTGAAAGCGCTAAGGCTTTTAAATATAAATAGGTTTTCTTATTTGCTATGATATCACCACCAATTTTTTTCCCAAACTCATCTGGATTTCCAAAAGCATCTAATAAATCATCTTTCAATTGAAAGGCAATTCCCATATTAAGCCCAAAATGATATAAATTATTTTGATTCTCCTTAGATGCTACAGCGGTTATTCCTCCAATTTGTAATGATGCGGCTAGCAAAACTGCCGTTTTATTTTCAATCATCTTCATGTAATCAGAAAGTGATACGTCACTTTGAGTTTCAAAATCCATATCCCACTGCTGCCCCTCACAAACCTGAATAGCTGCCTTATTAAATACATCTAAAATTTCTTTTAAAACATCCTTATCTACATTACACATCAATTGATAAGTTTGAATCATCATAACGTCACCCGATAAAATAGCTACATTATTGTTCCATTTTTCATGTACAGTTTTCTTACCTCTTCTTATTGGCGCATTGTCCATTATATCGTCATGCAGGAGGGTAAAGTTGTGAAAAATCTCAATACCAAGAGCAGGGGGAATTGCTTTTTCTATATTTTTATCAAATAATTGATGAGCCATTAAAAGTAACATTGGGCGCATTCTTTTGCCCCCTAAACTCATTACATATTCAATTGGCTGATATAGTTTTTGAGGAGTTTTTGGATATGCAATCTTTCCTAATTCTTGCTCAATCAGTAATTGTAACTGTTCTAAATTTTGCATTACTTTTTATTAGCCAATTTTACCAAATACTCACCATAGCCACTTTTTCTTAGTGGCTCAGCAATTTCAAACAGTTTTGTATCATCAATATAGCCCATTATGTAAGCCGCCTCTTCAATACATCCAATTTTTCTTCCTTGTCTTTCTTCAATCATTTGCACATATTGATTGGCTTGCATTAACGATTGAAAAGTACCTGTATCTAGCCAAGTTGTTCCTCTACCTAATATCTTTACATCTAATCTACCTTCTCTTAAATACACTTTATTTACATCAGTGATTTCATACTCCCCCCTTGCTGATGGTTGAATATTCTTAGCTATTTCCACTACAGAATTATCATAATAATAAAGCCCTGGAACTGCGTAATTTGATTTTGGGTTTTTTGGCTTTTCTTCTAATGATAAAGCATGATAATTTTCATCAAAATCAACTACGCCATATCTTTCTGGATCGTTAACATGATATCCAAAAATAATACCCCCCTCTACATCTTTACATGAAGTTAAAGTATTTATTTTCATCTGAAAAATATTGTCCCCCAAAACTAAACATACTTTATCATCTCCAATAAATTCTTCTCCCAATACAAATGCTTGCGCTAAACCGTTTGGCACTTCTTGTACTTTATATTCAAAACGACAGCCTAATTTAATGCCATCTCCTAACAATTTTTTGAATAGTGGTAAATCATGTGGAGTGGAAATAATTAATATTTCATTTATCCCTGAATACATCAAAGTAGACAATGGATAATAAATCATGGGCTTATCATAAATAGGCATCATCTGCTTGCTCATTGCTAAAGTTAAAGGGTGCAGGCGAGTACCTGAACCTCCTGCTAAAATTATTCCTTTCATTTTATTTTATTTCGTTTTACTTTAAGTTCATTCAATTCAATATCTTCTTCATCAAATACACCTAATAATGGCTCTTGAAATGCCTCATAATTAATCACTCGCTCTAGTGATAATAAAAGTGCTGGAAGCAATAATAAATTTGCCAACATTGCCAACAACAATGTGATTGAAACTAATAACCCAAGTGCTACTGTTCCTCCAAAATCAGAGGCTATAAAGATAAAAAAACCAAAGAATAAAACAACTGAAGTGTAAAACATACTTACTCCTGTCTCTTTTAGGGCAGATAATACTGATTTTTTGATATGCCAATTGTTAGCGATCAACTCCTGCCTGTACTTGGCTAAAAAATGAATAGTATCATCAACCGAAATACCAAACGCGATACTAAATACTAGTATTGTTGAAGGCTTTAGAGCAATACCAAAATACCCCATAATTGCTCCGGTAAGTAGTAATGGGATTAAATTAGGTATAATTGATATCACTACCATTCTGAAAGAATTAAACATCCATGCCATAAATATTGAAATGAGGACTATTACCAATAATAAACTCAGAATTAAATTCTTAATTAGGAATTTAGTCCCATTTAAGAAGACTATGCTAGCTCCTGTAACTGTAACATCATATTTCTCACTATTAAAAATTGTATTAATCCTAGGCAACAAATCTTCAAAAATGCTATCCATTTTTGAAGTAGAAATATCTGCCATCCTTAAACTGATTCTTGCTTCTTGTTTTAATGAATCCATTAGTAAATTACCAAAACCTAAACCATCAGAACTATTTTTTAAGTAGCTCAAAATTATTCTTTGTTCTTGATTATTTGGCAATGAATAATAAGCAGTATCTCCATTATAAAATGCTTGCTTACTATACTTCAATACATCAATATAAGAAATTGGTTTTGAGAACTCTTCATAACTAGAAAGCACATTAGATAACTTCTCAATCTTCTGTAGATTATAAGATTTTAATAATCCATTTTTCTTTTTAGTATCTACAATAACCTCAAGTGGCATTACTCCTCCAAAATTTTGTTCTAAGAATTTCAAATCCTGATATAATACTTGATCTTTAGGTAAATCATCAGTAAAATTACCCGTAGTTTTTACATTCATAATTCCAAAAATTCCAACAACAATAAGCAAGGTTGTTACAAAATATATTTGTTTTCTCTTGTGTTGCACCAAAAATACCAGATAGGCAATTAACTTTTTTATCCATTTTTTATCAAGATGCTGTGTATGCCGACTTTTTGGTGGATTAGCAAAACTGAAAAAGATAGGAATGATAAATAATGACAATAGAAAAATACATAAAATATTAATAGAGGCTATGATTCCGAATTCCTGTAATGTTTGGCTTTTTGTTAGTGTAAAGGCTGCAAAACCAGATGCTGTAGTTAAGTTAGTTAGCAAGGTAATATTCCCAATTTTAAGCACCATTCTTTTTAATGCTAATACTTTATTTTTATGCTCTTTAAATTCATTGTGGAATTTATTAATCAGAAAAATACAATTTGGGATACCTATAACAATAAGTATCGGAGGCACTAAAGCCATCAAAATTGATATCTCATAGTCGAATAAAGCTATCGTTCCAAAAGCCCAAATTACACCAACAATTACTACAATCATGGATGCTATAGCTGCTTTAAATGAGCGAAAAAATAGAAATAAAATAAATGAAGTAATTAGTAAAGCAAGAATAATAAAAATTGATATTTCCTCTTTTACTTTTATAGAGTGAACCGTTCTGATATAAGGCAGTCCTGAATAATGAATTTCAACCTTATATTTTTCGGAATAAGCATCCGTAATTGCTTTAATTGACGAGATTACATCCTTTCTTTCAGGAGTTAAAAGCACTTCATTATCAAGCTTTATCATTAAAGCAGTAACTTGATTTTCTTCATTCATCAACAGTCCTTTATAAAAAGGTTCTGCTAAAAATGAGCTAAGTGCAATATCTAATTCATCTTGAGTTGCTATCAATGAATCATACCAAAGCTCTGTATAAAACTTGTTTTCTAAAGTATCTTTGTACAATAGAGGAAATTCAGTTATTGAAACTACTTGCTCAACTCCTGAAATATACTTTATTTTATTACTTACGTCAGCCCAATCTTTAAAATGAGATATCTCCTGAAAATGTGCATCTTCAATAGCTATTGCTATAATATTTTGCTGACCATATTTTTCCTGAAAATTTAAATAATCCAAATAAACAGGATGATCTTCTGGTAATATTTTAGCCATAGAATAAGTCAGCCGAACTCCAGTTGCAGAATTCAACATAAAGCCAGTAATCCCTACAATTACAACAATAATAAGGACTCTATATCTAATGATAAATCGGGAAAGGAAATTCCACATACTTAAAAATAATTTGCGCTAAAATACTTCAATTTTAAAGGATAGAGCGGTGTTATAACAATAAAAAGGGGGCTTATTGTCCCTTTTTAATCTTTTTCTTTTCCTCTTTTTAAACAGTCATAATCTCTGCTTCTTTTGCAGTATAGATAACGTCTATTTTGGATGAATAAGTATTGGTTAATTCCTGAACACTTTCTTCAGCCCCTTTCGCTAAATCTTCTGAAAGACCATCTTTACCTAATTTTTTCATTTCATCATTAGCCTTTTGCCTTATATTTCTAATACTCACTTTAGCATTTTCAATTTCAATTTTGGCTTGTTTTGCCAAATCCCTTCTTCTGTCTTCAGTTAAAGGCGGCACATTAATAATCACTCTTTCCCCATTATTTGAAGGATTGAACCCTAAGTTAGCATCTACAATAGCTTGTTCAATGTCAATAATTAAACTTTTATCAAATGGCTGTATGGTAATAGTTTGAGCGTCAGGAGTAGAAACATTAGCCGCTCGAGCAAGTGGAGTAGAAACACCATAATAATCTACCATTACAGTTCGTAACATTTGAGGATTTGCTTTTCCTGCTCTAATTTTTCCCAAAACATTTTCAAGATGCATAACTGCTTCTTGCATTTGTTCTTTTGCAATATCCAATTGAAAATCTACTTCTTCCGTCATATTAATTTATTTATTGTTCAATCTTATTAAAAGTTAACAAGTGTGCCTACATTTTTACCCTTACATATTTTAGCTAAATTACCTTCAATATTCATGTTGAATACTTTAATTGGTAAGTTATTTTCTTGACAAAGAGTAAAAGCGGTTAAATCCATAATGCTTAATTTCTTTTGAAATACCTCATCAAAAGTAATGGTGTCATATTTAATTGCATTTGCGTCTTTTTCAGGATCAGTGTTATATATTCCGTCCACTCTTGTTCCTTTCAAAATAACATCCGCCTCTATTTCAATCGCACGCAAAGCTGCTGCGGTATCGGTAGTAAAATACGGGTTACCTGTACCTCCTCCAAAAATAACCACTCTTCCTTTTTGTAAATGACGCATTGCTTTTCTTCTAATATAAGGCTCTGCGACTTGCTCCATTCTTATGGCAGTAAGTAGCCTAGTTTCAATGTCTAGTGATTCCAAAGCCGATTGTAGAGCCATCCCATTAATGATGGTAGCCAACATTCCCATATGATCACCTTGAATCCTATCAAAGCCAGCTCCTTCTGACTGTATTCCTCTGTAGATGTTACCCCCTCCAATTACTATTGCTAGTTCTACTCCTTCTTGTACAATAGAATGAATTTCAGCAGCATAACTACTTAACACTTTAGAGTCGATACCATACTCTCCATCTCCCATTAAAGCCTCTCCGCTTAATTTTAAAAGAATTCTTTTATATTGCATAATCGTATTAAAATTTATTCAAAGATAAGAAATTCAGCCTAAGCAAAAGAAAGAGCAGTTTAGATTTTTATAAACAAAAAAAGCCACTCAAGAAGATGGCTTTTTAATATAAATTTCATTTTAAGATTAGCCTAAAGCTACTCTCTTAAAACTACTTACCGCTACATCGCCATATGATTTGATGTATTCAGCAACATTTTTGTTTTCATCTTTAATAAAATTCTGATCCAATAAACATTGTTCTTGATCAAGAGTTGTGTTATCAGAAATAAATCTTTCAATTTTTCCAGGAACAATTTTATCCCAAATTTGTTCTGGCTTACCTTCAGCTTTTAATTGACCTTGAATATCAGCTTTAGCTTTACCCATAACTTCATCACTTAATTGTGACATTGAAATGTATTGAGGAACAGTTTTAAGTGTTTTTCCTAATCTTGCTAACTCAATATTATCTTTTTCAATAGCAGCTATTCGTGCTTCTGTTTCATTAGCAACAAAATCAGCATCAAAATCCTTATATGATAAAGTAGAAGCTCCCATGGATGCAACTTGCATAGCCAAGTCTTTTGATAATATCTCTGCACTTTCAACTAAACTATTTAAACCTACTAAAACAGCAATTTTAGATCCGTGAGTATAAGTACCAACATATGCAGCCTCAACTCTTTCAAATCCAGAAATCTCAATTTTTTCACCGATTACGCCTGTTTGTTCGGTTAACTTTTCAGCGACTGTCATGCCTCCAAAATCAGCTGCTAAAAAAGCATCTTTATCAGCATGATTTAAAGCGATATCAGCAAACTGATTTGCTAATTCTTTAAATGAGGAATTAATCGCAACAAAATCAGTTTCACATGCCAAAACAAGAGCAACTCCTGCTGTGTTATCAGCATTCATTTTAGTAATAGCAATTCCTTCAGTAGCATCTCTGTCGGCACGTTTGGCCGCTACTTTTTGTCCTTTTTTTCTCAAAACATCAATTGCGATATCAAAATCACCATTAGCCTCCACTAATGCGTTTTTACAATCCATCATTCCTGCGCCTGTTTGTTTTCTTAATGTGGCTACATCAGCCGCTTTAATATCTACCATCTTCTAAACTCTTTTTGAAAAATTTATATTTATTTTTCTTTAATTCTTCTTTTTTTAGATTTCCCCTTTTTTTCATCAGATTTTTCATCCTGACCAACCACTACTTCCTCTAATCCTTCGGTTATTTGTTTGGCTTTTTCTTTTTTCTCTTCAGCTTTTTTCTCTTGGTCAGCATCTCTTTCTGCTAATCCTTCAGTAATTGCTTTACTTATTATAGATAAAATGCATTCAATTGATTTTGAAGCATCATCATTAGCTGGGATAGGAAAACTAACTTGTGAAGGATTTGTGTTTGTATCATTCATAGCAAATGAACGGATACCTAATTTATTTGCTTCAGCTAAGGCAATGTTCTCCTTATTAGTATCAATAATAAAAATAGCTTCTGGCATTCTTGTCATTTTCACAATAGATCCTAAATTCAAGTCTAATTTAGCTCTTTGTCTGTTAATTTGCAATCTCTCTCTTTTTGATAGAGTCTCAAATGTTCCATCCTCTTTCATTTTATCAATAATTTGCATTTTTTTGATTGACTTACGGATAGTAGCAAAGTTAGTTAATAAGCCTCCAGGCCATCTTTCAGTAATATAAGGCATATTTAAAGCTTCTGCAGTTTCAGCAACTACGATTTTCGCTTGTTTTTTTGTAGCAACAAATAAAATCTTTTTACCTGATTTTACAATTTGTTTCATTGCTGCAGCTGCATCCTCTACCATTGCTACGGTTTTATTCAGATCAATGATATGAATCCCATTTTTCTCCATAAATACATACGGAGCCATTGCTGGGTTGTACTTTTTCTTGAGGTGTCCAAAATGTACACCTGCTTGTAATAATTCTTGGAAGTTTGTTCTTGACATGTTTACTTTCTTTTTTTCGTTAAGCAACTGCTAGGTAGAAGTTATTATTTACTTGTCCTAACAGTTTAGATGCTAAACATTTATTAATAATTTGTATTACTCTATCTTTTAACCCACTGGAATTTCTTCCTTGCTTTTTTCTGTCCTGGTTTTTTACGTTCAACAATTCTTGAATCTCTTGTAAGCATTCCTTCAGGTTTTAATGAAACTCTGTTTTCAGGATCAATTTCACAAAGTGCTCTTGAAATAGCTAAACGAATAGCTTCTGCCTGACCAGTAGTACCGCCACCATTAACATTTACTTTTACATCAAACTTTCCAGCAAGATCAGCAATATTAAAAGGTTGTTGCAATTTATACTGCATAGTATCAACAGGAAAATATTCCTTAAAATCCTTGCCATTTACAGTAATGTTTCCTTTCCCTTTTGACATATAGATTCTAGCAACTGATGCTTTTCTTCTTCCTATTGTGTGAATTTTCTCCATAGTTTATTTAAGGTCGTTTAAGTTAAGTGCTTTTGGCTTTTGAGCTTCTTGCTCGTACTCATCACCTGCATATATATAGCAGTTTCTCAAGATAGCTGCTCCTAATTTATTTTTAGGCAACATCCCTTTAACCGCATGCCTTACAACAGAGGTTTCGTCTTTTGCTAGCATTTCAGTAGGAGAAATTCTCTTTTGTCCACCTGGATATCCTGTGTGAGAAAAGATTTTTCTATCTTTCATCTTATTTCCTGTCATTACAATTTTACCTGCATTAGTGATGATAACATAATCACCACAATCAGCATGAGGAGTAAAATTTGTTTTATATTTTCCTCTTAAAACTTTGGCAATTTTTGAAGCCATTCTTCCAAGAGTTTGTCCTTCAGCATCAACAACAAACCACTGTTTGTTTGCCGTTTCTTTATTTGCTGATAATGTTTTGTAACTTACTGTATCCACAATATATATGTTTTAGTCCTTTTATAAAGGGTCGCAAAATTACACTTTTTTATAATTCTGCAAAATAATATTAACTATATATTAACAATCGCTTTTAGCTCCTTTCCAATCTTAGTAAAAGCAGCTATGGCTTTATCCAAATTTTCACGACTATGTGCTGCTGAAATTTGCACTCTTATTCTAGCCTGACCTTTTGCTACAACCGGAAAGAAAAAACCAATTACATAAATTCCTTCTGCCAATAATTTATCTGCCATTATTTGTGAAAGTTTTGCATCATACAACATAACNNNTCTGAAATAAGTAGTATTTTCCTCTAATCTATCTCTTAAATCAGTAGTATCTGAAAGTAAATCAATAACTTTAGTGGCTGCTCCAACAATAGCAGGGGCCAATGAATTTGAAAATAAATACGGACGAGATCTTTGGCGCAACATGTCAATAATTTCTTTTTTACCTGAAGTAAAACCTCCCATTGCTCCACCTAATGCCTTCCCTAATGTTGAGGTTATGATATCCACCCTACCAATAACTCCACAATGCTCATGCGTTCCTCTACCTGTTTTACCAACAAAACCTGTAGAATGAGAATCATCTACCATTACCAAGGCATCATATTTTTCGGCCAAATCACAGATTTTATCCAATTGAGCTAAATAACCATCCATAGAAAAAACTCCATCAGTAACGATTATTCTATTTCTTTGCTCTTGTGCTTTTTTGAGTTGCGTTTCCAAATCAGCCATGTCATTATTTGCATAACGGTAACGAGTAGCCTTACAAAGGCGAACCCCATCAATAATAGATGCATGGTTTAAAGAATCAGAAATAATAGCATCCTCTTTATCAAACAAAGGTTCAAAAAGCCCTCCATTAGCATCAAAAGCTGCAGCATATAATATAGTATCCTCCATGCCTAAAAATTCAGAAATCTTTTTTTCTAAATTTTTATGAATATCTTGTGTACCGCAAATAAAACGCACAGATGACATTCCATAACCATGGGTATCCAAAGCATCTTTTGCTGCCTTAATAACATCCGGATGAGAGGATAATCCTAAATAATTATTAGCGCAAAAATTTAGCACCTCTTCTCCTGTACTTACACGAATACTTGCCCCTTGAGGATTGGTGATTATTCTTTCTTTTTTATACAAACCAGCATCTTCAATATTTGCTAATTCATCTTGTAACTGCTTTTGGAATTTTCCTAACATAATTTTATTTTGTAAGAATACAAAAATATACAAATAAAAAAAGGAGGCAAGAGCCTCCTTTTAATACTAAATTAAAAATAATTTTATTCTGAATCTAAATGATTTTCTACTAAATCAAGTAATGAAGAGCATGAAGCAAAAACATTATTGATGTGTATATGTTCCCAATCTGTAGTAGAACTTGGTAATCCCCATGTTTTTGAAGAATTTTTAGCAATGGTTGAAACAGATGCTGCCGTACCAGCTACTGCAGCAGTTGCAGTAAGAGCTTCTACAAGAGTCATTGCAGCACAAGCAGCAACAAAACATGAAAAGAATTTAGGCTCCGTTTTCCCAAATATCTCTTTTAAATTATCCCATTGTCCACTCTCAAACATAGCATGAACTCCTAATACAGGGTGAATTTTAGCAGATAAATAATTAGCCTCTTCAGGAATTAAAGTATTGAAGCCTGTAGACAGTAAATGACTATGCGCTACATCATGTGCAAAATCTAAACCTTCATGTCTTAAATTCATATGTCTTAATCTTAAAACATGGTATTCAGCTGACATATCTTCTTCATAAGCATCTATTTGTTTAAATGATCCGTTAACAGTATCTGTTGCTATATTTATATTTGCTAAAGTATCTCTTTGAGTTGTTAAGACATCCTTACATATGTCTAAAGGAACTCCTCCTTTAATACCAAGCCAATCTAAAGTTGCTGTTGCCACACTTAGATAATTAGCTAAAGAATCTAACAAATTATCATAGAAATCTGTTTTGGTTATACTACCATTTCTTAATTCTTTAATATGCTCTTGGGCATATTGATTAACTACACCAATGGCATTTTCTTGAATTTCATTTAATTCACTTGGGTCATGCATTGCAATACTAGAAGTGTCGTCATCTTTAGTGCAAGAAACTAAAAAGATACTTGCAACTACTAAAACATAAATAATTTTTTTCATAATAATTTTTTTGGTTAATTAATGAATCAAATATAAAAAAATGATATAAAGGTGAAATATGAAGAAAATTAAACTAACCCTTGTGCTAACATGGCATCTGCAACTTTTACAAATCCTGCAATATTAGCCCCTTTTACATAATCAACATAATCACCTTCACTTCCATACTCGATACATGAAGAATGAATATCTTGCATAATCTGTTTCAATTTAGTATCAACTTCTTCTCTAGTCCAATTCATTCTTAATGAATTTTGACTCATCTCCAAACCAGAAGTTGCAACTCCACCAGCATTAGATGCTT
>LWDU01040378.1_pt1 | contig 45569 bp, 35 predicted proteins | sample 727161 | NCBI WGS metagenome assembly LWDU01 (sample SAMN04566230, study PRJNA314399) | hydrothermal vent metagenome | isolation source: deep sea hydrothermal plume seawater | place: Mexico: Gulf of California, Guaymas Basin | collected 2004-07-11
TGATCATCAATTTGGTCGTGCATCGGTACAACCCCGATCTCGTGCTAAACGCCATCATGGTGACTGGAGTCGTGACCTTGGTGATGATGGTCCTTGGTTCTCTATTTCCCAAGTTCTTTGAAAAAATCGTCGGGGCGCTAACGATCGCATTGATCGCCGTCATCATTGTCGAGATGATCGCCGCCTTTATTTTTCATGTGCAATACGGGATTATCGACTGGATAGTGATCGTCATCTTCTGTGGTTACATTGGTTACGATTGGGGAAGAGCGAACAGCATCCCCAAGACCCTCGACAATGCGGTGGACAGCGCGGCCTCGCTTTACATGGATATCATCAATCTATTCCTGCGAATATTGCGCGTCATGGGAAGACGACAATAGGGACGAATGCCGTTCGCTCATGGGCGTTTTGCAAACTGGTAACTCGTTGCTTTAGCGGTCGGTCGGGGGTGGACCTTGGTCTTTCAACTCAAAGAGATTAAGGGCTCGTTAATCGCTCTCAGTGTTCTTGGTGGTCCGGTCCTGATCGTATCGGGTCTTGTTTCTGTTGCCTGCGGTGCAGCAATGCTTTTCTTCGGTCTGTTTGATGTGGCTGTCTGGACGCTTGTCGGAATGGGAAATCCGCCGCTCGCGCGAAACGATCGAAGATCTGGTGGATAGGTAGTATTGAGGTCAGTTCCGTATTGCCTTGCTACGAAGGGGCAACGCGGATTTGATCCGCAGGCGCTAGCCTCGGGTTTTGGCAAGTTGCCGTGGCATTTTGGTCGGCCGACAAATAGAATAAACTGCATCGTAGTTGCCCAAAGAATAACTCGATATTCACAGGAATTGGATCATGCGTTCCACGCTCATCATCATTCTCGCTTGCGGAATTCTGTCACTCAATTCGTGCAGCGAACCTCAAGAGGAAACGGCCGTTACAGAATCAGCGAACGATGTTGTCCAGCCGAGCGACGCGCAGCAGAGTCCCCAGACAACTCAATCGGATCATGGCGATCTTGAGGAATCGGATGCCGTGCCGGAAAAGAGCGGCGACCACGCGACCCACGGCCACGCGAGCCACGACGGGACGGGAAGAGGTCATTCAGAGCATGGAGACGCCGCTGACGATAAGAGCACCGCTGCAAACACAAAAAAGGTCGCGATCGGAGAAAGAGTTCCCGATTTTGAAGTGACGATCGACGGGAAGACTTGGAAGCTCAGCGAGTTGCAGAAGAACAAGGCGTTGACGGAGGACGGCACCTTGGTTCTGACGTTTTGGTGTTCATTTTGTCATAGTTGCCGGCACGTCGAGGATCGTCTCGACACGCTAGCGAAACAATACAAACAGAAAGTAGGCGTCATCGCACTCGATGCCAGCGCCGGCGAGACAACGGAAGGCGTCGCCGAGTTTGCCGCGAAAAAAGGACTGACGGTGCCGATCGCTCTCGACGCGAACGGTACATCAGCCGACATTTTTGGCACCCGCGTCACCACCACGACGGTCATCATCGATAAGAACGGCATGTTGCAATACCGAGGTCAGTTCGCGGACAGACAACACCCGTTCGCCGAAGATGCACTGCGGGCCGTGCTGGCCGGGAAAGACGTGGCACAACAGGAAACTCGACAAAAAGGCTGACCGATCCCACGCTCGTAGCTTCCGTGTGAAGCTGATTACGAATTGGGAAATACCCGCAACGTGTGGCACTGCCCCAGCTTTCAATTTACCGGACGCTGAGGCAGTGCCACATTCCTCAGTCAGTCATCAGGAGTCGGGCGTGTCACCCATTTCCCTACGGCGCTCTCGATATCGATAGGCCAAAAACACGGGGACGCCCAAGGCGATGAAAAAGAGTCCCGTGCGCGATTCGAGTTCTTGGTTTTGGTAGATCTGCATCATGAACCAGACATAGACCGTTAAGAACGCGATCGGCACGACGGGATAGCCCCAAGTCCTGTAGGGTCGTGTGCGGTTCGGCTGCCGAAATCTCAGAATGATCACGGCCAGGACACCAAGCATATAAAAGATGCTCGCGGAGAAGATCACAAAGTTCGTCAGCAACCCGAAGATCGAGTCGTTTCGCAGGCTGGCGATCACCACCGGCAGGAGTTTTTCCTTGTTCATCGCAGCGGTGCCGACGTAGATTGTCACCGTTGCCGAGGCGGTGTTGCCCTCAACGTCGACCAGCTCGTAGTCGAACATGGCGATATCGTGGAAGTCGCTCTGAGGTCGGTAGGTGAAAGTGCCATTCTTCTCGAGTGAAACCTCACCGCTGGATGGTTGAGCGAACGATTCGATAGAAAGTGTGCTCCGGCCCCAATCATTGGCCAGGACATCACCGGTTACAGGCTTATCCTTGTCGGTGCTGTACGTATCGTCTACGGCGTCCGGTTTCTCGGTCATGACGAACTGCTGGGCGCCAGCGACGGCGAGCACCAGGCCGATCGACATGACGGCCATGACGATGATCGCAAATGCTGGCGTTCGAAAGGTGGCGTGAACACGACCCAGGGAGCGAAAAAACACCTTGTCTCGTCCCATGGCAAAAGTCACTCGAGGTGCCTGCAACAGGTTGGTGTTGATTGCACCGAACGTGCTGCACATGATCACGGCCGACATTGCGGCCAAGCCTCCCTGCCCAAAGAGCTTCTTCAGCATCTTCTCGGCGGCGTGATCTCCGGCCGTTTTCATTTCCGACATGGAAAGAACACCGTGATAGGCGAAATTGGCGGCTAGGTAGAGCACAATCAAGATGCCGATGCCCACGAATAACGCCCGCGGTATGTTGCGGTGCGGATCCCGAACTTCCTCGGCAAGGGGAGTGATGCCGTGCCAGCCGTTGTACGCCCACATCACGGCCAGCAACACAACACCGATTTGAGCAGCGAGCCCTTTAGTTTCCGGTGCGACGGTCGTCGAGTAGTTAGAGACGTCGATCGTTCCACTCACAAACGGAATCAAGATGAAGGGGACAATTGCAACCAGAGCCAGGAATACGGCTTTGACAATCGTCACGACCAATTGCAATCGGCCGCCTAACAGCACGCCTAGAACATTGATCCAAGCCATGATCACGATCAGGCTGATCGCTAAGAGGATCTGCGTACTCGGCGTCAAAATTCCACCTAGAGCCAGACTAAGTGAACCCACGAATGCTACCGCCAATGCTCCGATCGATGCTGGTTTTCCGAAAAAGACCTCGGTCCAACCAAACAGGAATGCGACCGGCTTTCCGTACGCCTCGCGGAGATAGACGTAGAGCCCACCGGCTTTGGGATACATCGCGGCCAGTTCGGCAAAACAGAGACCACCTAAAATACAGAGCAGACCACCAAACACCCAGACGGCGATGATAACACCAAAATGCCCGGATTCGCCGGCGATGTTTCCCGGCTTGAGAAATATCCCCGACCCGATCACGTTGCCGACCACGACCGCCGTCGCGATCCATGGACCGAGGGCTCGAACAAGTCCCCCTGGCGACGCGGCCGTCGAAGAAAAGTCGGCGTTATGATCGTCGATTGTAGCCAACGAGGATTTCCTGTTGCGATTTTTGACGGCAATAGCAAGCTGGGAGTGATTGTGGACGGAACGACGACCGAAAGCAAGCAAACAGAACACGGCCATCAGCGGGCCGTTTGACCGTCCAATTCGCTCCGGTTACGATCACACGAGGATCTAACCTTGGGGGAAAATGACCAAAGTCATTGGTCGTTTCGTCACTGCGGCCCCAGCAAGCTCTCCACGACACAGATGTGGCAGTCAGCGATCAGGAATCTTCGATGAATAAAATTGATGTCGCTGTCCATGACGTCCTTTTGCGACTTCAGGCATTTCCCCGCTGCCCTCTCGCGCACCTGCCAACACCATTGGAAGCGATGGAGCGACTGTCAACACATTTGGGGGGCGTCTCGCTGTTCGTCAAGCGAGATGACTGCACCGGTTTGGGATTTGGTGGCAACAAGGTTCGCCAATTGGAATTCTATTTTGGCCAGGCGTTGAAATTAAAAGCCGATACCGTCCTCATCACGGGCGCTGTCCAGTCCAACTTTGTCCGGACGGCCGCAGCGGCCGCACGGCGAATGGGAATGGAATGTCATATCCAGCTGGAGGAGCGAGTACCGGATGTCGATGCACTGCACCGTTCCTCTGGCAACGTCCTGCTGAGCCGTATTCTTGGTGCGACGCTGCACTCCTACCCGGTCGGGGAAGACGAGGCCGGGGCCGACGCAAAGCTGCACGAGATCAGTGAGCAATTGCGACGCCAGGGTCGTAAGCCCTACATCATTCCGCTCGGTCAAGGTCACGATCCCCTGGGTGCCTTGGGGTATATCGATGCGGCTGTTGAGCTGATGACCCAGTTGGACGAACGGTCCCTTCAAATCGACCACCTGGTCGTCACGTCCGGAAGTGGTGCCACGCACGCCGGGCTACTGTTTGGGCTACGGGCTTTGGGCAGTCAAATCGAGGTTACCGGCGTCTGCCCTCGCCGGGACGCACAATCTCAACAACGTCGCATTGAGGGACATCTAGAAAAGCTGACCGCGATGCTAGATTTCGATCCCGGCATCGAATCAAAGGAGATCCGCCTAACCGATGTTTCACTCGCACCCGGTTACGGTCAACTGAACGACGCGACGATCCATGCGTTGCAATTGACAGCCCAATGTGAAGGCCTGTTTCTCGATCCCGTTTACACGGCCAAGACGATGGCTGGTCTGTTCTATCTGGTCGAGAAAAATGAAATCGACAACAATATATTATTCTGGCATACAGGTGGCCAGCCAGCATTGTTTGGATACGGCGACGCGTTGGTTGACGTGGAGGCCGATCTTGGCAGTCTACCATCAGCAACGGCAAGAAACGGCCCATGATCCGCAACTGCATCTTGACATGTCTCGTGTTCTCGACCGGGCTCGTCTACGGCCAACAGAGAATTCCGGAGTTTGCGCCGGACCAAAGTAGGTTGCCCGCGCCGCCGCCGAAAGGAGCCGTCGCGTTGTTCAATGGGAGCGGCGTGAATCAGTTCCTCAGCATGGCCGGCACAGCCGTTGATTGGCCGGTTGCCGATGGTGAGATTGTCTCCACTCATGGCGCAGGCAACAAGAACCATATTGTTTCCAAGTGGCATTTTCGTGACGCCGAGATCCATGTTGAGTTCATGCTGCCCGAAAGAGGATCGGGGAACAGTGGCATTTACATCCACGGCAACTACGAGTTACAGATCCAAAACTCGTTTGGCAAGAAAAACGTTGAGATGGGAGACATCGGCGCAATTTACGGGTTCTCGAAACCCCTTTTGAATGCCTGTCGCAAACCGGGTGTGTGGCAGGTTTATGACATCCGCTATCGAGCCCCTCGACGTAACGCCATGGAGACGATCGTCGAGGAGGGCTGGATCACGGCTTGGTTGAATGGGAAGAAGGTCCAAGATGACGCCCGGATCGGCGAACCAAAATCCGTGTATCATCCGTTCCGTTACGGCTCAACGCCGTACTTGCAGAAAATTTGGAAGCAGCAGAAACAGACAATGACCGGCCCAGTTTTCTTGCAGGATCATAGCAATGCCGTCCGCTTCAGAAACGTCTGGGTGAAACCGCTGGACGACCGGGCGTTCCTGTACGAAGAAAACGGCGAACGCTAAGATAGTTCAGCCGCGGGGCGCTAGCGAGGTAGTTGCCAAACCTCAACCCACCGGCACAGGGCCTGAGGGGGATCTGAATTGTGAACAGTGGCTCAACAACCTGTTCATCGCCGGCCATTGATTTTACGTTTGGCAGGCAGCCTTTCGACGGGCTGCTCAAATGTGTCGAACTCGTCGGCGTCGTGCCATTGTGATTCGTCTTAATTCGTCATTTTGGCCGCTTGATCCTCGATACTCTGTTGCAGCAACTTGAGGACTTCGGCCAACTGTTGCGGTTCTTTTTCAGCAACAAGTGCCGCTACAGCTGCGTTCAACCGCAACGTCGTTTGCAGTGTGTCAAGCTGAACTTGGGTCACCAGCAGTCTCGCTTGAATTCTCGTTGTTTCTAGTGTCAAGGCAACAATTCTCTCACGCATCTCTTCGCGGCCACGCAGCCGCCCGTTTTCGGCTGCCAGAGTCATGAGTTCCTGGGTTAGAAGGTCGGCCGATGGTGAGCCAGCAGCGACTGGAGGACTGGGCGGGCTCGGAACGTTGATTGGTGATGGAACTGCCCACGGATTCACGTCAGCGGATTCGGCGCGAGAGTCTTCTCGAAATTCGGAAAACGTCGCCTGCGCGATCGGCGCGGCTTGTGTTTCTGTAAAATACGGATTGGCGATAGGTCGAGAACCAACGTCAAACGATGGATGAACAAGCGATCCCAGTGGAGCCCGGGACAGTTCGGGAGGCGATGGCTGTGGAATCGCTGCGAGAGGGAACAACCGAGCTGGCTCAACGTTCTCGATCGTCGCGGCTGGATCACTGAGCTCGGAAGCACTTTTTTCCTCGTCAACAGAGACCACAACGGGTGTCGGTAATGCCGCTTCCGCGAGTCGATTAGGTCGCTTGGTCAACTTGATGTTGCCGACCCGCGCTAACTCGATCACCTTTACAGACTTTGGAAGTTCCCCCGTGTTCTTGAACAGATGTGCGATATATGGAATTTCGCCCAACACCGGTACACCGCGTTCTGCCGGTTCAGGCACAGCAATCGTCACTGTTGTAACGTCGAGGTGCTCCAACCAGCCGCTATGGACCGTCGTTGATCCATTGTCGGTGACCGTTACTTCGCACCACAACTTAGTATCGGTTGACCGTTTCGGCGCCAGGGTGTCAGCAATTGTCAACGTGGATTGCAGCGTGAGAGTTGCCAAGACAATGAGTGTGACGCGAAACATGATCGCTTCCTTTCGATTTCGAGCCTCGGAGAGAACGGTACTTTCAGCTCCGCGATTGCTTTCGCTAGTAAATATAGGTGAACGGCTCCCCTCAACAAACACGAGTTTTTTTGCGCGATTTATCCAGAGAATGTGTCGTTTGCCCCACCGGTACAAGACAATGTGTCGGGTCTTGCCCATTGATCACGTGATTTGATCACGTGATTTTGCAAAACCCGAGGCTAGCGTCTACGGCTCAAGTCCCCAGCAACAAGATCTGACATTGGTGGAACGGGGGCAGCGGCGTAGGATGTCGAATGCCTCAAACGAGTGTATCTTCCCTCGCCTGCCCCAGTGCCCGATTTTTTCGTTCCCCCCAATATGGACGTTCGCTCAACAGACCCTGCCGAAACACTGGCCACACCGCCACGTCGCTACCGCCGCGTACGCTGGTTCCGCGTCATCATCAGCAGCTTAATCGTCGTCGTGGCGATCGGAGGACTGTTGCCAAGTCTCGCTCGGCCTTGGATGATAACGCAGATAACCGAGTCGATTCCTGGTGACGTGTCCATCGAAGACATTTCCCTCTCCTGGTGGTCGCCAGTAACTGCCAAAGGCATCACCATCTCGACCGACGATCAACTATTGCTCAAAGTGGGCGAGCTCAAGACCAACGAATCTCTACTGAGACTGATCGTCACGCGCAGCGTCGAACACATCGACTTGCAAGATGCCACTTTGGAGATTCGCCACACCGACACCGATTCCAATTTGGAGAGTTGGTTGCGACAGTGCCCCAAGTCGAAGGACTCGTCCACCTGGTCAATGCAAGTCACATTGAAAGGAGGTCAGCTGCGAATCTATCGCAGTGCTTCCGATCCCTCGCCATACGAAGTTTTGACAATCGAGGCGACCGCCGATATCAGCAGCACAAAACTGAACATCGAGGCGACAGGTGACTATCCGCAGACCGGCCAGAAACTTGAGTTGACCGCGATCGTCCTGATGGAAGAACAAACGATCAAGCTCAATACTCGTGGACTCGATATTGCCGGCATCGAACCGTGGTTGTGCCGAGGGGCGCGTCAAAGCCGATTGCAAGGACAACTGTCGACAATAGCGAACATTCAGTGGAAGAAGGAAAGTGAATTCCACGCACATATCGAAGAACTTCGTGCTGATGACCTTGACATCGAGCTTCCCAGATTTGGCCTCAAACGAATCAACCTGTCAAACGTCGAGGCCCATGTCCAAATCGTTTGTTCGAAAACCGGCGTTGCCTTGGATGGCAAAGTCGACTCCAGCATCGGCACACTCAATGCGGCAGGTATGCGGTTCAACTTGCCCAAGACTAGTGATGACTGGCAGGACATCATCGCGCCTCTGCGTGGCGACTGCGACATCGAATTGCAGCTGGCCGAAGTCGTCGCTGCAGCTCCATGGCTAATTCCGGTCAAAGATGACCTTCAACTGACCGAGGGAACTCTCAAACTACGAATCCAGGCCGGAACGGAACCTACCGAACGACTAATCGCCGAGTTGTCTCTCGCCGACGCGAAAGCCCGTTCCTCAAATGCTCTGTTGGTTTGGGAAAAACCGATTCAATTGGCGATCGACATCCGCCGTGATGAACACATGCAAGTCGAGAACCTGAAGATAGACTCCGAGTTTGTTACCGCGCGGCTCAATGGATCGATCGAGGTCGGCAACGGCACCCTGTCTGGCGATCTTGGTGATTTGTACAACGAGTTATCCCGTTGGATTGAGATGCCGATCGAGGCAATGGGCGGCAAACTAAGCGGTGAATTGCACTGGCGACTAGAACAACAGAGGATTGTAGCTCGTGGCGAATTGGATGTCTTGGACGCGGTCATCCAACACGATCAGACCTTGTGGTCGGATGCTCGGCTGCACCTGGACTGGAACAGTGTTGCGCACTTGAGCCAGGAGAAACGACCAGAAATACTGTCTGGTGATCTTGCTCTGTCGACTTCGCAAGGAGATCGGTTGGAATGGCACGCTCAACGAACTGAGGAGGGTCTGAAATGGAACGGGGAAACGCATCTGCAACTCGCAAACCTGCCTCACCCACTCAAGAACATTGAAAAGACTCCCATGGTGATCGACGGGACACTCAGCGGCACCGCAACCGGCATCACCAACGACGACGGCATCCAAATTGCCGCCGTTGAGGCAACGGTCGATCGATTTTTTCTAGATGGACAAGAGATGTCGATCCGTGAACCAACGGTGATCTTCCGTGGCTCTGGCACGGTCCGCCCGAAGCTTCAGCAAGTGCATCTGGATCAGTTCGAATTCACGTCAACAACGATTGCTTTCGGTGGGCAACAATTGCTTGTGAATTGGACGGATCCTTCAAAGCTGTCATTTCAGGCCGCCGTTCGGGCGGATCTAAGCAAGATCGATCGCTGGATTCCGGTGAACCAATTGGCTCGAAACCGTTGGCAGGGTGAATTCGTTGGGAACGTCACAGTAATGCGAACACCGCAGCGGTCGTCGGTCGAGTGGACAGGGGTTATCGACCAGTTCTCAATCCAAAGCGTTCCGCCTGATGGGCATCCCGATGAGAACGACATCAACAGGATGGCACAAGAACCCACGACGATCTGGACCGAACAAGAAGTCAAGACGGCCGGTGAGTTGATCTATCAAACGGATGACGCCGCGTTGACCATGAATGTAAGTTTCGGCAGCGAGTCGCTGCAACTGACGCTTGACGGCCAGATTTTGGACGTTACCGGACTACCAGTTGCGGATTTAACCGGCGACCTGACATACGACTTGGCTGCCTTGGAACCCAAGATCCAGATGTTACTGGACCCCTCTATTCAACTCTCAGGAAAAGGCCAACATCCGATTACTTTGCGCGGACCTGTCTTCAAGAACGCCACCCATACCTCAGCGGAACACTCGATTGTTCATAGGCAACTTGAGGGGACAGCAAGCGTCGCCTGGGAGTCGGTCAGTGGCTACGGGGCTTTCATTGGCAAGGGCGAGATGCGCGGAGAACTCAAGGACGGCAAGGTCACGTTCGCTCCCCTCGAGTGCGCGCTTGCAGGTGGTCAATTGAACGCCGAACTCTCGATCGATCTTCGCTCGTCGCCCGCACGTCTGTTGCTCATGCCTGGCCCGTTGATGAAAGACGTTAACATTACACCGAAAATGTGCCAATCATGGATACAATATGCGGTACCACTACTTGCGAACGCGACCCAAGCGCAAGGCCGTTTTTCGGCTCAGTTGGACCACGCCGAATTTCCCATCGATAGCCCGCGTGACGGGAGTGCGGCAGGCACTTTGCAAATTCATGAAGGCCGGATCGCGGCAAGTCCACTTGCACAACAGATTTTGACAGTCGCCTCGCAGGTACGGGCAGTGGTTCGTCGAAGTGCGGCTGATATCAATCCTCGATCAAGTCTCGAGTGGGTTGCACTTCCGCCGCAAGACGTCGAATTTCGTCTGGTCAAAGGCGCCGTAGAACATCGACGATTTGAAGTGCGGGTCGACGACGTTCAACTTATCACCAGCGGCAAGGTCTACATTAAAGGGACGGAGGAGTTCGCGGACCACCGAATTGAATTGGTGTGTGAAGTCCCGATCCAGGACAAATGGATCAAGTCGAATCGCCTGCTCGCATCGCTGCGGAATAGCAAATTGAAGATACCCATTAGTGGCACGTTGTCGAAACCTCGAATCGATGCCCGAGTACTGCGCGATTTCAGCAAGCAAATGCTCCGCGGTGTTGCAGAGGATCTAATTCGCGATCAGCTGGAAAAAGGCCTGCGTCAATTGTTTAACAAACCCCTACCCTAGTCTGCAAAACGAAGCAGTCTGCCAAATGAAACTCATCGCGCTCGGTACTACGGGATACCATCCGAACGATCAACGGCAAACCGCTTGCTACATGATCCCCGAAATCGGACTCGTATTAGACGCCGGGACCGGCGCTTATCGGATTCGCAAGCATCTGCAAGGGGATTCTCTCGATATCTACCTGTCACATGCCCACCTGGATCACGTGATGGGAATCACGTTTCTATTCGACGTGCTCTACGAACGAGACGTTAGCGTCGCGCGTGTTCACGGGGTCGCCGAGAAGCTGGCGGCCATACAAGATCATTTGTTCGCGTCGGACTTGTTTCCGATCCTCCCACCCATCGAATGGCACCCTCTCGACGCCTCTCAAAAGGTCGGTGGTCGCGGTGAACTAACGACTTTCCCGCTGGAACACCCTGGCGGTTCGGTGGGCTTTCGCATCGACTGGCCCGATTATTCGATGGCCTACGTGACAGATACAATGGCGGACGTCGGTGCCGACTATGTAGCGAAACTCTCCGGCGTCGATTTGCTACTGCACGAGTGCTACTTTCGAGACGAGTACCGGGATTTCGCTGTCCGCTCGGGGCACAGTTGGACGACACCCGTTTGTGAAGTGGCCCGAGCAGCGAAGGTCGGTCGATTGGTACTGATCCACATCAACCCACTGGATGAAAGCGACGATCCGGTGGATCTCTCCAAGGCGCGAGAGATTTTTCCGGCGACGGACGTGGCATTCGATGGGATGGAAATCGATCTGCCAATTGTCTGAGCCGTGCAACTCGCGCGAAACGACTTTGTGGCTTTGGGCCTTCGTGTGAGCATTTCATACGTCTCACACAAAGATACTGTGGCACGAAGAAGACGGGGGTACGCGTCTTCACGGATCAATACAGCTGCTGAGTCATGCAGTGAATTGCTCCGAGTCCACGTACCAGTTCCCGACACCCGAAGGGGACAACATCGTGATTAGGAAACTGCTCGCGGAGTACGGCTAGGGCATAAGCGTCTTCCTCGACATCAAATGTGGGAACCAATACGCCGCCGTTGACAATATAGAAATTGCAATAGCTGGCGGGTAGACGGCGAGTTTCGTGGGTGACCATCGGTATCGGCAATCCAGTCAATTCGAGTTGCGGCAATTCGCGACGCAGTTGATTCTCTACCCGTTTTAGTGTGTGAGCATTCGGATCGTCGGACGCGCAACACGCATGGACAATTCGACCATGTGATGTAAACCGAGCCAACTGGTCGACGTGGCCATCAGTGTCGTCTCCTAAGAAACCGTCACCATGCAACCATACTACTCGGACACCACCCGTAAACTCCTTCAATACGTCCGTCACTCGTTGTTCCGAAATTCTCGGATTTCGATTAGGATTCATGAGACATGATCGAGTACTCAGTACCAGACCATCGCCGTCTCCTTCCAACGCTCCACCTTCGGCGACTATCGGTGCTTGTCGAACGGCCATGTTCAAGTTAGCGGCGAAGCGGGCGGTAACGGCAGCATCCAGGTCATAGGGAGGGTATCTCTCACCCCAACCGTTGTAGACCCAGTCAACCGCCACCGACTCGCCTTGGCCGGACAACACAACGGTGGGACCGTAATCACGCGTCCAGACATCGTTGGTGGGCAAGTCGACAACCACCACCTGTTCGCAATCAGAAAATCGCCTCTCGGCTTGCTGCAGCTCGGACGTTGTTCCGGCGAGCAACCACACGGTCTCGAATTGTGCAATGTTGCGAACCAGACGCTCGAAGATATCGGGAATAGCAGCAAAAATCCCCGGCCAAGTCTGTTCATTGTGCGGCCAAGCCATCAGCGTGCCACGATGTCTTGACCATTCTGCCGGCCACCGATAGCCGTCCGTATCACCGGAGTTTGGCGGCCCCCTACTGATCGTCATTTCCGTGCGTCCGTGACATCAGCGGTTGGATCGATGAATCGTTGCGACAATTGGCCGTAGGCATCGATGCGACGATCACGAAGAAACGGCCAATGCGTCCTCACAACGTCCACTTGTTTGAAGTCGCAAGGAATGATCAACGTTTGCTCTTGGTCATGGGCAGCTCGCCCGGTGATCTGGCCGTTGGGATCGGCGACGAACGAAGCGCCCCAGAACTCGATTTGCTGCTCAACGCCAACACGATTGACGGCCGCCACATAGACTCCGTTGGCAATCGCGTGGCCACGCATCACCGTCTCCCAGGCGGACCACTGGGTCTCGCCGAATTCCTGCTTCTCCTGTGGCAACCAACCGATTGCCGAGGGATAGAAGATGATGTCGGCACCCTGAAGTGCTGTCAGCCTGGCCGCTTCTGGAAACCACTGGTCCCAACAAATACAGACGCCAATGCAACCGGCTGAAGTTTGGAAGCTACGGAAGCCCAAGTCTCCAGGCGCGAAATAGAACTTCTCGTAGTAATTAGGATCGTCGGGGATGTGCATCTTGCGGTACATCCCCAAACAAGAACCGTCGCGTTCAAAGACGACCGCTGTATTGTGATAGAGACCTTTCGCCCGTCGTTCGAAAAACGACCCGACCACAACCACTTCGTGCTCTCGTGCCGCCTCGGCGATCCGCTGTGAAGTGGGGCCTGGAATTGGCTCAGCAACGTCAAACCGTCGTATATCCTCTTCCTGACACGGGTAGGTGCTGGCAAACAGTTCTTGCAGACAAACAACGTCGGCGCCTTGCGTTGCCGCGGCTGCGATCCGTTCCACGGCCGAGTCGATATTGCGCTGCGTGCTGCCGCCGCATCTCATTTGCACCAACGCCACCGAGGTATGGGGAGAAGTCATTTGGGATATACTCAGTATCGAAGTGAAAGGGTATCGAGATGGTGCCGCTCTTTTTCATTCCACTGGAACGTCCAGGCCACTTTGAGAACAAGGTTCAACACCCGATTTTCGGGATCGTAATCCAAAGCCACTCCAATGAACAGTACGGACCAACCACGCGGATCGAATTCGCCTGATACCGAGATTGCGAACCACCAGTCCAGCCGCGGACTATTCGTCACCGGTAACGACACGGGAGTGGGGAAAACCTATGTGGCTGCCCGACTCGCTCGACGACTTAGGGAGCACGGCCTGGACGTCGGGGTCTACAAACCAGTGGCAAGCGGTTGTCGCAGACAAGGCGGCAAGCTGATTTCCGACGATGCCGTCGCCTTGTGGGAGGCAGCCGGTCGGCCTCGACAACTCGATTTTGTATGTCCCCAGTGTTTTGAAGCGGCTCTAGCTCCTCCACTTGCTGCTGCTGCCGAAGGGAAGGAGATTGACAGCGATCTAATTCGCAACGGATTGGAGAAATGGAACGGTTGCGACTTCCTGATCGTGGAGGGAGTCGGCGGGCTCATGTCTCCACTGAGTGAAGACGACTACGTGGCCGACTTCGCCAGCGAACTCAACTTTCCGTTGCTGATGGTCGCCGCCAACCGGATCGGTGTGATCAACCAGACCCTGCAATCGCTGATCACTGCCAGTGTCTTTCGCGACGGTCTGGATGTTGCGGGCGTGGTCCTCAACGACGTTGAACCCATGCATGAAGACGTCAGTTGTGCTAGCAACTTCCAACAACTAATCCACCACTGTGTGCCACCCGTGGTGGCGCACGTAGGTCACGGTGGAGAGTTCGAGAACTTGGATTGGCTTCTCGACAAATCTTCTAATGCAGACTAACGCCATAAGACCCGCAACGTACAAGTGGGGCGCAAATGGAAGCCTACGCCATTAAACCTGACTGCGGCTCGTAGATTCTCATCGCAATAATTCCGACGAACAGCGTTACGGCCTGGCCGACGGCGGAGGCGAACAAGCGGTTGTCTGCGACGGAAAGGCTCTGCAGCATCAGCGTGGAGGCGGCCAAGGTGAAGAGTGCCAGATCGACGGCGCCACGGCGGTTGCCGTGTCCCTCAAAAATCACACTCCAACCAAGCCCTGCTAAGGCGGCCGAAATCGCGAAGGAGAGCGTTTTCAAGATGACTTCGTCGGCAAGAGCAGATCGAGAACACGCGAGCCAAATGGCAAGAATCGTGCACCAGCCCACCGCATCCATCAAATGAAAGCGGAGTTTTCTGCCACTTTCGTGCACGAAATAACTGCGTAATAGAGCGGCCCGCAGCGCGATGAAAACGGCCACGTAAATACCGAGCATGGCCAAGAGGTGTGGCATTTTGTAGTCAGAGTCGTTTTGTGAGACGAACCATGCCATTACCGTCGCGGTCAAGAGGACCAAGACGGCTCTGGTAAGCAGAGAAATCCGTTGCGTGGGCCGAGGTCGAACCGGTGTCGTCCATGCCCCCAGGAGGGCTAGCTGCCCCATCAGGCAACCCAATGCTGCCGTTCCGGCCGTCGTTTGCAGGTTGGCGCCGGTTCTCCAAATGGCCAAATCAACGACTGCGAACGCCAGAGTCAGAGTGGCAATTCCGAGGAGAGGCATAACTTAACTCGCGCGATCATTGAAAACATTGGCACCGTCCGACAAAATATAGGTCCCGCCTGGGTTCTGGTGTTACCGGCCCACCGGAGGTCCCGGTAAGTCGGTAACCCCGCCACGTAGGATCCCTACAACCCGTTCGAGCAATCCTCAACCGAGAGGAGTGCTCTGGAGAACGCTAACCGTGCCCGACTCGCACCTACAACACCTGGTTTGCTGTATGGGCCAGCCCGTCGCTGGTAATCCCACTCAGTACATGATGGAAATGGCGTTCGCCGATGCCGGACTGGACTGGCGCTACCTCACTATGGAAGTGCCTCCGGATCGCTTGGCAGACGCGATGAGTGGTCTCCGGGCAATGAACTTCCGCGGGGGCAACTTTACGATCCCTCACAAGACTTCGGTCATCCAATACTTGGACGAGTTGTCGGACGCTGCCCGCCTGATGGGTGCCGTCAATTGTGTGAACCGCGTCGGCGACAAGCTGGTTGGCGAGAATACTGACGGCAAGGGATTCGTCGAGTCGTTGCGGACACTGGTCGATCCGGTTGGAAAGAAAGTCACGCTGCTCGGGGCAGGCGGCGCCGCACGGGCCATCGCCATCGAGCTGGCACTCAGCGGCGTCGTTGCCATGGAGATCATCAATCGGTCCGTCGAACGCGGCGAACAGTTGGCCGCTCAAGTCCGCGACAACACCAACACATCGTGTGAATTCAAGCAATGGGATGGCAACTATGAAGTCTCTGAAGATGCTGACATTGTCATCAATGCGACTTCGATAGGACTCGGCGACGCGCAAGCCCAAGTACCAGTCGCCGCCGAGAGTCTACAATCCAACATGATTGTGGCCGACGTGATCTTCAATCCTCCAGAAACACAGTTTCTGAAAATGGCCCAAGAGCGAGGTTGTTCCACACTCGATGGACTCGGCATGCTCGTCAATCAGGGTGTCATCGGATTCCGGATTTGGACTGGCGTCGAACCCAACGCTGCGGTCATGCGAGAGGCTCTCGAGGAGTATTTGGAGATTTGATCAGCCGGCACGCGGTAGCGTCCGGTTCCTACCCTAAGCAGATTGTTCCCACTCTTCCAGCCAGGCTTGGAACATCAGCACGTCCCACAGCAGGTAATGCCACTCGGCTTTGCCACTGACATGTTCTTGCCATGCTCGTTGCACGATGCGCGTTTCAAAGAAACCTTCGCCCTCCAGCCTTCCCGGGGCCAGCAGGTGATCGGCCCAATCTCGCAGTGGCCCTCTCAACCATTCGGCCAACGGAACGCCAAATCCACGCTTTGGCTGCTCGAGCCACTCTTTCGGAATGTGACGTTGCACGAGCTGTCGCAAGAGCCACTTCGTCTCACCGTTCCTCCAACGCTGGGATCGCGGCAATTGCCAGGCAAATTCGACCAGTCGGTGATCTAACAACGGAACGCGAGCTTCCAAACCGACCGCCATGCTCGCTCGATCCAACTTCACCAAAATATCATCGGCGAGGTAGGTCACACCGTCGACCAGCATCATCTCTTCCAGCAGTCCATCATCAAGCTCCCAGCGATCGGTCTGGTCTAGAAACACGTTAGGGCAATCACCGTGAAGAACAAGTTCATTCGGCCGACGCCAATGGCCAAAGTGTCGCGCGTACAGCTCTCGCCCACTCGATGCGGGAAGCAGTTCGGCGGCGACTAGTGCTTTGTTGCGGAGCCGGCGAGGCAAGAGGTAACTCATGCATCGAGCGGTGGGTGCTAGCAGATGACGAAGTCGGTCGGGAATCTGACGGAATCGATGCCAGAGCGAATCCACAAATTGGTACCGCCGGTATCCTCCGAACAACTCATCGCCACCATCGCCAGAGAGACTCACCTTCACATGTCGTCGAGCAAACTCGGAAATCAGTAGCGTTGGTATTTGGGAAGAATCGGCAAAAGGTTCATCATAGTGAGTTGGCAGTGTCGGAATGACATCACGGGCATCTGCGTCCGTCACCAGTAATTCATGGTGATCAGTGCCTAGGTGGGAGGCAAATCGACGGGCATCCACCGACTCGTCGAACTCCTGTTGTTGGAAACCAATGGTGAATGTGGCGATAGGCGAAGGAGAGTACTTTTGCAGCGTCGCGGCAACGAGTGAGGAATCTAAACCGCCGGAGAGAAAGGCCCCCAGCGGTACGTCGGCAAGTGTGCGAAGACGGATCGAATCGGTGAGCAGCGAGTCCAGTTGCTCGACCACTTCCTCATCCGGCACAATTTGAGAGCGGGAGGCGGTGGATTGAATGGCAATTTTTTGAAGCGACCAATAGTGATGCGGCGTCAAGTCGCGATCCAGCGACAACTCTGTCAGTTGGAGTATCGCGCCCGCTGGTAGCTTCAAGATTCCATTGAAAATCGTGTGGGGTGACGGAATGTAACCGTGTTTCATCAATAGTGACACGGCACCGCGATCGATGGTGAGCGGAATGCCTAGACCCGCATTTGTGCCCCGCTTGGAAACCGCTCTAATTGCCTTTAGTTCGGAGGAGAAAAATAAACAACCGTCGTGGCGACCGTAATACAGAGGCTTGATTCCCAGCCGGTCGCGGGCCAACGTCAAGACTCGTTCGCTCCGGTCCCAGGCAGCAAAAGCAAACATCCCGTTTGCTCTGGAAAGCGTGCCTTCAACGCCCCATCGTTCGATCGCTTCCACCAGAGTCTCGGTGTCAGAAGTGCCCCGAAAGGAATGGTCTGACATGTCCTTCCGCAATTCACGGTGGTTATAGATTTCCCCGTTGTAGGTGATCACCGTCCTGCCACTAGCCGACTCCATCGGCTGGGCGCCCCGTTCGGATAGGTCCAGAATAGACAGACGTCGATGTCCGAATGCAAGTCCCGATTGTGAATCAGTCCAGTGACCGTCAGCATCGGGGCCACGATGACGCAGCGGCGCAACCATCGCCTCAATGATGGCCCGAATCTCGCCCGGGGCGTTCTTCGTGTTCCAGAAACCCGCAATTCCGCACATGCCGTTACCGCCTAAGATTGCCCGGGTCTGTCGTTTTTTCTAGGACGTCCTCCCAGCGACGAAGGTACTTTTCTCGCCCGAATCGCTCACGGACTTCCGCTGCGGCCAGGCCTAGACGCTCCAGACGCTCGGGGTCTTTTGCCAACTGTACAATCGCTGCGGAAAATTGTGCTACATCGCCAGCCGGTACCAGGAGACCGTCGACGTTGTCGCGAATAATAGCGCGAGGTCCACTTGGACAGTCGAAGCTAATCGCTGGAATGCCTCGAGCCATACATTCGAGAAGCACGTTTGGAAAACCCTCGTAACGCGAAGGGAGCGCGAAAAATGTGGTGCGGTCGTACACCTCACCGAGGTCTCGTTGCCAGCCGTGGAATTGGACTTGGTCGCCAACGTTGAGTTCATTAGCTCTCGCTTCCAATGAACCACGCAACGGTCCGTCACCGACAAGCGCCAAAGTCCAATCGGGCAGATCTCTCGCGGCTAATCCAAACGCATCGATCAGTTCAGCAACGCCCTTCTCCTCCGCCATACGGCCGATCCAAGTAATGGTCCGCGCGGCGCCACTTTGAACTCGAGGCGATGATGTGATGGCGGATTGGGGAACGGCATTCGGTATGACTTCGATTGGTACGCTCGCTAGCCAGTCACGCGCATCGCCAGCTACCTCTTCCGTCTGAACAACCAACGTCGCGGCCGTGGGATACCATCGGTGGCGTTGGCGATCCCAGAACTTACCGATCGAATGGTGGCGGTAGTCCGTTCGCTCACATACCACGACCGGGATCTTTAGCCGGTCGGCCGCACAGAGCGTTGTGATGTTCATGCGGTCCACGAAACTGATGGCCAACTCCGCACCACTTTCTCGGAGTGCCCGCCGTATGGCGCGAACTCGCCGCCAATTGTTCCAAATTCCTTGCCAGAGTGTTTTCGATGGCCGGTCCAGGGCGAGAGCAACACGACGCACTTCCGGTGAAACATCATAGCGGTCGGATTTCGAATCCGTCATCGTTACCAGGGTTACGCAACGGCCCGCCGACACCCATGTGTTAGCCAGGTCCGCGACGACGCGTTCCGCACCACCGCCACTAAGGGAGTGGATCAATAGAGCGATCTTGCTCGGGTCATCGGTCGGCAACGGGAGAGTCCCCACGCAGGAAATCGTACTCGATTCGTCTGAACAACGATTCGGTTGTTTAATAGTCTAGCTTCCCAGAAACGAATGGTCTGCGGCCACTGAACTTTCGGAGATCCTCAGTCGACAACTCAGCCCGCACGCGTTAACGTCCGGTTCATGCCATAAAGAGATCGCTTTTTTTCGCATTGAATCACATCGGTGCAATCCTGATTGAGCCAACATCGGTGGATTTCAGCACATGATCGTTGAACGATCGCCAGATCAACTCGGCCTTGACCTGTTGGTGTTCAGGGGATTCCCACAGATCCTCGAATTCCCACGGATCCTCGCTCAAGTCGTACAACTCTCCCTGGCCGTGATCGTGATAGATCGACAATTTGTACCGCGCGTCGCGGTACATGGTAGCGAACGTGCCCGTACCGCCAGTGAAGTGCTTGTCTAGTGCGTCAAAGTATTCACACCGCACGTGATCTCGCCAATGGTCCGGCGAACTGTCACCTCTCAAAATGGGGAGCAGACTTCGCCCTTGAAAATAATCCGGCATTTGAACGCCAGCCAATTCCAACATCGTAGCCGACATATCGAGCAATTCGACTAACGCGTCGCTGCGGAGATTTTCCGCCACGTGTCCTGGCCAGCTGAAAATTAATGGCACTCGTACCAGGCCCTCATAAAATCGGCAGCCCTTAAACATCAGCCCATGATCACCCAACATTTCACCATGGTCACTAGTAAAGACAATAGCGGTGTTGGCACGTTGGCCCGTTTCATCGAGCCACGACAATATCCTGGCGAATTGATCGTCGATCTGAGCGATCATCGCGTAGTACAACGCTTGAATTTGAAACGCTTCGTGCTCCGCTGGCGATCGTACATCGTCTTGAAAGTCGACCGAGGCGAATTTTTTCTGTTTAGCGATATCCGTCGACCGAAAATGAGGACCAGGCATGTCCTCTGCTCGAAACCGCTCGGCATACGACCTCGGAGGAATGAAGGGAGGATGCGGGTCGTAAACATTGATGTTCAACAGCCACGGACTACTCGAATCCAACTGTTGATTGAGGAATTCCAATGCCATTTCGGTGGCCCATGTCGTCTGATGGAGCGACGTTGGTACGCGATCCTCACTTTCTCGAAGTTCGTCCAGGTCTCCGCCGAGATCTCGCACCCAGTCCGCGTAGTCGTGTCCCTCGGACCAGTCATCGCGCGGCGCGTGACTGAATCGCCAATAAGAAAACCCATCGTCCAACCGCGGTTCCGTCCGGTGCCCTGAGCTTTGTAAATGAAACTTGCCGATCATTCCGCATGTATATCCGACCTGCTGTATCAACTTGGTGATTAACGGCGGAAAACCCGGAAACGATTCGTTACCATTTCGAGTGTTGTGAACCCGAGTCGGGTAGAGACCTGTCATGAAACTAGATCGACTCGGCGTACAGATCGGACTCTGACAATACGCGTGAGTGAACGCCGTGCCACTCTGGACAAGTCCATCAATGGCCGGCGTGTGGACGTAGTCGTTCCCGAGCGAAGCGATTGTGTCGAATCGCTGTTGGTCTGTGCAGTACCAGAGGATATTCGGTCGTTGCTCTGTCATTTTGTTACCGTTGCACGACTCAAGCCGTATATCGATGAGCGGCGATTCGAGTAGCGAGAGAGGAAGGGCGATTCAAACTGCGATTCACTGTTTAAACGCGTTTACACGAAATAACTCGATCTACGATAGAATCTCATGAACGACTCGAGCTTTGAGCTGGTGAGTTAGTTTCTCTTCCAACCCGTTCCGCGCGAAGGCCAGGTCTCGATAGTTCAGACCGAGGAGATGCAGGATGGTGGCGTGCCAGTCTTGAATACTCACGCGGTTCTGTACGGACGCATATCCGATATCATCCGTCTTCCCATAGACGACTCCCGGTTTCGCTCCGCCGCCAGCCATCCAACTGGTAAAACCATAGGGTCCGTGGTCGCGACCGGCCTTCTTGTCGCCCTTTGATTGAACCTGGGCCATCGGTAGCCGCCCAAACTCACCGCCCCACAATACGAGTGTCGAATCGAGCAATCCTCGTTGACGAAGGTCTCTGAGTAGGCCGGCAACCGGTTTGTCCGTGGCATCACAGGCTGTCCTCAGTGACGTGACGATGCCGCGGTGATTGTCCCAGACCTGCCCCTTGGTGTAGAGCTGAACGAACCGCACGCCGCGCTCGATCAATCGTCTGGCCAATAGGCATCGCCGCCCGTAACTATCGGTCGTTTTCTCACCGATGCCGTACATCGCCAGTGTTTCCGGTGTCTCTCGCGTGGTGTCCAGCGAATCGGCCGCCTCCAATTGCATTCGCGCGGCCATCTCATAATTGCTGATTCGCGCGTCGAGCATCGCTTGACCTGGTCGGCGTGTACGGTGCATGGCGTCCAGTCGTCGCTGCAAACGACGTTTGGCATCAGTAACGCGGTTGGGCTCGTCGTAATCGGGTTCGAGGTTCAACAACGGTGCCCCGGCCGAACGCATGGGCGTTCCTTGATACAAGGGAGGCAGGTAGCCGCTCACCCAATTCTCAACACCGTTGGTCGGCAACCGATTTGCGGGATCTGCCAAAACAACGTACGCGGGTAAGTCCTGATTCACCGAACCCAAACCGTAAACGATCCACGACCCAAAGACAGGGTGGCCAGGAAAAGTCTGGCCAGACTGCATTTTATAGATCGCAGGTTCGTGGTTTGGGTGCACATTGTACATCGAGCGAATGATCGCCAAGGAATCGACTTCGCGGGCAATATGAGGTAGCAGCTCGGAAACCCACGCACCGGACTGACCGTGACGCGAGAACCGAAACGGGCTCTTCATCAATGTCCCACGTCGGTCGTTTTCGAACAGAGCGCCAGCCGTGAGACTGCGAGGTGGCGACTTGCCGTCGTACTTTTCAAGCGCCGGTTTCGGGTCGAACAAATCCACCTGACTCGGACCGCCCTGCATACAAAGATGGATCACCGATTTCGCTCGCGGCGCAAAATGCGTTGCCTTCGGTCGAAGATCGAACGGCTTGGACGCACTTTCATGAGTCGCGGCGGCGGCCGTTTTCGTCAGTAGATGGGCCAATGCCAGGCCGTAGATTCCATCACCAACTCGGTCGAAGAACCTTCGCCGCGTCAGATCTCGGGTCAGATCTCGGGTCATAGTCGATTCAACTTCTCCTTCCGGCTAGTCGACAAAGAGAGCGTCTGCGGTATTCAACAATGTGTGGCAAAAAGCGGCCAATGCCGAGTCGACGCCCGCATCCATTGGCTTCGACGGTTCGGTTGCCGATTCACGCCACTGCTGTTCCAACTCTGCCAAAGCGGACAGCGCAACGATCCTCTCCTCGTCATTTGGCAATCGACTCAAAAGCCGCAACCAGACTTCGTCGACCTGCGCAGCACGCTCGGAACCCGCCGCTAACGCTGTCTGGCGCGCAAACGATTGAGCAGCCTCGTAGACCATCTTGCTGTTCCAAAGATACAACGGCTGTGAAACAACCGTCGAATCCACTCGAGTGACGCAATTTGGGTTCATTTGCGGCAGATCGAACGTCTCCAAGACTGTCGGCATTTCTTTGCGACGGTGCCGCACGTAGACACTCCGACGACGACCAGTGGCAAGTAATGTTGAGCTCACGAGTCCGTCTTTTCGAACGGTTACCGGATCTGGTGGGCCAAATGCTCGCAGTGACAATTCGCCCGCAACCTGCAGGATCGTGTCGCGAACCTCTTCGGCACTCAACCGTCGCAGAGGCATCCTCGAGACCAAGCGGTTATCGGGATCGCGAGCCAAATGCTCTTTTGTCACTTTGGAGGATTGCCGATAGGCAGTCGTAGTGACAATCAAGCGATGAAGCCGCTTGAGGCTCCAACCGTGAGCCTGTAAATCGGCGGCCAACCAATCGAGCAACTCGGGGTGGGTTGGCAGCGTACCGAGTTTGCCAAAATTGTCGACACTCTTGACAATCCCGGATCCAAAATGGTGATGCCAAACTCGGTTGACAATCACGCGGGCGACGAGCGGATTGTCGTCGTGAACTAACCATCGTGCCAATGCGGCGCGGCGACCGGTCTTCGCTTGACGGTGCTCAGGTGGTTGTACTTGGAATGGTGCCGACCGGATCGATAGAGCGCGAGGGATTCCAGAGGCAACAAGTTGAGATGGTTGAGTTTCATCGCCGCGTCGGTAGACATACGTCGGCGATGGTCGACCTCTATCCCACAACGCGCGAATCTTGGAAAGCTGGCGACGTTCCGCCTCGAGTTTCTCGACTTTTTTCTTTAGATCAGCCGCCCGCTTTTGGTCCTTTTTCTTACGATTTTCATCGCTCTCGCTCTGCTCGTTCTTGTCTTCTGTTGATTCACTCTCGAAAGCGGCTCGGACCGCTACGATCTGCTCGGCAATTCGTTCGTTGTGTGATGCGACTTGCACACGTTCTTCGGCAGAACAGACTTGCAAGTAGCGTTGTTTAGATTTTTCCCATTGGTTGTTAAATGGCTGCGGCACCATCCAATCGTATTCGTCGTACGCACCGCGAAAAATTGCCGCGATTTGATAATACTCGCGTTGTGATATCGGGTCGTACTTATGGCTGTGGCATCGAGCGCACGACAAGGTCAAGCCAAGTACGCCACGTCCCAGAATGTCAATTTCGTCAGCGATCACTTCCACGCGGTCACTAAACTGGTTGACCGGATTAGCCGATGTGCCGTCCGGCGCCATTCGCAGAAAACCTGTGGCGATCAGTTTCTCGATGGTCGCTTCATCGGCCGGAAGCTGCTGGTCGTAATCGACCATTTCGTCGCCAGCAATCTGCTCAAACAAAAAGTCGCTGTAGGGTTTGTCTTCATTCCAAGCGCGGATGACATAGTCCCGGTATCGCCAAGCCCATGGTCGAATCGTGTCGGCGCTGCGCTTCCCCTCTGAATCCGCATACCCGGCAAGGTCTAACCAGTGCCGCCCCCAGCGTTCTCCGTACCTTGGCGATGCAAGCAACCGATCGACCATTCGTTGATACGCGTCAGGACGCTTGTCCGCCAGAAAGAGTCGCACATCCGCGGGGGCTGGCGGTAATCCCAGCAAGTCATAAGAGAGACGACGAAGGAGAGTAGCCTTGTCGGCCGGCGGCGAGAATTGCAGGCCTTTGCCGACCAGTTTTCTGGCCAAGAAACGATCGATGGGGTTCGAATCAACCTGCCCATATGACGATTCCGGAATCTCTGGCGTACGGATTGGTCGGAACGACCAAAACACTTCGGCGTCAGCGTTCGGCGAATCGGGATGCAATTCGGGCGCGGGAGTTTCAATGACCGTCGCTCCGGAATTGATCCACTCGATCACTACTCGGAGTTCGTCCTCGCGCATCGGTTCGATGCCAGCCTGTCCCAAATCTGCGGTTGGCGGGCAGAGTTTTTCTTCCACCCGGCGAATCATCAGGCTCTTTGTGGCGTCGCCAATGACCATCGCCGGACCTGACTCGCCACCTCGTAGCATGTTGGCACGAGTGCGCAAGTCCAGATCGCCCTGTTGGTATTCACCGCCATGGCACGCGGTACAGCGTCGCCACATCAAAGGCGTGACCGCATGCTGGTCTAGGCTGTTGGAGCCAATTCGCAGATCTTTGCCGGCTGCTACCCACTGCCGCAACCATCGCTTTTCGTCCGTCGTCAGCGCGGGCTCACCCTCGGGCGGCATGGTGTTGTCTTCGATGTACTCGACAAACAGACTTTCGTCCGGGTTGCCAGGAACAACAACCGGTCCCGATTCTCCACCGCGCATCATCGCTTGGGGAGTACTCAGGTCCAACTCTGCCTTATTCTCTTCCGACCCATGACACTTGCCGCACTTAGCCGTTAGCACGGGTGCGATCTTCTCTCGATAAAGACGAGACGATTCCTGCTCACTCGCACGGGTGTCCGCCAACACCGTGCTAACAATGCAGATCAAAACAAGTGACAAAGGCCTTTGCCACCTCTTCAGTATCAGGGAAGGGAAGGACCACATGGTGTTATGGTAAGCGGACCGTACGCAGGATGCAATTGAAGTGTCCTCGCCGACCAGATCGCATCGCGTGGTACCCGACCGTCGAAAAACCGAAGGGTAAGCGGGGAAATGATTTGCGACACTCGCCTCGATTTCTAGGGCAAATCGGTTCAATCGGACTCGTGAAAGATCTCGACAAGCAGTTCCATGCCATCCTCCGATGTGTCGGCAACGGCTTCAAAGTCGACGTCCATCCAGCGAAGGTCACCCTGCGGGTAAAGTCGACTCTTTGTCGACCCGTCAAGCACGGGAAACTGAGCACTGGCACCTTCAGCCAACAAACGCTCCGTCGTGTCCGAAATCAGAAAATCGATGAGCCGCTTACCCTGCTTTGGATTGGGACCACCACGGATCAGCGCGACCGTGTTGGGGATGAACAAGGTACCGATCCCCTCGGTATGCTGATCGGGAAACACGATAACGACTGGCGCCCCCTGCTCCATTTCAACGATTGCATCATCGGTATCAGTAAGACCAAAGGCAACCTGGCCCCGTGCCACAGCGAGCGCCACCTGCTTGTTGCCGTCGACCATAATTGCATTGCGGCGGAGTTCGGTAAAGAACTGCTGACTCCGCTCCTGTCCCCATTGCTGAAAGAGAACTAAGAAGTGAGTCTTGGTAGTGCCGAAGAACGGGCGGGCGAAAGCTGTCTGCTGACGCCAGCGCGGGTCGGCCAGATCCCGTATCGATGTCGGGCGATCGGCAGCCACGGGAAGGAGCTCGGTGTTCACCAACAGCACGCGGGCGCGGGCTGCAAATCCTGTCCAGCTGTCCGTTTGAGAACGATAACCTTCACGGACCCGCTCGGCAGTGGGCACGCGGTAGGGTTGTAACAGCCCTTCACGTTCCAGCAATATTGTATGCAGGATCTCATTGTTCCAGAACACATCGCAACGAGGCCGAGACTTTTCTTGACGAATGCGCTGGAACAACCCGACCGTCTTCGTTGACTCGGCATCGTAGACCGGCAGTGGTTTAAGACCGGACCCTGTCGTAAATTGCTCGATGATTGGTGCCGAAAATTCACTGTCCAACGCGGTGTAGACGACCACCTCCTGTTGTGTGGACGACCAGCAACCCATAACGCAGATTAAAATAAGGCCCAATGGCAAGAGAATGAAACGTGAGCCGTGATGTGTCATGAACGCTCCTCGCTTCACTCGTTTTCGATCGCTGATCAAGTTTTACCTCTGTCCCTCTTCAAGGTAAGATAGAGTGGGAACGCCAATGCGTCGACTATCCGATATTGGATCCCAAAGGCGATCCGCTTCCTCGCCTGTCCGAGGTTGCTGCGGCCCAAGAGTTTAAGGGAACGGTTAATGTTTGTATTTCGGCAATTTGTCTGCATTATCGCCCTGCAATTCGTTCTGTTTTCCAACAACGGATTTGGGCAAGTTCGTTCGGCGTCGACTCAGGAGCGGGCTGTCGCGGGGGGCCTGATTCAGTACACGTCGAAACACTTGACGTTGTACACGGACATTCGCGACAACGCCGCCATCGCCGAACTGCCCCGAGTATTTGATCAGGCCGTGCCACAATGGGCCGCCTTTCTTGATGTACCTCCTCAGCGGCTTGCGAATTGGCATATGACCGGTTTCATCATGTTGGATGCCAAACGTTTTAGCCGTGTGGGTATGATCCCGAATGACCTTCCGGAATTTCTTCACGCGTTTCAGCTTGGTGACCAATTTTGGGTGCACGAACAACCATCCGACTACTACCGCCGTCACCTGGTCCTCCATGAGGGAACGCACGGAGTCATGACGCGACTGTTCGGAGGTGCCGGACCACCCTGGTACATGGAAGGGACAGCCGAGCTGCTAGGGACACATCAATGGGACGGCAAGACGCTCAAGTTGGCTGTCATCCCCGGTTCGAAAAAAGAGTTTGCCTATTGGGGACGACTCAAGATCATCCGCCGTGCACAACAGGTGCGCGATGTCCCGGCGATCATCGACATCGTGCAATACGGCAGACAGGCTCATCTCCAAGTGGAACCGTACGCGTGGTGCTGGGCTCTTGCTGTTTTCCTTGATCGTGAACCTGCCACGCAACGGTCCTTTCGTCGCTTCGCCAAGATGGGCGCTGAGGCAGATTTTTCCGCAAAGTTCCGCCTCGAACATTCCAGTCGATGGCGGGTGTTGGAACAACAATGGCAGGGCTTTGTAGCTGACATGGAATACGGTTTCAGCCCGAATCGAACGATTCCGAAACTCCACAAACCGCGAGCTTGGAATGACCAAATCCAAGTCGCAATCACCGCCGACCATGCGTGGCAGGCGACCGGTATACAGTTGGTTGCTGGACAAAAATACCGCATTCAGTCGACAAGTCGGTACCAAATCGGCGATACACCCAGTCCCTGGTGGTGTGAACCGCAAGGCGTCACCATCGACTACTACCGTCACCGCCCGTTGGGAATGTTGCTGGCTGCCCTGGTCAACGATACGACCGTCGCCAAACCGAGTGACAAACAACAGAGAAGTGATGAAGAATTCTCGTTCCTCCAACCGCTTGCCGTCGGTCGACAAATCGAATTTCGCGCCAATCGATCGGGCACGTTGTTCCTGAAGGTCAATGAATCGGCCGCCATGTTGGACGACAACGATGGGACACTAACCGTCACGATCACCAAAGTGCGTTAGCCGGGACGACTACGACCCTGACTCGATCCCATTCTCTGTTGGTTCTGTCTCTTTTGGGTCACCCTCTGTTGGTTCGGTCTCTTTTGGTTCGGTCTCAGTCTCTTTTGGGTCATCCTCTGTTGGTTCTGTCTCTTTCCCGGCTTCGCTTCCCGTGGTTGGAGTCGTTTCGGATTCGTTATCCGACGGGGGACGTCCACCAGTGTCGGGACGACCACCACCGGGACGACCACCACCGGGACGACCACCACCGGGACGACCGCCACCGNNNNCAAACCAGGTTCATTAATTCCGCCAGGGTAAGCTTGGTTCAGCCTACTACGAGCGGAATCGGCGTCTAACGTTCCATTCCCACCGCTATTGTCCTCCGATGGATCGAAAACAGGAGGCGCGTAGTCCAACGAGAAACTTTCCGGCTCCGGCTCGCTGTTCAATTGCACATCGAGACAATAGAGTTTCTCTTTCCATGGCTGGTAGACGACCCAGACGTCGTAATGTCGCCACGGTGCACCGGCCATCCACGAGTAGCGTGCCCACGTGTAGTGCTTGCCGGTTCTGACTTCGGCCGGTGCCTTGCTGAGAATTTTTTCTACTGCCGCTTGATCGAGCCGTTCACCTTCCTTTTCGGCGGCGTCCATCTTGGCTGTCAGATCTTCGTGCGCCGCCACGCTACCTGGCCGAGCAACAGCGCGGTCGTATGCAAGAGCGGCGACAAAGACCATGAGAAGTAATACCAAAACAATTTGACGGATTGCGGCAAACGACATCCCCGATGATTGAGATGGCTGAGGTGGTTGTGGTTGATCAGACATGTGGTTTTCCCCAGTCAATTGAGTTGAATATGAGATGTCAGTTAGGTTCGGTGATTTTTCTACTCGTTCGCAAGTGCTTTCGAGACGGCCGTCTTCATCTTGGATAGTCCCGTCGTGGCAACCAGTTTAGCATCCTGCTTCCAGTAAGTCCTGTTAAACAACTCCAAAGAGAGCGCTCCGCGAAAACCAATGTCGCGCCAGTGGAGCTACGCCGTCTCCTGGATAGACGCGGTCGGCATCGGAGATAGTGTCACGGGGTGGGTCAGCCGGATAGTCGTTGATATGGAATGCGTGAACCTGGCGTCCATTGAACATGCGCAGGCCGTTGAATCCTGAACCACCCTTGTAGATGTGATAAACATCGGGCAAGACACAAGCGTCCGGATGATCGGCCTCGGCCGCGACAAACGCTAACTCGCCCAACCGGCTCAGGTTCTTCGAGAATCCCCACAGCTCCAATTGTGGCACCACGCCCATTTCCTTTCCAACGTCCAGCAGGTCGTGGTACCGTGCGGCCGCGGCGTGCAGGTCGAGTCCCGCTTGGCGGGTGGCTCCGACGGGTGGTGCGGCAATCCGCCGGCCACCCAACCGCGCCAAGATTTCCATATCTTTTCGTGCCGTTTCGAGGCCGGCCTTTCGTTTTTCGGCGTCGTCGACAATCCAATTGGCGAAACCAATGGCACTCTCGATGCGCAAGTCGGCGTCAGACGCCCGCTTTGCCAACTGTTCGACATTGCCGCCCTGCTTTTCGTACTGATAGACGTCACGCATCCATGGCTCGATCCCGTCGTAACCACATTCAATTGCCAAATCCACCTGCTCATCAAGTGGCAACTTTTGCTCTCGAATCGTGCTCGTATTCAGACAGAATCGGAAAGGAGACGAGTTCCGTTTCGTCGGCAAGAAAGGCTGGCCAAAAACACGGGGGATCCCCAACGTCGTTGCACCCGCGACTGCGGCGGTGGCGAGCGCTGCTCTTCGATTGAATGTGGGTTGGTCCATCGATTGTTCCTATTGGGTAGCAATTTGAGCATTGTCCGAGATCGACAGATGGACCCCATCCAACAGAGCCTATTTTGGAGCGCCACGGACCCGGGTGCAATGAGTAACCTGGCGAGCACACCGAAGATACTAAACAGTCGAGTTGTGATAGAATCGGATCGCCCGAATGATTGCGCATCGATTCGGCCTGAACTCCGGTCAAAGGATTCAAACATGGAAAAACTCGACCTGTTTCGAAATCTCATGGTCATGGCGGCTATTGATGGCGCATTTACACAAGGTGAAATGGAAATGCTCGCTGATTGGTGTGCCATGTGGGGTATCGAAGATGAAGATTTTGAAGAGGCCTTGAAACACGCTCTGTCGCCTGACGCCGAGCTTTCCATTCCGAACGATCAACCGAGCCAGATTATTTTCCTGAAGGAATGCCTGCGACTCATGGCTGCCGACGGCCAACTCACAGAACCGGAAAAACAGCTCTTTTCCATCGCTGCAGCTCAGATCAAGATCACCGATGAGCATCTAAATAAACTCATTGACGAAGTTCTTGCCAGCGAAAACTAGCCGACGAAAATGGGTCACCGGTACCGTCGAACCTGTTGGTCGTTCATTGACTAACCTCTTTGAGGACAGCTCGGCATGCGTCGCCACGGATCACGCCGTTGTTCCCGTGCGATAGTCGAGGAGCATAGACGGCTACTGGACTCAACACATCGCCAGCGGTCGCCAGCTGGATCAGATCACTGCCGGACAATGTTGGTCGGCCAGCTCGGCGAACCAAAGGAAAATGAACGCCTCCAACTCCCTCGAAACCCCGAAAGGCAACTTCGGTGCATACCAGCTGATCGGCACGGCGAAAGTCAAAACTAAAGTCGTAGGGCTTTCCCTCATGAGCCAACGCCCGTGCCAATCCGGTGGCGATGTCCTCGGGGGGCAAGGGTAAGCGGAGCACGACGATCGAGTCGCAGCGATAGGGAGAATCGAGAGACCGCAGGTGGACACCGTCTTTCATTGATTCCAAGACAGTCAGCGGTTTGACGTCATCAACAGAGTTGGCGATGCGTGTCCATTGTTTGCTAACCGAATCGACTCGCGCAATACCGATCGCATCAAGTTCGCCAACACCACCGAGGTAGAGAGCTGCATGCGGCCAATAGCCGGGCAAGAAGTAATTCGTAATCGCAAATTCTTTTCGCACGACAAGCAAGTCTCCCGGCCGAAGAATTTCGGCAAGTTGCCGGCGAATATCCTCCTGCAAGTTGGGTTCATGCCCCAGCCGCACGTACTTTTCAGCCAGTAGAAGTCCAGCGAGTTTCTGCAGCCCGTACATTGATCTTTGCAAGAGAGTCAACGTCAGTTTACGGGTCAGGGCGGCACCTCTAGCTCGCAGGCTCGCTCGTGCGTAGCGGCTTATCGGCACATCTAACCGGTGTTCCAGTGACGTGACGACCGACCACAAACTAGCGAATGGCGGTTGCGAACACTGCTTCTCTAACAAATCGCGATTTGCTTGAAAGTAGCGAATGGCGTGATAGAGGTGCCAAGCATGACGAGGGTTGAAGAGCGAGCGCTGAACTTGATCATAGGACCCCGCGGGAATGCCAAACTCCTCGGCGGCCTCGTTTAGTTTTGCTCGAACCAGTTCCAAATCGTGAAATGATTCTCGCAGGTATCGCGCCGCGTCGACCAGCACCAACGCGGCCGAGAATGCGGTCAGGAACACGATGTCTTTTGGCGGGCCATCCGCTGCGAAATCAGTGCGGTAATCGTGAATCAACTCTAACAGTGCATTTCGCCCGGACCAGTAGGAAGCGAGTATACTCCTGACCTCTAGTCCTTCTTCGGGCACAAAGTAACCGCGATGCTGGGCTCGGGCGGCAGCAGTTAGCTCGGTAGCGCGGGTCTTGAGTTCGGTAAAGTGCGCCGCAATCTGACCGACAGCGCGAGCTCCCTCGACCAATGAGTCATCATCCATGGCAACGTCCCGACAGTCGGCGCCCAAGCACCGAAGAAGGTTAACGATCCTGTCGTCTTGCGGTTAGACGAACGACAGCATCGTACCAGATCAACCGGCGGTCAGACCATCCTCGGTTACTGCATTGACGCGCCAGTGGTTCTGATGCGAGACAACATCAGTGGTTCGCTGCATCTCGATCTGGAGCAGTTTCGTCGCACCATTCGGCCGTTGTACATCGAAGTCAACCGTCAAGAGAATGCAATCTGGCTTGCGGACAATCGACGTGATGCCGATAAGACTGAATTTGAGTTTTTTGTGTTCCGACCTCAGCCAGGACCCCGGTGAATGTGAGAAATAATCGGTGAACGCATCGTGCGCATCCATATCAGGCGGCAGCCCTTCGTCCGTCATCGATTCATCCATCGTCGACTCACGATAATGCTCTGCCCAGGCAACTCCCGGAGCTCGTCGTTCCGTAAAGTAGTATGTCAGCTGATGAGCTTCCTGAAATCGTCCCTCTTGAATCAAATTGACCCACGAAGTCGCATGCTCACGAGCTGTTACCGCATAGTCGTGGCGTCGTTTGATCTCTCGCGACGGAATGAACCCGATGACCAGCCCACTTGAAAGCAGCGCCAGCACGGCCAGGGTTTTTCCCGACCGCGCCTGTTGTTTGATGACGCCCAAGGCGACGAACGCCAAGACAATCGCCACAAACTCAAAAGCAATCAACATCGGAGTGATGGCGGCCAAGCATCCAATCAATGCGCATCCGAAGGCGGCGACGGCTGTCTTGCACAACGGTTTGTATTCGCGAAACTGATCTACTGAGGAGTCTTCGGCGAAAAGTTGTTCTGCCATTGAAACGAATTTCCAGACTCAAGGAACGAAATATCTACACCCGTGCTAATACCAATACGACGCCAATTTCGATCTGGTTCATTTGAATGAATTCCAGCAAAACTGTAGCTCAATCTAAGTAGTCGGCGGTCTTTTCAAACTCCTCGCGACGACGGGCCTGCAGATCGCGGAAATCGCCGCCGGCGTTGAACTCTTCACGGCCGGACATGATGGTCTTTGATTGATGGCGAACAAATCCAAGCCACATTCCATCAGGTGACAAGCCGAGAAAAGACGCCTCCTGTGGACTGGGGAACGCACCTTTGAATGGAGTCGATCCCAATGGTGCAAGATGTAGCGTCATGGTGATGAAGCAGACAAGAACCCAGGCATTCACGACGGACATTACGCCGCATACAGAATGCTCGACCGCCGGCAAGAACTCGACGCGCTCTTTCGAAATGATGTCCGTAACCAACCGCATGACAAGGAAGGTCAAGGAAAAAAGCAGCCAAATGAAGAGGAATTCCGTCAGAAATCGCCAGCGTGTCATTCGGTTGTCTTCAAGAAGGGTACTCAGCGGCTCGAAGAATGACGAGGCGACGAGGGCCGCGAAAATCAAGTTGAAAAACGTGATAAGATTTGACCAAGCTCCTTGAAGCCACAGTAAACCTGCGGCCGCCAAGAAAACTAAACCAATTAATGCGGTGAGCATTATTCTCTACCTCAGTTATCGTCGTGCTATTGCTTAAGAACACGTTGCAATTCGTTCAGCGAAGTGATTCCGCGAGCGACCATCAACACACCTTCATCCTTCGACGTACGGTGACCCGACTGACGGGCAACCTTGCGAAGAACGTCCAGCTTGGGCTGTTTCAACAACGCCTCACGAAGTTTGTCGTCAACTAACAACAACTCAAAAATCGCCACACGTCCCAAGTAGGCTAGGCCATTACACGTGGGGCCTTCGAGTCCACAGAATTCACACGTGTCTGGCGGTACTTTCTTGTTCTGTTCTTCCGGGTTCGGTTGCCATTCTCGATACAACTCGTGTACACGTCCGGCAGGGATCCCCAGTTGTTGCACCAATTGTGGAGGAGGCGCGTAACCAACCTTGCACGTATCGCACAGCCGCCGTACCAACCGAACATTGAGCACGGCCTTCACGCTCTTGACGAAATCACTGACGTTCTCTGGTTTGAGCAGCAAGACTCGTAGTAGCGCTTCGACCGACTCCTTAGCCCGAACGCCACAAATCACCAACCGCTCCTCATTCAATGCCTCATCGGCCAGCAGCGATACCGTTTGGCCGTCCGTCAAGTCCGGCACTACAACCGCATCGGGTTGCCGTAACATCTGTTTCGGAATCAGCGTGGCAGGTGTCTCGCCAGCGGACCCATTAAAAGTGATGACTTCGACGTTTTCGACATACGATGTCGGCTTTGCTTCGTCTTCAAGCGAGACAAAGTCGCGCAACATACGATCGGTAGACTTGAGTGTTGCCGACCACGTCGTGGACAAGCCGTTTCGCGGCATCGAGGAGACTAGTACGAATCCGGGCGAGCGAAGCACTTCCTGAAGCTGCTCAATCATTTTGTCGCGCATGCCAAGCGCTGCCAATGTCGACAGATTCGCTTTCGGTCCCTCGAGTGTCACGACAACTCGCTCACCGGTTTTGGTACCCTGAGTTGCCAGAACTCCCTCGAATTTCTGGTCCTTGTACTTCAAAGCAAAAGATGCTTCCTGTTTGGAACGACGGTCCTGCGGATTGAGACCACAAAGCAGTTTGAGGGCTTCCAATCCCGCGTCCATTGCTTCCCGATCCACTGATTCTCCGTTGACCCACAAGCCGTCGATCTCGTAACGAGTCGAGACACCTTGCGCTGAATAGTCCAACATGAGCCGCTCGGCTCTGCGGTCAATGGCGCCGGCAACGATTTCTTTGGCCTGGACATAACCAATGGACTGTCTCGATGCGATCAAGAACGATTGCTGCTTGTTTTTGTCTTCCGACGCCGTTGCGGAAAATTCGACGGCGGCTCCCAACTCGTACGTGTGTAACACTTCGCGTTCGTCTTTGGTCTTTTTGCCCATATTGCTGAACCAGAACTTGATATGGTCCGCCGTAAAGACCTTCTCTGTTTCCAAGACCAGCTTGTTGTAGTGACTGGCAAACATCATGACGGCCACGATGTAGCCAATCAACAAAACAGAAAAACTCACGGCAAAGCCGGCAATCCCTGGGATGGGCAGCACAAAGATGAAAATCAACATGCTGACGGCAAATGACAACGCAAAAGTTGTGTTGGCCATCAGATGGTTGAAATCCGTGGTACGCGTGAGCCGCGTACCGGCCTTGTTGACCCAGGCCGAAGCTTTGACCCACAACAGGAAGAGAATCCAGAACAACGGTAGTTTCCACCAGGAAATGTAGAACCCTTCACCGCGTTCTTCAGGCGTCCAGCTCTGAGCCATCAGTGGGCTCGTGGTTGCCAGCAAGAGCAAATTTGCCAGCATAAAACTCAAGGTGCGTTTCATCAAAGAATTCCAGGTTCGGATACATTGATACCTTTTAGCGCCATCTTTAGTGCGTCCTGGTTCGGCGCTACAGCGAAAGCAGTTGGACGATCGATCAATCCTTCGTCGATCAGCTGCTTCAAGCTCAGCGTGAAGTCTTGCATGCCCTCTTGGTAACCGATTCGAATTGCGTCCGGCAGTTTCTCATCTTGGCTTTCCAAAACCAGTTTACGAATCATCGCAGTAAACGTCATGACTTCGCATGTCGGCACTCGGCCCACTCCCGGTTTGATCGACTTGAGCAGCTTCTGCGCCACAATGCCTTTCATGTTGAATGCGATCGCTGAACGCAGCGCGCTGTGCATTTCTTCGGGGAAAAGGTCGAGGATACGACCGATGGTGGTCGCAGAACTGGATGCGTGGATCGTTCCGAACACCAGATGGCCCGTTTCGGCGGCGTGGATCGCCGTCATGAACGTCTCCTCGTCTCGCATTTCGCCCACCAGAATCACGTCCGGGTCTTCCCGCACAGCATGCTTCATGGCGATGGAAAAGTCCTTCACATCGTCGCCAACTTCGCGCTGGTTGATCAGGCACTTCTCTTCGGTAAACACAAATTCGATCGGATCTTCCAGAGTCAAAATGTGCTTACTGTAGTTTTGGTTGATCCAGTTGAGCATCGAAGCGATGGTGGTTGTTTTTCCCGATCCCGTCACTCCGGCCAACAAGACCATTCCCTGGTCGTACTTACACAAACTCTCCATCACGGGCGGCAGGTTGAGTCCGGCAAAGTCAGGGATCCAATTGCTAATTCGACGAGCCACTAGACCGATGTTGCCCAACTGCTGCAGCATGTTCACACGGAATCGCCAACTCGTCCCGTCAACATCCATCTTGTGGGCAAAGTCGCAGCCACCGTCGACGTCAAACGTCTTCCGCGACCGCTTGTTCATCATCGGAAACAGCAGATTCACCATTTCTTCGGAATCGACTGGTCCACGATTCAGCTCTTTTAAGACGCCGTCAACGCGAACGATCGGTGGTCGACCGACTTTCATGTGCAAGTCGCTACCTTCCAACTTGACCAACGCGCGAAAATACCGATCGACCTCTAAGTCCTCTTTCGTTTCTACAAAGCGGGCACGTAGATCATCGCCTGGGTCCGCAGTCCCCTCCGTCGCCATATTCAATTCTCCTCGGTCTGCCGAACAGGGATTCCTCGTTCAGCCATGATCCGTTTTGTTTCGCGTATCGAAAACTCACCAAAGTGAAAAATACTTGCCGCCAAGGCAGCGTCCGCTTTCCCTTTTAAAATCGCGTCCGCTAAATGGTCTGGGTGTCCCGCTCCACCACTCGCCACCACTGGAACGGTCACAGCGCCGCTCACCGCCGCCGTTACCTCCAAGTCGTAACCGTCCTTGGTGCCATCACAGTCCATACTGGTCAGGACAATTTCGCCGGCACCAAGTCGTTCCACTTCGCCAGCCCAGGCAACCGCCTCCAATCCCGTTGGAGTTCGGCCGCCGTGAATATGCACTTCCCAAACTTCTTCCTCTTCGTGATACACTCGCTTTGGATCAATGTTCACTACGATGCATTGACTGCCGAAGCGACGCGCAGCTCGGCGAACGAATTCGGGGTCCTCGCACGCCGCCGAGTTGATCGATACCTTGTCGCACCCCGCATTTAACAACGACCGTATGTCGTCCAAACTTCTTATGCCACCACCAACCGTTAAGGGCATGAAAATCTGTTCGGCCGTACGACGTACCACATCAATCATGATGTCCCGGCCCTCGTGGCTGGCAGTGATGTCCAAGAACACCAGTTCGTCGGCACCTTCACGCTCATACCGGGCCGCCACTTCAACCGGGTCACCAGCATCGCGCAGATTGACAAATCGCGTGCCTTTGACGACACGCCCACGATCGACATCAAGACAAGGAATTACTCGTTTGGCTAACATCCAGCAACGGTCGCGAGGAAACCCCCAACAAAGGGGATAAGCAAAAAGACTTGGGGTTTCTACCCAGTTTCCTACTGTAAGTGCGACGGCTTGGGTGGTCAACCAACTGAATCGAGGTCGAGACTAAGTTGCGCCGGGAACTTGTCAGTCTCGCAAGGGGCGGCCGTCGGCGTCAGGCACGCTGCCGACAAGAATGAGGATGCTGTCGATAAACGACCAAACTCCGCAACCACCACCCGTGCAGAGCATGAGAATGCCAATGAATGGGTAGCCGAGGTAAAAACGTTGGATGCCAAAATAGCCGAGGAACAAGCCGAGAACACCGGCGACAATCTTCGATTTGTCGCTGTAGTAGTTCAGCTGCCCTGCACCGAGCCGACCACCCGCCATGCTGCCCCCTGTTACGGGGGGCACCGTCGATGATGCCGGCCGCAATACTGGGTAGACGTCTCCAGCCCACACCCAACGTCCACTGGTGGAACACATCAACTGCGACGTGGCCGTCACCCGACCTTGGTTTACCCAGCGGTCGAGTTCTGCTCGATCGACCGGTCCGTACTCGTCGCCGCGAGGGCCCTTGAGACGCCAGGTTTCCGCTGCGGCGGCCGTTCGCTGTTCAACAGGAACATACTGAATCTGGTTGCATTGGGGACACCGCACACGTTTGCCAACGGCCTCCTCACCAATACGCAGTTTCTGTTGGCAACCAGTACAGGTAAGTTCCATTGAAGATTCTCCGCCGCCGTTGCATTCCAAGAGGGATGTCGAAAAAACCACCGACATGCTTGCATTCGCGATTCAGGGGCGAAATCTTGGACTTGCTCGACCGAAAAACTCGGTTTTGGTCAATCGAATGGGCAATTTCTCGTCGCCTGGCAATGGAGATCTACCTCGAAACGTGAAATAATGGCGTAGCTACCATGGCCCAATTATTCCCCATGTTCACCTTCTCAAGTTCACCGTTTGGAGTCACCAATGCACTCAATGCAATGGAACCGTCGCCGCTGGCTAGCCGCTTCATCAGCGGCCGTGAGCACCGTTTTCTTGCCCAATAATTCCGTCCATGCGACCGCCAAAGAGGACGACCCGTTTCGCGGGTGGCCAATCGGAGCTCAGAGCTACTCGCTGCGGAATTTTGATTTTGCCCAAACCGTTCGTCATTTACAGGGTCTGGGCCTGCACTTTGTAGAACTGTACAGCAAACATCTACCGGTGACCGCGACGACAAAGGACATCGCCTCGGTCCGCTCGGTACTCAAGCGTGCGGAGATCCAATTGAGTGCCCACGGCGTCAACGGATTCAGCAAGAACCACGAGGCCAATCGGAAAATCTTCGAGTTTGCCAAGCGGGCTGGCCTGAAGAATATCACGGCGAACCCACAGCTTGACTCATTCGACAGCCTGGACAAGTTGGTTGCCGAATACAACATCCGCATTTGCATCCACAACCATGGTCCAGGAGCAATCTATGATTCGATTCAGAGTGTTGTAGATGCCGTCAAGGACCACCATGCTCTGATCGGCGCCTGTGTTGACACGGGACACTTTATCCGCAGCAAGGAGGATCCGGTTCAGGCCGTACACGACTTGGGAAAACGCGTCTTTGCACTGCACATCAAGGACGAAGCGAAGCAGGAGAAGAGGTCGCACAATGTTGTCATCGGTACCGGGCACCTGGATGTTGTGGGACTGTTCAAAGCGTTAAAGAAAATCGATTTCCCCGCCGACGGCTCGATCTCGCTCGAGTACGAAGCAAATCCTCAAAACCCGATTGACGACATGCGACAGTGCCTGACAGTTGCCACCGAGGCGATCGGCAAGGTCGGCTCCTTCCGCAGCTGATACCGGATGCCGATTTGTTCGATGAAGATCAATGGGCAGCCAACACGTCCAACGCGTCATTAAAAATGGCGCTCGGACGCATTGCTGCTTCCGCTTTCGTCTCGTCGGGTTGATAATAGCCGCCGATTTCGACAGCGCCACCTTGAGCGCTGTTGAGCTGATCAATGACCTGCGATTCGTTTTGGGCGAGCTGTTGCGCGAAGTCGCGAAACTGGTCCTGTAACATTTGATTTTTCGATTGTGACGCCAATTCCTGGGCCCAAAAAAGCGTCAGATAGAAGTGGCTGCCTCGCGTGTCGAGTTCATGGACCGTGCGAGAGGGGGACTTTTTTTCATCGAGAAATCTGCCCGTGGCCCGAGTGAGTGTTTCCGCCAGGACGGCAACTCGTTCATCTCCAGTTTTCTCCGCCATACTCTCAAGGGAAACGGCCAACGCCAAGAATTCACCGAGCGAATCCCACCGCAAGTGTCCCTCGGCCAGAAACTGCTGGACATGCTTGGGCGCCGATCCGCCGGCTCCCGTTTCGAACAGTCCGCCACCGGCTAATAGTGGAACGATAGAGAGCATTTTTGCGCTGGTGCCCAATTCGAGGATTGGAAACAGGTCCGTCAGATAGTCTCGCAACACGTTGCCAGTAACCGAGACGGTGTCCTTTCCGTCCATCGCTCTTTGGCACGTCAATCGCGCCGCTTCCACAGCCGGCAAGATCTGAATATCAAGCCCCTCCGTGTCGTACTCGCACAAGTAGCGTTCTATTTTGTCGATCAGTTTGTTGTCGTGCGCTCGATCTCCGCCCAACCAAAAAATCGCCGGGACGCCGGTCGCACGAGCGCGAGCAACGGCCAGTTTGACCCAGTCGCGAATCGGAGCATCCTTCGTTTGGCACATTCGCCATATGTCGCCTTGCTCGACGCTGTGTTCCATGAGCACTTGGCCCGTGTTGTCGACAACTCGGACCGTCCCAGCTCGTGGGATCTCGAAAGTCTTGTCGTGTGATCCATATTCTTCGGCCTTTTGCGCCATCAACCCGACGTTTGAGATGTTTCCCATGGTGGTGACATCGAAGGCACCGTTTTCCTTACAGAAGTTGATCACCTCGGCGTACACACCTGCGTAACAACGGTCGGGAATCATCGCGACGGTATCGTGCAACTGACCATTGGGGCCCCACATTTTTCCTGACAAACGAATCGCCGCGGGCATCGACGCATCGATAATCACGTCACTAGGCACGTGCAAGTTGGTGATTCCTCGATCGGAATCGACCATTGCTAGCTGCGGCCGGTCGGCGTAGACGGCATCGATGTCGGCCTTGATTACAGCTTGCTGTTCCTCTGGCAATGCGGTGATCTTCGCGTAGACATCACCCAGGCCGTTGTTCGGATCGACTCCTAAATCGTTGAAGACGGCCGCGTGTTTCTCGAAGACGTCGTGAAAGAACACACTCACCGCATGCCCGAACATGATGGGGTCAGAGACTTTCATCATGGTCGCCTTCAGATGCAGTGACAGCAACAGATTGTTGGATTTTGCCTCGTCGATCGTACGGGTGAAGAACTCTTGCAGCGCCTGACAGCTCATCACGGCCGCATCAATTACCTCTCCCTCCTGCAAATCTAGGGACTCTTTGAGAACTTCGGTCCCGCCGTCAACGGCGACGAGTTCGATCGCCACGTTGCCGGCCGATTCCATTACGTGTGATTGTTCACTGGAAAAGAAATCGCCATCGGTCATGTGAGCGACATACGTCTTGGAATCGGAGCTCCAATCCCCCATCGAATGAGGGTTCTTCTGTGCATACTCTTTGACCGGCCCGGCGACACGGCGGTCGGAGTTGCCTTCGCGAAGGACCGGATTGACTGCGCTGCCAAGTACTCGCGCGTAGCGGTCCCGAATCGCATGTTCGTCTTCCGACTCAGGCTCCGATGGGAAATCCGGGATGTCGTAACCGTGGTCCTGCAGCTCTTTGATCGCGGCGGATAGTTGAGGAATGGAGGCACTAATATTGGGAAGCTTGATAATGTTGGCGTCCGGCGTTTTTGCCAGCTCGCCCAACTCGTTCAACACGTTGCCCTGCTTTTGATCGTCAGACAGACTCTCTGGAAAATTGGCGATGATTCGGCTCGCCAAAGAAATGTCCTTCTTATCGAAGACGATTCCAGATGACTTCGTGAAGGCCCGAATGATAGGCAGCAAAGAGTGGGTCGCCAGGGCGGGAGCTTCGTCCGTTTTTGTGTAAATAATTCTGTTTACCGTCATACCACGTTCTTTAATCTCAAGCATCGATGAGGAATTTTTGTAACTCGCCTCAGGTTAGCACCATGACTAGTTCGCAACAACTAGCCCAATCATGCGTGCCACTGGCTTTGCCAGTGTTGTTGCTATTAAATCTGTCAGTGTCTTGTGTGAGACGAACTCGCAAGCCTCGGGTCTTTTTGGATTCGCCGTGTGAATTTACAAAACCCGAGGCTAGCGCCTATGGCTCAAATCCAGCGCAACGAATGGACAACGTCCCGTTGCGTTTGCCTACCGGACACTATTGGGCGAACGTTGGTTTGGGATGAAACGTTTTGCCGCGGCGGCAACCAACACGGGAATAGCGACGGAAACACCCAGGGCTAATGGTAACCACTGATGCTGTTCGGCAAAGTCGCCGAACGCTGCATAGCCAAGGGCAATTCCGAGATTACTCAGCAATATCGCGGGTAGGAATCGCCTCCATGCCAGGCGATGGATTCCAGCGATCAGGACACTCGCTTCGGCAAAAACGGGCATCGCTCGTGTCAGTACCAATACGAAAGGACCGTAACGGTCGCTGACCTCCTGCATCCGTTCCATGTCTTCTGGTTTAGAGAACCAACGAGCAAACGGCTGTCCCCAACGTCGCGCCAATGCAAAACCAATCACGGCACCCAGATTCATGCCGACCCATGTCGACAAGGTCCCCCGCCACCAACCCAATTGCCAACCACTCAGCGTGCTGATGACACTTGATGGAATCGGTAATAGGATGTCGGTCGAAAGAAGGCCGATCACTACCGCCGCGGTGGCGCCGTCTGCTGGAGGTTCCTCGGAGAACTTCTTCAACCACTCTTCGAACTGACCGCCAAAAAACAAAAACGGGATGATCGGTATCAGCAGTACCACACACATCAATGGTAGAGTTCGAAATAGTTCTCGCAATGTGCAACTCTCGCTTAACGCCCGTCCAAGCTTACATCGTAGTATTCAAGCGCCCATTCTCGCATGTATCGCACCTGGTTCGGTTCCATTCGATAGACGATCAAATCGGGGTTGTCCAAGTTGCCGAGGTATTGCCGCATCAACGGGTTGCTCTCCCAGATATCCTCGAGCACCGCTCGATCGTCAACGATGTGCGCGATGGCGGTGATGCGTACTTGATTGTGTTCGCTGTCCAAATAGCACAATTCAACTTTGGGGTTGGCCGCAATCTCGACGGTCTTGTGATATCCTCGGAGATTGGCAACGTACACAGTGAACCCCTCCGTCCTGACCGGCGATACGGGTCTCAACCGAGGTTGGTCTCCGTCCAGCGATGCCAGGTAGGGGAAACGATCGTTTGCCAACACATCCAGTGCAATTTGGACCAGTTCCTGGGGATCGATTGGTTTCGGTTCGGGCTTGGGCATTGGCGGATTTTAGCACATTTCGCGCACACGATTCGATGGCCGCCTGATAATGCAAAACCCGAGGCTAGCGCCCTCGGCTCAAATCCTCAGTATTGTTCCGTCATTTCTTTAACATCTTGACGAGCCAGCAATACAATGCCCCAGTCTTTCAATTTACCGCTTACTACCGTGCCAGCCTGAGAGCTTCGACATCGACGATCCATCGCTGGCGGATTTCGACCCCACGTTTTACATGCAACTGGCCGGTGACGACGACCGTTTTGTCGTGCCATTTCTTGGCGAGTTGCCAGAGTTCCATCCGCTCTGCGAATTCAAGTTCCAAGGTGACACCGTTTGCCGCGATCGTCACGCCGGTTGTTTCACCGCCGATGGCAAGGACCTGGCTGTTTAGCTTTCCGCGAACTTCCAATTTGACATATTGATCCTTCACTGGTTTTGGTTTGCGGGCCGTTGGATCGTTGAGCCGCCACTTTACGTTCGATCGAAGGACAAAAAGATGGAGATGTGGACGCAGGTCTCGAGTGCGCCCTGGTAGGTAGCGAAACACAATCTGCTCTGGAAAGGACTCGAGGACGTCGAATTCCAAGCGGTCCTGCCCAGACCCACGCCAGGCAAAAATCAAGACTTGCTGTTTCTGCCAATCCAGTTTGTCCTGGAACTTGGCGAGCTGTTCTTCGGAAATGTGTTTGGCCAATTCCCTTGCCGAGCGAACGACAATTGGCGACCTTCCCTTGGTAGCCAGATAGACACTCGGTTTGGCCTGAAAGGCACCCCGGATCGCCTCGATCGGGTCAATGGCTTGGCCATATACGGTCGAAATCAATGCCAGGCTGCCCAGAATGGCGGTCGGTGAAACACATTGCGGCAATCGGCCATTCATCATCTCACTCCTCAGTCAATACGGCGGATTGATAACTGAAAAAACGTCCATCACGTTGTTCTAATCACTCAGACGATATACTAGTGGTTTCGGATTTCGGCATTTCGACCGGGCCCAAAACTCATGCACCGAGTTTCACTCTTACTGTTCCTTTTGCGAATCGAGGATCGCCGATTCTTTGGTCTGCTCCTCGGCGTACTCTTTACGGTGGGGCCATCGGCCGTCTGCCAGGCAGCGAAAGAGCCAATCGAGTTTGAGCGAGACATTGCCCCAATTTTCGCCACTCGCTGTCTCCGCTGTCACTCACCGAACAACAAGAAGGGTGAGATTTCGCTGGCGACTGGCGATGACCTGAAAGAAAACGATTTGGTTGTCGCGGGTGATCCAGATTCAAGTCACTTGCTGGATGTGTTGACAGCCGTGGACGGCAAGCGGCCGGAAATGCCGAAGGACGGCGAGCCGTTGTCGGACAAACAAATTGAGTTGATTCGCCGCTGGATCGATGAAGGGGCGAATTGGCCTCAGGACGTGACAATTCTCGAGCCATCGAAAGCCGACCACACATGGTGGTCGCTGCAGCCATTGAGTCTTCCCGAGCAGAAAGGCGATCTCAACAGCATTGACGACTTTATCTTGGCTGGGTTGAAGGCGAACCACTTGCCGATGAATCCGCCAGCAGACCGTCACACGCTGATCCGCCGTGTCACCTACGATTTGATTGGACTGCCCCCAACACCCGAAGAGGTGAGTGATTTTGTCGCAAGCTCGGATCCGAACGCTTACGAGCAGCTGATCGATCGCCTGCTTGAGTCCTCTCATTACGGCGAGCGTTGGGGTCGTCACTGGCTCGACGTCGTGCGTTTTGGTGAGAGCAACGGGTTCGAACGCAACGTCCTAATCAACGACCTGTGGCCCTTTCGAGACTACGTGATTCGTTCCTTGAATGCAGACATACCTTTCGATCAGTTCATTCGTGAACACTTGGCCGGCGATGTCATTGGCAAGGACGACCCGGACCGAGAGATCGGTTCCGCGTTTCTCGTTGCTGGCCCGTATGACGATGTCGGCAACCAGGACCCAGTGCAGGTGGCTCAGATTCGCGCCAACACGATTGATGAGATGATTCGCGCGACAGCTGAAGCATTCCTTGGCATGACGATCGGTTGCGCCCGCTGCCACAACCACAAGTTCGATCCGATCCAACAACGCGACTACTACGCTTTATATGCCACTTTCGCGGGCGTGCGACATGGTAGCCGCGTCGTGGCGACACCGAAGGATCGAGCGGCCCACGCCGCCAAGATCAAGCCGTTGGAAGCAGTGCGAGCCGGATTGGTAGCTCAGCGCGACGCGGTCACCCATGCAATCGCGACTCGAGGCGAGCAAAACTTGGCCACGCATGAAAAGACGTGGACCCGCGAACCATGCAACCGCGAGGGAACGGAGGAGACTTTCGAGCCGATCGATGCAAAGTTCATCCGCCTGATCTCTGAAGGACAAGACGCCAACATTGACGATACGAAACGGTTCGGCATCGATGAGTTCGATGTCTGGTCAACAGGACCGAATCCTCGCAATGTAGCGTTGGCCTCCAACGGCGGCCGAGCTAGTGGCGCCAGCCGGAAAATCGAAGACTTTCCCGATGCCTACGGACCGCAACTCGCTATCGACGGCAAGACCGGCGCACGCTTCTTGGCCACCGGCGGACAATTGACCATAGAACTGGCGAAACGGACGAAAATTCAGCGAGTTTACTTTTCGAGTGCTCGTGGGCAGACCAAGTCCGACCAACGAAAATTCGTGTTTGTTGGCGAGTATCGTATCGAAGTATCGACTGACAGAGAGTTTTGGAAAGAGGTCGCCAATTCCCATGACCGGAAGCCTGTTAATGATGATCATCGCAAGAAGCGACTGTTCGACCTTGAGAGTAACGACGCCGAGAAAACAGAACTGGCTCAGCTGGGCCGTCAGCTTGCAAAGGCGCGTCGAGACGTCGCAGCGATTCCTAAACTGCCTACGGTTTGGGTCGGGACACGCGTTGCCGAGGACGCCGCCGGTCCTTTCCACATATTTGTCGGGGGAAGTCCTCAGCGGAAGGGAGAAACGGTCGTTCCCGCCAGCCTTGGCGTACTGGACAAGGTTGTTCCTGCATACGCTTTAGATCC
>LWDU01041000.1_pt1 | contig 45487 bp, 43 predicted proteins | sample 727161 | NCBI WGS metagenome assembly LWDU01 (sample SAMN04566230, study PRJNA314399) | hydrothermal vent metagenome | isolation source: deep sea hydrothermal plume seawater | place: Mexico: Gulf of California, Guaymas Basin | collected 2004-07-11
TTAAGCGTGTGCATGTTGCCTAACAAAGCCAGTATAGGTTTATCAGCTTTTGCCAGGTTAATAGCCATCCACGCATCGCGCCTCATATCAACGTCAGCACCAGCCCCATCAATTGCCAGTAGCTTTAAACACGCGCCATTGTTTTTCTGAGCTATCAGGTCATCAATCAAATTTCTAAATGCAGGATGGTCAATAATTGATGATATTTCAATGTCTGATACTTTGCCGCTATCAATAACCGACTGCTGATTGCTGTTAATTTCCAGCGCAACAGTGAGGCATTGATTGTTTTTTAGGTAGTCATGTACTAAAGATTGAAACAGGTTTATAGATTCAAGGTGTCTGTGAGTTTCACCGATAATTGTGATTGAGTTCGGTTTTATCGGGATATTAACTTCTGCTGCATTAGCTGAAAAGCTGAATACAATTAGAAGCATGAATCTTAAAAACATAATTAAATACCCTAAAACAATTGAAGAAGCGGCAAATAGATTTCTGATTATTCTAACTGATGCGGAACTTCAGAAAAATAAAAACAACTCCTAAAAATGATTTGATCTTACTTCACTTCAGTGTAGGTAAATATGTTCGTAATGAGTTTGGGTTGAATGATGGCAATACTGTTTTGCTGGATGATCGTTGTGCTGATGATGTGGCAATGGATATTATTGAGTTACTATGGAAGATGCTGTAAATATATCTATGGCAGTGAATGCCTTTCCAAAGAAAATTCTAGAAATTTTCTTGATGGTGGGTTAATTGGTGGGCGAATAACGATAAACTATAAAAAAACCAATTAAAACAATTACTTACTGCCAATAATGGCGGAGAGGCAGGGATTCGAACCCTGGGAGGGGATAAACCCTCAACGGTTTTCAAGACCGCCGCTTTCGGCCACTCAGCCACCTCTCCGTAAGACTGGTATAATACGCAATTTTGAGGAAAATGAAAAGTCTTTTATGCAGAAATGATTGATGTAAATTGTTTTAATTAATAATTCAAGGATTTAAAAGACGGTTGCATTATTTTTTCCTGTCATTCTTTGCCAGTCTTTATTGCTCCTTGCTTGAAGCATGCCCCATCTTATGCGTCAGCGTGTTATAAACTTTCATGCATAAAATTGATGATGCAAGAATCAAAGTAATCGCATTTGCATAGATAATGGCGGTATCATCCAAATATATGCCATAAATAAGCCACAGTAATACGCCTGTGGTAAAAATACTGTACATACTTAGTGAGAGTGACTCTGTGTCTCTCGTTTTAAGTGTCATAATAGCTTGCGGCAAAAAAGAAAGAGTGGTGAGTGTCCCCGCCACATAGCCTATTATTTCTGGCGAAATTGTGATCATCTGATTTGTTGTATGGTGTTTATATAACCAGCTCTATAGTTATTGGCTAGCCTAATGGGAATTGCTTTTATTTCGTATCCCCTGCCCTGCGGTGATGATCCTGGTCTTCGACTTTATCTTTAACAAAATCATTTTTTCGTTTTAGCGTAGGAAATAAATGATTTTTTTCCCAATAAAATCCTAACCAGATAAAAGGAATTGTAATAAGCAAGTCGATAGCAAAGTGCGCTTCCATCAAGATGGTTAATCCGGCGGTGCAGAATAATAAGGCACCGATTAAATAAAAGCGGAAGCCCAAGACTATGCCGCTAAGAAACATGGTATGCGCCAGAATAATGTGGATGGAAATTGCAGTTGCCTGAGCTTTCATCATTTCGGCATGCCACAATAAAAATATCAGCAATATTGCAAAAAAAGCACTGCCCCAAAAAAGCATTTGGTACTTTATTAAGTGTTCCGTTTCATAACCTGTTGCCAAAGCTTTGGTTTTTTCACTTAGCATAGAGCAGAAAAAGAAAACAGGTGACATTAATAGCCAGTAGAATACACCTGCTCTACCTGAAATCTCTATTAACACTTCACCAAAAAAGCATAGGGATATCAAGGCAATGAAAATTATTTCATTAATATAAATATGGTGCAAAGCTGCATTCATATTCCACTTTGAATTTAATTGGCTCTGTTCAGTCATAAAAATACCTCACTTATATAACTTTTGAAAATTGCTGTCTGTTCGCATTAAGATAGCGATCGAAGATCATACAAATATTGCGAATAAGTAAGCGTCCTGCTGTTAATACATGAATGCCTCTGTCATCCATCGTTAGTAAAGCATCTTTTTGCATGCGATATAAAACGGTGAGTTCATCAGAAAAATAATCTCTAAACTGAATAGCGTATTGCTGCTCAATTTGTTCAAAGCTTAAGGAGAAATGACATATTAGCTGGGTAATCACCGCACGGCGTAGTTTATCATCGTCATTTAACACAAGTCCCTTAAATACTGGTAACGCACCTAGCTTAATGGCTGCATCATACGCAGCTAAATCTTTTACATTTTGTATATAGCTATCGGCCACACGTCCAATAGATGTTATACCTAATCCAATCAAGTCACAATCTGAATGCGTCGAGTAGCCTTGAAAGTTGCGATATAATTTATTGTCTCTTTGCGCTATTGCCAGTTCATCATCAGGCTTGGCAAAATGATCCATGCCGATATAAATATAGCCGGCTTCTAGTAAACGCTGAATAATCATTTGCAGGATATCCAGCTTAACTTCTGCACTGGGCATGTCTGCTTCATTCATCTGCCGTTGTGTTTTAAACCTTGCAGGAAGATGTGCGTAGTTAAAAATTGAAAAGCGATCAGGATCGACACTGAGAATTTTATCCAGGGTGACAGAAAACGATGCAACCGTTTGCAAAGGTAAACCGTAGATTAGATCGATACTGGTAGAGCGAAAGCCCTCTTTTCGTGCAGCCTCTAATACCGCAAAGGTTTGCGCTTCTGATTGAATACGGTTAACCGCTTTCTGTACTGCAGGATCGAAATCCTGAACGCCTAGACTGATACGATTAAAGCCTAATTCACGCAACTGTTTAATCGTTTGATTATCTGTTGCGCGTGGATCAATTTCTATCGAATACTCGCCGCTATCATCCTCTCTTAGATTAAAATTCTGGCGTGTCTCATTCATCAAACGATCCATCTGCTGATAATCTAAAAAGGTCGGTGTTCCTCCGCCCCAGTGCAACTGATTAACGGTACGTTTATTATCAAAAAGCCGACCTTGCAGCTCGATCTCCTTAAATAAATTAGCTAGATAGGGCTCCGCATGCTCTCTATTTTTGGTGATGATTTTATTACAAGCACAGTAATAGCAAACGGTATCGCAAAAAGGAATGTGAAAATACAGCGATAAAGGGCCACCCCGCTGATTAGATAATTCAATTTGTTGCAGGTAGTCTTGCTCGGTAAAACCGTCATGCAACTCTAAAGCAGTGGGATAAGATGTGTAACGTGGCCCCGATTTATCGTAGCGATTAATCAGATCCAGATCGAATTTTACGGATTGATTCATTATATTTGTCTATGCTCAAATTTAAATCAGCACCAGTTTTCGGGAGTAGCTTTTAGCCTGTATGACTAACGGAGCCTGGTAGGCTAAAGCCTACTTCCCTCATTAACTATAATTCTCGTGTTGCACTGAATTGAATATCGGGCCAGCGCTCTTCTGTCAGCTGCAAGTTAACCCGACTAGATGCCAGATAGACTAGGTAACCGCCACCATCTTCGGCTAAATTATCGAAGGCTTTTTTCTTGAATTCTGCAAATTTTTCTGCGTTATCGGAACTAACCCACCGCGCTGTATTAATTGAAACATTATCATATACACATTCAACATTGTATTCGGCTTTTAAGCGGAATGCAGTGACATCGAACTGCAATACCCCAACTGCACCGAGTATCAGATCATTATTTTTTAAGGGTTTAAATAACTGGGTAGCACCCTCTTCTGTTAATTGCACCAGACCTTTTTTCAATGCCTTTCCGCGCAAGGGGTCTTTCAGAACCACACGACGAAATAACTCAGGTGCAAAATAAGGAATGCCTGAATATTTAAGCACTTCGCCTTCAGAAAAGGTATCACCCACCTGAATGGTGCCGTGATTATGCAAGCCAATTATATCGCCAGAATAGGCTTCTTCAATGTTTGTACGGCTAGCCGCTTTAAAGGTAATGGCATTACCGACCTGTATTTTTTTGCCGATACGCACGTGATTAATTTTCATGCCTTTATCAAACTTCCCGGAACAGACCCGTAAGAATGCAATTCTGTCACGGTGTGATGGGTCCATATTGGCCTGGACTTTAAATACAAAGCCAGAAAATGTCTCTTCCTGGGCACTGACAAAACGCTGATCTGCTTCCCGACCTTTAGGTGCTGGTGCATATTCAGCAAAAGCATTCAGTAACTCTAAGATACCAAAATTATTAATCGCAGAGCCAAAGAAAACAGGCGTTTGGGTTCCGGCTAAATAGGCATCTAAATTAAACTCATGACTTGCGCCCTTAACCAGTTCAATTTCTTCTCGTAGTTCGTCCGCCTGATCACCCACTAAAGCATCTAATTCAGGATTATCCAGACCTTTGATGGTATCACCTTGCATGATTTTCCCACCATGTGTCGCACTGAATATATGTACTGTATCTTCATATAAATGATAGACGCCTTTAAAACGCTTACCCATCCCAATCGGCCAAGTTATTGGCGCACACTCAATATTGAGTACCGATTCAACTTCATCCAGGAGCTCAATCGGCTCTTTACCTTCCCGATCCAGCTTATTAATAAAGGTCAAAATAGGCGTGGTACGCAAGCGACACACTTCCATCAATTTGATGGTGCGGTTCTCTACCCCTTTTGCCACGTCGATCACCATTAACGCTGAATCAACCGCTGTCAGGGTACGATAGGTATCTTCAGAGAAGTCCTCATGCCCGGGGGTGTCCAGTAGATTCATGATGGCAGAATTATGCTCAAACTGCATCACCGAGGTGGTTACCGAAATACCCCGCTGCTTTTCCATTTCCATCCAGTCAGATGTCGCATGACGGTCTGCCTTACGTCCCTTAACCGAACCTGCTTGCTGTATTGCACCACCGAATAATAATAATTTTTCAGTTAATGTCGTCTTACCCGCATCCGGGTGAGAGATAATGGCAAAGGTTCTTCTCCTATTAAGCTCATTGATAAAATCTACATCTGACATTGGGTCTTTTTTCCTGGTGTGTTCAAGTATTTGTACAACAAATAATGTTAATTCAAAGCCCTGAATTCAGAAGTCTATCAGTTGCATATCAACCACACTTCCATCAAAGCATTCTTAATTAAAGAGTGCATTATACCTGCTTAGCTACAAAGATATAAACCATACTCAAGTTTGGCATTACTTGAATGCTGATAAGCGCCCCAAATTAATGAACTACTCTAGGTACTTCTGGGCAACTAATATCTTATATCCATAATCCTGCATAGTAGGCTGCCTGGAATGTGCAGCGATTATCTAGCGGGGATTATAGTGAATCAACGCCCTGATTGGCTAATTGATCTGCTTTTTCATTACCGGGATTACCCGAGTGCCCTTTAATCCAGAGCCAATCTATTTCATGTTTCTGCATAGCTGCATCTAGGCGTCTCCATAAGTCTTCATTCTTAACTGGTTTGTTTGCTGCAGTTTTCCAGCCACGTTTTTTCCAGTTGACAATCCATTCTGTGATGCCCTGTAACACGTACTTGGAATCACTATATAGCGTCACGGAATAGGGTTGATTTAGCGCTTCTAAAGCCTGAATAGCGGCCATCAATTCCATGCGATTATTGGTGGTTTCCAATTCACCGCCATACAACTCTTTTTCAGTATCGCCTCTTTTAAACCAAACTCCCCAACCACCTGGTCCCGGATTTCCACGACAGGCGCCATCCGTATATATTTCAACTCTCTGCATTATATTGTCTTTGTCTTATTGGAATATCAATTATTTTAGCCATTGCATATTTTGATTGATAGTCTCGTATGGGTGTCAAAGGGATAAGATGATAGCACCTTTTAATCGCTTTAATACCATAGGCAGCAACTCTTAGTTCCTGCTTTCTTGACTCTGCATGTTCAGAATTTATTCGTGTTGTATCAAAATTGAACCCAGCAGCCACGTCAACTTCAAAGTTTAGTAAGCGCAACCAGTCTTCAATTCGTGTTCGACTAACCAGATCCGGAAACCAGCGAGTATGCTTTTTTCTGCGCTTTATATATTGCAGGTTAATGTATATATTCCAGGGATTAAAGCTGAGAATAGTTAATTTACCTTCTGGCTTTAAAATACGTTCAACTTCACGTAACACTCGGTGTTTATGTTGAGAAAATTCTAGTACATGCGGCAAAATAACCATATCTACCGACTCCGACTTAAACGGCAAGGCGATAGTCGACCCTCTGACTAGCTTGCTTTCGTAACATGAGTCCTGCTCGTCATCTAGGACATAAAATTGCTCATATAAACTACAATCTATAAAGTCGTTTTCCCACCCTAAAGCACCGATTTGGACAATAATCTGCTTACAACTCACAGTAATTGAGTGCTTCAAAAATGCTGTTTCCTGCTGTTGTAATATCTGTCCTTTCGTGGTGTCAAACCATTCATGTATTACCTTGCGATGCATTTTCTTTACTCATATAAAAACAAGTAAATAACGATACCAGATTACTAAGGAACCCGCACGGAATAAGTTGAGCATCTGGCACAGGGTTTTTATTCGCATTCAAGGCATAGAATCAGGAGCATAGCTCGCTACGTAACAGTTTCCGCACCACAGAAGACGGATAAAAAGACAAGTCAGTTGCTTAAATTATTTCGTGCACGCTCCTAATGCAAATAAAGTAATTTTTATACCTCATGTCTTACCAGATAATTCCGACAGCAACAATTGACACCACAAAACATAGGGTCGCTAAGTCTTCTATGGCATGTAATAGCCAGTGCTGTTGATCCTGCATAATCATATCAATTCGATTGGTAATTTGATCTTGCATATGAATTTTATGTTGCATTTTAGTTCTCCTATTAATTAATATAACTACGCATTTGTCCGACTAAAACACCTTGTATTTCCACTTGTTCAGGTCTGTATTTCATAGCAGACATATTTGAATTCGCTGGAATGAGTAATGTTTCATGCGGGTATTGCTCAATAAACTTTAAAGTCGCCTCTGATTTCTCTATTAAAGCGACGACAATTTCACCGTTACGTGCACAACTTCTTTGCTCAATAATGACCCAGTCACCGTCAAAAATCCCCTCCTCTATCATTGAGTCCCCTTTTACTTGCAGGATATAACAAGTCTTATCAGTTTTAATCTGCTCGGGAATATTAATATAACTAATTTGTTCAATTGCTTCTATCGGCCTACCTGCAGCTATAAAACCCACAAAAGGAGTTCCTGCCGACTCATCACTAGCTTGTAAATATTGCTTCGCCTGTTCCGTTAGCCTGATACCTTTTTGCTTGCGATCAGATGATTCAACCAGGCCTGCTTCAATCAGCGCTTTAATATGTTTATGTAACGACCCCCGTGAATTTAAACCCAGTGCACTACAGACCTCATCTAAGGTGGGTGGATAGGGAAAATCCTTGTGGTTATTGAGCAGAAATTCAAAAATATCCTGCTGTTTTCGCGTTAAACCATTCATTTCTGTTCTCCTTTTGTTTTGTTGCAAGTATAGTAGGAGAACAAATAAAGAACAAGGTTATTTTGCAATTTATTTATATTTTCCCTCAAACTATCCGTTATTGGCTTTATGAGTTAGCAACCCACTAATAATATAGCCATGGTAAAATTATTTTATCTAGGCCCATTCACCTAATAATGCCTCATTACACGGATTTTTGACTTGATACAGATTGATCTTTTAGCCGTCGCTTTAATACTTCCGTGTTCTTTATTTCTGCTCGCCAGCAATCGTTTTCCTGCCGACAGTATCTTATTGGGTGTGTTGAGTTTGTTACTTATTGGTGGCATATTAACCCCCTCAGAAGCTCTCTCTGGATTTTCCAGCCCAGGCGTGGCAACCATCGCGGTACTCTATGTCACCGTGGCAGGATTGCGCGAAACAGGTGCTATTGCATGGTTAGGTCGCCTGCTCCTGGGACGGCCTGCGAATATGTCTCTAGCATTGATACGTTTGCTGTTACCTGCCGCAACTATTAGTATGCTTATAAACAACAGTCCTGTGGTTGCGATGTTTACCAGTGCAGTGCAAGACTGGAGTAAACGTAGTGGATATAGTGCTTCACATTTTCTATTACCGCTTAGTTATGCATCCATCATGGGTGGAACCTGCACTCTGATCGGTACGAGTACCAACCTTGTTGTCGATAGTTTAATGCGCCAATCTGGTTATCCCGGCTTTGACTTATTTGCAATTGCTGCAGTTGGATTACCCATAACCATCGCTGGCTGCCTATATCTTATTGTTTTAGGACCCTATTTAATTTCGGAGCGTAAGGGAGCCATTGAGCAATTCAGTGATGTTCGCGAATACCTGGTAGAAATGTTAGTGAAACCGAATTGTGAACTATCAGGGCAAACCATACAGGATGCTGGCCTGCGTCATTTACCCGGACTGTTTTTAATAGAAATCGTGCGCGATGGCGAAATTATTCCAGTTGTATCACCACAAACGGTTATTCATACTAATGACCGGTTGGTATTTGCGGGTGCAGTCGATTCAGTAGTTGAACTACGTCGTATCCGCGGTCTGGTGATTGCGACAGATCAGGTATTTAAACTGCAAGGACGTGATCATGAGCGGCGTATGTTTGAAGCTGTTATCTCTGCAGAAAGTCCGGTTGCCGGGCGTAATATACGCGAGGCTCGCTTTAGACATCGGTATAATGCCGTTATTTTGTCTATTGCCCGCAATGGTTACCGCTTAAAAGGAAAAATTGGTGATATCGTGCTACAAGCCGGTGATACATTATTGCTCGAAGCACAAAAAGGATTTCTATTTAAATTTCGTAATAGCCGGGATTTTTTGCTGGTTAGCCGATTAGAAAACTCCCAAAATCTACGTCATAATCGTGCCTCCTGGGCGATTGGCATCATGGTCTTAATGGTCATACTTATCATTAGCGGCACTATGAATATACTATCCGCTGCTGTGTTAGCTGCCGGTACTATGTTGATTAGTGGCTGTTTAAATATGGAAATTGCGCGTACTAGTATCGACTATAAAGTGTTACTTGTGATTGCCTGTGCCTATGGACTGGGAACGGCAGTACAAAAAGTGGGGCTTGCCGATTTGCTTGCTGCCCAGGGCCTGTTAATTGCTAATGGTAATCCTCTAATACTGCTGGCAATAGTCTATATTGCCACTGCATTATTAACCGAAACGATTACCAATAACGCAGCCGCTATTGTCATGTTCCCTATCGCCATGAGTGGTGCGCAAAGCCTGGATGTCAACACAGCACCCTTTGCTGTTGCCGTCATGATTGCCGCTTCTGCCAGTTTCGTGACCCCCACGGGCTATCAAACCAACCTAATGGTCTTTGGCCCTGGAGGATATCGCTTTAGCGACTATGTAAAACTAGGCCTGCCACTCAGTCTATTAGTTGCCTGTATAGCGCTGTGGATTATTCCTCAGGTATGGTCATTTTAAAAACAGAATTACGAGTTATTATCTGAAATAGACTGCTCTTAGATCAGACTCTGACAAATAAAAATACTAACAGAAAGAGTCAGCCGCCTAGGTTTTTATTCAAAGAAGAATAGTGCGCTTCCACTTTTTGTTCTAATGTCGAACTAAACAATCTAATAAAACTATCCAGACTATAGCCAACAAGAAAAGAACTGATCCTCGTTACGCTAGCAACATCAGATAAAAAGATAAAACCAAACAAACCCAATAGCGCCATCACTTTATATGCGCACTAAAATAGATCAACCAATCACTCGCGGCATAAATCTGCGGCAGCCCTGTTGCTTTACTACGCTTAATTTTTCTATGTGATATGAATATATCACCTCTGTCAGTACAGCAGCCAAGACAATCAATAAAGTTTTTGCATCCATATTCATATTGTCTATATCAATATAAGCTTTTTCACCAATAAACCAGCCGCCTATCGTAGCCGTATAAACTGCTAACAGAATGACCAAGAAGCTTCGCCACTGTCCTGCCCTTTCTGGGTCATAGCGGTAAATCAGTCCTGCTTCTACTGTATTTGATGCCTAGGCAATGGAATTAATTACTTTCTTGCAATCTCCTGCAGATGGCGCCTCATCAACAAATAACAAACAACAAATGAAATGGCAGGTAATACCCCGGCCTGGGCTTCCAGAGAACTTAGCTGATGTATCTGTTCCTGTGCGGGCATAACCTTGCAGGGTCTAGCAGGACCGAGGTAAACTGCATTTGCTCCCAATGATTATTGATATACCTAATCTTGTCACTATGCAAATCCTTATTCAATTCGTTGATCTTGGTAAATAATGCTTCTATATCATTATTCGTTTTAGAGAGATATTTCGCCAATGTTTCAATGCTATTCCTGCCCTGTTTTATGTCCTCAATGGCATAAATAAAATCGTTTATTTCCACGTGTATTTCACTTAAAACACAGTTAAACTTGACTCGCTGTTCAGGCGTAATTCGTAGTTCGCTATTACCCACCGGTTGTGTATCATATCCCTGATTGCGCCATAAATTTTTAATATATGGCAATTTAAGCATGCCTATTATAAGCAGGATAAATACGGTGGGAAGTAAGCCCCAATAGGCACAAATTAAATCTTTAATGCTAAGCACTTCGCTCATAGCCTTACTCCATTTTATTTAATACTGGTACTATTTATATTAGCATATCTCACCGAAACAAAATCGCACCATAGGAGCAAACTTTTAGACAGAAATTGTAGATACTTCACCAGGTTAAATGTTAGATAATCATTGATGATTCTCAGTAAGTATTTCGGTTTATTTATGGCTCAACAGATTAGATAAAGTAAAAAAATGCTAAGTATAGATACGAGAGCCTTAGCATCAAAATTGGTAAAGAAAATGATGGGAAGTATTAAAACAGGGGATCAGATTTCGTGAAACTTGAATCCTGCGATGCTTTATACTGATATAGCCGCTATTTTGATGCCGGGCTAAGAGAAGGTTTAGATATTTAAAACCCGTGATACAAAAATTAGCACACCCTCACAATGAATTGAGGGTGTGCCCAATACTAATTATTTCTTTGTGTTTTAGCGTTTTCCGGTGCCTTCATCATGTGTATCCATAATACGGTTTATAAAGCTGGTTTGTTGAGCTGTTCTATCTGCTTGAGACAATTCTAGCATGCCCTGAAGGCCCGAATAACGTTTCTTTGCTTCTACCAAATGTTCTTTTGCCGAAACATAATCATCAACTTTTACAGCTTTGCGAGCTTTTTTCATCGATTTATTAGCACGCATACGATTACGGTCTACTTTATCATTTGCATTAATTTCTTTGGTTGCCTTTAATGTACTCCTAATTCCCTTTAAAATCAGTTCTTTATCTGCATTTTCATCGACTAGGTTCATGACTTCATCAACAGACAGTTCAGTGGCCATAATAGCCTGAAGTGGCGTCATTGAATTATACATACATGCCATACCCATGCAGATAGCATTAGCAGGTGTGGAAATGAGCCCTAAAGAGAATGCCAATGTAGCAGCTAGGGCAGCGCTTTTTAATAATTTCATATAATATTAACCTTTTTATAATTATAGTTATTTAATCTGCAACTTATTAAATATTAAGCAAATTCACGAAATCGAACTTTATCATAAATTTACCCTATTAATAATAAAATTTTAATAATTTAAACGCTAGATACATTTTTACGCAAGAATAGGTCATTTAATAAACCCTGAATTCGTATAATAAGTGCATAGCCTCTACATGTAACATGCTAGCAATACAATGATAGTTTGAAACAAGACTTAAGTGTAATGTAAGCATTTGTCACTCCCTTTACGGAAGCTAAACATGAGCTATAAACACTTAAGTCTTAAAGAGAGACATCATATAGAACTTGGATGTAGAAAGAGTACTTCTCAAAATGAGATTTCCAAAACATTAGGGTGAAACCAAAGTAATATCTCACGTGAAGTAAATAGAAATAAACGATTAAGAGGATATCGTCATAACCAAGAGAATGGATATGCTCAAGAACAACATAAACACAAGCCTAAAAAGATCAGGTTGACGGTTAACCTGAGTCATGGAGCGAGGCGCACAATACCCATCCTGCTAGTGATGCAGTACCATCACCCAGTAAGTGTGAATCAAATCCAAAAGGTACAGAGGGTTCAAAGCTTACACCATAGGAATCATAAAAATTCGTGCCCTCAAGCTTTGTTCCTGAAGCAGATGGTCCTTCGTTAAATGTTATTGTCGCAGCACTAACCACTCCAACAAATAAGTTAATATTTTTTTCATTATTATCTCCTTGTTAAAATTTGGAACCGCCAGATAAGGCTTGTTTTTTTATAACTCAAGAATAATTATACGTTAAAAAAATTTTACTCAATCTCCATCGCCGCTCTAACGCATCGAAGAATTCCATAATTATAGGCTTCATCTAAAGCCTCAAACACAGGTTTTAAGGTTGTGTTTTTCTCTGCTGGCAGACTGAGCATTTCATCTTGTATTGTATTTATTTCCTTTTCGCTTAGCTCTACCACATCAACTAATTCTATAGCACCTGAAGCAATGCCCTCGGCAAGATGCCCATAGATAGTCGTGTCTTTTAGGTTACGCTGCGCAGCTATTTTGTCGACAGAAAAACCTACTTTAAATAAAGCAACTGTCTCATCAACAGTTTCAGATAGTTCTGAGTTTTGTTCTTGTATTTCATGAATCCCACGGATAACAGCTAAAAACTTATCAGCATATAAATCAAGTTTCTTCTCTCCTACACCTGAAATCAGAGCAAACTGTTGATGGTTTTCTGGCACTGCTTGTACCATTTCTGTCAGGCTGACATCGCTAAAAATAACATACGGCGGAACATTCTGTTCCTTTGCTAATTCACGGCGCTTGGCACGTAACGCATCCCAAAGGACATTATCTCGGTGCCGGGCAAAATCTCCTCGGGTTACTTTTGCTTTCTTAGTCTTCGCTTTAGCTAGATCTTTACGTAGCCTGATTTGTGTTTCACCGCGCAATAAGGGCCGGCAACAACTATTGAGTTTTAATGCACCGTATCCTTCATAATCGACATCCACTAGCCCTTTTACGATTAATTGCCTGAATACTGATCGCCACTGGCCCTCATCCAGCTCTTTGCCGATACCAAAGGTGCTTTGTTTATCATGAGCAAAACTCTTAATACGTTCGGTATCCTTACCCAATAAGACATCCAGTAGATAATTCACCCCGAAACGCTGATCGGTACGGTATATACAGGATAAGGCCTGCTGTGCTGCAACGGTTCCATCCCAAGTTTCAACAGGCTCCAGACAGGTATCGCAATTACCACAAGGCTGGGTTTCTGATTCACCGAAGTAGTTTAAAAGTACCTCACGCCGACAAGATACCTGTTCGCATAAACCCAGCATCGCATCCAGCTTGTGTAGTTCGACACGCTTATGTATTTCATCCGCATCCGATCCTTGTAGCATCTGTCGTAGGGTAATAACATCCTGCAGACCGTAGGTCATCCAGGCGTTAGCGGGGTCGCCATCACGCCCAGCACGGCCGGTTTCCTGATAATAACCTTCAATACTTTTAGGCAGATCAAGGTGTGCCACAAAGCGTACATTAGGCTTGTCTATCCCCATGCCAAAGGCAACAGTCGCTACGATAACCACACCTTCTGACATTAAAAAATCATGTTGATGCTTATTGCGTAGCTCATGCGATAAGCCTGCATGATAAGGGTACGCATCAATGCCTTTTTTCTGTAACCACTCGGCTGTCGCTTCCACTTTCTTGCGCGACAAACAATAGACAATACCGGCATCACCACTATGCTCGGTTCTAATAAAGTTTAATAATTGATCTCGCGCTTTGTCTTTTTGCACGATATGGTAACGAATATTCGGTCGATCAAAGCCGCTAATAAACAATTCAGCATGACTTAGTGACAATCGGCTAATAATCTCTTCACGGGTACGCTGATCTGCCGTAGCTGTCAGCGCGATGCGGGGAATATTAGGGAAGCGCTCTGCCAATAAGGATAATTGTAGATAGTCACTACGAAAATCATGCCCCCATTGAGAGACGCAATGCGCTTCATCGATGGCAAACAGGGAAATATTTAAACGGCTAAATAATTGTAGAGTGCGCTCGGACGTTAGACGCTCCGGTGCAACATAAAGTAAATCAAGTTCACCACGTAATAGCTGTTGTTCTATGCTTTGAACCTGCTCATAACCCAGAGTGGAATTTAAAAAAGCGGCTTTAACACCTAACAGATGCAGAGCATTCACCTGATCAGCCATCAAAGCTATCAGCGGAGAAATCACAATACCGACGCCTGGACGAACAATCGCAGGAATTTGATAACACAGAGATTTGCCACCCCCTGTAGGCATTAAGACCACTGCACTGTGCCCGGTAATAAGTTGCTCAACGATGGCAGCCTGATTACCTCGAAAACTCTGATAACCAAATACAGCCTGTAAAACCTCTCGTGCCTGGCTAACATTCTCAGATTGCGTCACACTTTTTATCCTTTGCCTTGAACCTAGAAAAATCAGTTGCTCACGGCTTCTAGTACAAACTCTTGATTCCACAGCACTTCAAAAAAACTCTCGCTTAACCTAAGGGTGAAGCTAAGAATTTTCTAAAACACAGTGAAACCAATATCTTGCACTATAAATTCGCGTTCAACTGATTTTTCTAGGTTGAAACGTTATATAATAGCTACATTATAAATTAAGTGTTCACACCTATATCAGGATTTTTTATATTTAAAGCATGAGTCTTACAAACCGTTTACAGCTATTAATACAACATAACCAGCAGTCGCTGTTAAAAAATGGACTGAAAGGTATAGAAAAAGAAAGCCTGCGTCTATCAGATCAAGGCTATATTGCTCAGTCAGAACACCCCAAACAGCTTGGCGCAGCCCTCACCCACCCGCATATTACTACCGATTACTCGGAAGCTTTATTAGAGTTTATTACCCCACCCTTTGCAGATATAAACCAGACTCTGGACTTTATGCATACGATTCATCAGTATGTGCATGACAATCTGGAGAATGAGCGTTTATTAGCAACCAGTATGCCCTGTGGCATTAACGGCGATGAGAGTATTCCCATTGCCAGATACGGTGATTCCAATATCGGCAAAATGAAACATGTCTACCGTAAGGGCTTATCGCATCGCTATGGGCGCACCATGCAGGCAATTGCCGGTATTCATTTTAATTATTCCGTACCTGAGGAGCTCTGGCCAATCTTGCACCGACTAGAAGGCTCAGAGAGTTCTCTAGAAGATTTTAAGTCTTCCGCTTATTTTGATTTAATTCGTAATTTTCAGCGTCAGGGCTGGTTAATTCTATACTTGTTTGGCGCTTCACCAGCGATCTGTAAAAACTTCTTCAAAAGCCGTCCCGAACTGATGGCGCAATTTGATGAGTTTGACTCGGGTACTCTTTACTGTCCTTATGCGACTTCACTACGCATGAGCGATATAGGTTATAAAAGTAATAATCAGGCCGACTTGAATATAGACTACAACTCACTGAATGGCTATGTAGGCAGCCTATCCCATGCGATTAATACGCCCTACCCGGACTATGAATCTATCGGCGTAAAAGTGAATGGCGAGTACCAGCAGCTCAATAGCAATATTCTACAGATTGAGAATGAATTCTACAGTACCGTTCGTCCTAAACAGATCATTCAGCCTTGTGAAAAACCTACGCTGGCCCTTAAGCGCCGTGGCGTACGCTACGTAGAAATTCGCTCGCTAGATCTAGATTTATTTAATCCCATAGGCATAGACGCTGACCGTGCACGGTTTATCGAAGCACTATTACTGAGCTGTTTAGTACAGAAAAGCCCAGAAATTCATGCAGAAGATTCGGCTACTCACAACGCCAACCAGCTAAAAGTTGCACATGCAGGACGACAACCCGATGTAACACTGATCAAAGACCAGCAATCAGTCTGCTTAAAAGACTGGGCCCATGAGATACTTGATAAGGTACAACCCATTTGTGATATTTTGGACGCAGATGAATCAGACAACTATTATAATCAAGCACTACAAGCACAGCGTAAACTCGTAGACAACCCAGACCTGACCCCTTCAGCAAGAATTCTGAGCGGAATGCGCACCGCAAAACAGTCGTTCTCCCCCTTTGCTGATACACTCTCACAACAGCATACTGCAAACTTTACCCAGCACAAGCTGAATGCAGCAGATACTTTTAAATTTAAGCAGATGGCGAGCGATTCGCACACAAATCAACAAGATATTGAAGACAATGATACGTTGGAATTTGATGCATTCTTGAGTAAATATTTCAGCCAGCAATAAAATATTCGGGCACATGTCTGTAAGCTTAAGACCCGCAAAACAGTGATGCTTACAATTCACACAGTAAACAGCAAACATAGCAATATATGAGCAATATCGAATCCCTACAAACCGAATTAGCAGGTAAAAACCCGCGTAAAGTTCTCCGCCATGTACTAGATAATTACGCTAACGTCGCCATTTCCTTTAGTGGCGCTGAAGATGTTGTCCTCATTGATATGGCTTTAAAAATTCGCCAAGATATTCAAATATTTTCCCTCGATACCGGACGTTTACACCCAGAGACTTATCAATTTATCGAGCAAGTTAGAAAGCATTACAATATTGAAATAGAGCTGCTAAGTCCTGACTATCAGCAACTAGAAGCCTTTGTTAAACAAAAAGGCCTGTTTAGTTTTTATGAAGATGGGCATAAACAATGCTGTGCTATCCGTAAAGTAGCACCGTTAAAACGCAAGCTGGCGACTGTTGATGCCTGGATTACCGGACAACGCAAAGACCAGAGTGTGGATACCCGGCAAAATATCCCTGAAATACAAGTTGATCCAGCATTTGCAACGGACAGCCATCAACTGATTAAATTTAACCCCTTAGCTAACCAGAGTTCGGCTCAGATCTGGGACTATATAGAAGCCTATCAGGTGCCCTATAACAAATTACATCAGCAAGGTTATATTAGCATCGGTTGTGAACCCTGCACTCAACCAGTCTTACCTAACCAACACGAACGCGCGGGGCGCTGGTGGTGGGAAGAAACTACAAAGAAAGAATGCGGCCTGCATATTGCCAAATAATAGAAATCCAATAGCTGTATTACCCTGTAGAATTTGAAGATACTAAAGGAAAATCCTATCATTTCCTTCACGCCCTTCATGTTAAAAAAACAAAATTACCTAGCGACCTTCGACCCTCTCTCACGCACTTCACTATTTAAGAATTCGACACATGAAAATCCAATGGTTCCCGGGACATATGTACAAAGCGGGCAAGGAAATAAAAGAAACCTTGCCCGATATAGATTTACTGATTGAAATACTCGATGCACGTTTACCCTTTAGCAGTGCCAATCCATTATTATCAGAATTACGCGGCGATAAACCCTGTATAAAAATTCTCAATAAATCAGACCTGGCCGACCCAGTACGAACTCAACAATGGCAGGAGTTTCTAGAACAGGAAGACGGTGTGAAAACTCTTGCTCTAACAGCTGTGCATACTGATAAAGTTGATACAGTAATTGATTTATGTCGTAAATTAATCCCGCATAAAGCGACAGCTAGCAAAGTCATCCATGTGCTGATTATGGGTATTCCCAATGTTGGTAAGTCCACCCTAATTAATGCCCTGGCAGGACGCACAATTGCTAAGACAGGTAACGAACCTGCTGTGACCAAACACCAACAGCGTATCGATTTGCGCAATGGCATTATTCTTTGCGACACCCCAGGTATGTTATGGCCAAATCTGGAAAACCATAATACCGGTTACCGTCTCGCAACGACTGGAGCAATCAAAGATACCGCTTTAAAACACGACGATGTCGCTTCGTTTGCCGGAGAGTTCTTTTTGCAGCATTACCCCGATGCCATAAAACAACGCTACCAACTGGAAACACTGCCAGCTACTGACTATGAACTACTACAACTCATCGGTAAAAAACGTGGTTGCTTACGTTCCGGTGGGCACATTGATATGGATAAAGTTGCCAAAATTCTACTCTCTGAAATTCGGGATGGCACCTTAGGAAGAATCACCTTGGAAACACCAGATATGATGCAAACAGAACTAGCTGAATTGGCTATTATCCGTGCACAGAAAGCAGAAAAAAAAGGAAAACGCAAAAAGAACTGGAAAAGTGAACGATAGAAATTACTTTTCCCTTATTAGGTCACAGCATAAGAAAGGCCCAACATCTTTAAAAGGCGTAAGTTTGTTTATCCAAGAAAAAACAAAGCTCTTTGTAAGTGTTGGTTTTTGGAACTTGAGAGTTATTCTAAAATATTGAGTATAGTTGTATTCATAGCGATTCTACGTGCGGGGCGAGCCATCATCATAATCAAGCCATGCGAGGGGCCCCTCCTTTTTCGAAAGTTCATTTTGGGCACCCTAGCCCACAACGCGGCAAAAGCTGAACGGGACTGATTAAAATCTATGATGCCCTGATTCGCCCTGCGGCCACTAAATAAAAATCCTAGAGGGGTTTTTATTTAGTGGCCGCAAATGGCTTGACGTGATGTCGGAATGCCTTGTATTTTCTCTACGCAAAAAGACGCTTCGAGAAAACACCCGGCCCTATCGCTATCAGGGACTAAAAATCTTCACTTCGCTTAAGCTCCGTTTCCAGGATTTTCAGCGGTAGAATTATTCTTGGGAAATGCGAGGAAATTTTGTATTGGACACTATATATTCCAAGACAATTTTTTGTAATATATGAGGAGTTTTTAGTTATCAAAGTAACGTACTAAGGTAACGTACCTTTTAACTTAAAATAAAAAAGGTTTTTTAACCTGCTAATTTGCAAGATAAAAAACCCATAATCTGGTGCCGATGGCCGGAGTTGAACCGGCACGACTTGCGTCACCACCCCCTCAAGGTGGCGTGTCTACCAATTTCACCACATCGGCTTTATTTCGGGAGAACTTTACGGTGTAACAACACCTTCTTCTACTTCAATCGTTGGTACGCCTTCTTCAACACCCGACGCTTCTCCTACAATTTCAGGTACGTCTACTTCGGTTAGCGGCTCATCAACAATAACTTGCTCGCCATCAACCATTGGCAGTTCAGTTTCAAGCACCTCTACAACAGCTACATCCATAATATCTACATCATTCCCACTTTTGCCACTAAGAACTGCCAGCGATAAACTAGTGGTAAAAAAAACAGCCGCAAGTACTGCAGTTGTTCTGGATAAAAATGAGGCTGAACCTTGAGCACCGAAGACTGTACCAGATGATCCACTACCAAAAGCAGCACCTGCATCAGCACCTTTTCCGTGCTGCATTAATACTAAGCCTATGACGGCTAACCCAACTAAAACATGACCTATGATAATAACTTGATACATTTTATTTTTGAAATGAAGAGTAAATCTTTAAAAAAGAGTCCGCACTTAACGAATCTCCGCCAACTAGCGCACCATCAATATCTGGCATTGCAAATAAAGCAACTGCATTTTGTGGTTTAACACTACCACCATATAAAATCTGAATATTTTCGGCAATTTGCTGATTTTTTTCTGCTAATAATTGACGAATAAATAGATGTACTTCTTGTGCCTGTTCAGCTGATGCTGTCAAGCCTGTGCCTATGGCCCATACGGGTTCATATGCAATAACGGCTTTTTTAAAATTTTCGATTCCAGAAAAATCAATCACCGCATTAAGTTGTTTTTCAACGACGTCAAATGTTGTACCGTCTTCTCTTTCTTCGAGTAACTCACCGATAGCAAGAACAGGAATGATATCTGCATCAATAGCTTGCTGAAATCGCTGTGCAACAGTTTGACTAGTATCGGCATAGTTTGCTCTACGCTCTGAATGCCCAACGATTGCATATTTACAGTTAAAATCTTTCAGCATGACTGCCGCAATTTCACCTGTATATGCACCTTCTACATGGGTGGCAACATTCTGCGCACCCAGACCAATGGTAGTATTAGCCAGACGCTGACTGACTTCAGGAATATACAAATACGGAGGACATACTGCAATATCGGCATCTTCAGAAGGCAAGCCATCAATAAGACCATCAACAAGCTTTTGCGCGCTTTGCTGATTAATTTTCATCTTCCAGTTGCCAACAACAAGATTTCTTCGCATCTCAAACTCCAGAATTAAATAAACCGCTTATCATAGCTATTATCAGCATGTATTTCAAGCAGTGATTGCATTCTTAACATCATCAGCTAAAGATTGTGCATATTTGTTTACTTTTACTTCATCAGCACCCTCAACCATAACCCTGATTAATGGTTCCGTACCTGATGCACGTAATAATACACGCCCATTATCACCTAAAGCTTTTTCTACCAACTTGACAGATTTCTGTATCGCCTCATTGCTGGCAAGATCCACTTTTTTACTGACTCTTACATTGAGTAATACCTGTGGATATTTACTCATTTCAGACTTAAGCTCATATAGCGACTTTCCGGTTTTATGTACTTCAGCCAATACCTGTAGCGCGGCGACTATTCCATCTCCTGTGGTCGTTCTATCCAGGCAGATAATATGTCCTGAACCTTCTCCGCCTAAAATACTATGATGCTTTTGCATTAACCCCAATACATATCGATCGCCCACATTGGCACGAAGCAGATCTATGTTAAGTTTTTTAAGCGCATGCTCCATGCCTAAATTACTCATTAAAGTACCCACCACAGGACCTGTTAATGTCTTGGCTGATTGCCTGGCTTTAGCAATGATAAAAACTAACTCATCGCCATCTACAATTTCGCCTTTATGATCAACCATAATCAGGCGATCTCCATCGCCGTCTAAGGCAATTCCTAGATCCGCATGAAATTCTATAACTGCTTCCTGCAGACGTTCAGGCATAGTTGCGCCACATTTTTCATTTATATTCAAGCCATTGGGGTCAGTTGCAATTTTGATGACTTCCGCCCCCACTTCACTGAACACATGAGGCGCGATATGGTAAGTCGAGCCATTAGCACAGTCGACAACGATTCTAAGCCCATTAAAATCGATACTGGCTGGAATACTCGCTTTACAAAATTCTATATATCGGCCTGGCGCATCAGGCAGTCGCCGTGCTTTACCCAGTTTATCTGAAGCCACTGTATTCATAGGCTGGTCAAGATAATACTCAATTTTATATTCTAGTTCATCGGCTAACTTGACACCTTCGTTAGAAAAGAATTTGATGCCGTTATCATAATAAGGATTATGAGAGGCACTGATCACTATACCCGCCTTCGCGCGCAGTGTTCGTGTCAGGTAGGCTATTCCCGGTGTTGGCATAGGGCCTAATAAACGCGTATTGACACCTGCCGCCGAGAGTCCCGCCTCTAAAGCCGACTCGAACATATATCCGGAAATTCGCGTATCTTTACCGACTAAAACAAAGCCTTGCCCTTCCTCGGCAAATACTCTACCGGTTGCCCAGCCTAATCTTAGAAAAAAATCAGGTGTGATGGGCTCTTCTCCGACCGTACCTCGAATACCATCAGTTCCAAAATATTTCTTGCTCATATCTCTGCTCCCTGTTCATCCTTAACAAAAAAAAGGAGAGGTTTTAAACCTCTCCTTTTAGTTTAGTTTTGCTCAGCAGTATTAATGTTGGGGGCTTCTGGTTCTTTCGTGCCTATAGCACTTGCTGCTTTAATCCCATGATTAGGTGGCTCAATATCATCCCAGCCTTGCGGATCTCTTACTCGCCGACGCGCCATCAGATCTTCAATCTGATCCTTATCAATAGTTTCATATTTCATTAAAGCATCAGACATGGAATGTAATATATCTTCATTATCTTTTAAGATTTTCTCGGCACGCTCATAGTTTTTATCAATAATAGAACGTATCTCTTCGTCTATAGTATGCGAAGTCTCATCGGCAACACTTTTATGTTGCGTCACTGAACGCCCTAAAAAGACCTCACCTTCTTCTTCACTATAAGCCAAAGGTCCTAAGCGCTGCGAAAAACCCCATTTAGTAACCATATTTCTTGCTAGTTCAGTAGCGCGCTCGATATCGTTTGAAGCGCCTGTGGAAACTTGCTCCCAGCCAAAAATCTGTGCCTCAGCAATACGTCCACCATATAAACTGGAAATCATGCTATCTAGTTTACGCTTGCTAGCACTGTACTGATCCTTCTCAGGCAAAAACATGGTAACACCCAGAGCACGTCCACGCGGCATAATACTCACTTTATAAACCGGGTCATGCTCAGGAACTATATTACCAACGATAGCATGGCCGGCTTCATGATAAGCCGTCATCTTCTTCTCTTTTTCATCCATTACCATAGAGCGCTTTTCTGCGCCCATAATAAGCTTATCCTTTGCTTTCTCGAGGTCAAACATACTGACCAAGCGCTTGTTCATTCTAGCCGCATATAAGGCAGCTTCATTTACCAGGTTTGCCAAATCAGCACCAGAAAAACCTGGCGTGCCTTGTGCAATATATTTAATCTGCACATCATCGGCAGCAGGTACTTTACCCATATGCACAGCCAGAATTTTTTCCCGACCTTTTACATCTGGGAGACTGACTGTTACCTGACGATCAAATCGCCCAGGACGCAATAACGCAGCATCCAGCACATCAGCCCGGTTAGTTGCCGCGATAACAATAACCCCTTCATTGCCTTCAAAGCCATCCATTTCAACTAATAACTGGTTTAAGGTTTGTTCGCGCTCATCATTGCCTCCACCCAGGCCGGCACCACGCTGACGACCCACAGCATCAATTTCATCTATAAAGATAATACACGGAGAGTGTTTTTTTGCCTGCTCAAACATATCCCTGACACGTGATGCACCGACACCAACGAACATTTCCACAAAATCAGAACCAGAAATAGTGAAAAATGGCACCTTGGCTTCACCCGCAATAGCTCTCGCTAATAAGGTTTTACCTGTTCCTGGAGGGCCTATCATCAACGCACCACGCGGTATTTTTCCACCTAGCTTTTGATATTTTGCTGGGTCTTTAAGAAAATCCACCATTTCTTCGACTTCTTCTTTGGCTTCATCACAACCTGCAACGTCGGCAAATGTCACTTTTATCTGGTCTTCTTCAAGCATCCGGGCCTTGCTCTTACCAAAGCTCATCGGCCCGCCTTTACCACCGGCACCGCCTTGCATCTGACGCATAAAAAATACCCAGACGCCAATCAATAATAGCATTGGGAACCATGAGATAAAAATCTGCATTAACATGGATTCCTGATCAGCCGCCTGGGCCTTGATTTCCACACCATTTGCTAATAGATCATCAACCAGGTGAGGATCATTCGGCGCATAGGAAGTAAATTTTTCGCCTCCTTGCAGTTCTCCTTTTATGCCGTTTTCATCGTCTAAAATAACATTTTGTACTTGCCCTGATTTTACCGCGTCAATAAATTGCGAGTAGGAAAGTGCTTCATTTTTTTGTGTTCCCCGGGAACCAAAATTATTAAATACGGACATCAAAACAACGGCTATGACTACCCATAAAAGTACATTTTTAAACAAATCGTTCAATTTTTTTCGCCCCTGACTACCAGTCCTTATCAAAAAATCATTAGATAGTAATTATATCAGGCTTATGTTCCCTGACTTATCACTATTCATTCCAGCTTGCCAAAAACAAACCAGTAACCATATATAATAAGGGCTGTTATTGCTTTTTAAAGCCCTTAGCTAAAATATAAACTTCATTACTCCGCGCTCTAGAAGACTTCGGTTTTCTAATCAGTACCTTTGTAAATGAGCTTGCTACCTGCTTTTTATATTCCTCAAAACCCGCACCTTGAAATACCTTAACCAGAAAGGAGCCACCCTCGACTAAAACTGTCTCTGCCGTTTCGAGCGCTAATTCACATAAATACATCGCACAAGGCTGATCTATCGCCTTATTACCACTTAAATTAGGCGCCATATCAGATAAAACCAAATCGACCGGCGCACCATCCAGAATTTCACTCAACTGCTCATAAACTGCATTTTCCCTAAAATCCCCCTGAATAAAGTCTACGCCCTCAATGGGAGCTATATCCAGAATATCCAGAGCAACAACTTTTTGTTTCTTACCAACGATGCCTCGCACGTACTCAGACCAGCCGCCGGGAGCCGCACCTAAATCCACGATATTCATGCCGGTGTGCACGAGTTTATCTTTTTCAATGATTTCAATAAGCTTAAACGTAGCCCGGGATCGATACCCTAACGCTTTCGCTTTTTTAACATATTCATCATTAAGATGCTCTTGCATCCATTCATTACTACTTTTACTACGCGCCATAAATTGTGTTATTAGTGTAGAATTGCATTACATTTTTTATTGAAGGACATACAGAGTGAATTCTGACCAACTGAAACAAATGAAAACCAAGGCTCATGAGCTAAAGCCTGTAATTATGATAGGCCAGGCCGGCTTAACCGACGCGGTACTTAAAGAAATTGAACTAGCGCTTGATATTCATGAACTGATTAAAATAAAAATTCGCGCCGAAAGAGAGGAGCGAAAATTAATTCAGCAACACATCTGCACAAAAACTTCTGCTGAACTAATCCAGAGTATCGGTCAGGTTGTTGTTATTTACCGCAAAAAGCCCGAGCAAGCAAAGAAAAAACCTGCGCCACATACCAGAAGAAGAGACGGCACTCGCTAGGAAATTTAACAAACCATAGAGCGTGGCTTTAGCCAGTCAATATCTGAAATTCCAGATAAAAGTGAGCTAAAGACACGTCCACCATTCAATAATACTTAAATATATTGAATAGATAAAATTTCGTAATCTACTTCACCGCCAGGCGCCTTAACCGTAATAACATCTTCCTCTTCTTTACCAATCATTGCTCTGGCAATAGGGGAGCCTACAGAAATACGTCCTGCTTTAATATCTGCTTCATCTTGACCAACAATCTGATAGATTACTTTTTTCTCAGTCCCTAAATCTTCTATTTCTACCGTTGCACCAAAAATAACCTTGCCTTTAGCATCAATCGTTGTAACGTCGATTACCTGTGCATTAGCTAATTTTGCTTCAATCTCATTAATGCGCCCTTCCGAAAAACTCTGTTGCTCACGAGCAGCATGATATTCTGCATTTTCTTTTAAATCACCATGCGCTCTTGCTGTTGCAATCGCTTCAACTATACGAGGTCTAGTTACTGTTTTTAATTCTTCTAACTCAGCATGTAACTTATCTGCCCCTGCAACGGTAAGAGGTACTTTATCCATCTAAAACTCCAAACTTTCTAGTTTATATTCAATTAATTAAAAACCAGCCTTCAACTTAGGGCTGGGTATTGTCAACCGGGTAGAGCGGGCTTTAGCCTGTCTATACCCACAATTAAAGCGGGCGAAAGCCACACCCTACAAACCTAAAATAATAAATACTGGTACAAAAAATACTAATGAAATTCTTTATGCAAATCCTGCAAACAATTGACATCCCCAGCATCCAGCTCACCCAACGCATAGCAAGCAGCTTTTGCACCCGCCATAGTGGTGTAATAGGTCACATGATGCTGTAGTGCTTCTCTACGCATGGTAAACGAGTCTGCTACCGCTTTAACTCCTTCAGTGGTATTAAAGATTAATTGAATCTGATCATTTTTAATCATATCAACCGTATTAGGGCGACCTTCATTCACTTTATAAACCACTTCACAGGCTATTCCTGCACTCTCAAGTACTTTTGCAGTTCCACGCGTTGCGACGATAGCATAGTTTTTTGCAATCAGCATTTGAGCTATTTCAACTATTTTGGGTTTATCCGCTTCACGTATGCTAATCAGTACTTTACCACTACGGCTTAAATCCACACCCGAAGCACGCTGAGATTTGGCAAAAGCCTCACCGAAGGTCTTGCCCACACCCATGACTTCACCGGTTGATTTCATTTCCGGCCCTAATAATGGATCTACACCTGGAAATTTAACAAAAGGAAAAACTGCCTCTTTAACTGAAAAATACCCTGGAATGCGCTCTTCGGTAATGCCCTGCTCTATCAGTGACTTTCCTGCCATACACAGCGCAGCAATTTTTGCCAAAGGATAGCCGGTTGCCTTAGAAACAAAAGGCGCCGTACGCGAAGCTCGGGGATTGACTTCTAAAACATAAATGGTTTCACCCTGAATCGCAAACTGAGTATTCATCAAACCTCTTACGCCCAGTGCTTCCGCCATTTGAGCCACTTGAACCCGTAATTCATCTTGCAAATGCGGCGCTAAATCATAAGGTGGAATTGAACATGCGGAATCGCCAGAATGCACCCCGGCTTGCTCAACATGCTGCATTAAGCCACCAATTAATAAGGTTTCGCCATCATAAATCGCATCTACATCCATTTCAATCGCATCATCAAGAAAGCGATCCAGTAGTACCGGTGAATCATTGGAGACACTGATCGCTTCCTTCATATAACGTTGCAATGCCTCTTCGTTATAAACAATTTCCATACCCCTCCCACCCAATACATAAGAAGGACGTACGACCAGAGGAAAACCTAATTCTTTAGCAACATTCAGTGCCTGCTCTATTGATGAAGCCGTGCCATTAGGCGGTTGCTTCAAGTCTAATTTAACCAGTAATTTCTGAAAGCGCTCTCGGTCTTCTGCCAAATCGATAGCATCAGGCGACGTACCGATAATCGGCGCTCCTGAGGCTTCTAATTCACGCGCTAATTTCAGTGGTGTTTGCCCCCCATATTGCACGATGACACCGACAGGATTCTCCAGATGAATGATTTCCAGCACATCTTCTAGTGTTAGTGACTCAAAATACAAGCGGTCCGAGGTATCAAAATCGGTGGAAACTGTTTCCGGATTACAATTCACCATAATGGTTTCATAACCCTCTTCACGCAATGCTAAAGCAGCATGCACACAACAATAATCAAACTCGATTCCTTGTCCAATACGGTTAGGGCCACCGCCTAAGATAATAATCTTTTCTTTATCTGTTACACGCGCCTCACATTGCTGCTCATAAGTAGAATACAGGTATGCCGTATCAGAAGAAAATTCAGCCGCGCAGGAGTCTATACGCTTATAAACCGGGCGTATATTCTGTTTGTGCCGCGCTTTGCGAACATCTGACTCTTTGCTATCCAGTAATTTTGCCAGACGCGCATCAGAAAACCCCTTTTGCTTTAAACGGAATAACTCTGCAGCCTTGATAGTCGCCAGAGTCTTTGTGGCTAAAGATTTTTCAGTTAAAACCAGATCTTCCACTTGCGCTAAAAACCATGGATCAATTTTGCTCGCTTCATGCACATCATCAAAAGACATGCCACTACGAAAAGCATCAGCAACATACCATAGACGCTCTGGCCCTGGGTGGCGCATTTCTCGTTGCATTCTATCGCTGGCATCAGATTCATTGAAATCCACAATTTCATCCAGTCCATCGACGCCTATTTCCAAACCGCGCAGGGCTTTTTGTAACGACTCCTGAAAAGTCCGCCCGATAGCCATTACTTCACCGACTGATTTCATCTGCGTGGTTAATCGATCATCCGCCTGGGGAAACTTTTCAAAGGTAAATCGAGGAACCTTGGTTACCACGTAATCAATCGTAGGCTCAAAGGAAGCAGGAGTTGCGCCACCTGTTATCTCATTTTTCAATTCATCCAGCGTATAACCGACAGCCAGCTTAGCTGCCACTTTTGCAATCGGGAAGCCTGTTGCTTTTGACGCCAAGGCAGATGAGCGCGACACCCGCGGATTCATTTCAATAACCACCATACGCCCATCAACCGGATTGATAGCTACCTGCACATTCGATCCGCCAGTATCAACGCCGATTTCACGTAACACAGCCACCGAAACATTACGTAGAATCTGGTATTCTTTATCGGTAAGTGTCTGCGCAGGTGCTACGGTAATCGAATCCCCGGTATGCACCCCCATAGGGTCAAAATTCTCAATAGAACAGATGATGATGCAATTATCATTGCTATCACGCACAACTTCCATTTCGTATTCTTTCCAGCCGAGTACTGACTCTTCAACCAATAATTCCTTGGTAGGTGATAAATACAGACCACGCTCGCAAATCTCAACAAATTCTTCTTTGTTGTACGCAATTCCACCACCACTGCCGCCCATGGTAAATGACGGACGAATCACGGTTGGATAACCCACCTCTGCTTGCACCGCAAAAGCTTCTTCCATGCTATGCGCCGTTTTAGATTTAGCCACTTCAAAGCCGAGCCTACCCATCGCCTGATTAAACAACTCTCTATCTTCCGCCATATTAATGGCTTCTTTGCTTGCCCCAATCATTTCCACGCCATATTTTTCTAATACGCCATGCTTATCAAGATCTAAGGCACAATTCAAAGCGGTTTGCCCTCCCATCGTCGGTAAAACCGCATCAGGACGTTCTTTTTCGATGATTTTCTCAACTGTCTGCCAATCGATTGGCTCGATATAAATCGCATCAGCCATATCCGGGTCGGTCATAATCGTTGCCGGATTTGAGTTGACCAGAATAATACGATAACCTTCTTCACGCAAAGCTTTACAAGCCTGCGTCCCTGAATAGTCAAACTCACAGGCTTGACCAATTACAATGGGACCTGCGCCTAATAATAAAATGGATTGTATATCGGTTCTTTTTGGCATATTCGTTTATAACTCTATTATTAGTTAGCTAGCTTCATCATTTCCATAAAGTCATCAAATAATGACTCAACATCATGCGGTCCTGGGCTCGCTTCAGGATGCCCCTGAAAGCTCATTGCCGGAATATCGGTACGCGCAATACCCTGTAAGCTACCATCAAATAGGGAGTAATAAGTCGCTGTTACATTATTTGGCAATGTTTTTTCATCCACTGCAAATCCATGATTCTGGCTACTAATCATTACTCGTCCAGTTGCTTTTTCCTGTACCGGATGATTGGCGCCATGATGGCCAAACTTCATTTTCTCAGTCTTGGCACCACAGGCCAAAGCTAATAACTGATGCCCTAAGCAAATACCAAATACCGGAATTTTGTGCTCTAAAATCGTCTGAATTGCAGATATGGCATAAGTACAGGGTTCTGGATCGCCGGGGCCATTGGACAGGAAAACACCATCCGGATTCATTGCCAGAACATCCGCAGCAGGGGTTGTCGCAGGTACGACAGTAACCTCGCAACCACGATTGACGAGCAAACGTAAGATATTACGCTTAACACCAAAATCATAAGCGACCACATGTTTGGTAAAATTGTCAGCTTGAGTATAGCCTTGCACAAGATCCCAGGTATTTTCTGTCCACTTGTAAGGCTGTGAGGTAGTTACCTCTTTTGCAAGATCCATCCCTTTTAAACCTGGAAATGCATCCAGGATAAATTTTGCAGTAGCTTCGTCGATCGTTTCACCTGCCATGATGCAGCCACGCTGTGCCCCTTTATCGCGTAATAATCGCGTTAATTGACGGGTATCAATTTCTGCAATAGCAACAACATTATTAGCCTGTAAATATTCAGACAAGCCTTGTTGTGAACGAAAGTTACTGGCAAGCACCGGTAAATCACGAATAACCAGACCACTGGCAAACACATCCGCTGATTCATTATCTTCATCGTTGGTACCAACATTGCCGATATGAGGATAAGTTAAGGTGATAATTTGTTTTGCATAGGAAGGATCACTGAGGATTTCCTGATACCCGGATAACGATGTATTAAACACCACCTCCCCAGCAGAACAGCCATCTGCGCCTATCGACAGACCATTAAATACTGTTCCGTCCTCTAATAATAATAAAGCAGGTTTGTTCAATGTAAGCACCTTAAATGTACAAAAAACGGGAAGCACCTCGCGGCCCTTCCCGTTATAGAATAAATATAGCGTTATTCGGATAGCCGAATTATTAGTGTAATTTTACTGAATTATCGGGGTGCGGTCATTAAGATTTTGTAAATTATCATTATTCAGGAAATATATAAAACCTGGATAGTGATTTTAACCCCCTGTAGAATTAAAGCTAGGCATAAAAAAACGCACAACGTTGTCTCAATATAAGTCCGAGCTTTTGTCCATATTCCCTGTATCGCTATAGCACATGGCGACACCCACATTAAGCTGCCTTGCTTCCTGTACTTCACAGACAACAATCTGGTGGTCACCTGCAGATATTTCATGGCTTACTTTACAATCAAAATACGCCAGACTCTCTTGTAATACAGGCGCTCCGGTTAATGCTGCCGCCCAGGTTCCTAGCGACATTTTATCGCTCATTCCGGACTTGCCAAAATGCTCGGCCAGATGCATTTGCTCCCGACTTAAAACATTCACACTGCAAACACCGCCTTTTTGTAATAATTGATAAGAGTAATGCTCAGGATTAATGCTAATCGCCAGCAACAACGGTGAAAAAGACACCTGCATCACCCATGCGGCAGTAAAGGCATTGGTTTTATCACCATCTGCGACAGCAACGACATAAACACCCTGAGTAATATGCTGTAATATATTTTCTATTTCTTGCATGGCTCTTTCTCCAAAACGATACGCATAGATAAATCTATCGCCTGTACATTTTTAGTTAAAGCGCCGATAGAAATATAATTCACCCCTGTCTCCGCTATCTCACGAATGTTACTCAGCAAAATATTACCTGAGGCTTCCAGCTCGCACCGCCCTGCTACTTTATTAACGGCTAACTGTAAATGCGCAATAGAAAAATTATCCAGCATAACTCTATCTGGCCCCGCTGCCAGTGCCTGATCTAGTTCAGCCATGGACTCAACCTCAACCTCTAGCAACTTATCACTTATTTTCCTTGCCTGGGCAACAGCCTGGGCAATAGAGCCTGCAGCCATAATATGGTTTTCTTTGATCAGAATCCCGTCATACAAGCCAATCCGATGATTATGGCAGCCACCACAGGTCACCGCATATTTTTGTGCATCACGTAAACCCGGGATGGTTTTCCGGGTATCCAGGACCTGACAACCTGTTCCTGCAACCTCATTCGCATATAGACGGGCTAGTGTGGCAATTGCAGAAAGAGTCTGTAATAAATTCAGTGCCGTCCTTTCCCCGGTTAATAAAGCGCGCGCGTTCCCCTTCAGCGTACATAGCAAAGTGCCGGCTGCTAACCATTGTCCTTCCTGAACATGCCATTGCACTTTTAAATCAGTAGATAAAGCGTTAAAAACGGCATTAAACCATTCCTGCCCACAACAGACCATAGCATCACGGGTGATTACATTTGCTTCTGCCTCACAAGCCGCTGGAATAATTAACGCAGTAATATCACCACTGCCTATATCTTCATCCAGAAAAGCTTGTACATTGATAGACATAGAATAGGACATCTGTTAGAAAAGACACAATGAGAGGTAGTGATAATGCGTGATTAAACTATAAAATCACCAAGAGAATGGAGCAAGGATTAAATAATACCCAGATCTTGACTTGTCCTTTTGCCCGTTTTCTGTATTGTAACAATAGTTGCGTAGCTTGCTATGCGCCTATTGCTAGGCATTGAAAACGAACAAAAGTCTGCATATCATTAAATCCTCACTCCTAAAAGTACGCAGCGCATCACTCACACAACGTACCCCAAAACAATAGACCGCCTAATTTGATGCTTGCAATTTACTCAGTACCACACTCATCAATTGCGTATCATAATGGCGTTTTAAAGTTGAATCGGTAGGTCGTGGAGGCATTGTTGCTTCAGTTTCAGCGACTAATTGTTGAATCACATCTCGCTTTAATTCTTTTTCTACAGGAATATCAGTTTTTGTGCTTGCTGGTATGGATATCTCTTCAACAACAGGCTCTTTACTTTTACTCGCACTGGATCTATCAGCGCTCTGTTCAGCTTCCTGGTTCTGTAGATAGTGCCGTCTTAATGCAGAATCTTCCGGGAGATTGCTAACTGCTTTAGTGGCTGCTGCAGGCTTGGTTTTAACCGGATCGGGTGCTTGTATCGCTTCTGGTCTCTCGCTATTCGCCTGGGTTGTTGCTAGTGTATTAGCATCCCCAGATGCAGAACCTTCTGTATCATTCTTGTTCATGCGCAGATAAAACCACCCTGCAGCTACAACGACTAAAACCACGATAAATTCAAACACAGATTTCTCCTTTTAATTATTTATTTTTATATGAGAACCAAGAACGCACAGTTTGAGCGCCTTTAACAAATACCCATTACTCAGGTCGCATTATTCCATATAATAATGCGGATAGTAATAAGATTTTTTATATACTTATCTTTTTTCTTTTAAACCACCCTTAACAATGAAAATTAACAATCACTGGCTGATATCGGCAGATAAAATAAACTCGCCTAACTTCGATACACGTGATGATGAAAAGGATATATCATTAATCGTCATTCACTGCATTAGCTTACCTGAGGGGCAATTCAACACCCCCTATATTGAACAATTATTTACTAATCAGCTTAGCGATCAGTCTCACCCGGATTTTGCTGAAATTTGTCACCTTCAGGTTTCCAGTCATATCGTTATTAACCGTGCGGGTGTGATTGCCCAATATGTCCCTTTCAATAAACGCGCATGGCATGCGGGGGTTTCAGAATACAACCACCGTAAAAAATGTAATGATTTTTCGATAGGCATAGAATTAGAAGGAACGGAATATAGTCCCTATACAGAGATACAATATACTCAACTTGCTTTACTAATCGATTGTTTACTCCAATCCTACCCCAGACTTAGCCGGAAAAACATTACTGGACATAGTGACATCGCACCACTGCGTAAAACAGATCCTGGCAAGTCTTTTGACTGGGAAAAACTCTATTCATATCTAAACAAAATGGTCAGGAATACCGGTAATTAATAAAGTACCCTAACCTACTTTAAATTGCTCGCCACTGCATTCCGTCGTATTTATTGATAGAAAAAACGTAACTACTCAGCGTATTTTTATATAAAAAACACATGACTGAAAGAGAGTAGGATGGGCACGCCAACTTTTACCTATCCTAATTAAATATCAATGCATTACGATATTAAAACATGCGGAGTAGTTACCAAAAAACAAATGAAACGAATGAAACGAATGAAAATAATAGCTGCAAATTATTCACGGCATTCAAGTCTATAAAAGTTGTGAGAACAAGCGGTAATCTTATTAGATATAAGTCATTTTCGTTAGAGCTGCTTCGTGCAATTCACTTAGGAAAATATGACCCGTTCAATCACTGCTAATGCCCGCCTAATATGTTCAAAGCTATGTGAACCACCGGCATAAGTCACCACATTTGCTTTATCTTTATATTTCAACAGGGTATTTTCAGAGTCTATCAATTCATCAGCCATATCCAGCAAAATTGTTCTGTCTATGCATTGCTTGCTATTGATCAATTCTTGTTCATATTTCCCATATTGATTGCAATGCTCCTGGTTCCAACTGTATGGCTGAGCCGTTTCATAATTTTCAGTCACTCCGATAAATTGCGGCAGTAATTCACTCGGTGTTATAGCGGGATTAATCATAATAGCCTTACACCCCGTTTTCATTGCCAGATATTCACTGGCAAAACCGCCCATTGATGAACCCATAAAAACAACATCAAAAGATTTATCCAAGCACTGATTCCACTGAAGAAGCATATCTTCTATAATATTTTCAAAATCCCTATAATCTATATTTGGCGTATAAAACTGAATATCTTTTTGTAAACAAAATTCTTGCATCACCAGAAGTTTGTCTTTGCTGGTTAGCAAGTTGTCGTCTAAATCTAATGACGCAGAATTGAATCCATGTAAGTAAATAATTGCTTTATTCATAATCACGATTGTATTTTTGCCTGGCTAAAGGCTAACCTAGTGAATTTTCCAGAACTCTAATTTCTTAAATGCCCATTGCCATAGGCCGCCTATATTTCAGGTTTAAGCGTAAACTAATCGTCCCAAATAGAGCACCTAAAACAATAATGCGGTTTTTCTGAAAAAATATCATTAAAAGCAAGACACATTGATGCAAATCCTTTATTAAATTTGGCTGATAAGAGAGCCGCCTAGTGCTGCACTAGCCATCAGTACCAACATATTTTTTACTCAAGACCAATCCACTGATACTGCCCCAAATAATCAAGTATGAATTAAAAAATATCGTTAGCAATGTTGTATCTTTCACTCCCCTTAACAGATCATAGATTTCATCCCAAAGCAGAATACTTATAAAAAGTGCAACAAACCATCGGAATTTTTGATCTATTTTTAAATAATACAGTGCCATCGGAGTGATAAACCCCGCAAAAAAATGATAAAAATTGTTCATGATTGCTTCTACGGTAAAAGAATCCAACTTAACCGCCCTATCGGCGAAATAGTAAATAAATAACCCGGTACACAAGACAAACCAGAATAAACGCATAATTGTATTATTAATTAGAATAAAATATATTGAGTAGAGCTAAAAGGAGCTCTATAACACTCTGTTTTTATATTTGAGAATAGCATAAAGTATATTTTTTGGTGTCTCCTTAATTCTGGCTTCACCGTTTCATGCTAATAACGAATGAACAAACTACCAGAAATTAAGTGATCCATTTGATTATTCTGGCTTTCGAGATTGACGAACTGATTAATATAACCCAACTCAAACCGGTAGTGCTGTTTAGAGTCAACGAAGAAACCTAAGCCTGTAAACAGTCGATTTTGTCCGAAGCCACTTTTTGCTCCCCAGTCAGTACTATTCATATTAACAAAGACCTCGTCCCATAAGGACAGGTAGATGCGTTCAGAAAATATCGGGTAGGTATATTTTAAAAATTGCCTAAACCGCCAGCCTGCATCATTGCCGGTATTTAGGAAGCGCTGTTCCAAACGAGTACGTGTCGCAAGCCCCCCCCAGGAGTATGGCTTATTCCAACTTAGCTGCTGCCAAATCCGATGTTCATCTGTGTGATCTTGCCCTTCTGGATAAGTTCTTACCCAGGCATACCCCAGCCATACGCTGACCTGGTCAGATAACTGGTACCCAATGCCAGGTCGAACTATACTCTGCCCCTGCTGACTTGCATTGTTAAACCAGCGCCCCTGCCCCTCCATCCACCATTGCCATTTTCTCAACTCTGAATCAGCGTGAGTAAAACTTCCTTGACCCTGAATAGCCCCCCATATACCAAATTTATCGACAGTCTCGGCAGTGGCATTTGACCAGGGGAGTATCGCTAATACGCATATTAATGGGAAAATCATTTTCATTTCAAGCTTCTTCCAAAAAGAAGACGTTAAAGAACTGTCTATGTTAAGGTGTAAAATCATTAATAACAGCAGCTCCTACAGTTTCATTGCTGGCCTCGTCTATGAGTACTAAGCTCCCAGTCAAACGGTTTTTAGAGTAGGCATCAATAAACAAAGGCGCAGTTGCCCTAATAGTGATCAGCGCAATATCATTCATATCTATATTGGTATCTCCATTAACTTTTTCCAGTGTGTTGATGGTCGAGTCTATAATGAATCTCACCATGACCACGCAACGTGTATCACGAATCGTGTGCTTGATCGCCTATTTACCGTTTAGCTGGAGTGGATTAGCACTTAACCAACTTAGTTGGGGAGTAATATCCTGAGTTGTGTGTGGCGGTTTTTCTAGCCCTACTATCATATCGCCTCGACCGATGTCGATATCATCCTTCAGCCTCAGGGTGGCTGACATAGAGGCAAAGACCTCATTGTCCTGAGTATCCATATCATCCACCAGGATGATGTAATGGTCAACAAAAACCGAACACTTTTAACTCATGCCCTGTGCCATTTACATAATACCGCTGCTGACGATGCTGATGGCCTGCATATTGGCTACCTCACTCCGAGTGATGCAGTATAGACCTGGTGCTGATTTTCTTCTCCAACAAGCCACTGGTAGTGCTCTGACACATCATGATGTTCGCATATGATCATCAACTGCCCAGCCCACAACTTGCCGAGAAAATAAATCAATGACAACGGCCACACTTAAAGCCAACCTTCAAGTGTCCACGCATAAAAAGCACGGGTACTGGCTCTCATAACGCGACATAATGCCGTAATAGGGTAGGTTTTCTATTGCTCTCGAATAAAAATATACTTTACTCGACTTCTTTCGCAAAGAAGACTGCTACCTTTTTTAATATTTCGCACTCCATACGTAATTTCACAACTTACTTACGTAGCCTGACTCATTCGGCCTGACCAGATAAACTAGGCGTTAATTTTGTTTCGACTGTTGATCCTCGTTCTGCTCTAACCCAACGCCCAATCGCACTTAAGGATACACCTAAGCTGTCTACGGCTTGTTAATAGGTATATCCTTTCTCAATCACTAATTTGGCTGCATCTTGTTTGAATTCAATATTATAGCCAGGTCTTTTTGGTTTTGTTTGCTTACGCATATTCACCTTTAATGGACATGATAAATCTGTCTTTTGAAGTGTCCTGTTTTATTAAACCATTTCACTAATACAGGGACAGTTTCTTTGGGAAATAGATCTAACAATACTTGAGGTTTATCTTGGAGCTAGACTGTTGCGTGTGTGGAGTCGGAGCTATTTGATGAGCTATTTTAACAATGATGAAGCGCTGCACCAAAACCACTATTTTATTGCACCACCCTAGTGCGCCCCAGCATTAATTATTATTCAGTAACGCTGTAATTAATAACAATATCAATGATGTATATTCTTGGCATGATATGTGTATTGCACTACTAATAAATATTAATCCTTCTATTGAGGCTCGGATGAGTAATAAACAAACATTGGTTGTAATTGGTAACGGTATGGTTGGCCAAAACTTCCTAGTCAGCTTAATGGCAAGTGATATAAAGGACAACTATGAGGTTGTTACCTTCTGTGAAGAGACACTTCCAGCTTATGACCGCGTTCACTTAAGTGAATATTTTGCTGGTAAATCGGCAGATGATTTATCACTAATGGAAGCAGGTTTCTTCGAAGATAACAATATCACTATTCATATAGGTGATAAAGCTTCTATCATTGATCGTAGCAATAAAACGGTTACCTCTGAAAAGGGTGTTGAAATTGCTTACGATAAGCTTGTTTTAGCTACAGGCTCAAGGGCGTTTGTTCCACCTATTCCAGGTCATGACCGTAAAGGCTGCATTGCTTATCGTACGATTGATGATCTTGATGAAATGATGTCTGCAGCCAAAACATCTAAAGTGGGTGCGGTAGTAGGTGGTGGTTTATTGGGACTTGAAGCGGCAAAAGCTCTACAAGATTTAAATTTGAAAACACATGTTGTTCAGTTTTCTCCTCGATTAATGGCAGCTCAATTAGATGCTGGCGGCGCTGGCTTACTAGCAAGTAAAATTGAAGATCTGGGTATTTCAGTATTGACCGGTAAAAATACGATTCAAATCGTGGATGGTGATACATGCAAACATAAGATGATTTTTGCTGATGGCGGTGAGCTGGAAGCAGATATGATTTTGTATTCAGCAGGTATTCGCCCACGTGATGAACTCGCTAATGCCTCAGGTTTAAAAATTGCTGACCGTAGCGGGGTAGTCATTAATGATAATTGCTTAACATCTGATGAAGATATCTATGCCATTGGTGAATGTGCATCATGGAATGATCAAACCTTTGGTTTAGTGGCTCCTGGTTACGCTATGGCTCGTACCGTGGTTGACCACCTTACTGGCGGCAACGAGACATTTAAAGGTGCTAATATGAGCACCAAATTAAAACTAAATGGCGTCGATGTGGCAAGCATCGGTGATGCACATGCTTCGACACCTGGCTCTTTAGTTTATACCTACCAAAATGGTGTGGATGGTATTTATAAACGCCTTGTTGTGAGCCAAGATAATAAATTATTACTTGGTGCCGTATTGGTTGGTGATGCATCAGGTTATCCGACCTTATCTCAATACTATTTAAACCGCATTGAACTGCCAACTAACCCTGATTCATTAATTTTGCCATCTCGCAGTGATGAGTCTGTTGGATTAGGTCCTGATGCTTTACCTGCATCTGCACAAATTTGTTCATGTTTTGATGTGACTAAAGGTGACATTTGTACGTCGATTGAAGGTGGCTGTACGACATTAGGTGCATTAAAAGATGAGACTAAGGCCTCGACAGGTTGTGGTGGCTGTGCTGCATTACTAAAATCAGTTCTCAATTGTGAATTAGAAAAAGCAGGATTCGACGTTAACACTGATATTTGTGAGCATTTCGCATATACACGTCAAGATTTATACAACTTGGTTAAGGTTGAAGAAATCAAAACGTTTGCTGAATTAATTGCAAAGCATGGTTCTGGTAAAGGCTGTGAAATTTGTAAACAAGCTGTCGGTTCAATTTTAGCATCGTACTGGAATGAATATATATTAAAAGATGCACACGTTGGCGTTCAAGATACCAATGATACCTTCTTAGCGAATATGCAAAAAGATGGTACCTATTCTGTTGTGCCAAGAATGACGGGGGGCGAAGTCACACCTGAAGGTCTTATTGCCATTGGTCAGATTGCTAAGAAATACGGTCTATATACCAAAGTAACCGGTGGGCAACGTGTTGATTTATTCGGTGCTCGAGTAGACCAGTTACCTCCAATTTGGCAAGAATTAATCGATGCTGGATTTGAAAGTGGTCACGCTTACGGTAAATCATTACGTACCGTTAAATCATGTGTAGGTAGTACATGGTGTCGTTTTGGTGTTGATGACAGTGTTGGTTTAGCGGTTAAACTTGAAAATCGTTATAAAGGTCTTCGTGCACCACATAAAATCAAGTTTGCTGTTTCTGGTTGTACACGTGAATGTGCCGAAGCACAAAGTAAAGATATTGGTATTATCGCTGTTGAAGGTGGTTGGAACTTATATGTCTGTGGTAACGGTGGAATGAAACCACGCCACGGAGATTTATTTGCAACTAATCTTGATAAAGAAACCTTAATTAAATATATCGATCGTGTCCTAACATTCTATGTTCAAACAGCTGACAGAATGCAACGGACTTCGGTATGGATGGAAAATATGGAAGGTGGCTTAGATTATCTGAAATCAGTGGTGATTGATGACAAATTAGAAATCTGTAACCAATTAGAAACTCAAATGCAGCGTGTTGTTGATACGTATCAATGTGAGTGGAAAACAACGATTGCAGATGAAAGTAAACTGAAACGTTTCCGTACTTTCGTGAATAGCGATAAACATGACGAGAATATTATATTTATTGAAGAGCGAGGTCAAATTCGTCCTGCCAATATCGAAGAGCGTGAGCTTGCACTAGCGGAGGAAGCATAATGGGCTCTAATAACAAGTGGGTGGACGTTTGTAGTCGAGACGATTTGCAGCCAAACTCTGGGGTGTGTGCGTTAGTAGAAGATCAGCAAGTGGCTATTTTTTACATGCTTGAAGATGAAACCGTATTTGCCATTAATAATTATGATCCTTTTGGTAAAGTTAATGTGCTATCTCGTGGACTAATCGGTGATATACAGGGCGAACCCATGGTATCCTCACCATTATATAAACAACATTTTAGTCTTAGAACTGGACTTTGTGTTGAAGATAAAATGGTTAAAGTTAATACGTATGGGGTTCGCATTACTGGCAACCGTGTTGAAGTCAACCTCTATAACAATACCCCATGGGGAGAAGCAACATGACGCTTAGCTATTACATAGCAGATGTATTTACAAATCAGATATTTGCAGGTGCTCAAATTGCTGTTTTTCCAAACTCAGGTTCATTGAGTGATGATCAGATGGCTGCTATTGCCAGAGAAATTAACTTATCTGAAACTGTCTTTGTTTCAAACCCGAGTGGAGAAGCTTTATCTCGAACCATGCGTATCTTTTCACCATTAGAGGAAATTGATTTTGCAGGCCACCCCATTATTGCGACCGCCTTTGTTTTAGGTGAAAGTGATGATATTGCCTTAACAGATGGTGTGACGGCATTAACCTTCACCCAAAATATTGGTGAGATAGACGTGAATGTTTCCGCTTCTGCCGGAAAAGTTAATTTTGTACAATTTTCACGCAAAGTGTCATCAATTATTGATAGGTTTACCCCCACTATTGCTGAAATTGCAGAGCAATTATCAATTAGTCCTGATGAGATTGATCACAAAAAATATTCAACACGTCTTGTGTCATGTGGCCTCCCTTATTTAATCGTTCCAGTGTGGAATTATGAAACGGTTAGAAATGCTAAATTTAATTTCGCTTCATGGAGTATGTCTGCTGCACCGCAAACAGCAGCCCAAGAAATATTGTTATTTTCACCTAAAACACCCTTTAAAGATGCTAACTTCAATGCACGTTTGTTAGGTCCGAATATTAGTGTTAATGACGACCCTCCTGTTGGTAGTGCGATGCCTGCTTTTGCATCTTATTTATGTTCCTTCGATTTTACCCAACAAGGCACACATACCTTTGCTGTAGATCGAGGTGATGATAAAAATCGTCGTAGTGTATTGAATATTGAAATGGATCATAAAGCTCAGTCTGAACTTGCTTTAAGAATTGGTGGTGAAGCTGTGATGGTTGCTGAAGGTAAAATGCATATTCCAGCATAAATATTTGAAGAAAGCATAGGCTTTAGCGTGGATGTTTTTCGACATTAATCAGCAATACTGGCCCGTTGTTTGATAAGTCTAGAAATTATTATCCTATTGTCTTGTTTAATGGGGAATAGCTCTACTGAAAATGAGTAGTAGGGCTTTTTTTATAATATGTTTTAACGTGGTGTAAATCTTTGTAATGAAAGAGCAGTTAGTCCTAATTGGTAATGGTATGGCAGGTATGAGAACAGTCGACGAACTGTTAAAGCTTGCACCTGAAAAGTACGATATAACAGTATTTGGTGCCGAACCTCACGGTAACTACAATCGTATTATGCTGTCGCCAGTACTCGCAGGTGATAAAACCATTGGTGAGATTGTTATTCATGATTTTCAGTGGTATCAAGATCACAACATCACCTTACATACGGGTACAACAGTCACAGCAATAGATAAAGGTAATCAAAGTGTTATTACCGCTGGCGGCACACAGATATATTATGACCGTTTAATTCTCGCAACAGGATCCAACCCAGTGATCTTGCCAATTGATGGTAAGGAGCTCGAAGGAGTGATTAGTTTCCGTGATATCAATGATGTCAACATCATGATTGAAACAGCTAAAACACATAAAAAAGCCATCGTTATTGGTGGAGGGCTACTGGGTTTAGAAGCTGCTAATGGTTTAATGATTCAAGGGATGGATGTATCTGTAGTGCACCGGAGTAATACCTTAATGAGCCAGCAATTAGATCAAGCTGCATCAGATTTAATGCTTGCTGAGCTACAAGTAAAAGGCATGCATTTTTTAATGAATCACGATACGGCAGAACTTGTGGGTAATGAGCGTGTTGAAAAAATACGTTTTAAAGATGGCTCTGAACTCGATGCTGATTTGGTTGTTATGGCGGTAGGTGTTCGTCCTAATATTAAATTGGCACAGGATTCTGGTATTGCTTGTGAACGCGGTGTATTAGTTGACGATACACTAAAAACGTTCTCAGACAATATTTATGCGGTGGGTGAATGTGTGCAATATCGAAATGAAACATTCGGACTTGTAGCACCACTTTATGAACAGGCAAAAGTCTGTGCCAAACAACTAGCTCATGTAGGTGGTTCTAAATACCTCAGTTCCGTGACGGCAACTAAACTTAAAGTAACGGGTATTAACTTGTTCTCTGCAGGTGATTTTATTGGTGATAACGAATCAGAGGTGTTGATCTATCAAGATACATCTCGCCACATTTATAAAAAAATCGTATTAAAAGAGAATAAAATTATTGGCACGGTACTTTATGGAGATACAACGGATGGGAATTGGTATTTTTCATTATTGAGTGATGAGAAGGACATTTCCGGGATCCGTGAAGATATTTTATTTGGTCAACATCAAGTTGATGAGGATTTATGCTAATGATGTTTCAAAGTGTCGAAATATATCGAGACTTTAATTTAGCCCGTCACTCCCTCGAAAGTAGGAATCTAACGATAGTTAATACTTCCACAGCCCATGGTTCCCGGCATATACGAGGATGACGGACAAGAATATAAATATGAATGAAAATGTAACAATATCAACAACCTGCCCATACTGTGGTGTGGGCTGTGGTGTTTTAGCGACTAACAAACCAGATGGCACCATTAGTGTGGAAGGTGATCAATCTCATCCTGCCAACTTGGGTAGATTATGTTCAAAAGGCTCAGCATTAGCTGATACTATTGGTCTAGATGGTCGATTACTTCATCCTCAAATAAATGGTCAACAAACTTCGTGGGATGAAGCATTAGATGCCGTTGCGACTGGTTTTCAAAAGGTGATTGATGAACATGGTCCAGATGCGGTGGCATTTTATGTCTCAGGTCAGCTATTAACTGAAGATTATTATGTGGCTAATAAGCTAATGAAAGGCTTTATTGGTAGTGCCAATATCGATACTAACTCTCGTTTATGTATGTCCTCTGCTGCGGCGGGTTATAAACGTGCTTTCGGTAGTGATTCCGTACCTTGTAGTTATGAAGACTTAGAAAAAGCAGATCTCATTGTTATCGAAGGTTCTAATACAGCGTGGTGTCACCCCGTTGTTTATCAACGTATTAGTAAAGCAAAGCAAGATAATCCTAATTTAAAGATTATCGTTATTGACCCTCGCAAAACGGCTACTTGCGATATCGCCGATTTACATTTATCTCTTAAACCGGGAACTGACGCTACATTATTCAATGGTTTATTACGTTATTTAAACCATAGTGATGTGATTGACTGGGATTTTGTTAATCATCATACAGAAGGTTTTTCTGATGCTTTATTATCAGCACAAGACTCAGATCTTAATGTGGTTCATGTTGCACAGACGTGTGAACTAGGCAGCCATGATGTTGAGCTGTTTTTTCAACTATTTGCGGACACTGAAAAAGTGGTCACGCTATACTCTCAAGGCGTGAATCAATCTTCTTCAGGTACGGATAACTCAAATAGTATTATCAATTGTCACCTTGCAACAGGTCGTATTGGTAAACTAGGGATGGGACCATTCTCAATTACGGGTCAACCTAATGCCATGGGTGGGCGTGAAGTAGGGGGCTTATCAAACCAACTTGCTGCTCATATGGAGTTGGAAAATCTAAAACACCACGATTTAGTTTCTCGTTTTTGGAATACAGATAATCTAGCATCAACGGCTGGCGCTAAAGCTGTCGACATATTTAATGATGTTGCTAGCGGCAAGATAAAAGCGATTTGGATCATGGCAACAAACCCAGTGGTGACCTTACCTGATGCAGATAAAGTACGTGCTGCATTACAGGCGTGTGAGCTGGTTGCTGTGTCAGATTGTGAACAAAACACCGATACCACGGCTTGTGCCGACATCTTATTGCCAGCATTAGCTTGGGGCGAAAAGTGCGGAACAGTGACTAACTCCGAACGTCGTATTTCACGTCAACGTAACATCTTAGCTCACCCTGGTGAAGCAGAAGAAGATTGGTGGATAATCAGTCAAGTAGCTGAGAAACTAGGTTTTAAAGAACAGTTTAATTACGCATCAAGTGCTGATATTTTCCGTGAGCACGCTGCTTTATCAGGTTTCGAAAATGATGGGAAACGTGATTTTGATATTAGTGGTTTAGCCACATTAAGTGATGAACAATACCATCAACTTCAACCGATACAGTGGCCAGTAACAACTGCAAATCCACAAGGTACGGAGCGCTTATTTACTGACAAACAATTCTTTACACCAACGGGAAAAGCACAGTTTATTGCCATCACACCTCGACCACCGGTTAATGCAACAAACGAAGACTATCCTTTAGTATTAAATACAGGTCGAGTTAGAGATCAATGGCATACCATGACGCGTACTGCTCGCAGTGCGAAACTGAATGGCCATATCCCCGAGCCCTTTGTTGAAATTCACCCCCTTGATGCTGAAAAATGGTCAGTAGAACAAGGTGCCTTGGCTCAAGTTGATAGTCTATGGGGAACCCTGTTAGCACGTGTGCAGATTACTGATACTCAAAGAGTGGGTAGTATTTTTGTGCCTATGCATTGGAATAAGCAGACAGCTTCATTGTCTAGGGTTGATGCCGTAGTCAATCCCGTGGTTGATCCCATATCGGGTCAACCAGAATTTAAACATACACCGGTTAAGATTAAAACTTATCAGGCAGTGTGGCATGGCTTTATTTTATCTAGAACACGATTAACCCTACCTGATACACACTACTGTGTATCTATTAAAGGAGAACAATTCTGGCGTTATGAGCTCGCGGGGGATGCAACGATTGATAATTATTCTGCGTGGGCAAAACAGCAAATAGGTCAAGAGGGAGAATGGTTAGAGTTTGCTGACCAAACAGCACAGCGTTTTCGTGCTGGCATGATTAAACATGATCTGCTTGATGCAGTAGTATTTGTTGCTCCTAATCATGAATTACCTACACGAACATGGTTAAGTCAATTATTCACAGAGTCACCTTTAAGTGATGAAAGCCGGTCAAATTTACTTGCCGGTAAGCCAGGGGCAAATCAACCCGATGTCGGTGCTTTAGTCTGTGCTTGTTTTGGTGTGGGTGAAAATACAATTAAAGATGCCATTTCCTGTGGTGCAGCTAAATCTATTGAAGATATTGGCAAGCAACTTAAAGCAGGGACAAACTGTGGCTCATGTATCCCAGAGATCAAAAAATTATTTAGTTAACCTTAGCTTGAAGCAGGAGGTGAATATTAGAATTAGTCACTGAAGGTGAATTTATTATTGTTTCTAGCGTATAAATATTTCAAACTGAATAGACAAAAAAAGAGACGACCCTGTAAATTAAAACGTGTAAACACCTCTGTTAAGAATCAGACATAATCTTTCAATCTATCCTCATGGAGGATTGTAAACTGATTCATTGCTTGTGGCCAATTTCGTATTGGCATGCTCCATTTCTTACTAGCAACTTCAATCGCTAAAAAGACAATCTTAAAAGCTGAATCATCATGATTAAATATCTTACGATTCCTGATTGATTTACGAATCACTGAGTTCAGTGATTCAATGGCATTGGTGGTGTATATAGCCTTTCTAATGTCTTCTGGATAAACAAATAAAGTGGCAACATTATCCCAATGTCTGCACCATGATTTGGCAATATTAGGGAACTACTTATTCCATCTATGTTCAAACTCATCCAGTGCCAGCAAAGCCTCTTCCTCAGTCACTGATTGATAAATCTGCTTAAGGCTTGTAGCCACTTGCTTACGATCTTTGTAGCCCACATATTTAAGTGAGTTACGAACCATATGTACAATACACAGCTGAATGTCTGTTTTTGGGAATACAGCATTAATAGCTTCAGGGAAGCCAGTTAATCCAT
>LWDU01037599.1_pt1 | contig 45467 bp, 37 predicted proteins | sample 727161 | NCBI WGS metagenome assembly LWDU01 (sample SAMN04566230, study PRJNA314399) | hydrothermal vent metagenome | isolation source: deep sea hydrothermal plume seawater | place: Mexico: Gulf of California, Guaymas Basin | collected 2004-07-11
CGCCTGAGGGATTTCCGCCTGAGGGACTTCCGCCTGAGGGACTTCCGCCTGAGGGACTTCCGCCTGAGGGACTTCCGCCTGAGGGACTTCCGCCTGGGGGACTTCCGCCTGGGGGACTTCCGCCTGGGGGACTTCCTCCTGGGGGATTTCCGCCTGGGGGATTTCCGCCTGAGGGACTTCCGCCGGGGGCACCGGTTCGGAATCAACCTCGGGGACCGCCAGTGCGGGATCCAAGGGGTCTGTGCTGAGGACCAGATCGTCGCCGGAGCTGGGCTCCGACCCGGAGACTTCTCCGGTGGCAGCCGTGCCCATCAGCACATCCATGCCGGGCAGGGGCTCAAGACTATCAAAGCCACCTCCTCCTGCAAACACACTCGGCGAGGTCGCGCCCATTCCCAGGACTGCGGCTGGATCCGCCGTGGGACTGGCGGGGACCATGGGGTCCAGCGTGCCCGCCAGCAGTGCGGCCATATCGTCGTCGGTGGGCTCGATGCTGCCGAACCCGCCGATCTCGCCAAAGTCGATGTTCTTCTTCACACGGGTACGGCTGTGGTCGCGGAAGCCTGTGCCCGTGGGCACCAGGTGTCCCAGGATCACATTTTCCTTGAGGCCAACGAGGAAATCGCGCTTGCCTGCAATGGCAGCCTCAGTCAACACCTTGGTGGTCTCCTGGAAAGAAGCCGCGGAGATGAAGGAATCCGAGGAGAGCGACGCCTTGGTCACGCCCAACAACAGAGTGTTGCCTGTGGCAGGCTTGCGCCGATCGCGACGCATGGCCTCGTTGGCGATACGGAATGCATGCCTGTCCACGATGGCACCAGGCAGGAAGGAAGCATCACCCGGGTCAGTGACCTGCACCTTGCGCATCATCTGAGAGAGGATGACTTCAATGTGCTTATCGTCGATGACCACAGACTGGCTGCGGTAGACGTTTTGGATTTCGCCCAGCAGATACTCCTGGGCAGCTTCTTCGCCACGAATCCGGAGGATGTCGTCCGGATAAAGCGGACCGTCCACCAACGCCTCGCCAGCTTCAACCTCGTCACCCTTGTGAACCCTGAGGTGCTTGCCCTGGGGCACAGCGTGCTCGGCTTCCTCGATGACCTCGCCGTTCTCACCCTTGGCCTTCACAATGATCGTGCGCTTGCCGCGCTTACGATCACCGAGTTCCACCTCACCTTCGATCTCACTCATCACCGCGGGCTCTTTCGGGCGCCTGGCCTCGAAGAGTTCGGTCACCCTCGGCAGACCTCCGGTGATGTCCTGGGTACCGGTGGCTTCACGAGGAGACTTTGCCAGCAAGGTGCCCTGCCCGATCTTGGCCCGGTCTTCCACTTCCAGATAAGCCTTCTCGGGCACCGGATAGATCGCCATGGTCTCGCCCTTGGAGTCCTTGATGGCCAACTGGGGGTGCAGGTCGCCTTTGTGCTCAATGACCTGGGCTCGGGTGGTGCCACGACGGGCATCCCGTTCGATCTTGAGGGTCTTGCCCTCCACGAGGTCCTCGAAGTGAATGATTCCTTTGAATTCCGAGATGATCGGCACGGAGTGCGGGTCCCAGGTGCAGAGCACATCGCCAGCGGAGATCTGCTGGCCCTCAGTCACCTGTAGGGATGCGCCAGTAGGAATCGCGTACTGGTCGATGTCACGGGCACGGTCGTCGGTCAAGGTGATCATGCCATTGCGGTTGAGAACCAGCACCTCGCCCTTGACCTTGCCGCTGCCTTCAGCGGTCACAACCCGCAGGTTGTTGAAGCGCACCGTGCCATCTCGTTTAGCGCGACGCTCGGTTTCTTCAACCGAACGACTCGCCGTACCACCAATGTGGAAAGTCCGCATGGTGAGCTGGGTGCCCGGTTCACCAATGGACTGAGCAGCGATGATGCCCACCGCCAGACCGCGCTCGGCCAGTTGCCCCCGTGCCAGGTCCATGCCATAGCAACGGGCGCAGACCCCGAGAGGAGCCTCGCATGTCAGGGTGTTTCGCACACGGATGCGCTCGTGGCCCAGGGCCTCAATGCGCTCGGCGATCTCTTGGGTGATGGCCTCGCCATCGCGAACCACCACTTCGTCGTTGACCACATCGATGATCGTGTCCCGAGCCACCCTTCCACGGATGCCCTGAGACAGAGAAACCGCCACGCGGTCACCCTTGTAAACGATGGACTTGGCGCCGCAGCCCATGGTGCCGCAGTCGTCCATGGTGACAACCACGTTTTGGGCCACATCAGTCAGCTTGCGAGTCAAGTAGCCTGCGTCAGCGGTCTTGAGGGCAGTATCAGCCAGTCCCTTACGGGCACCGTGGGTAGAGGAGAAGTACTCCAGCACCCTGAGGCCCTCACGGAAGTTGGCCTTGATGGGCGTCTCGATGATCTTGCCCGAAGGCTTGGCCATCAGGCCGCGCATGCCGCCCAACTGACGAATCTGGTCCACGGAACCACGCGCACCAGAGTCCACCATGCACCAGATCGGGTTTACATAGCCTGTCTCCTCGTTGAAGTCCTTGGCCAACACAGCCATCAGGTCGAGGCCGACCTTCTCCCGGGCGTGAGTCCACAGGTCGATGATCTTGAGGTAACGCTCGCCCTCAGTAATCACACCCCTGTTGTAGGCCTTTTCAATCTTGTCGATCTCGTCCTGGGTCTCTTTCAGCACAACAGGCTTGGTGTCGGGGATACGGATATCGCTGCTGGCAAAAGACAAGCCCGCGCGAGTCGCGGCCTTGAAGCCCAAGTCCTTGAGGTCGTCCAGCAGTGCCAGAGTTGACTGACGGCCTAGCAGGTGGTGGCAATCAGAGATCAAGCCCTGAATGGCGCTCTTGCTGAGCTTGTAATTGTAGAGCGGCATCCCTGGCGGCAGGATGTCGTTGAACAAGATGCGTCCCACGGTGGTTTCCACATAGACCGGGGTACCGTCTTCCGAGGGCACCTTGCCTGCGCTGTCCACATCCACCGGAAGATCCTTGCTGCCAAACTTGACCTGGGATTCGGGGGCCAACTTGACGCGAATCGCGTCGAGGGTGCGCACGGATCCGTGACTGAGCGCCTGGAATACCTCGGCCCGCGAGGAGAAGTTCTTGGGGTTCTCACGACTGGTCAAAGGGTCCTTTGTGAGGTAATAGATCCCCAGAACCATGTCCTGGGAAGGTGAGATGATGGGGCTGCCGTTGGAAGGCGAGAAGATGTTGTTGCTCGCCAGCATCAAGGTCGAGGCCTCAATCTGAGCCTCGAACGAAAGGGGCAGGTGCACCGCCATCTGGTCCCCGTCGAAGTCCGCGTTGAAACCACCGCAGACCAGGGGGTGCAGGCGGATCGCGTTGCCTTCGATCAGCACCGGCTCGAACGCCTGGATGCCCATACGGTGCAGAGTCGGCGCGCGGTTGAGCATCACCGGGTGGTCACGGGTGACCTCTTCCAGAATGTCCCAGACCTCGCCCTCACGGCGCTCAAGCATGCGCTTAGCGGACTTGATGGTGTCTGCAAGGCCCAGATCTTTGAGACGCCGGATAATGAAGGGCTGGAAGAGTTCCAGGGCGATTTTCTTGGGCAGACCACATTGGGTGAGAGTCAGCTCAGGGCCAACCACGATCACCGAACGGGCGCTGTAATCCACACGCTTGCCCAGCAGGTTTTCGCGGAAACGCCCCTGTTTGCCCTTGATCATGTCGGTCAGAGACTTGAGCGGACGGTTCGAGGAGCCGAGCACGGGACGACGACAGCGTCCGTTGTCGAACAGCGCATCGACAGCCTGCTGCAGCATGCGCTTCTCGTTGCGTATGATGACTTCAGGGGCGTTCAGATCAATCAGCTTCTTGAGGCGGTTGTTGCGGTTGATCAGCCGGCGATACAGATCGTTCAGATCGCTGGTGGCGAAGTTGCCTGAATCCAGCAAGACCAGCGGCCGAAGGTCCGGCGGAATGATCGGAACCACGTCCAGCACCATCCAGTCGGGCTCGTTGCCCGAGTCACGCAACATCTCCACAGTTCGCAGACGCTTGATGATGTCCTTCATGCGCTGCTTTGAGCGAGTGGACTGGAGTTCCTCGCGTAGCTCCGCGGACACACTGGGCAGATCAAGCTTACGCAGGATCTTCTTGATGCACTCAGCCCCCATTTCGGCTTCGAAGGCGGTGCCGTACTTGGAGCGGTTGTCGCGGTATTCTTCCTCGGTCAGCAGCTGATACTTCTCGAGGGGCGTGTCACCCGCGTCCACGACCATGTAGTCCTGAAAATAGATCACGCGCTCAAGACTGGAGACCTTGACCCCCAGGAGGTTGCCCAAGCGACTGGGCATGGCCTTGAAGAACCAGATGTGGGTCACCGAGGCAGCCAGATTCACGTGCCCCATGCGACTGCGACGCACACGGCTGTGAGTAATCATGACCCCGCACTTATCACAGACAATGCCCTTGTGCTTGATGCCCTTGTACTTGCCACAGAAGCACTCCCAGTCTTTTTCAGGGCCAAAGATGCGCTCGCAGAACAGGCCATCACGTTCCGGACGATAGGTGCGGTAATTGATAGTCTCAGGCTTCTTGACCTCACCGTAGGACCAAGAACGAATGTCCTCTGGGGATGCCAGCGCGATGGTCACGCTGCCGTAGTCGTTGATCCGGCTGTACTTGGCTTCTTCCATGGGAGATTTCTCGTTTGTACGGTGCAGGGGGGGGTGCGGTGCAGGGAGGTGCGGTGCAGGGGGTGCGGTTCTGTTGAGCGACACTGTCTATCAGAGAGTTGCTGCGGATTTCTTGTGCAGCTGCATATTGAGGCCCAAGCCCCGGATCTCATTGGTGAGCACTTCGAAGGAAACCGGCGTGCCGGGTTCCAGAACATTGAGGCCCTTAACCATCGATTCGTAGATCTTGGTGCGTCCGTCCACATCGTCCGACTTGACAGTCAGGAGCTCCTGCAGAATCGACGCGGCGCCATAGGCCTCAAGGGCCCAGACTTCCATTTCTCCGAAGCGCTGGCCGCCGAAGCGCGCCTTGCCGCCCAGAGGCTGCTGGGTGATCAAACTGTAGGGGCCAGTGGCCCGTGCGTGCACCTTCTCGTCCACCAAGTGGTGCAACTTGAGCATGTACATGATGCCCACCGTGACCTTCTGCTCGAAAGCAACACCCGAGCGCCCGTCAAACAACTTGAACTTGGCGTCGGTGGGGAAATCGGCGTCTTTCAGGACCTGCGCGATCTCCTCTTCCGTGGCGCCATCGAAAGCAGGCGTGTAGCACCGGATTCCGAGCTTGTGCGCTGCAAAGCCCAAGTGGGTCTCCAGAATCTGGCCCACATTCATACGGCTGGGAACACCCAGGGGATTGAGCACGATATCCACGGGCTGACCGTCATCCATGTAGGGCATATCCTCGATGGGACAGATCTTGCTGATGACACCCTTGTTTCCGTGGCGGCCGGCCATTTTGTCCCCCACCGAGATGTTGCGCTTGGTGGCCACATAGATCTTGACCATCTCCAGCACACCGGTGGGAAGTTCGTCCCCGCGGCTAAGGCGGTTGACGATCTTGTTCTTCTCAGCCTCGCGGGCTTCGATCTTGACGGTGGAATCGTGAATCGCACGCAGTGACTCTTGGCGCCCCGTTCCCTCGTCGGTGGTCTCGGCGGCCTGCTGACAAAGCACTTTGACCCGACGCAGTTCGTCATAGGTCGAGGTGTCATCGAGAGAGAATCCAGTGCCGGTCATGTCGTCCTGAATCGTGACCGCGAGGCTCTCCTGAACCTTGGTCAGCATGGTTGCAGTGTTCTCGCGCAGAGCTGAGAGGAAGCTCATTTCCGCATCACGGATTACGTTCAGAGTCTGTGCGCGCTCTTCGTCCGTCAGGTTGACCCGACGGGAGAACTTGCGGGCGTCGATAACCACTCCACGGGTACCCGGGGGCATAGTCAAGCTGGCGTTCTTCACGTCCACGCCGGCCTTGCCGAAGATTGCGTGCAGCAGTTTTTCTTCGGGAGTCAGCTCGCTCTTGGACTTGGGAGCAACCTTGCCCACAAGTACGTCGCCAGCAGAGACAAAGGTGCCAACGCGGATCATGCCGGACTCGTCCAGATTGGCCAGAGCGCCCTCGCCCACGTTGGGAATGTCCGGAGTGAATTCTTCCTTTCCCAACTTGGTTTCGCGGATTTCGACCTCGTACTCCTCGATGTGTACCGAGGTGAATACGTCGTCGCGCACCAGACGCTCGGAAACCAATATGGCATCCTCATAGTTGAAACCGTCCCAGGGCATGAAAGCCACCACCAGGTTCTTGCCCAATGCCAGCTCGCCATGGTGACTGGAAGCGCCATCTGCCAGAAGGTCGCCCTTCTCCACCACATCACCCGTGCGCACCATAGGACGGTGGTTTTGGGTGGTACGCTCGTTCATGCCACGGAACTTGGTCAAATGATACTCGTCGTCGCCAACGATGATCACGCGACTATCGGCGTACTCCACCGTGCCCGCGTTGCGAGCAAAGAGGTGAATGTTCGAGTTCTCGCAGACCAGCTTCTCCATACCGGTCCCAACGATGGGCACTTCGGGAATCACCAGAGGCACCGCTTGACGCTGCATGTTCGAACCCATCAGAGCCCGGTTGGCGTCATCGTGCTCCAGGAACGGAATCAGGGACGCGGAGATACCAATGATCTGCTTGGGAGATACATCGACATAGTTCACTTCTTCGGGGGCAACTTCCACGTTGTCCCCGTCACGACGGGCGAGTACCCGATCTTGGGTGATCTTGCCTTCTTCGTCCACCAACACATCCGCGGGAACCATGACCATGCCCAGTTCCTCGTCCGCTCGCAGGTAGCTGACTTTGCTGGTCACCGTCCCTTTGGTGACCTTGCGGTAGGGCGAGGTCAGAAAGCCATAGGAGTCCAGTTTGGAGTACAGGGCCAAGGACGAAATCAGGCCGATGTTGGCCCCTTCCGGGGTCTCGATCGGGCACAAGCGCCCGTAGTGGGAGAGGTGCACGTCACGCACATCGAAACCGGCGCGTTTTCGGTTCAAACCGCCCGGGCCCAGGGCCGACAGACGGCGTTCATGCGCCAACTGACTGAGTGGATTGGCCTGGTCTACCACCTGCGACAGCTCCGAGCGCCCAAAGAAGTAGTCCACGGCACTTGAGAAGGTCTTGGAGTTGATCAACTCACGGGGCTTGATCTTCTCGCGATCCTCAAGGTTCATGCGTTCCTGGGCCGTGCGGCGCAGCTTGAGGAGACCCTTGCGGAACTCCTCACCCGCCAGTTCAGCGATGGTGCGCACCCGACGGTTGCCAAGGTTGTCGATGTCGTCAATTTCGCCTTCGCCCTTGCGCAAGCCCACCAGATACTTGACCGAATTGAGGATGTCCTGGGGTTGAAGGACCTGCACCTTCTCGGCGATGTCCTGGGTGAACTTGCGGTTCAGACGGAAACGGCCCACACGACCCAAGCGGTAGCGCTGGGGATCGTAAAACTTCTCGTGGAACAGCTCGCGGGCCTTCTCCAGCTGGGGCGGATTGCCCGGACGCAGGCGCGAGTAGATCTTCAGAAGAGCATCCTCGTGACTACGCACGGTGGAATCGTCGTGCATGCTGTTCAGAATCAGCATGTCCAGATCTGCAATGTTCGCGTCGATGATCTCGACTTCAGCCAATTCACTGGCAGCGATCTCAAGGGCTGCGGTCTCGGGGATCGGCATACCCGAAGGCACCAAGACCTCGCCAGTCTTCAGCACCACGATGTCTCCAACAGCGATGCGGTCGGTAACCTTCTTGGCGAAGGCGTTTTCCGTGGTGGACTTGGTCTTCTTGATCACCTTGGTGGGATAGAACTTCCGCATCAGAGCTTGATCCGTACCCATGTCCTCTTCCAGAGCACGCAGGAAGGTGACCGCCGAGAACTTGCCCGACTGATCAATGCGCACCTGCAAGATTTCCTTCTTGGTGACATTGAGTTCAATCCAACTGCCACGCTCGGGAATAATCCAACATGAGTGCAAGTGGCGATCGGCGCTGCTGTCCACCAGGAAATCCACACCCGGTGATCTGTGCAGCTGACTGACGATCACGCGCTCACTACCGTTGATGATGAACTCGCCACCCCCGCGCATGATGGGGATCTCGCCCAGGTAGACCTCTTCCTCAATGGGCTCGGGCTTGATCAAGCGCAACCGCACCCGGAAGGGATAGCCGTGGGACATGCGCAGGTGACGGCATTCCTCGATGTTGTAGCGCGGTCGCCCGAGTTCGTAGCCGATATACTCAAGACACATGGTCTTGTCGTAAGAGTAGATCGGGAAGACTTCGTGCAACAGGGCTTCGAGGCCCTGAACGGGACGCGAACCGGGAGGAGTGTCCGCGCCGAGGAACTTGTCATAAGCCTCAGTCTGGATCTCCGTCAGGTTCGGGAGGGACTCGATTTCCGTGACACGGCCGAAGATCTTGGTTTTGACCTTCGGATCCGCAATGCGGCCAGGGTGGTTGGTCATAGAGTCAACTCTCCGGCACCCTCGGGTGCGGGGAAGGGGTTTTGGGCGCCGAGCGCAGAGCCCTGGGGCGATCTTGAGGGATCACCCACTGGAGGCAACGGTGAACGGGTCGGGGGGCACGGCAAAGCCCGACGCGCGAATGAGGGGGGGGACAACCTCAAAGGGCAGTCCGACATCGTAGAGTTACCCAGCACAGAAGGCAAATCCCATTCCAAGGGCCAAATCGAGCGCTGGCCCCCAGGGGCACCCGGTGAAAGGCGCGCCCGATGGGGGCAGACCTGCCCCAAAGCGGCAGCCTGAGACCGTCCAAGGACGGCTTCAGAGCGCGCCAGAGGGGGGGCGCCCAGGGGAATGGGGATGATTAGGCTCACCAAGTACAAGATCAGGAAAATGCGTTGCCCCCTGCTGTGACCCGCAGGGGACTCCGAGAATCAGGCAATCTTGGCAGAGGCACCAGTGGCTTCGAGCTTGGTCTTGATCTCTTCGGCCTCTTCCTTGGAAACGCCTTCCTTGACGGGCTTGGGGGCTTCGTCCACCAGACCCTTGGCCTCCTTGAGGCCCAGCCCAGTGATCGCGCGGACCTCCTTGATGACGGAAATCTTGTTGCCGCCAACGCTTTCGAGGATCACGTCAAAGGACGTTTTCTCCTCCGCCTCAGCGGCCGCAGGAGCGGCCGCCACGGCGGCGGCGGGAGCGGCGGCGCTCACGCCCCACTCATCCTCAAGGAACTTCACAAGCTGGGAAGCCTGCATCAGAGTCAAACCGCTGAGTTGATCAGCAATCGTCTTCAGCTCTTTGTCGAGCTCAATCGTGGTGGTCTCTTCGGACATGGTGCTATTTCTCGTTCGAGATGAGTGTTGTTGTGTTCGTAGCTGCTGACGATCAAGCCGCCAGCGTCAGGGGTTTGTTTGCACGCGGGTGAACCCGCGCGTGGAAATTGAATGAACAGGGCGCAACCGCGCCCCATCCGTGTGTCATGGTTCAGGCGTCGTCCTGACTGTCGATGTGGGCTTGAAGGACTCGGGCAAGACCCGAGGGGACTGCATTGATCACCGAAGCCAGGCCGCGGGCCGGCCCGGAGATCACGCCGAGCATCATGGCGTTGACTGTGTCGCGATCCGGCAGATCTGCCAGGGCGATAGCCCCATCAGAGCCCATGACCTCACCCTCAAAAAGGGCAGCCTTGATGGCAATCTTGCCTTGCTTACGCAGGGCCTTGAAGTCAATGTCGGAGAAGGCCTTGGCTGCATTGATCACATCTTCTGTAGAGCAGGTCACGAGACCGGTATTGCCTATCAGAGTGGCCGCATCCAACTCGACTCCCTGCTCTGCCAAAAGGCGCCGAAGCAAACTGTTGCGCACCATGCGCAGCCGCAAGCCATGCTCGTCGAGTTTGATGCGCAGAGATTCGTCTTCAGCCACGGTAAGACCTGAATAGGTCACGAAGAGCATGCCTTCCGCACCGTCGAGCATTCCCGCCAGATCACGGGAGACCATTTGATTGATGATATTGACCAAGACTCAGCCTCCGTATTGGACAGTTGCGCCTGGACCCATGGTGGTCGAGACGCTGATCTTGCGGACGAATGCACCCTTCACGGCTGCGGGACGCATGCCGGTCAAGTGATCCAAGAAGGCGCCCAGATTGGCGACCAGATCGCTGGTGTCGAATGAGCGCTTGCCCAGGGGGGCATGCACGTTGCCTCCGGCATCGGTACGAAATTCGACCTTGCCCGCTTTGAAGTCCGTGACCGCTTGGGCCACATCGGGGGTCACGGTACCCGACTTGGGCGAGGGCATCTTGCCCTGGGGGCCAAGCACCTTACCCAGTCGTCCCACATGCTTCATCATGTCGGGGCTGGCGATAACCACATCAAAGTCCATCCAGCCCCCTTGGATACGCTCGGCCAGATCAGCGGCGCCAACGACATCGGCCCCGGCTGCTGTGGCGGCTTCGGCCTTGTCGCCCTCGGCGAAGACCGCAACCACCACGGTCCTACCCAATCCCTTGGGCAAGGACACCGCGCCTCGAACCAGCTGGTCGGACTTGCGGGGATCGATTCCCAAGCGCACGGCGACCTCGAAGGTCTCGTCGAACTTGGCGGCGGGCAATCCCTTCAGGAGGTCGAAAGCCTCTTGGGGGGAATAATTCTGGCCTCGATCCACCTGAGCGGCGGCCTGGACAAATCGCTTGCTGTGCTTCGTCATATCAGCCTTCCACCTCGATGCCTGCGGAGCGCGCCGTGCCTGCGATAATGCGGCAGGCATGCTCCATGTTCCGGGCGTTGAGGTCATTCTTCTTGATAGTGGCGATCTCCTCGACCTGGGCCATGGTGACCTTGCCGACAATCTCGGTGCCCACTTCGCCAGCACCCTTGTCCACACCCGCGGCCTTCTTCAGCAGCACGGCTGCAGGAGGAGACTTGAGGATGAAGTCGAAGGTACGGTCCCCATAGACGCTGATCTCGACTGGAATGATCATTCCATTCTGATCACGCGTTGCGTCGTTGAAGCGCTTGACGAATTCCCCGATGTTAACGCCGTGAGAGCCCAGGGCCGGGCCTACCGGAGGCGCCGGGGTTGCCTGGCCCGCAGGGCATTGCAGTTTGATCTTGCCTGTGACTTCCTTTGCCATTTAGACGGACTCCACTTCCCAATACTTGAGGTCGACGGGCGTAGGTCGGCCGAAGATGGTCACCACTATTCGCACGGTGCCCTTCTCCGGGTCAATCTCCTCGACAGCTCCATCGAAGCCGTCAAAGGGCCCAGTGTTGATTCTTACCATGTCACCCTTGATCAGGCCGATGGAAACCTGAGGACGACTTTCCGAATCCTGCATCCTCGATAGAATCGAGGTCACTTCGGCTTCGGTGATTGAAACGGGCTCGCCACGGCTGCCCAGGAAATCGCGCAGACCGTCCACGCTGCGCAGAGTGTTGCGGGCCTGAATCACGCGCGGGTCATCCGGCTGATCAAGATCGGCCTGAACCATCAGGTAACCCGGATAGAGCTTCTTCTCCACGACCTTCTTCTTGCCCCGACGCAGGTCCGTGACCAACTCAAATGGCACCAACACCTGGGGAATCAGATCCTCAAGACCAGCAACCTTGAGTCGCTGCTCAGCGTTCTGCCGGATGCGCTTCTCGCGACCGGACTGACACCTCAGAAAAAACCATTTGTAGGCCATGACTACTACAAGCCTCCAAGCAGAATGCGCCGAGCCAGACGACCGAGGAACCAGTCCGCGCCAGCCATGAAGGTCATCAGGAACACCACGGTTGCGGCGACGACCAGAGAAGAATCCACGGCTTCGTCAATCGTGGGCCAGGTAACTTTGCGCAGCTCTTGCTCGGTCTCGATCAACAGATCTGCGTTCTTGGGTTTCTGCTCCCAGCGATAGAGCAGCCAGAGTCCGAGCAGAGCAACCACGCAGGAGATCACCAGGGCCAGATTGGGAACGACACCAATAATGGGGATGCGCCCCAGGCCTCCCAGGGAATCCGCCAGACTGCCCATGCCCTGCAGGGTCGTATGCAACGACGCGCCGCCATAGGACACCAGGATGGCGACGGACCAGAAAACGGTCATGCGCGCCATGCGTCCTTGATCTTTCTTGTAGGCCATGTGCTCGTTTGGGTTTGCTGGTGCTGCTCGGGAGAGAGCACCGGGTGGGGACTGGATCGGGGAGGTCAGCTGGGAAGAAGAGGCGCTGCGACGAATTCACGCTGCGCGGGAGAGGATGCGCCCTAGAGCTTTTTTTCCCGGTGACTGACGTGCTCCCGGCAAAAGCGGCAGTACTTCTTCTTCTCGAGCTTGTACGCAGCCTTGAGACGCTTGTGCGTCGTGTAGTTGCGGTTTCGGCACTTGGTGCACTCGAGGAAGACGTAGCGTTCCTTGACCTTCATGATGGGGTCTTCTTGGCGGGTGGATTGGGGTGACTGGAGCGCAGGGACTGACGGAGGGGCGTAGCGCTCTACGCTCCCCCACCGGGTCTGTAACTACCGACGGGGAACGCTCCTGTCCCCGTTGGTTCAACTCAGATACGACTACTCAACGACCTTGGTCACAACACCGGAGCCAACCGTGCGGCCACCTTCGCGGATCGCAAAGCGCAGTTGCTCTTCCATGGCGACCTGGGTCCCCAGGGTCACACAGAGCTTGACATTGTCCCCGGGCATGCACATCTCGGCGCCGCCCATCAGGTCGGCGGCTCCGGTCACATCCGTGGTACGGAAATAGAACTGGGGGCGATAGCCCGCGAAGAACGGCGTGTGACGGCCACCCTCGTCCTTGGAAAGGATGTAGACCTCAGCCTCGAACTTGGTGTGAGGAGTCACCGTACCGGGCTTGGCCAAGACCATGCCGCGGATCAGCGCCTTCTTGTCAACTCCGCGTAGGAGCACACCGACGTTCTCGCCGGCGCGACCTTCGTCGAGGGTTTTTTGAAACATCTCAACGCCTGTACAGGTGGTTTTTGCGATCTCATCGGACATGCCGACGATTTCCAGCTCGTCACCTGTGTTGACGATGCCCCGCTCCACGCGGCCGGTTCCCACCGTGCCACGACCCTTGATCGAGAAGACATCCTCGATGGGCATCAGGAAGGGCTTGTCCACATCGCGCTCGGGCAGCGGAATGGCGCTGTCAATTGCGTTCATCAACTCGATGATTGACTTGAAGGCGTCACTGTTTTCGTCGAAGCCATCAGCGTCGAGGGCATCCTGAGCGGCGAGGGCGGAGCCTCGGATGACGGGAATGTCGTCTCCGGGGAAGTCGTACTTGCTGAGCAGTTCGCGGATTTCCATCTCAACCAGGTCGAGCAGTTCCGGATCGTCAACCTGATCGACCTTGTTCATGTAGACCACAATGGCCGGCACATTGACCTGACGGGCAAGCAGGATGTGCTCGCGGGTCTGGGGCATGGGGCCGTCTGCAGCGGACACCACCAGGATCGCGCCGTCCATCTGGGCGGCACCGGTGATCATGTTCTTGACATAATCCGCGTGACCAGGGCAGTCCACGTGGGCGTAGTGACGGTTTTCCGTCTCATACTCCACATGGGCCGTTGAGATCGTGATCCCTCTCGCTTTCTCCTCCGGGGCCTTGTCGATTTGATCGAAAGACATCTCCTTGGCTAGACCGCGAGCGGCCTGAGTCCGGCAGATGACGGACGTAAGAGTGGTCTTGCCGTGGTCGACATGACCAATGGTGCCCACGTTGACGTGATCCTTGTTGCGTTCGAAGACTTCCTTGGCCATCTGGTTAGGTCCTTGTCTTTTTGGGCCGCAGCCCGGGTTGTTACTTGAAGTAGGGGGAGATGTTGCGCGGCGAAAGCCACGAAACGATGGTTTGGAGCACGGCCGAGGCCGCGCACCGCTTCCAGCCCTGGGAACCCCAAGGCAGGAAGTGAAGGTTTGATGTTGTAAAGAATCGTATGCCCCCCCGAGGTGACCCTGGGGAACATTGAATGGGTGGCGAGTACCGCTGGGGCCGGGATGGAGCTGCTGATGGGATTTGAACCCATGACCTCTTCCTTACCAAGGAAGTGCTCTACCACTGAGCTACAGCAGCCGGTGGCCCTCAAGCCTCCAGAGGGGAAGCAAGCGGGGGTGCTCACCTGATCACGAAGTCGCCGTAGGTGGAGCGGGTGGAGGGAATCGAACCCTCGTGTACAGCTTGGAAAGCTGTCGTTCTACCATTGAACTACACCCGCCCGCTGTTGCTCGCTCTACAGAGCACTGCCTCTTGAATCGGCAAGAAACACCGCAAGTGACACCGCAAGGGGTTACAAGGGAATAGGTGCTGGGTCCGGGTGGAATTGGAACCTCGAACCAGATGCCTGAAATTCCTTCCTGAGCGGCAGGGCTCAGCAGAGCCTAGGGGGAATGGTGGGGAGAACAGGATTCGAACCTGTGAAGGCTGAGCCATCAGATTTACAGTCTGACCCCTTTGACCGCTCGGGAACCTCCCCCCCTGTTTCTCGTCCAACCTGCCGGGGGTCGCCAGCGCCATGCCCCAAGGGGCTGACCGCTGACCCGTCAAGGCGGGCAAGGGACCTGGCTGCGGTCGCAGCCAAGGAATGCATCCGGATCGGGAGACCGGTTCCAGCGCACTGTGCCTGGCTGCTCGCGCATGCTGCGCGAACAGGAACTGCACAGTGCTCCCGTGTCATCCTCGTGATCGGTTCTAGTTTCCAGTGAACGATGGGCCCAATCAGCAACGCGCTCTTAGACGCGCCGCTGGAGCCAGCGGCGGGACTCGAACCCGCAACCTGCTGATTACAAATCAGCTGCTCTGCCAATTGAGCCACGCTGGCAATGCAGCTCGGCCTCCCCAGGGGACTGTATCCGAAGACCTCTAGAGGGCTCCAGAGACACAGACTGATTCCTGGGGAGCGAACAGGATAGGGAAGGCCCTTCCCTGGTCAAGGGTTTTGAACTCTTTTTGTGGCCCGGATCAGAGTGTCCCCGGAACTGGCCAGGCAGCGACCCCGGAGCTGGGGGCCATTCTCTTCTCTTCTCCAGCCCCCATCAAGGCGCCTGTGGGGGCCAAGACCCAGTGTCCCGGTTCCTGATTCAGGCCTGAGAAGACCACAAGAATAGCAAGCAGGAGACAAGATCAGAGTATGGCCTGCCCCCCCCTCATAGCCCTGCTGCCCCTGCTGGCGCCCCAGGGCACCCCCACCGCCCCTCCGACGGGGGTGCGCCTGCCCGAGCTCGTAACCATCGACGGAGCCTGGGTGGGGTCAGGAAACCTGATCTGCCCCAAGGAACGGCCTGGGGGGCGACTACTGGGCTGTATGGAAAATGATCCTGGCACGATCATGACGGCCGGCACCTTGACCGGCAGCAGCGTCAGCCTGACCTTCCAGGGGGAGGACGGCGGAGGGCCTCTGCCCACGAGCCTGTTCAGCGGCACTTTCACCGGTGCCAGCATCCGGGTGCCAGGGAACTGAGAGCCCGGGAAGTCCTTGAAGTCGGGGGAATCGTCGCTCAGGCCGCCGAGAGCTTGGACGGGCTGGTGGGCGGCATCCGACCCGGCAGGCGCTCCACCACGCGCTGGGCTAGAGTGCGCGTAGCTGCTCCGCATGGAACTCGAATGCGGCGCGGACCTGATCAAGAGAGTCCCCTCCATACTTGTCCAGGAAGACCTCAACCAAGGCCAAAGCCGCCACCGCTTCCCCGACCACGCTGGCCGCGGGCACGCTGGTCACATCGGAGCGTTGATAGGTGGCTTGCTTGGCTTCGCCGGTTTCCAGGTCCACACTGGCCATACCCTGGCGCAGGGACGGTATCGGTTTCATTGCAGCACGCACCACAAGGGGCTCGCCCGTGGTCAGGCCCCCTTCCAGTCCTCCGCAACGATTGCTGGGCCGAGCAAACCGGCGGGGTGATTCGGGTGGCGCAGGCATGATCGGATCGTGCACTTGTGAGCCGGGCAGGCGCCCAACGGCAAAACCAAGGCCGAATTCCACCCCCTTGATCGCGGGGATCGAAAAAAGGGCTGCGCCCAATCGCGAAGTCAAGCGATCCAGACCCGACTGGTAGCTGCCAAGACCCGGGGGCAGCCCCAGGATCCGCACTTCGAAGATGCCGCCGAGACTGTCACCCTCTTTCTTGGCCTGGTCCACCACATGGGTCCATACCTCTTCCAGGGCCGGATCGAGGCCGTGAAAGGCGGATGCAGCCCGCAGGGCATGGCGCTGCCCGCTTGATCTGGCCCAGAGAGCTTCGGGATCCGGAGAGGATGAAGGCTGGCCCCCTACTTCCAGTACATGGGCGAAGACCTCCACCCCAAATCCCTCCAGCAGCTGTCGGGCCACAGCCCCCGCCGCCACCCGTGCAGCTGTTTCCCGTGCCGAGGCGCGCTCCAGTACCGCGCGGCCATCGCGGTGGCCGTACTTCATGCAACCTGCCAGGTCCGCATGCCCCGGCCGCGGGGCTTCCACCGGAGGCAGTTGCTCGATCACTGCGTCCTTGTTCTTCACGAGCAAGGTCAAAGGCGATCCAAGGGTCATTCCGCCCTTGAGGCCACTCAGACATTCGACCCGGTCACGCTCGATCTTCATGCGTCCCCCACGACCATAGCCCTCTTGGCGTCGAGCGAGATCTGCGTCTATCGCATCCAGGTCAAGGCGCATACCCGCGGGCAGCCCTTCAATGATCACACACAGGGCAGGCCCGTGGGATTCGCCAGCGGTTCGAAAGGTGAAGAGAGTCAAACCTGGTAGTAGCTCCGGGGAGGAGGCCTGGAGGAATCAGCGCACGGGACCACGCACGGAGTCCCGCCGATAGCTGGCCGCGGGCCCTGACGAGTTGGCAGGAGGAACGGCGGGGGAATCGCCTCCTGCGTAGGATTCCAAGGGCGACCCGGAGCGTGCATTTTCAGGCTGCACAGTCCTCGGCTGGGGGTGGATTTCCACCCAGCCGCCCTGCTTGACAAACGCCGGCTCTACCTTTGGAGATGCGGACCCGGTGGTCACAACATCTCCGCGTGCCAGGGCCTCCAGACATCCCACCACCCGTTCCTCCAGACTGGCAAAGTCAAAAGGCTTGGCCAGGACTCCCAAGACCTGGGGCATGGCTGTCAGACTCTTGGTTACTTCCGCATTGAGATAGCCCGAGACCACCAGTGTAGGTGGCAGGATCCCGTCGTCGGCCAATCGGGGCAACTCAACCAGGGCGGACTCGGCCCCCAGGTCCAGGTCTGAAAGCATCAGATCGGGCAGACCGCGGGACAGGAACTCCCGAGCCTCCCCGAAGGAATGTGCACTCTGGGTCGAGTAGCCACGCTTGCTCAGAAACCAGGACAGAAGCTCAACGATGCGCTCATCGTTGTCCACGATCAGGATGTCGGCGCTGTGCTCTTCGGGCTTGCCCTGCCCCGTATCGCCGCTCTCAAGATCCCCTTGAGAGGCGGACTGATCCGGGATGAGTTTGCGAGGGTCGGGGACTCTATCTTGCGGATCGGTGTAGCTCATGTACGCCTCCCCACAATAGGGCCGAAATCTCGCCGTTCAATCACCGCGCCCCGAAACCTTGGCTCCGGACCAGGCGCTCCGGGAGCACCCCCCCCTAGAGCGCCTCGTAGGGCGTCACCTCATCAAAGGGCACCTCGATTTTCATGCCGCCCATCTTGCAAACCACCACCTGCCGCTCGTGATTGAGCTTGTGCACCTGCACGCGCTTGCGGTAGCGGGGCAGATAGACCAGAGAACCCTTGCGCAGACTGGCAATGAAGGCCACACGGCGCTGAGTCAGAGATGCTCCTGAGAGGTCCGCTGCAAGGGTGTCGAGCACCTCCCCCATGGCCTCCGCCTGCTCGCGACCCAGTTGGGGTAGCAGGGTACGCGCCCGCTGGACCCCACGCAGGGCGTCCCTAACGCGCTCCTCCAGCCCCTTCTGGGCCTCGGACTCGAGTTGCTCGCCTCGCCGCTCAATCTTCTCGCGCTCTTCACGCAGGGCCTGGACCTGATCACGCACCTGATCGTGCTGCTCCTCTGCGCTCTTTCGCGCCCGCTCGGCCTCCACCCGGGACTCGCGCACATCCCGGAAGAGCTCGTCCAGGTCTCCATCAGCCCGGCGGATCAGGCCCTCGGCCCGCCTGAGCACATCTTCCGGCAGATTCAACCGCCGAGCGATCACCAGGGCGCAGGATTCACCGGGGGTGCCCAGGTGAACGCGGTAGCGCGGAGCAAGGGTCTCCAGATCGAATTCCGTGCAGGCGTTTTCCGCGCGGCCATGACGGTAAGCAAATTCCTTCAGACGTCCGATGTGAGTCGAACAAATCGTCGGACAACGACGGGACAACAGTTCTTCCAGCACGGCAATGCCCAGGGCCGCCCCCTCTTCGGGGTCCGTGCCTCCACCGAGTTCGTCGAGCAGGACCAGGCTGTGCTCGTCTGCCTGTTCCAGAGCATGATCGATGCGCGCCAGATGACTGGCGAAGGTCGACAGGTTCTGGCGAATCTCCTGCTCGTCGCCGATATCAGCCAGCACCCGGTCGTAAAGGGGCACGGTGCTGCCCTCGTCTGCGGTCACGGGCAGACCCAGGCGCGTGAGCAAAGCGAAGAGGCCAGCGGTCTTGAGAGCCAGGGTCTTGCCACCAGTGTTTGGACCGGTGACGATCAACATGTCGAAGTCGGCGCCCAGGCGCAGGTCGATGGCCTGGACTTCTTCGATCTCTCCCTGAGCCTGCTGTTCGATCAAGAGCGGGTGCCGGGCCTGGCGCAGGGAGAGTCCCGGGGAAGCTGCCGGGTCTCCAGGCAGCAAAGGCACCTTGGCCCCGTGTCGGCTGGCGAATCGTGCACCTATCACCGCCAGTTCCATTTCCCCCAGACCCTGAGAAAGGGCCTCAATGGCAGGCGCCTGGTCGAGCACGATCTGGGCCAGCTCCAACAGAATGCGCTCCACTTCCCGGCGCGCGTCCGCGCGCACCTCGGCCAGATGATTGCCCGCCTCGATGATTTCATTGGGCTCGATGAAGGCGCTTTCGCCGCTGGCGGAGCGGTCGTGCAGGATGCCCCGCACGCGTCCAGAAGAACGGGCGCGCACCGCCAGCACCGGGCGACCCCCTCGACGATGAACAGAGGTGTCGCTGAGCACCGCGCGCACGCTGCTACGACCCATGACCTCGCGCAGGCGATTGCTGATCAGCTTCTCGTGCTGGGCTGCTTCCCGGCGCAGCCGTCCCAACAGAGGCGAAGCATCGGAGCGCAATTGGCCGCGGTCATCGAGGGCCTCATCAAGGCGTTTGTGCAAACTGAAGAGGCTGGGGATCGACCCCAGCAACTCCGACCAGAGGGGCAGTTCGTGCGGACGTTTTTCTGTGCTCTTGTCTCTGCGCTCCGCCAACCAGGAATCAACCCTGGCGCGGGCCTCGATCAGATTACGCAGGCGAGCGAGGGTCTTTTCGTCAAACCCGCGCAGGCCCAGCTCGAAGGCGGGGTTCAAGTCGGTAAAGCCCGCCATGGGTGGTTCCAGATGAGCCTCTGCCATGAGCAAGGCCTCCCGCACACGGCCCAGGGCCCGGCGGGCCGAAGGCTTGCTGCGCGGCTGCAAGTCACGCAGCATGCGCCGGCCCAGACTTGAAGCGGCTTCCCGTGCGTAAAGGGCCAGCACCCCTTCAAGTTCCAGGACCTCGGCTGCAAAATCTCCCCGGCGCAAGTCGGGGCTGCTGAGATTGGGCTCGAAGGCGGTCATGGTGTCAGTCTCGAAAATCGCGCGCCTACAATACAGCTTGCCCGGCATCAACGCCCGCCCGGCCTTGGATCGAGCTCAGACTGGTCCCAATGATGGCTGTGCTGCTAGACTCCTCCCCGCGATTTCAGCTCGGGTTCTTCCCGTCAACCCCGCGCCCACCTCTGACCCTGATGAACAACTCCCAATCCAGCCGGTTTGAAACCCGCGCGATTCACGCTGGACAGCCCCACGAACCGGTGACAGGGGCGGTCATGCCCCCAGTCTTCATGACCAGCACCTATGCCCAAGATGCTCCCGGGGAGCCTGTGGGCGACTACGAATACAGTCGCTCGGGCAACCCCACGCGCGCAGCGCTTGAAAGCAATCTTGCTTCCCTTGAAAGCGGCGCGAGAGGTCTGGCTTTCGCCTCGGGTCTGGCCGCCAGCCACACCCTGATGGCGCTCTTGGAGCCGGGAGATCATGTTGTGACTGGAAATGACCTCTATGGGGGTACCTACCGGATCTTCAGAAAAGTCTTCGAGCGCTACGGGATCAAGTTCACCTTCGTGAACACGGGCGACACGAGCGAGGTGGCCGCGGCCATGACCGACCACACGCGCTATGTCTACGCAGAGACCCCCTCCAATCCCCTGCTGCACCTCTCAGACATCGCAGCATGCGCAGAGATCGCGCACAAGGGGAACGCACTGATGGTCGTGGACAACACCTTCGCCACGCCCTACCTGCAGCGGCCCATCGAGTTGGGTGCGGATATCGTGCTGCACTCCTTGACCAAGTATCTGGGTGGTCACTCAGATGTGGTTGCAGGAGCCTTGATAACCCGCACCGAAGAGGTGGCGGAAGAGCTTGCCTTTCACCAAAACGCATCCGGGGGAGTATTGGGCCCCATGGACAGTTTCCTGGTCCTGCGCGGGATCAAGACCCTGGCGGTGCGCATGGATCGGCACTGTGCAAATGCCCTCGCCGTCGCAAAGCACCTTGAGGCCTCAGACCATGTGGAGCGGGTGCATTACCCGGGCCTGGAGAGCCACCCCCAATTCGACCTATGCCGGCGGCAGATGAGCGCCCCAGGGGGCATGGTGAGTTTCGAGCTCAAGGGCGGGGTGCCTGCGGGCGTGGCCTTCGCCACGAGCACCAAGATCTTCACTCTGGCCGAATCCCTTGGGGGGGTGGAGTCTTTGGTGGAGACACCCCCGTCCATGACCCACGCCTCTATTCCCTCCGAAGTGCGCCAGGCAGCGGGCTTGATGGATGGCCTGGTACGCTTGTCGGTTGGCATCGAGCACGAAGCGGACCTGTTGACCGATGTGGAATTGGCCCTTGGAGCGGCGGCGGCAGTCTAGGGACGAAACTCCCAGTAGCTGAACAACAACTGTTCAGGATGACGGTTCATATCCGCCAAACCACTCCCTGCGGGTACTCCAGAGGCTCGCATCCTGGCTGCCCTTGAGGGTCGCTGTAAGGCCCTTGGCGGCGGCGTAGACCAGGAACATCAAGAGGCCAAAGGGCCGGGACATCGGCGACCAATGGTCGCGCAGGAGGGAGACCTTTGCCTTGATCAAAAGGGTCTCCTTGCGCACATCATTCGGCGCGCTGGCTCCCACCAGGTGCATGATCGTTGCGTCAGGCGTAATCGCTGGCCGCGCCCCTCGCACCCGGGCTCGCAGACAAAGGTCTGCCTCTTCCCCATACATGAAATACTTGGGATCGAAGCCCCCCAGCCCGTTCCAGTCCTCGCGCGAGATCAACAGGAAGCAACCCACTACGATGTCCACCTCGTGCACTGCATCGCGCTTGAAAGCGGGCATGGCTTCGGAGTTGAAGAGGCCTGAACCCGGAAAAAGCGCGCGCAGTCCAAGGGCCATGCAGAAGACGCTCCAGGGGGTCATGCGATTCCAACAGGAAGCAGCGTTCAGGGAGCCATCCCGAAAGACTGTCCGCCCCCCCCAGATGCGGGCCTCCGGGCGCGAGCGGGCAAATTCCATCAGCCGATCGATCGCTTGATCCAGAACCTCTGTGTCGGGATTGAGCAGCAGCAGGAACTCCCCCGTGGCTCCTTCCGCAGCCATGTTGTTGGCACGCGCAAATCCCAAGTTGGTGTCCGAATGAACCAGCCTCAGGCGCCCGGAAATCGTCTCCGCTTCCTGCTGCAGATATTCATCAAAAGCCTCGCGGGACCCATCCTCGGAACCATTTTCAACCAGGATCAACTCAAAGTCCGTCGACCTGGTCTGGGCGAAGACCGTGCGCAAGCTGGCGAGGGTCAGATCCTTGGTCTTGTAGTTGACCATCAGGATGGAGAGGCGTGGAGTCATGCAAGACAAAGTGTACGAGAGGTGACGCTGCAATTACGGTACCTGCTTCATTCTTTGCTCCGGCCAAGATGCAAAGAATGAAGCAGGTCCTGTAATTGCAGGTTCCCCTAGAAAGGGGAGTCCGGAGAAGTAGGCGGCGGGGCCTTGGGGGGCTCCGATGCGGGCCGTGTCGCGGGGCGCAAGGTCTTCACATCGGACCCGACTTTCTTGGTGGCTGCTGGTTTGCCTCCGCCCTGCCCGGCGATCCGTTCGCGCATGCGGCTGCCGGGCTTGAACTTGACCAACCGTTGGGCGGGCACTTCCACCGGATCGTTCGTGCGTGGGTTGCGAGCCGTACGGGCTTCGCGATGCTTGATCTCGAAGATGCCGAATTCGCGGAACTCGATGCGCTTGCCCTGGGCCAGGTCGTCAATGATCGTGTCGAGGAAAGTCTGCACGACCTTGCGCACAACGCTCTTGGTCTGGCCCGTGTCCTCGGCAATGCGCTGGACGAGTTCCTTCTTGGTGCTGGTGATTGATTCGGACTGCATGATTGGCGAGGAGGGAGTGAGGTTGATACCGTGCAATCCCATGGGACGCAAGGGTTTAGGTGCCATGTGGAGCCAGACCAGGCCCGTGCAGGCGCTCTGCCGATCTGACGTAACTACTGTACTAGCAATGGGTTATGCCAAATAACGAGGTGCCAGGAAGAAGATGGGGATTCTAGCGCCCCAGCCATCTGCGCAACCCTTGGCAGGGACGGAACTTAGGTTCCCTGGGGCAAGTCCTCGAGCTGCAGGGTGACCGGCCCCTCGTTGACCAGGGCAACCTCCATATGAGCCCCGAAGCAGCCTGTTTCCACTGTCAGGCCTTCGGCCCTCAGGCAGGTCACGAAGTGCTCCACCAAAGGCTCGGCCAGCTCTGGAGAAGCCGCCTGGTCAAAGGAGGGCCGGCGACCCCTACGGCCATCTGCGGCCAGGGTGAACTGGCTGATCACCAGGGCGCCCAGCCCCTGGTCCAAGGCGCTCTCGTTCATGAGGCCCTTCTTGTCTGGAAAGAAACGGTAGCCCGCCAGCTTGGCCGCCAGCCTCTTTGCCTGATCGGGGCCGTCCCCGCGCAACACACACAGAAGCACCACCATGCCCCGTCCAACGCGACCGATGACCTCGCCCTCAACGGTCACCGTGGCGGAACTGCAGCGCTGGACGACAAGTTTCATTTGAGCTTCGATGGCAGACCAGCTGAGGTCTTACTGGGTGTCGGTCCTCCCTAGGCGGCGACTGGAAGCTACCCGGGCGCGCAGCCCCTGGATCAGATCCGCCAGTTCGCTGCCCTCCCCCGCCACCTCAATCACCCGATCCCAGGCCTGGATCTCGGCCTCGCTCCCGCCGGGCTGCTGGGCAGCCAACAACAGAGCCTCCTGAACCCGGGGCAAGCTGTCCCCGGGCGCCGCATGGATCGCCGCGGAAACCGCCCAAAGAGCTCCGTCCGGATCGCCGCTTTCCGAACGCGCCACCGCGAGGAGGGTCAAGCGCCGAGGGCGTTGATGGGCTTCTCCCTGCAGGCGGTCCAGGATCTCAAGGGCCCGCTCCGGATCCCCTGTCCCAAGGTGCAAGGCCGCCAGGTCCAGGGCCGCATCAATCCGGTCAGTGGCCCGCACGCGCGGATCACCCTCACTTGCGAGCAACCAGCGCGCCAGAGCCGCAGGTGCGGCGGGATTGCCCTCTTGGGAATACATCCAGGCCTCCAACCGACGGGCACCCAGATGCCCCGGGTTCAAGGCAAGACAACGGGCCATGGACTCCCCGGCTTCACGCCAACGATAACGGCTGTCCCCGGCCAGGGCCAGGGAGGCCAAGCCCAAGTGAGCATCAGCGCAATCAGGATCCAGCACCAAGGCCTGGGACAAGAGCGCCTCGGCCTGTTGCGGATTCTGGGCCAGGCGGGCGGCCAGGATCAGGGTTTCGGGCCGCGGTTCCCGCTGGGCCGTGAGCAAAGCCGCGCTGGCCAGACCGCTGGCCTCGGAGGGAGCCCGCAAGAGGAGCAGGTCCTGGTGCAAGGCCAGCAGATCCAGATTCGTCGGGTGCACTTCGATCAATGCAGAGAGCCCCTGGAGGGCCTCGTCAAACTGACTCTGCTGGGCCTTTGCCCGAACCTGGGCCAGGGCCTCAAGACCATCAGAAGAAAGATCGTGGTAAGGCCGCTCCCATCCCACGACCCAAGCCTTGGGAGCCGAGGCGCAGGCCCCGCCCACTCCTACAGCGACGAAACAGATCAGCCGTCCCCAAGACTGCATTGCACACATCAGGGTTGTTGCACCGGTTTGTCGAAAGCCAGACGCGCTCCGCGCTTTTCCGTGCCATCCGGAGTACGCCAGAAAGCATCCCCTTCGGCGACCACGCGCACGCTCGTGAGGGCGGGGTTGACCAATACACTGATTTCCTCGAAAGCGCCCAGCTGCCAACGATCCAATTGAGCACCGACCAATTCGCCTCCCGCTGAGGAACGGGGCCGGGTGACTTGCAGCAAGCCTGCTGTGGTGGCCTTGGCCGTGCGCAGGAAGTACTGATCGTCGGAACGCACCACCAGGTGATCGAGAAGACCATGGGGCCCCTCGATGCGAATGCGATCCGCCAGAAGCGTCGCCGGTCGCAAGAATTCCTGGGTCCAGGCCGCGGGCTGGGGGTCATCCGCCAGATAGTTGGGATCCTGCCCCGTGGGCAGGGGCGAGTTGATGACAAGAGGATCCGGTCCAGGGCCTGAAGGGTGCAGTTCGGAGGACTTCTTGGGTCCTCCCCCACAGGCTGCCATGAGGGTCAGAAGGACCAATCCGATGCGGCCTTGCTTCATAGGGTGGTCCATGGTGCGGTGTTTCTTCATGGGGTCATGCCTCGTTTTGCATACCGGCGGCAGGCCCTGATGCCGCGCGCCGGACTCTTGATGATCGACCTGAATGCCCTCTGAAATTCAATCCTTACCTGTCCAGGACCCTAGCGCAAGCCGCAGGCCCGGTATGCCCGGTCGCGCACGATGCAGGCCCGCTCTCGGGCACGTTCGGCACCCAGCGCAAGGGTGGAATCCAGGGCAGCGGGATCGGCCAGGTACTCTTCGAAACGCTGACGGGCAGGAGCAAAGGTCTCCTCCCAGGCTTCAATCAGACGCACCTTGAGATGACCGTAGCCTGGTGCGTCCTGGCCCCCCTCACGGATTCTGTTGCGCCAGTCCTCAAGCTCGGTGTCCTCCAGGAACAAGGCCAGAAAATCCAGCAACAGGACGCCTGCTGGATCCTTGGGTTCCGAGGGTTCGCGGGAATCGGTCAAGATGCGGCCAACTGCCTTCTTGAGGCGTTTGCCACTCTCAAAAACCCAAAGGTCGTTGCCGTAGCTCTTGCTCATTTTTTCCCCATCCAAGCCGGGCACCTTCGCCAGTGCCTCGGACTCGGGCAGGCGATATTCAGGTCGCACAAAGACCTGACTACCGAAGGCTGCGTTGAAGTGACCAGCCATGTCCTGAGCCATCTCCACATGCTGCACCTGATCCTTGCCCACGGGCACAATGGTCGAATCATAGGCCAGAATGTCAGAGGCCATCAGGATCGGATAGGTGAAGAGTCCCACCGAGGGCTTGATGCCCTTGGCGGTCTTGTCCTTGAAGGAATGCGCGCGCTCCAACAAGCCCATGCCCGTGACACAGGACAAGAGCCAGGTGATCTCTGCCACCTGGGGCACATCAGACTGACGGAAGAACACTACCCGCTCGGGATCGAGCCCCAGGGCAAAGTAGGTGGCCGCCATCTCGCGCACATTGGCGCGCAGACTGTCCGCATCCTGCACGCTGGTCAGGGCGTGGTAGTCGGCGATGAAGAAATAGTGCTCACCTTCCTCCTCCTGAGAGTCTACATGCTGGCGGATGGCGCCAAAATAGTTGCCCAGGTGCGGTCGGCCGCTGGGCTGAATGCCGGAGAGAAAAGTGGTCATGGGTGCGCCGCAGCCCGGACGCCAAAGGCCGCCCGGCAGGGGAGCGGATTGTACCGCTCCACGGACCCAGATCCTTGCATCCAAAGGCCTTGCTCGCGAGGATGAGAGGCCCATGGCACGCTGGAAATGCAAACACAGGATCCCATCCATCCGGGCGCGCCCGAAGAGGCCCGCCGTAGCGGGCCTTCTGTTCCCCACCCTCGGAGCCTGCCTTGGCCTTGCAGCCTGCACCGCCCCCGGAGCGGACCTGCACTTCGCTCCGCTCTACACCCACCTCTCCCTGGCCGGCGGCGACAGCGGCATTGAAGCCCTGGGAGGCACGGCCCTGGCCCGTTGGAACCAGGAGACCGACCGCCTGGACTATTGGGCCCTGCGCCCCCTGATCTCCTGGCAACGGCAGGCTGAAAACCGCTCGTTCGCCTGGTTCCTGCCGCCCCTCGGCCAGAGATTCAAGCGCCCCGAGGAAACCGTGCACCAGTTCCTGCCGATTCTGCGCCACGCACGACAACATCCCACCGAAGGGCCGACCTCCTATCAGTTCCTGATGCTGCCCGGAATCTATCTGGCCCGGGATGCTGACGGCGACAAGAAGAGCGCCTTCTTCATATTCTATGGCAACACCAAGAACTTCCTCAGTTTCGATTCAGCCAATTGGATCCTGTTCCCGCTCTACGCTCGCTTCAGTCGCAAGGACCGGAACAGCCATCATGTTCTGTTCCCGGTCATCCAGTGGTCCGACGGCACGGGAGGCAGGTCCTGGCGCCTCTGGCCCCTCTATGGAGATCAGGGAATCGAAGGTCGCTACCGCCGCAAGTTCTTCCTATGGCCTTTCTTCATGTGGCAGACAAACGATCTGGCCAAGCAGGAGAGGTTCCACCAGAGGACTTACTTCTTCTGGCCCTTCTTCGGCATCACAGAACGGGAAGAGTCCCGGAGCTGGACGGCCCTCTGGCCTTTCTTTGGTTACACCAAAGATCGACGCACAGGCTTCTGGGCCTGGGATGGTCCCTGGCCCCTGGTGGTCTTTCAAGGAGGCGATCCCAAGCGTGCGGTGCGCAAGCGGGTGCTTCCCCTCTACTCCTACTTCAAGGACCGAGGACTCGAGTCCCGCTGGTACCTATGGCCCTTGATCAACCTGCGCAGCGAAACCTACAAGAGCCACGACCGTACGAGCGTTTCAATCTTCCCCTTCTGGCACGCCTGGGACCGCGTGGACTCTGCGGGCAGGAAATCCTCCTGGCGCAAGCTCTGGCCCCTGATACGCAACGCCCAGGACGAGGCGGGCGACACGGAGATGATTGCCTGGCCGGCCCTCAGCCCCCTGCGCCGCTACGCCTTCATCGACGAACACTACGCCTGGCTCTGGGAGTTGTATGTGGCCGAACGGTCTTTCGATCAAGTGCGCGTTCGCTCGTGGCTTGGGCTCTATCGAGAAGAAAGCGACCGGCACGAACATCGACGCTCGATTTCGATCCTCTGGGCCAGACGGGACTACACCCAGGCGGCATCCAATGTGCGCGAGGTTTCACTGCTGGCAGGTCTGATTCGTTGGCGCCAGTCGGAGCAGGCGGGCCTGCAATTCATGCGACCATCCTTCCCGGGCCCCGGCTGGCCAGGAACCCGCGTGCCCAACAGCAAGGTGCCCGCGGGGCTCAACCCGGGCCCCGTTGTATCCAACCCTCTGAATGACCCGCCTGCACCCGATAAAGAGCCGCTTCAAGGCCCGCTCGCCTCGGCAGCAGAACTCAAAGACCCGATTGACTAGGATCCCCGCGTGACCCCCGACTACCTCCCCTCCTGGTGGCCCCAGCTGTTGACCGTGCTCTTTGCCGCGGGCGTGGCCCATGCGGCCTGGCACAGCGCAGGGCCACGGGCCCTGTTGGAAGAAGCAGGGTCACGCCTGATGCTGCTTTGGGCGGTCTTCGCGCGCTTGCACCACCTGCCCAAACGCCGGAACTGGCTGCTCTCCCAGGTGCGCTCCGCAGCGATCAGCAATTTGTATGTGATCTCCCTGGTGGGTGTCTTCATCGGCATGATCTTCGCCCTGCAAGCGGGCATCGAACTCGCTCGTTTCGGTCAACAGGATCAGATCGGTCCACTGGTGGCGGCGGGCATTGCACGCGAGATGGGCCCATTCATCACTGCGCTGGTCTTGGCTTCCACCTACGGCTCAGCCATGGCCGCGGAAATGGGCACCATGGCTGTGTCTGACGAATTGACAGCCCTGGAGGTCATGTCCATCGATCGGGTATCGCTGCTTGTACTGCCAAGGGTCGTGGCCTTGGCCATCGTCTGCCCCGCCATGACTGTGATCAGCGACATGATCGGGATCATCGGGGGGGGGATCGTTGCCAGCACGCAATTGGGGGTGGGTTGGGATCTGTACCTGGACTCTGCCATCACGTCCCTGGCCGGACTGGGAGAGACCTTCCCCGTGCCAAAGGATATCTTCGGCGGCCTCTTCAAGTCATTCTGCTTTGGCATCGCAGTGGCCCTGATCTCCTGCGCCTCAGGCATCTCTGCCCGGGGAGGCGCGCTGGGAGTCGGTCGGGCCACCAGTCGCGCGGTACGTGACGCGACCATCACCATCATCGTGGCAAATTACTTCCTGACCTGGATGATCTACCGATGAGCGCCTCCTCCACAAAACCGGTGGTACGCATCAGCGATCTGCACAAGTCCTTTGCCGACCAGGTTGTGCTCGATGGTCTGAACCTCGAGGTCCAAGCTGGCGAATGCCTGGGCATCATGGGCGGCTCGGGCACGGGCAAATCTGTGGCCCTGCGCCATGTGATCGGCCTGATGCAGCCGGACTCGGGTCGCGTGGAGGTCTTTGGCCGAGAGGTTGCGGGCCTGAGTGCCAATGAACTTCGCGCCCTGCGCCGACGGGTGGGCTATGTATTCCAAGAGGGAGCCCTGGTGGGCTGGATGACCGTGGAAGACAATCTGGCCCTGCCTCTCCGTGAGCGAGGCAAACTGAGCGAACCCCAGATCGCTGAGCGCGTGGCCGAGGCCCTCGAAACCGTGCATGTGGTCGGCGCCGGGCAGAAGTTTCCTTCGGAAATATCCGGCGGTATGAAGAAACGGGTCAGCATCGCCCGAGCCCTGATCACCAAGCCGGAACTGGTGCTCTACGACGAGCCCAACGCGGGCCTCGACCCGGAAATCTCACGCTCAATCAACGCGCTCATGCGTGAGGTCTCGGAGAAACTAGGGGTCACCTCCCTGGTGGTTGAGCACCGCGTGGAATGCCTGCGCCGAGTCGCGGACCGGGTGCTCTTCATCCACGAAGGCAAGGCCCTTGTGAATGACATCACCGCGTCCTTCTTCCAACCCAGCCATCCAAGACTGATGGCCTTCCTGGGCCATGAACAGGAGTAACTCCCATGAACAAGAAACCCGAAAGAACCAATCGTTCCGCGAACAACACTACTGCCAACAACGCAGTCCTCGGCCTCTTTTTTGTGGGAGTGATTGCGGTGCTGGCCTGGTTCACTCTCTTCCGAAGCGACTTCCGCATGGGTGGAGAGTCCGGACAAGCCACCGTCTGGTTTGCAGACGCCGGCGGCCTGCGCTCGGGGGATCCGGTCTTGGTCGCCGGGGTGCGCTGGGGCAAGGTAAAGAAAATCACCTATGACGCCACGATCCGCGATACGGTCCGGCGCATTCAAGTGGAGCTCTCCCTCGATGCACCTGTGGACTTGTTTGGTGACCACAAGATCACGATCACGGACGCCACGGTGTTGGGGGGCAAGAATCTGGCCATCGAACCGGGCAACCCAGGTGCCGGAGCCTTCGCTGGAGAATGGATGGGAACCACGCGTCCTGATGTTCTGGCCACCCTGGGGTCCGTGCTGGAGGAAAACCGGGTCAGCCTGCGCGAGGCAATCGTCGGACTCGCCGATGTTGTGCGCAACGTGCAGGACGGCAAGGGCGTGATCGGCGCCCTGATCACCGATGAATCCCTGCGCCAGTCCATGGACGAAGCGATAGGCAACATCAAAGAGACTTTTGCCCAGTTGCTGGAGACCTCGCAGGAAATCAACCGGGGAGAAGGCACGGTCGGTCGCCTGATCTATGACGCGGCCCTGGCTCAGCGGATTGACAACGCCAGCGCCAGCTTGGAAACGCTTCTGGCCGACGCGCGGGAGGCTCTGGCGGATGCGCGCAAGGGCAAGGGAACGATCGGAGCACTGCTGTCCGATGAGGCCATGGCGGACAATTTGCGCTCTACCCTGGCAGACCTGGCCAGCGTCACCCGACGCCTGGCAGACGGCGAAGGAAGCATCGGCAAGTTGCTCACGGATCCCAAGATCGCCGAGGATATTGAGATCCTGACCGATGCCCTGGCCAATGGAGAGGGCACCCTCGGACGCTTGATCCTGGAGCCAAAGGTCTACGACAACCTGCTGTCGATCACCGACGACATGAAGACCTTCTCCAAGGCTCTCGCCAGCGGCGAAGGCACAATTTCACGCCTGGTCTATGACGACACCCTGTACCTGGAAATCGACCGAGCACTAGGTGTTTTGACCGGCACACTGGAAGAGGCTCGAGAAGCGGCGCCGATCTCGACTTTCCTGAACGCGATCTTCCTGGGCTTCTGATCCAGGTCGAGGCACGGTCAAAGATTGGTCCGCGCCGGATCGAGTCTCATCTCAGCCCTGTGACGGCAGCAAACGCTCAACCCACTTGCCGATCATGTCGGCTTCCAAGTTGACGCGATCCCCGGTTCTGAGATCTCCAAGGCTTGTAAGTTCCAACGTCAATGGAATCAGGGCCACATGAAAGCGCCCCTGCTCCGGCGAGATGACCGTCAAGCTGACGCCGTCGAGAGTCACGCTGCCCTTGTCCACCAGGTAACGATCCTGGCCCGGGTCCGCCTGAAACGCGATCTCCGTCCCACCGTCCCCGCTGGGCTGAACGTCCAGGACCCCGGCACCGCCGTCCACATGACCGCTGACCAGATGCCCATCGAGCCGCGCATCCAGCTTGAGGGCGCGCTCCAGATTCAAGAGCTGGCCTGGCTCAAGGCTGCCAAACCAGGTGCGCGCCACGGTCTCCGCTGTGAGGTCAAAGCTGATGTCGCCCCCCTCCCCCAGATCCTCCACGGTCAAGCAGGCGCCACTGACCGCCACTGAGTCACCCCGGGCCACGCTCCAATCCGCAAGGTCCGGCGCCTTGAGGGTCAACCTCAAACCAGACCCTTGTGCCTCCGCGGCGAGAACGGGGACGGCTGCTTCAATGATGCCGGTGAACATGGCTTGGACGATCTGGAAGTGGTAGACAGCAGGGAGGCTTCGGGCGGGGCACAGGGTACTTGCTGCCGAAAGCGGGGGCATCGCGCCAAGTACAAAAGCATGCCCATTCAACCCGGGCCCAAGCTGCCCGCAGGCCCCTTTTCGGTCCGAACCGAAGACTGCAGTCAGGCGCATGACCAGAGTCCTGCCCCCCAGGAAGCGCCTTCCAGGCTCTTGGAAGCCCTCTTTCGCCCGTTTGAGAAGGCCCCGGATCCTCTCAGCATGCCGAAACTCCCCTCTGCACCCCCCAGAGGGGGTGCCAGCATGGCACCTTATGGGATCCAATGGCCCCAAGAACCTTGACCTGAGGGGGCCTCCGATCTACCCTGCCGGGCCATTTTCCCCTGGGCAAGTGCCGCTCTTTACCATCCTCACCCTCTTTCCAGAGGCCGTTCAGTCCTACCTCACCATTGGTGTGCTGGGCCTGGCCGTCAAAAGGAAACTGATCCAAGTAGAGATCGTGGACTTCCGCGACTTCTCCCACAACCGCCACCGCACGGTGGACGACCGTCCCTTCGGAGGCGGCCCCGGCATGGTGCTCAGGCCCGAGCCAGTGGTCGAAGCGGTCGAGTGGGTCGAAGAACGACACGGCCCCCACCGCAGAATCGTACTCGACCCCGCGGGCACGCCCTTCGTTCAGAGCCACGCACGTGACATGTGCAGCGCCGAACGCACCCTGCTGCTGGCGGGACGCTACGAAGGCTTCGACGAACGACTATTGCAGTTGCTTGAGTTCGAGCCCTTTTCCATCGGCGACTTTGTATTGTCCGGCGGCGAATTGCCCGCCCTCTGCTTGCTGGAAGCAACTGCCCGCTTGATCCCCGGAGTCCTTGGGGACGAACGCTCAGCTGAAGAAGATTCTTTCCAAGACGGCGAAACGCTGGATCACCCCCATTTCACCCGTCCGCGGGTGTTTCGGGGCCTTTCGGTCCCACAGGTCCTGCTCCAGGGAGACCACGCAGAGATCGCTGCCTGGCGAAAGAAAGAAGCCCTCAAGAGAACCAAGAATCGGCGCGAGGCCCTCAACGATCCCGACAAGGCCTAACCCCTTCACAACCCAACGAACACGAACCGCTCCCAAGGAAGCGATTCAGACCGTGCGCTTCTGCGCACATCCCATTCCAACTGCACCACTCACCGCGCAACTCCTGCGTGGCACCCCCGACCCCAAGCGCCGCCCCAGGACGCATTCAAGCATGGACCTCATCGACGGAATTGAAAAGGAACTCGGCAAGTCTGAGAACGAACTCCCCACCCTACGCGCAGGCTGTCAAGTGGATGTGCACTACCTGATTCGTGAAGGCGAAAAGGAACGCATCCAGATATTCAGCGGCATGGTGATTGCGGTCCGTGGCCGGGGCATCCGGCGCTCGATGATCGTGCGTCGCATTGTCCAAGGCGAGGGTGTCGAGCGCATCTTTCCCCTGCACAGCCCCAGGGTCAAGGACATCGTGATCACCCGCCGGGGCGATGTGCGCCGGGCCAAGCTCTACTACCTGCGCGATCGCACTGGCAAGAGCACGCGGGTCAAGGAATTCCTGGGGGACAAGGCCCGTAATGTCCGCGAGCTTGAAAAGGTCCGCCGGGCTGATCTTGCCGCAGCCCAAGCCTCAGCAGCAGCAGCAGACACAGCCGACTCTGGCGAGGAGGACTGAGCCCCACGGGCTCAGCATCCAGCCTCTCATTTCAATCCCGGCCCGTAGCCCCTATCGTTGGAGCACGGGCCGGCCCCATGAATCCCACCTACGGCCCCACCAGCCCCAAGGCCTCCAAGAAGCCCCTCTGACTCCCCAAGGATCCCCGAACCCTGCCCCTTCCCGGGCCGGATCCAACCCACGAACAGCCACAGGTCCAATCCCTGCTGGCCCCACTAGAGATGGTCGAAAATATCAGCCGCAAGGTCACCCTCCTGCTAGGGCTCGCCGCCCTTTCCCTTATCTCCCTCCGGGCCCTGGGGTTCCGCATGGGGCTCGACCTGGAAGGGGGCACGCGCCTCGTCTACTCGATCGACTTCGACAAGGCCGCCCAAGAGGGCACCATCAGTCAGGAGGAGTTGGGCAACCGCGGTAAGCTGATGACCGACCTGATCTCGATTTGGCGCGAGCGCATCGACCCCACCGGTGTACGCGGTGCAACGATTCGTAGTGAGGGTGCCAACCGTGTAGTGATTGAGCTGCCCGGCAGTGCTTCATCGGTGGGCCGTTCGGTGGCCACCGAGTTGGCCGAAGAGGGCACCTCCGATGCAGCGGCCCTGATCCTGATGGGAGATCAGGACCTGCTCGATTCCTTCCCGGAAGATGGCGGCCTGATCGAAGTTGACGGTGAGAACATCCGCTACGGCATCCGCCGAAACGAGATCCTTTCGGATCTGACCCGTGGCCTGGACGGTACCCAGCGCGCGGCTCATGCAACGGGTTCCAGCGTAGTACTCAAGGCCTCCGACCCCTGGCGTTCTCGCATTGAGAGCACCGGGCACATGAACTTCTACATTCAGGCGACATCCTCCGATCTGGTCGACGCGGACCCCACCCTGTCCACCGACATCGAAGTAGAACGAGCCGCAGTCACCGCCTGGATCGACGACCACCCGGACGTACCCATTACCGAGTACAACCGCATCCTGGCCGGACGTGGCGGCGCCGCCTCGCGCCTGCGCTATTTCCCGCACCGAGCCACTGCCGAAAACCTGGAGACGCCCCTGGCGGATCGCCTGCTGGCTGTGATCATCGAAGAAGACCCCACCTGGCGCTTTGAAGGGGCCGACCTGCGCGCCGTCTTCCAGTCGGTGGACTCTTTTGGCTTCCCCGCGGTGGGATTCGAAATGGTAGCGCCCAAGCAAAGTGACTTCGGCGACTTCACTGATGAGCACAAGGAATCGGTCATGGCCATCGTGATCAGTGGCGAGATCGCCTCCGCGCCGGTGATCGAGGACAAGCTGCCTGGCCGTGGCATCATCAACGGTGGCACTGGCGGCTTCACCGGCAAGGAAGTACAGGACCTGATCCAGGTGCTGCGTTCCGGCTCCCTCAAGATCGCGCCGACCTTTGAACAGCAAGAGACCGTGGGTGCGACCCTCGGCCAGGACTATGTCAGGCGCGGAGCCACAAGTGCCGTGATCGGGCTGATTGCGGTGCTGCTCTTCACCATGTTCTACTACCGGCGCCTGGGCATGATCGCGGCGGTCAGCTTGTTATTCAACCTGGTGATCCTGATGGGCGCCATGTCCTTCATTCGCGCCACCCTGACCCTGCCCGGCGTGGCGGGGATCATCCTGACGGTCGGCATGGCTGTGGACGCCAACATTCTGATCTACGAGCGTATTCGCGAGGAACAGGCCCGTGGCCGCAAACCCATGCAATCCGCTCGAGACGGATTCGCCAACGCCTTCTCCACCATCGTAGACGCCAACGTGACGACTCTGATCACCGGGCTTATCCTGATGAAAGTGGGCACGGGACCCGTGCGTGGTTTCGCCACAACCCTGTCCATCGGCATCATCACCTCGATGATCTCTGCCTTGATAATGACCAAGTTGCTGATTCACTTTCAACTGGAGAAAAAATCAATCAAGAGTTGGTCCATGATGAAGCTGGTGGGCGACACCAAGATCAAGTTCATGGCCAAGCGCAAGCTGGCGGCTCTGCTGTCTCTGGTGCTCTGTGGTGTTGGCCTGGCTGGGTTCATAAAGACCCCGGACAACCAGAAGCTTGGCATCGATTTCCTCGGTGGTACTACCATGCTGGTGCGGGTCAACGAGCCCATGCAGAGCAGCGAGTTGCGGGACAAGTTTGACGCGGACAAGAACCCTCTCTTGGGCCAGGCCACAGACTTCACCCGCTCGGTGGAGATCTCGCCAATCCTGAACTCAGAGTCCGAGGAAGGCTTCACCGCATTCCGCTTGACCTCAAAGGCGGGGGACAAAGAAAGCAGCAACGCTTCCTTGGCAAACATCCGCACGGATGTGGAAGGCTGGCTGCAGGATGTATTGCAGGGCGGCCCGGTGGAAGGCCTGGCCGTGGTGGACGACAACGCCAGCGGGGTGCTGTACTTTGAGAACCAACACCCCCCCAGCGATGTGGTGGAAGGTCTGGCCAAGGTCGGCATTGAAGACGCCACGGTGACTGAAGACGATGACGGCAACCTCTCCTTCAGCGGAAAGGTGGCGGCTGGCAGCACGGTCGAGGACCTGGCCGAGCGCCTGCAACTGGACCTGGCCCAGTTCAGCGATGAGGCGGGTAATCACTTTGACCTCGCCTCCCCCATAGGCGAGTTGAACAGTGTTGGCGCCCAGGTGGTCAGCGAGTTGCGAGACCAGGCGGTGGCAGCCATGCTGCTGTCCCTCTTTGCCGCAGTGATGTACATCCGCATGCGCTTCGCCGAGTACAGCTATGGCTTTGCTGCGGTGATCGCTCTTGTGCACGACGTGATTATCGCCCTGGGGGCGGTGGCCCTGGCAATCTACACGGGCCTGGTGCAGGTGGAAATCAACCTCGCCATGATCGCGGCATTCTTGACGATCATCGGTTACTCCTTGAATGACACGATCGTCATTTTCGACCGTGTTCGCGAAAACCTGCCACGCATGAAAGGCAGCTTCAGCGAGGTGCTCGATGTCTCAATCAACCAGACCCTGTCGCGCACATTGCTGACATCTCTGACCACGTTGATCACTGTCAGCCTCTTGTTCGCATTCAACGCGGGCACGGGCAACGTGATCGAAGGTTTCTCCTTCGCCCTGATCATCGGCGTCATTTCGGGAACCTATTCCACGATCTTCATCGCCTGCCCGGCCCTGCACTGGTTTGAATCCAGGCGCATGGCCAAAGGCGACCACGAGGACCACACGGAAGCCAAGGCGCCGGCAACTGCGGGCGCCTCCTCCTAAGGAACCTGAGGCAACGAGGCACGACGATGCGTGGACTGCTAGGGCTCCTGATTCTGGGCGGCCTTTGTTTGCTGGCGGCGAATTGGCAGGAGAACCTCCGTTCCCAGGCACTGGAGACCAGACAGTTGGAACGCGGCATCCCCTCCCAAGAGATGCCCCTGGTCAACGGTGAAGATGGCTGGTCGACTCTGGTGTTGGGCACCCCGAGTGGCGCAACGAGCATTGCTCCAGATATTTCCACGCCCAAGGAAATTGTGCCCTCTGACACAACAATCCCCCCCAGCACTCCGGTTCAACCCCCTCCTCCCCCCCCCCAAGCGGACCGGAAACTCGTGATCGCCCCCGGCGACACCCTCAGCCGCATCTGCGAACAGCACTATGACACCAGCCGCCTGGCAGTGGTGGAAGCGCTGGCACGCTACAACGGGCTCGGATCGGCAAATCAGATTCGCACGGGCGCGACTTTACTGCTGCCAGATTTCGACCTGCTGTTGATCGAGTGACGAAGCTGCGAGAATCGAAGCGGGCATACTTGTCTCAATCACTTCAAGCCCACTCGGGCCGATGCGGTTTGGGGACCAACTCCTCAAAGGTCTCGCCCTCATCCCGGGAGACCCGCAGCTTGCTGTCGCCATCACGGGCCAGGGTCGCGGTAGCAGCAGCGTCGAGGCGCACGCGCAGTTGATACTGCTCGCTTTCCTCAATCCACTCCTCCTCCAGCACGGCGCCGTGACCGCGCAGATAAGCCAGGCTCTTGCCGTCGCTGGCGGGCAAGCGCAGGATCAGGAACTCAGAACGCGTGTCCAGGTGCTGGGCAACAACCTCAGCCAAACGATCGAGCCCCTGGCCGGTCTTGGCACTCATGAAAATCACTTCCCCCTCGAAGCCATCCGACAACAGATGCAGGGCAATCGGATCTTGCACCTCGTCGATCTTGTTCAGCGCCAGGGCCTGAAAGGGAACATGGTGGGACAGGTCATCCAGCACCTTCACCACCGCCGCCATTTGCTGGGTCGCGTCCGGGTGCGAGGCGTCGACCACATGCACCAACAAATCTGCGGCCAGGGTCTCTTCCAGGGTGGCATGAAAGGAAGCAACCAGGTGGTGCGGCAAGCGCTGCAGGAAACCGACCGTGTCACTCAGCAAGGCCAGGCGACCATCGGGCAGGGTCCAACGGCGGGTGCGCGTATCCAAGGTCGCAAAGGGCATGTCGGCCACGAACTCGGTGGCTCCGGTGAGCTTGTTCAGAAGAGTCGACTTGCCCGCGTTGGTGTAACCCACAAGGCCCACGGTGAAGCCAGTGATGCGCGAGGCCACTTCCCTGCGCTTGCGCCCTTCGATCACATCAAGTTCGCGCTTCAGGTCGCGCACTCGCTTGCGCAATAGACGCCGGTCGGTCTCCAACTGGGTCTCCCCCGGACCACGGGTACCGATGGCACCCTCGGTGCGTTCCAAGTGCGTCCACATACGGCGCAGGCGCGGAGCGAGGTACTCCAGCTGAGCCAATTCCACCTGCAGACAAGCCTGTCGGGTCTGTGCCCGATCAGCAAAAATATCCAGAATCAGCTCCGAGCGATCCACCACCCGGCAGCCCAGCATCTCTTCCAGATTACGCACCTGGGCCGGTGACAGGTCATTGTCGACCACCACTGCCGAGGGCTCGTGCAGATCCACCTCCTCCTTGATTTCTTCAACCTTGCCTTTGCCCATCAAGGTCGCGGGAACGGGCCGATCGCGCTTTTGGGTCACGCCCGTCCCCACCACCTTTCCGCCGGACGCAGCCACCAGGGCGCGCAGTTCCGAAAGATAGCCGCCGGTCTCCACGGGAAAGTCCGGAAAGACCACGCCACAGATGATCACGCGCTCGTGAGGCGCTGCGGTGGGAGCAGGGTCACGACTCATGAGCAAATCATCCGGTGATGGGACTTAGACATGAGAATCGCAAACGACAAGGCCCTTTCACTCGCGCAGCAACTGGGCCTCGGTGACCGCAACCCGCCGCAGGTCTACGCCCTCCACAAAGCCGTTGACCAGATTGGGTACAAGTTCCTGATGAAAAGCGTCTGGTCCAGGGACTGGAAAATCGGTGCGCCAGTGAACCCCCCGGGACTCGCAGCGACCCAAGGCACTGAAGGTGGCCAGGCGCGCCACGGTCAGCATGTTGATCAGTTCCCAGGCCCGGGGACTCTCCAGAGGCAAGGCCTCCACCGCCCGAGCCCAGAAAGTCAAGCGCTTGAGGGCCTCCCCCAAAGCAGGGCCTGAACGCTGGACTCCCATATCGCGCCACATGAGCGACTTGAGGGAATAGGTCAGGTCATCGAGGTTGAGTTCCACCTCATGCAGGGCATCCGGCGCGGACTCGTGGCGCAAGTGGTCCAGGCTGCTGACCGTCCCGTCAAATGCTGCGTTGGCTGCGCACCTGCCAGCCCGATTGCCCATCACCAAACCCTCAAGCAGACTGTTGGACCCTATGCGGTTGGCCCCGTGCAAGTTGGTGGAGGCGCACTCCCCCACCGCCCACAGACCAGGCACCGAAGTGCGGCCGTCCATGTCCACCGCCAGTCCGCCAATGTGATAGTGAGCCCCGGGACGCACAGGGATCGGGTCTTTGGCAATGTCGAGGCCAAAGAACCTGGCGATGCGGCTGACCGCTGGGAAGGCGCGGTGGGGATCGCTCCCAAGACCTGCCAGATGCAAGTAGACGCTGGTGTCTTCGGTGGCCACCATGCGCTCGAACACCGCCCGACTGACCACATCCCGGGGAGCGAGTTCGGCCGCAGGGTGATGGTCGGGCATGAACCGATAGCCGTTCTTGTCGCGCAGCTCAGCCCCCGCGCCGCGCACGATTTCGCTGATAAGGACCCGCGCGGCTCCGGCAATGTAGAGGCAGGTGGGATGAAACTGCACAAACTCCAGGTCGCGCTGCACAGCCCCCGAGCGTAGGCCCATGGCCAAGCCATCCCCTGTGGCCAGATCGGGGTTGGTGGTCTCGCGATAGAGTTGCCCGGACCCACCAGTGGCCAGGATCACCTCGCGTGCAGCGAAAGCGAAGCGCTGGCTCTTGAAATTGGACGCCAGGACCCCAACCACGCGTCCATCAGGATCGCTGAGCAGGTCAATGGCAAAATGCCTTTCAAATGTGCGGATGCGTGGGTGCTCTTCTAGTGCCTCGGTCAGAGCCCGTTGAATTTCGATGCCAGTGGAATCCCCGTGAGCGTGCACGATGCGCGCGTGACTGTGACCACCTTCTCGGGAAAGGCTCAGGTCTCCGTTTCCTTCCCGGTCGAACTTGGCGCCCAAGTCAAGCAACTCGTTCAAGGCCCGCGGCCCATCGCGCACCACATGTTGCACCACCTTGGGATCACTCAGGCCGCAACCAACGTCGAGAGTGTCCTGAGCATGGCTGTCGAAAGAATCTCGGGAGCCAGTCACGGCCGCCAGCCCGCCCTTGGCCCAACGCGTATTGCCCTCAAGCAACTTGCCCTTGGTCAGCACGGCAACGGAAGCTCCCGCCTCCGCCGCACGCAAAGCCGCAGTCCCCCCCGCAGATCCTCCACCCAACACCAGCACGTCGAAACGGAATTGGGGCACCTGCCGGGGATCGAACGGGACCAGATAACGACTGGCACCTAAGGAAAGGGATGCGTCCAAGAGGAAGAACTCCGAGGAATGATTATAGACCAGTCCGAGCGTGTCAGGAGCCACCGTTGGGGTGAGCTGTGATTGCCAGAGCTGGTTGTGGGCACAATGGCTGGGTACGGTTCCCCAGGCGGCAGCAAGAAGCGTGTCGAGGGGCCGGTCGCACTGGTCCCGGAGGGACTGTCTGCAACCAAGAGGCGAGCGCAGGCCTTCCTTGAGTAGAGCAGCAGGAGCCCCACGGCGTAGAACCCCCGACCCGACCCCGGTCCCTGAATGGCCGGCCAAGGGGCTGAGGCCTGCAAGTCGGGCAGCCGCCGGAAGCCCCTGAACACGAACCGGGCAAGCAAATAGCAGTCATAACCCCCTACCCGGTGGGGTTTTAGGCCAAAGACCGAACAAAACCCGTATTCGGGTCTTGTTCGGGTACCAAAAGCCGATACATTAGGTATCTGTTCGGTCTTCATACTCCGGGATGGATTGCCTGATCCATCCTGGAGCCCTTCAACCCCAAAACGACAACAAGCATCATGACCAAATTCGTCCAAGGCGCCCGCAAGGACCTGTGCAGCTACCTATTCATGGGATCCCTCGTCATCTGCACCTTCCTGGTTTGAATCAGAGGGGCGCGGCTCTTCCGGGCTTGAATCATGGGCTGGGGCCAATCAACCTGACCCACTCAATCTGGCCCAATCAACCTGGAGACCCAGAAACCAGCGAACACGAGTACCCCTTTGGTCAGACGAATCAGGACCACAGCCCGGTCAACCTGACCGAAAGATAGAGACAGAAGACTCAGCGCAAGGCCGACCACCTCAGTCAATCACCAGCCAACCAATGAACTCCGCCCCCCTGACGAAACGCCAACGGCAGATCCTGAGCTTCTACCAGGAGTATGTCTCCGAGCAAGGCATGAGCCCAACCCTTGAAGAGGTGGCCAACCAGTTCGGAATCACCAAGGTCACGATCTTCGGTCATGTGGAAGAACTGGTGCGCAAGAACTTCTTGCGCCGTGACCGCAAAGGCACCAGTCGCAGCATTCAAATCATGGGCCCCGATCAGGGCACGAATCAGAGCTCATTCGACCCGAACAGGGCCGCGGGCCAGGACTCTTTCGCCAGCTCCTCACAGGGGGCCTCAGATCGCTCCCTCGTACTACAGATTGTCGGCCAGATCGCCGCAGGTACTGCCATCGAGGCCATCGAAGACCCACAGGATCTGGATCTATCCGAGCTGATTCCGGACCACGCAGATGTCTACGCCCTGCGCGTCAAGGGTACGTCCATGATCGAAGACGCCATCGCCGACGGGGATTTGGTCCTGGTCGAGCGCCGCAGCCAGGCCCGCAACGGCGAAACCGTGGTAGCCGCCCTGCCCCCGGATGGGGAAGTCACGCTCAAACGCTACTACGCCGAAGACGGTCACATTCGCCTTCAGCCAGCCAACTCAAGCATGGAACCAATCATTGTGGAAGGCGATGTGGAAATCCAAGGAGTCGTGATCAGCGTGATCCGCAGGCTGTAGGCCTCCAGCGGAGAATCCCAGACTGTCTGCATTCGCCTGGCGGGACGATTTGCAAGACCAACCAAACACAGAACACACACCTCACCCAAGGTCCAATCCCCCCAAGGAACACTCGGGCTGCCAAGCGGGGCCATCCACCCCGTGCGCCCGGTGAGCCGCTGTCATGGTCGGCAGCGGCTGGTGCGGTGGGGCCGCCTCTCTTGGGAGGCGGCCCCTGTACCACCAGCCAGAAGTAGATGATCTCGTCGGGCTCAGGTATGAGTGCAAGACCTGGTCAAGAATGACCGCCAGGACAACGTCTCCTGGTCAGAGCCTGGTCCCAGAATCCCCGCAAACGAATCGGCGCGATTCCATGCTGCGGTCCAAGACCCACGACTCGCTGATACTCCCTGAACCACGGGAGGCTGAGTAACAGACCGCCTCGCCAGGAGGTACAGAACAACCGTTGCTCTACCTACACCTCACCGCTATCGGGGCAGGCGTCATGCGGCACGCCCCATCCTTGCCCGACGCTGACATGTGGGGCTATGGCTATCACTGGTGGGTTGGGCGTTTATCCAGCGGCCAACCCGTGGTTGCGGCCATGGGCAATGGCAACCAACGGCTGTACCTACTGCCCGAGCAAAAAATAGGCATCACCCTGCTGGCGGGGCAATACAACCAAAAAGTGAAACGCAGCAACGAGCTGCTGATGCGTGTCGTATCAGCTCTTAAGCGCAAGCGTTGATGGGCACACAGGTCCTAGTGCGCCTCGCGCTGTTGTTCAGAGGGGTCTTTGGGCTGCTTACCAGATCAAGCCTGAGACGACTCCTGTACAGTGATCCCCATGAGAATTGCGCTTCCTTTGCTCCTCTTGGTTCTGGGCCTGGGGTTCTGGTGCTTGCAACGGGGCGAACAGGCAAGCGTGATAACCAGGCAGCCGGAGGTTCTGGGAGGCAATGAGATCGCCCCAGAATTGACCTTGGCCGGGGCGGTCGATGTCAGCCAAGAGCCTCTCGTAGACCCTGCACCCCGGGCGCCGGTGGAGTCAGCCGAGGAGACTCCAGCCGATGGCCGTTTTTCCGACGCGCCCACCACGACCTTGACTGGCCGCGTGATTTGGCCCGAGGGCTTTCGAGACATGCAGCTTTCCGTCTGCCTGCAACGGGGGAGGTTCAAACGCCTCTTGCCTGTCAAGCAGGACGGATCTTACCGCCTCGAAGGAGTCAGGCGGGGGCCTTGCACGATCTCTGCCCTTCTTGCGGCCCAGTTTGGGGACAACTCGATTGGCCATATTTCTATCGAGATCCCCGAGGTCGAGTTTTGGACGGCCCCGGACTTTGACATCAGCCAGCTTGCCAAGAGGATCACTGTGCTGGTCACAGACCCCAGGGGTGAGCACATTCCGGGAGCGATTGGGGCCTTACAATTTCCCCTATCAAGAGCAGATTTGGGTCAGTGCGGGCAAAGTAACACTGACCTCCACGCGCTCACCCGAACCCGCCTGGTTCGCTGCCCCCGGGTACGGATTGGTTCACTGGGAGAACCTAAGAGATGGGGATCAGATTGTCTTGAGCTCGGCCCCGGTCACGACCTTGGAAATCACCAATCCAGAGGCTCTCCCTCTTCCGCCACTCGAGCTTTGGGTGCGTGCGGGGGGAGCATCTGACGGCACGCTCTACCAATTGCGAGACTGCATCGAGGCCGATCCTGTTTCGCTTACCCCGGACGGTTTCGCCAACCTGCCCACACCGGCGCCCGGATTGAGGACCTTGGAGGTAGCCATGCGCAGGGACGGCAAGCCCATCGCGGTTGGATCACTCGATGGTGTACTCGACCGGGCCGAGATTGTGGTCCCAAAAGCCGGCTCGCCCAAGCCTATTCAAATCACCATCGACTCCGAAGAGCTGCAGGCGATTCTGGCCAAGCTCCCCCGTTAGGGCCGCGCCGTTTTTGAGCTGCAGCCTGCCCCGGGAATGTATGCTGGCAGCATGGCCCACGGACCAACCCTCTCCCGCGGATGAGTGAACCACACTCAATCCAAGAACCACTTCACCCACGGTGTCCGACGAGCCCCGAAATGATGGTTATCACGGCCGCCAAGAAGGTAGCATTGGACCCCAATCGACCGAGTTGACCACTGTACCTAAATCTGAGACTTTGGGGATTGAGGCATGGAGAGAGCTGCTAAGAGGCACAAGGATGCGACAGCAATTGATGAGGACTTGGTTTCGTCAATCTGCATGAGCGGCTGGCGACGGTGGTTGCGCAAAATTCTTGCACTCTCGCTGGGGTTTGTTGTGGCGATGATATTCGCAGAAGTGTTCTTGCGCGTCGCGGGGGTTGTGAGGAATGTTGGCCCGTCGTACACCGACTACGACGCTCATCTCGGAAAGCGCCTAAAGAGAAATTTATCATGTCTTCGCCACACACCGGAGTTCTCTATACAAGTCTCCACAAACTCCCTTGGTTTCCGTGGACCCGAACCGAAGGGTAACGAAGAGGGCGGAATAGTGTTCATCGGAGATTCGTTCACGATGGGGCACGGGGTTAGCGATGGCGAAGAGTATCCTGCGCTGGTATTCCGAATGCTGTCGGAGCATCTCGATGGTGGAGTGATCCCCGTTGTAAACATGGGAATGGGCGACAATGGCAATGGCCGATGGATCAAATTGCTACGCGAAGAAGTCGCTCAATTCAAACCACGGCTCGTCGTCCTGCAGGTCTGCGGGAACGACTTCCGTGACAATACAAACGAGCGACTGTTCCGCCTCAATGGAAACGAGCAGTTGCAAGAACTACCTATCCCTGCCAGGTCCTGGAAACGCCGCGTTCAGTCAATGATCGAATTCCTGCCGGGGGTCGCGTACTCGCACGTCTTCTGCTTAGTCAAGCAGGTGGTGTCCAAGTCTGGCGGTGGTGGCCAGAAAGCGAGTGACACTCACAATGAACAGGTCGCGTCTGATGAGCCCACACCTGCCGAGAAACTCACGCGTGCTTTGATTCGTCGTTCGGTCGAGATCTGTCATTCGCAAGGATGGCCGATCGTCATTCTTGTGGTTGAAGATGGGTGGAATGGTCAAACATTCGATTTTCTCGCGCGCGACCCCTCCTTGCACCTGGTGACCATCCCCTCAAAAAAAGAGCGGCCGGACATATACTTCCTAAATGACGGCCACTGGAATAGCACCGGTCATGAGTACGTGGGAAATCTGATGGTGGAGGTGATTGCCGGGCTTCCTCAATTTAGGATGTAGGTTCGGATAACGTAGGCTATTGTGAGCGCTGTCGAGGCACGCGCATGCCTTCGCACAGCGAGCTCGAGTCCAAGACACCCCCGTTCAACCGGGGCACTTTGCTGGAGGAGCCTCATCTGGACCGGCCCTTCGTGACCATCTTGGGTGACGAGGTCTCCGGGCGCACAGCTCGGGAACACTCCCGGCACCTCAGTGTGCCCCTACCCCTCATGTACCCAAACTCTCATAGGCACTGGACGCGTTTCAGGGGGCACACCAGTCCTTCTGGAGGATGAATTCTGCGCCCCAGACGAAGGCATAAAAAAAGCCGCCCGCTGCTCCCCAAGGGGTGCAACGGGCGGCTAGGAAAACCCGGCAATGACCTACTTTCGCGCATAGCACTATCATCGGCGGCACTTGCTTGACGACCGTGTTCGGGATGGGAACGGGTATGGCCAAGTACCTATAGTCACCGGGAATAAGGGGCCTAGAGCTGCATGGATATCCATAAGGATTGATCCGCAGCTCTAGGCTGGAGAAGATGGTTCGAAGTCTGCATCAGTCACCCAAGAATGGGCAACCTTCTGCCACTCACCAGGAGGCCAAATGGCCTGCTGATAGAATGGGAGAAGGTGGTTAAGCCTATGGCCCAATTAGTACCGGTTAGCTCATAACACATCGCTGTGCTTCCACCGCCGGCCTATCACCTGATAGTCTCTCAGGGGGCTCATGGGGATGATTCGTCTTGAAGAGGGCTTCGCGCTTATATGCATTCAGCGCTTATCCTTTCCGAACTTAGCTACCCAGCAGTGCCACTCCCGTGACAACTGGTGCACCAGAGGTTCGTCCACCCCAATCCTCTCGTACTAGGGGTAAATCTTCTCAATCATCCTACACCCACACCAGATAGGGACCGACCTGTCTCACGACGGTCTAAACCCAGCTCACGTACCGCTTTAATTGGCGAACAGC
>LWDU01031756.1_pt1 | contig 45459 bp, 48 predicted proteins | sample 727161 | NCBI WGS metagenome assembly LWDU01 (sample SAMN04566230, study PRJNA314399) | hydrothermal vent metagenome | isolation source: deep sea hydrothermal plume seawater | place: Mexico: Gulf of California, Guaymas Basin | collected 2004-07-11
ATCTCGTCGCCATTGGCTCGGGCCTTGTCGGTCATTGTTCGCAGGTGACGAGGCACGAAGCGAGAGACACAGTGATTGGCATCGCGGAGGAATTGTCGATGGTAAGACATGTTGTAGATTCCATCGTATTCGGCTATGATCACCGAGGCTGATTGATAGCGTCCTCTATCTTCTCGATAATGCCACGGAATCGGTAATGCGTTCAGGTCGACTTCAGACTGGGTGTTCTGTAGGACCTCTGCTTCAGCCCTCTCGATCAGAACCGGTTCTCCCGGGCTTGCCATCGCATCCGCGAGAACATCGATCAGTTCTCCAGGTGAGAGGTGGAAGATATCGCATAATCGGTCTCTCGCGAGTACATTGAGAGCGGCGGAATGACCCGGTGCTTCAGTGAGGGAGGTGAAGAGCACGGGCTCATGCGATGTGGATTGGGAGTGGTCGAGCATGTCATGGTTGACGCTGATCGGTGTATCGATTGGATCGATGCCCGCCAAGAGATCTCTGAAGGCCATGAACAGAACCCGTTGCATCCGCTGCTTGAATGTTGGCGAGTGAGGAGCAGTGCCTCACCTCACCTACGGTGAGTCCGTCACGCTCTTATACGGGAGGTAGGTCGGCGGGTCGTTCTTCGGGGTGCTTGTGCTTGGGTCGTGGTTTATTCTCTGGACCGAAGATGAAGAAAGACCGTAAGCGATTCCGCTGGAACGAGCGCAGGTTCAAGAATCGCGAGCTCAAGAGAAGCTATGGTGGCGCGCTCAAGCACGACCCTCTTCGAGGTAGTACTCAAGCCAAAGGAATCGTTATCGAGAAGGTCGGAATCGAGGCCAAGCAACCCAATTCCGGAATTCGCAAGGCCGTGAAGATCTCACTGATTCGCACCGGCAATAAATTGACCGCATTCGCTCCTGGCGACGGTGCGATATCCTTCATCGACGAGCACGACGAAGTGCTGGTCGAAGGCATCGGTGGAAGCATGGGTCGTTCGTACGGTGACCTGCCCGGTGTCCGCTTCAAGGTCATCAAGGTCAACGGCGTCTCTCTCGATGAGATGGTCCGTGGGCGCAAAGAGAAGCCTATCAGGTGAGTATCATGTCTGAGACTGTTGAGACGGAAGAAGTCCAAGAGGCGGCACCAATCGCTGGTATCGGAACGATGGTTTTCGGCAAATGGGATGCTACTGAAGTCGTTTGCTCCGATCCCGGTCTCGCTCCTTACATCAATCTTCGAACGATCGGCACCCCTCATAGTGGTGGACGTCACGCCAATGCCTGGTTCGGCAAGGACAAACTATCGGTCATCGAGCGCTTCATCAACAACCTGATGCGATCTGGGAAGTTCAGCGGCAAGAAGCAACATTGTGCAAAGGCTTTCGAGGCGGCTCTCGACAATATCGCAGAACGCACTGGCGAGAATCCATTGCAGCATTTCATCAATGCAATAGTCGCCTCGGCTCCCTGCGAGGAGATTACTCGCATCAAATTCGGCGCGGTCAGTCAACCCAAAGCTGTAGATTCCTCGCCCAGTCGTCGCCTCGACACGGCACTTCGCAACCTCTCGAAAGGCTGTGCATCGGCGACTGCGAAGAGTACCCGCACGCTGACTCAGGGAATCATCTCCGAGATCAACAAGGCTGCTGCTGGAGATGTCAGCTCATACGCTGTCGCCAAGAAGGAAGAGTTGGAACGAATCGCCGCTTCATCCCGTTGATTTCCTACCATTCGCTTCTGCCAGTCCATTGTATCACGTAGTGATACAATCGCTTTATGAACCAAAGTCAGGTCGCCGGCTCATCCAGAGGTTGATTGAATGGGTCGTAAGGAAGACAATATTGCCAGAGCCGTAGAAGTCATGCATACCCGTGAGCGGATTCGCAACCTCGCTATCGCCGCTCACATTGATCACGGCAAGACCACTCTTTCGGACAATCTCATCGCTGGTGCCGGCATGATGTCGGAGGATCTGGCGGGCAAGTCACGTGTTCTCGATTTCGATGAGCAGGAGAGCGCTCGTGGAATCACCATCAACGCCGCGAGCGCCTCGATGGTTCACGATATCGGCGGCGAAGATTATCTCATCAATCTCATTGATACTCCCGGTCACGTCGATTTCGGTGGTGACGTCACACGAGCGATGCGCGCAGTTGACGGTTGTATCATCCTTGCTTGTGCGGTGGAAGGTACAATGCCTCAGACCGAGACTGTTGTTCGTCAGGCTCTGAAGGAGAAGGTACGTCCGGTTCTTTTCATCAACAAGGTCGATCGATTGATCAATGAATTGCAGATCGATGGTGCTGAGATGATGCAGAGGTTCGAGAAGATCATCACCAAGGTCAATAAACTGATTCATACTTTCGCTCCTGAAGAGGTTCGGAAGGAATGGCAAGTCAGCGTTCAGAATGGCACAGTCGCCTTCGGTTCAGCCTACTACAACTGGGGCATGTCGGTACCATACATGAAGAAGACTGGACTCAATTTCAAGGATATCTACGAGCATTGCGCCAAGGATGAACAGAAGGCGTTGTCAAAGAAGGCTCCCGTTCACCAAGTGCTTCTCGATATGGCGGTGGATAAACTTCCGTCGCCACTGGAAGCGCAGAAATATCGTATTCCCAACATCTGGCAAGGTGATCTCGAGTCCGTGGAAGGCAAGGCGATGATGGAGTGCGATGCAGATGGCCCTCTGTCCTTGATGATCACCAAAATCTGGATGGATCCTCATGCCGGTGAGGTCGCGGTCGGACGAGTGTATTCAGGTTCGATCAAGCACGGTGAGACTGTATGGGCGATCGGCGGAGCGAAGGCCGAGCGGGTACAACAGGTCAGTATGATGGTCGGCAGCGATCGCATTCAGGTTCCCGAGGTCAGCGCTGGCAATATCGCAGCAATCACAGGTATCCGCAGCGCTAACAAGACTCAGAACCATTTGAGGCCATTCGGCATTACTCAGAGCCGGTCGTAACCGTCGCAGTCGAGCCCAAAGCGATGAAGGATCTGCCCAAATTCATCGACGCATTGCGTGGTCTCGCGAAGGCTGATGCTTCACTCGAGGTTTCTACGAATTCTGAGACGGGAGAGGCTCTTCTCGCTGGTATGGGAGAATTGCATCTCGAGATCACAGTCTACCGTCTGGAAGAGGAACGGGGAATCAAGGTCAAGGTCAGCGAACCAATCGTGGTCTACCGCGAATCCATCCAATCCGAGAACGCTGGTCGAGCGTTCGAAGGCAAGTCGCCCAATCGCCATAACAGATTCTACATCGAAGCCGAACCTCTGGCAGAGGACGTTGTCCAAGCACTCCGTGATGGGCACTTCGGTGACGGCAACGTCCGCAACAAGGATTCGAAAGCGGTCGGTGACAAGTTCGCTGAATTCGGCATGGAGAAGAATCTGATGCGTAAGATCTTCGCGATTAGCGGCACCAATGTCCTGGTCAACGATACAAAGGGAATCCAGAACCTGCACGAGACTCGTGAATTGATAATCGATGGATTCAACGAGGTCTGCAAGAAGGGTCCGTTAGCTGAAGAACCTTTGATGGGGGTGATGCTGAGGTTGGTCGATGCTAAGTTGCACGAAGACGCGATTCATCGCGGTCCAGCCCAGACCATTCCCGCGGTTCGAAATGCCTGCAGAGGAGCGCTCATCCGCTCCGGTCCTGTTATTCTGGAACCGATGCAGAACATCCGCATCGATGCACCTAACGATGTCATTGGTGGCGTCACCAGAGAGGTCACCAATCGTCGAGGAGTGATAGAGGACATGCCAATCGATGGCGGCACGGCTTCTGTGATAGGCAAGATGCCTGTCGCGGAGTCTTTCGGATTCTCCAACGACATCCGCGCTGCCACCCAAGGGCGAGCCATCTGGAACACCGAGAACGCTGGATTCGAGATTCTGCCGAGGTCGCTCCTCGAGAAGATCGTCGGCGAGATTCGCGAACGCAAGGGCCTCAAACCCGAAGTTCCCGGTGAAGCATACTACACTGATTGAGTCATTCCTTCCTTCGACAGCCTAGCCAGTAAGACTGGTGTGGTTGACATCAGTTAATGCGAACCAGTTGGAAGTCGGTCATGTTTCTCAGAATCGTCACAGCTTCCGATGGTTCCAGAGCATCGAGGCAATCGTGAGCGATTCTGTGATGTTTCATCGCACGGTCGAGAGCGTATTGAATCGACCCGTTCTCCTTCAATTCGTTGACGGCATCGTCCAATTCGCCTTCTGAGTCCTGACCCGTACCGAACAATCTCTTGAAAGTCGGTAGGTCTGCACCACTCTCGATTGCGTGAATCGCGATGAGAGTCCGCTTCCCTTGTACAATATCCGAGCCCGAAGGTTTGCCTAAGGTTTCGGTGTCACTCACCATGTCGATGTAATCATCCATGATCTGGAAGCAGAGTCCGAGATTCAGGCCCCAGGCAGCCATGTTCTGAACTGTAGCCGCATCGGCTCCGGCAAGAATCGCTCCGGTTTCAGCGCAGGTCTGGAACATGGCACTGGTTTTCCCGGCAATCATCGCAATGTATTCATCCTCTGAGACTGATTCCCTATGTTCGAATTCAAAGTCCTCTTGTTGACCTTGTGCAACTCTTCGGACCATGGTCCCAATCGCGCTCACGACCTGACGAAGTTGCTTGTCTTCGATGTCTTCACTGTCTGCGAGCATCTCGAATCCGAGGGCCAGCATCGCATCACCGGCGTTGATCGCCGTCGCATCATCATAAGCGATATGGACGGCTTCGAGACCACGTCGAATCGAATCTTGATCCATTATGTCATCGTGCACCAGAGTGAAATTGTGGATTATCTCGATGCAAGCACCGAGAGTATAGTGTCCGGCGTGACCATTCCCTACAGCATCGCCGACCAATCTGGGCATTATGGCGCGCAATCTCTTGCCGCCACCGGTGAAGAGGTGCGACATCGCGCCTCTGAGCCGTTCCTGTTTGATCTTCGCGAGATTCTCTTGAATCACAGCCTCGACTATCTCGCGGTGCTGACTCAATGCAGCGAGAACATTCGCTGCTGAATCATCGACTCGCCGTAATTCCAATTCGCCGCACCTGATGATGTCTGAGCGCCTTGAGGAGATGATTTCTTCGACATCCCAATCCCTTGGGGAACAGAAATTCTCGACCAATGATTCGAACCAGGGTGCGATCAATTGGCTTGACCAACGACCGTTGCGTGAGATCATATCCTCGATACCTTCAGAATCCAACCACGCTATGGCTTGAATCTCGTTCTCATTCGGTTGGACTTCTATGTCTTCGCGAACGATCAATACATGATCGATCTCATGTTCAACCCATTCATCGTCCCAACGACAGCGGTACTCGAACCGCCCTATGTGATTGAAGTCCCAAGTGTCGGTCTTCGAGCGTGGGATTCCGAGCTCCTGCTCGAGTTTCCTTCTCGCTGCTTCGATGACACCTGTTTCGGAGTCTTCTGTTTCACCTTCGATGGCCAAGGGGTGACTACAGCAGGAATTGGCCCATACTGAAGGGAATGTGATCTTGTCTGCGGATCTCTGTTGCACGAGCAATCTATCTTGTGAATCGAAGATCAGAACGCTGAAGGCGCGGTGGCGGATTCCCTGACCTCGATGGCAAGTCATTTTCGAGACGCCACCTATGACCTCGTCGTTCTCGTCAAGTTGCAGACACTGCTCAAGCATCATCTCAGCCTGAGTAGAGTCGTACTCTGTGAGCCCCCCATCCTCCGTGGTCATGTTAATTCGTTTCGGCGAGATGAGGGCCACATATAATCGAGGCGGGGGTCAGATTGGAGTGGAATTCATCCAATCACTCGTGTTCCACGGGTTTTCCCAGTTCTTATCAATTGCAATACTCTCTGAGGTTGTCGACCATCTATCAACCAGACGTTTTCGACGTGTTTGGATATGGCGCTGGCACTGGCGATCTTGAGGAATATGCCACCAGTCACGTCCTGTGCCGAGTCGTGTTTGCCGGCGATTTTCCGTTCTGGCGTCCAGAGTGTGATCAATTCGGCTCCAGGTTGGTCCGGTGGACGGTCGAGCAGACCCTCTGTGTCACCGAGCAGGAAGATCGCGTGAGTGATATTCAATTCTGAAGCCATGCGGACCATTAGATCGTCACCGGATAGAATGCCGAATTGGTCTGGTGGTGGACAATCGACGACATCACCGAAAGTCATGGCGACGGTGTTCTGTGGGATTGATTCGAATCGACTGAGGTCACCCGCGAATGAAGGTCCGGTCCCAGTAGCCCAGATTGAGGGCGGATGTGCTGAGACGTTGATATTCTGAGATTCAAAGACGTCTCGAACTATCGAATTCAATTTTCGCATATCCATTCGAACATCGTTTACGGCGACTAACTGGTCGTCGAGTCGCAAAGGGTCGGCGCCTCCCGATAAACTCCATTCTTTTGCTTTCAGGTGACCGAATGAACCAGCGCCGTGAACAACCCTGACGGAATGCCCCTCGTCTAGCAGTACAGCGATAACACGGGCAACGGATTCGATCCTGTTTGGTTCGACGGTGCGGAGTTGGGATTTGTCTGTGATCAGGCCACCACCGAGCTTGATCAGAATGTCAGACATGCTCTCCTCACTTCGTCTCATTCGGTTCCTGCCTTTGTGTTATGCGCTGAGAGGAATTGACCTGAAGGCAGAAAAATTACTATTTCAAGACCGGTCAGGCTTAATTTCAACTCCCCCCCCGCATCGGTTGATGAGTGGCGAATCGGATGTCGATAAATTTCAGCGTTGGTTGCAGAACCGGTTGGCGACGTTAGAGATCAACAATGATTCTGGAGATCACGAACGCGCGATGATTCGGATACAGAACGCGATACATGAAGTCATTTCATTCAGAGAATCTATTGAAACACATTCAGAGGTCGAGGATCCTTTCGTCAAGATGTTGAGCCGAGGAATAAATCGGATTCTATCTGTTCATCCTGTGGTGCAGATATGTCGAGTGATCTGGAATTCTGCCCGCTGTGCGGCGAATTCCGGTGAGCGATTCGGGTCTCAGTGAGTGATTCACTCTTCCGTTGAACGATTGGATGTTGAATTGAGTGATTCGAATTTTCGTCGAACGATTCACTCTTCTTCGTCAGTCCAGCGAGCTCTGGCCAAAACGTAATCTGCATCATCATTGTCTATGACACTGAGGTATTTGGCAGGCGTATTGTCGGTCAGATATACTGTGATTCCGGCGTGCCAGATGGTTTCGCCTGCTGCAATCATCTGAGCAGTATCGACCTCGAGAATCGTCGGCAGCGCGAAGTGGACGTGTCCGGCTTCCGCTGCTGTTTTGATTGAGGCCGAGAGGTGGACATGGGAGCGTCCACTGGGTGAGATTCCGACTTCGAGCAGGTTTTCGGTCTCAACAGGGTCACAAGGGTAGTAGAGTGCATCGGGAATGTTGTCCGTTGGCAGATCTATCTCGATCTCGACTGTGTGTCCATAAGTGGCGCGGATGGTGTTTCCCCGAATATCATAACGCCCCTTTGGATCAGTTTCGACTATCGCGGAGAGATGGTGTGGTCTGAGCCAGTGATTGCGCTTACCACCTTGTTTCTTGAATTGGCGAACGATGTCCTTGACATCCACCCAGCCATTGATATCCATTTCCAGGTCGAACTTCTCTGGAGCGTGACGTAGCACGAGAGCCAGCCTGCGAGCGATGCTGTTCCTCTCTCCAGTCCGCATTATGAAGCGACCCTCTGCATTGCAGGCCGGACAGAGATCATCGTCCGCGTAGTACCCGTGATTTGTGCATTCTCGAATCATGTTGAATCGCCCGACATGAGGTCCTTTCATGAACCCGTCGGTCCAGTCCATAGGACTCATACGTCACACGACTCAACGATTATTGGGAACTTGTGTGACGCAGTACCCATGAAGGCCGTCATCGTTGACTGGGTTCGCTCTCCATTCCACCGCTCCCATAAGGGAGGATTAGCTTCCACTCGACCCGATGAGATGGCCGGTCAAGTGGCTCGTGCATTACTAGAGAGGACTGGAGTCGAGAGAGGTCAAATCGATGATATTCTGCTCGGTTGCGCATACCCGGAGGGGGAACAAGGATACAATATCGGGCGAATACTGACTTATCTCGGCGGATTACCCGATTCCGTTCCAGGTGCTACTTTCAATCGACTCTGCGGCTCATCGATGCAGTCGATTCTGACTGCTACGGCGAATATCCGCAGTGGTTGGGGCGATTGTTTTCTGTGCGGAGGGGTGGAATCGATGTCGCGGGTAAAGCGTCGGGGCTTCAACTGGTCGCCTCATGCTGAGCTTGAGAAATCTTATCCACAAGCCTACATCAACATGGGCCTGACGGCAGAGAATGTCGCGGACCTCCATGGTGTGAGCCGTGAAGATCAGGAAGCGTTTGCCTTATCGTCGCACCAGAAATCAAGTTCGGCAGTCGACAGTGGTCGATTCGATACCGAGTTAGTACCTATCCAAACCACCGATGGAATCATTTCTGCTGACGGCTGCATCAGGTCTGACACCAATGTCGAATCGATGGCTCGATTGAATCCTGCGTTCAAAGAGAATGGTAGCGTAACAGCTGCCACATCATCTCCTCTCACAGATGGGGCAGCCTTCAGTCTGGTCTGCAGCGAGGAGTTCGCCTTGGCCAACGGATTCGATCCAATTGCTACCATCGTCGCTGGTGCAGTGACTGGATGTCCACCTCAGTTGATGGGTCTAGGACCTATTTCTGCTACTGGATTGGTTCTGGAGAGAGCTGGATGGGCAATCGATGAAGTGGACCTCTTCGAAATCAATGAAGCATTCGCATCCCAAGCATTGGCCTGTGTACGAGAATTGGGAATCGATGAAGCCATCGTCAATCTGGATGGGGGCGCTTTGTCGATAGGCCATCCACTTGGAGCATCTGGGGCTCGAATCACTAGCAAAGCCGCATCCCTCCTGCTACGTGAAGGACAAGAACGTGCAATAGCTACGATGTGCATCGGTGGAGGAATGGGCATCGCAACGGCTCTGGAGAGATACTGATCATTCCTCTTCTGAAATCGTGACGAGCAGTCCATCACAATTAGGACAACGATCCTGTCGTGAAAGCCGACTTGGAATCACCGCCAGAAGACTGGAGCAGGACGGGCAGGTGGCATATACCTCATCTAGACTCAATTTAGATGCCCCTTCCTTCCCTGAGCCATACCAGTCGACGAACATCGGATGGTGAAGGGTTGCGATTCGGCGGCGTGTTGCGAATCCAAGCAGAACGAGCAAGCCGGATTGAAGCACCAGACCGATGTCGCCAGCGCTGATTCCTAGAAATGCCTGAAGAGCACCTACCACTAGGAAGAATACTGCTAGATTCGTCAGCAACTTGTCTATTCTATGGTCGAAGGAAGAAACTCGTGCGCGGAAGCGAAGTGTCCACACCAATCCAGTACCACAAATCGCTGCTGCAGTGAGGAGGATGAGAAATTCCGTAAATGGGCCGCTGACCATGGAAAAACGGTACATTAGGAGGGCGAAAATGATCATATCGAGCATGGTGAATATGCACAGATGCCTATGCACAGCGGCCATCCGGTTGGCGTCCACAAGACATCGAATGAGTGTTCATACATCACTCTCTCGCATGGCGACGCCCTCTTGAACAAGTACTCATTGGACGAAGTATGTCGAGAGACACAGGGGTTGACGTACATAGCGACACCCTGTCAGGTAAACGGGTGCTTGTGCTCGTCACTGGTGGAATAGCAGCTGTTGAATCGGTTCGATTAACTCGGGAATTACGTAGACACCAGGCCGAATTGACTGTGATGATGTCCAAGGAAGCCACGAAAATTATCACACCATTGGCGCTGGCTTGGGCTTCAGATGTACAGGTGATATATGATTGGACACCGGAAATGGCACAATTAGAGCCACACGATATTGTTCTCATCGCTCCAGCAACTCGAAACACAATTTCGAAACACATCCATGGAATCATCGACTCTCCACTGATGATGGCGCTTTCTGCTGCCCGCGGACGAGGGGGGAAGATGTGTTTCGTCCCTTCGATGCATCAGGATCTCTTTGATGACCCTGTCACTCAAGATTTATTGGATGATTTGAGGGCGGAGGGTGTATCCGTTCTTGTTTCATCAGTCGAGGAGGGAAAGCGCAAGCAGCCAGACCCGGTTTCAATCGTAGCTGCGGTCTGTCACCAAGTCAATTCGAATTCATCGAGGTCCAAGCGAATCGCCATCACCTTGGGCGCCAATAGAGCACCAATAGATGCGGTGAGAGCCATCCAAAATGCTTCGTCAGGGAGAACTGGTTGGATGATTGCAGAATATCTGCACCGACTGGGGCACGAGATTATTTGTGTGGCCGGAAAAACATCTGCGCATCCCTCATTTTCCCTGCCGGATGTGCGCAGGGCCGGTGAACCCGATGAGATGCTCAGTTGCGTTCTTGATCTGGCTCAAGAAAATCCATCTCCAGATGTTTGGATTCATGCAGCTGCCGTACTCGATTATTTTACAGAATCGGAGGTTGGCAAGAGGGCCAGTGGTGATGAGTCCTGGGAATTGACACTGAAGCCGGGCCTGAATCACATCGCAGAATTGTCTGAACATGTTAAGGGGGCGGTACGTATCGGTTTCAAACTCGAAACTGGAGTCGATGTTTCAACATTGATACAGCGTGCAAAAGATCAGATTGACAGAAGTGGAGTCGATGCCGTCGTAGCCAATCTTATGGAGGAGATGAATGAACCAGATTCACTCCGCGCCCGTATAGTCCATGCTGATTCTACTATTGAAGAGATTGAAGATGGATTTCAATTGTGTTCTGCCTTAAGGGCCATCATCGATGCCGTTTGAAGGAATCCTCAGCGTCACATTGAAGCGATTAACTCGGGGGAGGTCAACCATGGCGAAGCATGACCGTGCCAAGCGTGGCATTCCTCCGAAGACGGAATTCAATGCTTGGTACCCAGCGATTGTTGAAATCGCTGACCTCGTCGACAAGAGATATCCAATCAAGGGAATGGATGTGTGGAAGCCATATGGTTGGAAAGCGATGACGCTGATTGATGGGTTGACCCGGGCAGAGATGGAGAGAACAGACCATGAGGAATACAATTTCCCAGTCTTGATTCCCGAAGATCTGCTCGAAAAGGAGAACCGTCTGGTTTCTCGACTCAAATTGGCAAGGGAACAAGGAGTCGACCCCGCAGATCTTCGAATCGACGAAGAGGAGAGTGGCTTCAAGAAAGAGGTCTACTGGGTCAAGCATGCGGGCGAGAATGAATTGGATGTTCCGATGTTCTTACGGCCCACCAGTGAGACTCCAATGTACACCATGTTCGCTCTATGGGTACGGTCCCACGGCGACCTCCCACTGAAGACCTTCCAGATTGTCAATACCTTCCGTTACGAGACGAAACAGACCCGGTCGTTCATTCGTGTCAGAGAGATACATTTCTTTGAAGCGCATACTGCTCATGAGAATCAGGCCGGAGCAGATGCTCAGATAGATGAAGACGCGGAAATCATCCAGAATCTGTTGCATGACCTATGTTTTCCAGCCATAGTCAGCAGACGGCCGGTCTGGGACACATTCCCTGGTGCTTGGTATTCGATGGCTGTAGACGTTCTGATGCCTAATGGCCGGACGCTTCAGGTAGCGACCTACCACCATTACAAGGATCAGTGGGCTAAAGCCTTCGACCTGAATTATGAAGATTCAACCGGCAAAACACAATTTTGTCATCAAACTACCTTCGGGATGTCGGAGAGGTTATTGGGTGCAGTAGTTGGAATGCACGGTGATGACGCAGGCTTGATATTCCCTCCGAAAGTAGCTCCTATTCAGGTGGTTCTGATGCCTGTGGCCGCACATGTCGATGAGAATGTTCTGCCTAAGGTTCATGCAGTCGCGAAAGAATTGCAGACTGCCGGATTACGTGTAAAAGTCGATGAACGCGACATCAGACCTGGAGCCAAACATTACGATTGGGAAATCAAAGGCGTTCCGATTCGCCTCGAACTCGGGCCTCGTGATCTAGCCGCTGACAAATGCGTACTGAGTCTGAGGACAGGTGGCAAGGAAGAGCATCCCTTGAATGGTTTACAGGAGGTCATCGTCGATTGTCTTGGGCGGATAGAGAATGAACTTCGCGCGAGATCAACAGATCATCTCTCTGAGCGAATACATCCGTTTCCCGGTATTTCCGAGTCCGAATCAGGTTGGGTTCTGGATGGACCGATCGATGATGGCATAGTCTATGAAATGGCATTTGACGGTAATGATTCAGATGCCGAGGTTCTCGAGAAAGCGACAGGTCTGGCGTTCCTCGGAGATTGCAGTGAACCCTACGATGAGCCACGACCTTGTGCCGTGACTGGTCGGATGACTACCCGACGACAACATTTAGCGAGAATGTATTGAGCCTTTTTCTCGAAATAGATCAACACGGATCGAACCGTTCCAGTACCTAGTTATGTATCAGGTGAATTTCTTCAGCGGGTGAATGAAATCATGAGCCTTTTCGTCTCAAGCCTAAGAATGAAACGAGTAGTGTCACAGTCAGTAGAACTGCATCTAGTGCATTGATTGACCCAGGCTCTGACCAAGCGGTGCTAATACTCGGATTCAGGAGAGAGGACCAATCGAATTTGCTTCCGCAAACGCCCGAAGTTCCAGACGTATTGATACAGAATTCGTAAATTTCTCCAATGCCGAAGAATGTATTGTATAGCACAGTCAGGGATCCAAGCAGTCCACTGATGAGTAATAACGCTCGAAACCAATCTCTACCATTTTTCTGACTTCCATTCACCGCTGGAAGAGGCATCGGAGAGGGAATCTGGACATCGTGACTCGAATCCCCGTTCGGTTCGACGATCGTATCCGGGCCGCGTTCTGGTGCGGATACGCCCATCTCCTCGAGAGCCTCTCTTCCATAGATCCGCTCCGCCATGGAATACAGATCTGCATCCAACTCCAAATCAACGGGGTCCAGAGTCCCGTCGAGGAGTTGTTTGACCTTCTCAACGTTCGACATCTGATTTGCCCCCAATGACTCGGCTAAATGAATGAAACGCTGTTCTGTAGGTGAAAACAGTACATGTCAGCGTTCAAAGAAGCTCACGACAGGCCGCTTCTATGTCAGAGATGTCCAGGCTCATGAGTTCAAGCAATTCTTCGCTACCTCCACTCTCACCAAATCTATCGTCGACACCTAGCATCTTGATTCTCGTCGGATTCGTGGTGGACAGATGGCTGGCGACCGCAGAACCCAATCCACCAATCACGGAGTGATCCTCTACTGTGACAATCCCGTTGCAGCGTCGGGCCAAATCGGATACCAGTTCCGTGTCGAGTGGTTTGATGGTATGCATATCGATTACTGTGGTGGATATTCCATCGGCCTGCAGTATATCAGCGACCTTCATCGCCTTGTATACCATCACTCCACAGGCGATGATGGCGACGTCGTCGCCATCTCGGAGAATGCTGCCCTTTCCGATCTTGAGAGAGCGAGAGGATTCTTCATCATACAGTCTTGGGGTCTTGTTTCGAGCTGTTCGTGTGTATGATGGTTGGTTGTGCTCGAGAAGTTGAACAGTTAATTCCGCTGTTGATAAATCATCACATGGATGTAAGACAGTCATACCCGGAATGGTTCTGTAGAGTGCTAAGTCTTCTATTGATTGTGCACTGCTACCATCAGTTCCAGTGTGAATCCCCCCATGACTGCCACAGATATGCACATTCAATTCAGGACGTGCGATTCCATTTCGGATTTGTTCGAAAGCCCTTTCTGTGAAGATAGCAAAAGTACTGGCGAAGGGGATCTTGCCACACGAAGCCAAACCAGCCGCGACGAGCATCATGTTTTGTTCGGCGATGCCCAGAGAAATTGTCCGGTCGGGATATTGATCACGGAAATGACAGGATTTGGTTGACTTGCCGAGGTCGGCTTCGAGAACCACAACACGAGGGTCGTGGGCGATTCGAAGTAAACCAGTGCCGTAACCATCACGGCTGGCTCCGCCAGTCGAGGGTGCGCTCAAGACAATTCCTCCAATGCTCTGGCCAATTCGTCATCATTCGGAGCCTTACCATGGAATGAGGGATTATCCTCCATGAATGATACACCCTTGCCTTTGACTGTGTGTGCGACAATCGCTGCCGGTCCACTATCGTGTGATTCAGCCCAAGCCAATGCATCTACTATCGCTTGCATGTCGTGACCATCGATCTCTCTGACTGTCCATCCGAATGAATTGATCTTCGAGGCAACGTCTCCAATTTCCATTTGAATACCTACGAAATCGTCGTTCTGGATTCTATTGCGATCGACAATCAATTTGAGATTGCCTACATGGTGATAACTGGCAGCCATCAATGCCTCCCAAATCTGACCTTCTTGAGTTTCTCCATCACCGATCATGACCCAGGTATTCCGGTCCGAACCGTCCATCGAAGCCGCTAAAGAGCAACCCAAGCCGAAGGAGAGTCCCATACCCAGACTACCTGCGGAAAAATCGACTCCGTCGGTCCATTTCATGTCCACATGTCCCTGACAGACAGAGCCTAACGTACGAAATCCATCGAGGTCAGCTTTTGTCAGAAATCCAAGTTCATGTAGAATTGAATAGACTGCTGGACTGGCGTGACCTTTACTCATGATGAAACGATCACGATCCGGCCAATCCGGTTCGTCAACCCGGATCCTCATCTGTGTTCCATATAATCCGACAATCAGGTCAATTGCTGACAGCGACCCGCCAGGATGGCCCGCACCAGCTTTGTGTACCATTTCAACAATCAATCGTCGGCATTGCTTTGCCCTCGCCTCGAGCGATGTCAAATCCAACTTGGTCGAAACCTCGGATTCACTCACGTCTTCGGCCAGAGAGTCTGGCTATTGATGATTTCCGGATGCCGCCATTGGCGAGTCTGTTGAGATAGATTGACTATCACACCCTGCTTGCAATGCATCTGGTGGTCGAGTGTTGACTGATGATGCAATACCATTGCAAGGCTCATCAAACTGGCGTTCCAATCTTGCAGCGATGGATGTGCCCGCACATATTTCCACAGATTCGACTCTTTCAACAGCTCTTCGGATGTTGATTGAACAAGGTCGAATCGATGAAGACATTGGTAATAGAATGTTCAGTCATGATTCATTGTTCGCTCTGACCGCTCTCGCGAACATGGTCAAACAAGCAAGATTCGGTAAGAATGTCTACTTCAACGACAATCTTCATGTGAATACCACCAATATCTGCGTACTCGCTTGTCGGTTCTGTGCCTTTCGAAAGGGTCCTCGACACTCAGACGCATATGAATTGAGTGTGGAGGAATACATCCACAGAATAGAACCATACTCTGAATTCATCAATGAGGTTCATTCTGTTGGAGGTCTCCATCCCTCTTGGACTATCGAACATTATGAAGAATTGTACCGTGAAACCAAGTCTCGATTCCCCCTTATTCACATAAAATCCCTCACCGCAGTCGAACTCAAACATATTGCAAAACGATCTAATCTCAGTATCCATGAATCATTAAGACGACTGATTGCAGCGGGTTTGGGCTCTTTGCCTGGCGGGGGTGCAGAGATTCTGGTTGATTCAGTCAGAGATAGAATCTGCCATGGAAAGGAATCATCCCAAGAATATCTCACCATCCATCAGGCTGCCCATGAGCTCGGTTTGCCTACAAATTGTACCATGCTCTTCGGTACCGTCGAAACCACAGCACATCGAATTCAACATATGATGAAATTGAGGAATCAACAAGATATCTCAGGAGGATTCCAATGTTTCGTGCCTTATCCGTATCTACCTGAATTCTCTCGATTACCAGATGCTCAATTGGCATCGGTGAATGAGATTCTCCGTGTCATTGCCATTTCGCGTCTGATGTTGGATAACATACCTCACATCAAGGCATACAGAATGAATATTGGTGATGATGTTGGTTGTCTTGCATTACAATGCGGTGCAGATGATATCGATGGTACGGTTGGAAACGAGGAGATCATGCACGAAGCAGGCAGCACCACCCCACTCGACTTCAATGCTGAGGATCTTGCGGGACTCATCTATCAATCCAACTCGATTCCTGTGAAGAGGAATTCTATTTATTCCGAATTCGCACTGATTCCCCCGATAATCAAGAATGACGACATCTCATTACCCATCGCTGTCTGATCCATGGTGGGAAAATGAGTTGGAGTCAAGTCATCGGACGCGTGGCATTCACGAATTGTGACCCGCTCTTTCATAATTTGGGGGAACCTTGGCGCGTTTTGGCAGCTCCTCCAGCATGGTTGACGGGTCATGTCCTGCGTCAGGATTGTCTGACAGCGCCTATACCAACAGCCGATTATGCCAAACATCATTCTGAATTGATGTTGCTTCCTGACCTTGGAATAGTTGGCCTCGGTGCCGTTGGCTCCGTAATCCTCTTCGGAAGTCGCAATCTCGAAATGATGAGGGACATAGCTCTGCCTTCGGATTCATCCACTTCGAAGGTCCTCCTTCGATGGCTGTTGAACAATCGAGGCCTTGATCCGAAATGCATCGAAACCGGTCCTGACCTGGATTCGATGTTACAACGTTGTGACGGGGCTCTGTTGATTGGTGACAGAGCACTCGTAGCAGCTGAATCTCATCCAGATATGATTAGGCTCGATCTTGGTCGGGAGTGGAAGCGTGTTACTGGGTTACCAATGGTATTCGGTGTGTTTGCTTGTAGAAGAGATGCACCGAAGCAGGATCTTCTAGCTGCACATGCAGATCTGATCAGGCAATATCACCGTTTTGAGAATGATGAGATATTTCGAACGGAAGTGATAACGAAATCCGCGAAACAAGTCGGGGCAGAAGAAGAGAGAATCGCCAGATATTTTCAACACGAAGTCAGGAATCTTATGGATGCAAAGGCCAAGGAAGGATTGTTACGCTTCCTCTCAGAAGTCTGTGGAATGACTGAGGATCCTGTTTGGTTTTCCCCTTCCTGAGCCTTCAGTCGGTATATTCGAATCATTCGGGTTTCGCCGCGTCCATCATTCATCACATCCGATGAATTCTATTCCCTCGACATCAAAATTCGGGTCAACCATACCAATCCTCTTTCCCTCACTAAGGAAAAGTCGTACAGCAGCCCTTCCATCATCACCGAAATCAATCGTTCTCTCATTGACATACATCTTGACAAAGGATCGATTTGTTTCGTCATCGATGCCTCTACCCCATAGTTTAGCAAATTCCAAAGCCTCAGTGGGATTGTCCAGGGCATGAATGATGCTGTTCTTCACATCTTCAGTCAACTCTTGACATATTTTTGACCCTAAGTCTCTGCGAATGACATTCCCACCGAGGGGAAGTGGCAATCCCGTCTCATCCCTCCACCAGACCCCGAGATCAAGAATCAGGAAAACGCCTTCATCCTGCCAAGTCAATTGTCCTTCATGAATTATCAATCCTAATTCAAATTCACCCGATTTCACACGAGGCAATATTTCATCGAATGGAATGACCTGTACGTTTACATCACCAAGTGCTAGTCGTAGTGCCAGATATGCTGAGGTTCGTCGACTTCCGAGAGAGATAACTCTCGATTTCCAATCAGCATCGGACCATATCCCTCACCCATCGATGCTCCACAGTTCATCAGGGCATATCTGTCAGAAATCTGTGGATAAGAGTGAATACTCACGGCAGATATCTCATAAGTCCCAGCCAGCGCATGGTCGTTGAGAGTCTGAATATCGAGTAACACATGCTCATAGGTTCTGCCCGGAGTATCTATGACGCCTCTTGTCAGAGCATGGAACATGAAAGCGTCATCTGGATCAGGAGAGTGACCGACTCTGATGATACTACCTTCTGCGTTCATGTGCTTGGCGACTTCATTCGGGTAATAAATGACTTTGATTCTCCACTCTGATTATCCGTAAGAGTCAAGAATCGGACTTGACCACACTGTCATATGCCCGACCCCACGAAACTCTCTACCGCATCCGGCCAATTAGGTCCCGTCTGCGCCGTGACTGGGAAAGCGATGACTTTCGCTGAAGCCATCGTTCTCGATGGCGATTATGTTTGCTTCGAGGCTTACATCGAGAAGACTGGTGCTTCTTCGGCAACCGATGGTAAGGAAGTAGGAGCTCTCGACCTCGATTGAAGATCTGATTGTGGTCGGACGAGCATTCAGTTCATTTGCCGCACACACTTCAGACATACTATGGCTGAGGGTTGGAGCCGATTCGCTCTCCGATTCGCTCAGTATTATCAATCGAAGAGTCGGAGCGATATCTGGACACCGCCACGATTGAGAAACCGCGAATGGATGTTCATGCCTTGGGGCGATCGAGCGGTCGATCGTCACAGAGGATTCTCAACTGTTGACGAATTACTAGCATATTTACAACAACGAGGGCCACATTCCTGTTTTCACAGCACTGCTTACTATGACAGTCCCAGTGAACGAGTGATGAATGACAAGGGATGGAAAGGTGCGGATTTGATCTTCGATTTGGACGGGGATCACCTCCCAGGGGTGTCAGACGCGGATTTTCCCGCTATGATTGAGAAGATCCAGGAACAGGCTTGGGCACTATGGTCAGGGTTCCTCGAACCTGAATTCGGAATGGATGCTGCCAATGCTCAGTTCAGTTTTTCCGGACACAGAGGATTTCACATTCATATTCGGGATTCTGAACTGATGACATTGGATTCCAATGCCCGCCGAGAGATAGTTTCCTACATCAGGGGCGAAGGTCTCGACATCAGTGCTGTATTGTCAGGAAAATCGAGTGGTTGGCAGAATCGAATTGAAGTCGGAACAGAGAGTGTTTTGAATAAATTGAATAAAATCAATTCTAGAACCAAAGATTCAAATCTTCTACTCAACGAATTTCATGACATACTCAATCACAAATCAGCAGGTAAACGGAAAAAGTCGAAGTCGGTTGGTAAGAAACGAATACAATCTCTAGCTGAAATGGCTGGTAATGAAGAAAGAATCGAAAGAATCCAAGGTGACCATAAACTACAGGTTTTCGGCAAAGACACCCCTCTCTTCTGGGAATTGGTGAAAGGGGACGAGTCTGTTGTCCTTGGAACTGCGGGGGAGACTGACGAGAACGTCACAGTCGATATCAAGAGGGTCATTCGATGGATTGGCAGTCTCCACGGAAAATGTGGTCTCCGCGTGACAGAGATTCCGTTTGAAAGACTGGATCCAGACGGTTCAAATCCCTTCGATCCATTGAGTGAAGCAATAGCACTCGGAGGTGGCATCGATGCACGAGTCTCGTTACTGCGTGATGATGTGACCGCAAGAATCGGTACAGTTGAAATCAATGGCAGCACAGGGGACGTGTTCACTGTCAACGATTCGATGGCGACTTTTCTTTGTCTGAAGGGGTGGGCATCAATAATCAGTGAATGAGTGACGTCTTATTCACGCTCTTCCACAGAATGTTGAATAGTGTAGGTGATTGGAAGGCGGCTTAAGGGACGTATGCCAATGACTGATGAAGACGATGAGGCGTTGGAAGACTTCCCAACACCACCCTTGCCCGTTGGCCTGAACATGCCTCTCCCTCCTCCCCCACCTGGAATCTCTCTGGAAGCTCCAGAAATCTCTCCTTTGCCATCTCCCCCACTCCCCCCTGGAATCGAAATGGAAGAGGGAGGAGCAATCGTTTCCACCGACCTTTCGGGTGATGATTCATCTACGGATTTCCTTAGTTCCTGGAACCGAAGAAAGCAGGAAAATCCACGATTGGATTCGGATAACCGAGACAGGATGTACGGCCATATCGACCGGATTGCCATTGGTGAAGTCGGTACATTGCTCGATCGATTCTCGGACAGATTCGGTTCTGAACTCGATCGGGAGATAATTGTCCTCAGGAAGAAGCAACAGCAGGACATGAGGGATATCAGGCCCGTAGTCGAGTTGATATCTCCACCATCCGAAGAATATGAGGAGGAATCAGAGTCTGAATCTCAAGAGGATAGTGAGCGGGGGGAAGAGTTTGACGATGACTCTGGAGAGTTTGTCGAATTCTTCAATGTGGTCAACGAATTGTTAGGCGGCATGCCAGATGACTTCATCAGCAGCTTCGTCGAATCTGATGACTTTCAATTGTTTCAGAATGTCGGTTCAGATCCGAATGCAGCCGACGAAGAAACGCAGAATGTATTCTTCCACATGATCAACAAAGTTCTTGGGGAATTACCTGCAGAAAAAATCGATGAGTTCGTTGAATCCCCGGATTTTGAACTCTTTCAACGAATGGGACAGGTTTACGGAGCGTGATTGAATGGGTCTTCTAGAAAAAGCCAGCAACATCCAGACTGAAGAGGAACCGAAGACGGTGGTTTTGAAGACACCGAAACCCGTCTCAGAACCCGACCCCATCAAAGAACCCAAGAAGACTTCGAAGAAAGAGAAGAAGGCTAGACGGACCAAAAGAAAAAAAGCAAAGGCTCCGAGAGAACAGAAAACATTACCTGATGGATTCGAAGTGGCGACAACGGGACAGAGAATTACTCGTCGGGTATGTGATTTCGCAGTCAGTTATGGCTGGTCTGTACCTATGCTGGCAATAACAGCCTGGGGTTCGAATTTCAATCCAACACCATTCGTTATGCTTGGTTTGGCTTTGATCATCTTCAATCTGTATTTCATGCCTAGATATGCAGGCAACCGATCAGTGGGCAACTGGATCAGTCGAACACGGTATGTCAACAGTCGTGGTCAACCCCCAATTTGGGTTTACATGAGCTTGAAAGGGTTGACGACAGTTTTCGTCATTCTGGGTTTGATGACTCTGCTGACATTGACCTCTGGTGGTTTTCCCACAAGTACCAGTGGCCAGATACTCTCCGCGGTGGGGCTCATCCTGTTGATTCCGCCTCTTCTTGATTACACGATGTACAAACTCCGAAAAGAATCCGGTCAAGGATTGTGGGATTCTGTGTTTGGAGGAGTTTGGTTGGTTCGAACAGTGAAATCGACAGAAGCCAAGGGCTGGTTGAAGCGCTTGGAAGCCATCGGTGATTTCACCGAGTCCAAAGGATGGTTGGCGGACCAGGAAACGAAGGACTGAGACTCACTCTTGTTCATCATCAGCGTAGCGAATCTTAGCCAGTTCTCTCATGTCCTCATGCAACACGCCTTCTTCGATGGCTTCTTGGTCTGATTCATCGACGATTTCGACTCCGAGTAAAGTCTCGATCACGTCTTCCATCGTAACCAGACCCACGGTGCCACCGAATTGATCTTTGACCACAATCAACTGAATTTTATTTTCCAACAGAATATCTAGTGCGTTATCCACAGAATCATCGTGTCGACAATAATGCACATTTCTACTGATATCAGACATCGTTGTGTCGAAATCATCTGCCGCAGCCCGAGTGAGGATTTCATTTCTCAGCACCAAGCCAGTGATTTTATCGATGTCCTGCTCATACATAGGCATCCTGCCGTGAACCATTATCGGGAGTCGTCCCATTACATCAGCGACAGTTTCCTCTGCTCCGACACTGGTTACAACAACTCTGGGAGTCATTATCGATTGAATTTCGATATCTCTCAATCTCAGGAGATTCTTGATGACGGTTTCTTCGTCTTCTTCAATCATGTCAGACTCTTCTGCGATATCTGCCAGTACGACCAATTCATCACGCGTGACGGTATCGTTCTGGCCTGCTGGAAGAAATGATCGGATCCATTCTATCGGTTTTACGATGGGCATCATAAGAACAATCAGAATCCTCAACATTCGGCAAGAAGAAATAGTCATATTCCTCCAATACAAGGTGCCGAGAGTCTTTGGAAGAATTTCCGAAAGGAGAAGAATTCCCAGTGTCAGAATAGCCGAAGCGATGGCAACGCCATATTGGCCGGGATTCAGTGATTCGACCTGAGTACCTACACCTAATGCGCCGACAGTGTGGGCTACGGTGTTCAAGGTCAGGATGGCAGTAAGGGGGCGTTCAGGGTCGTTCTTGTATCCAACCCACGAAGCGCTGATCTCGGGATGTGTGTCTGCTAATGCAACAATATGACTTCTACTCGTTGAGAGGAGAACGGCTTCAAGAATACTGCAGAGGAACGATACTACTAGGGCCAGAGCAGCGTATGCAATGATTGGCATCCATGGATTCAAGAACGATTCACCTCTGAATCCACAGTTCTCTTCACTGAGAATAAGGCACTGGGCAATTTCACGATTATTCGTGCTCCGGAGTGTGTGGAAGCGACGCAGACATAAATACGTGGCTGTCTCACAGATTCCTTGTTGGAGAAGAGCCAATTCTGGGTGTGGGTATGGAATACGTGACGATTTTCATGGCTTGGCCTTATGTCAATGGCCCTCTGCATCTAGGTCATGTTGCAGGAAATTGTCTTCCCGCGGATATTCAATACAAGTACGAAAGGGCCCGTGGTCGAGCAGTTTTGATGTGTAGTGGCTCGGATGAACACGGCACCCCAATCACCGTGACGGCTGAAGAATTGGGTGTTCATCCGCAAACGATTGTTGATGAGTTCCATGAGAGCAATATCCAGTCATTGGAGAATCTTGGTTGTTCCTGGCACAACAATTTAGATTCGAGAGGGGTTGAATTTGGAGGCGCGCTCTACAATCGGACTACTGATCCGAGGCACAAGGAATTAGTTGGAGCGTTATTCATTCAATTACTTGAATCTGGACTTCTGGAAAAGAAGATGATGCAACAATACTGCGCGGTTGGGGATGATGGCTCTGTCAAATTCCTTCCCGATAGGTATGTTGTTGGAATTTGTCCCTTATGCGGTGAAGATGGTGCTAGGGGGGATCAATGCGATGAGTGTGGGGGGACGTATGAGGCTAATGAGCTATTGTCGCCTCGATCGAAAATAGAGTCAGATTCCAATATCGAAGTCCGAGATTCAGAACACTATTTCTATCGTTTGGATATGTTTCAAGACGATCTTTCAATTCATGCAGATTCACGGAGAAAAATCTGGAAACCCAATGTCCGAGCAATGACAAAAAATTGGCTGGATATGGGTTTACGCCCTAGAGCCGTCACTAGAGATATGGAATGGGGAATCAAATTACCAGATACTGGGGACGATTGGAATTCGAAGAGAATCTATGTTTGGTTCGAAGCGGTGCAGGGATACTACACATGTGCCAGAATCTGGTCTGAACGGTTCGCGTCTCAAGCTGGCCATTCTATGGGTGATGATGCATGGAAGAACTGGTGGATCGACTCTAGCGAATCTTCCTTGAAGCATATTTACTTCATGGGTAAGGACAATATCCCGTTTCATACCATTATATGGCCAGCGATTCTGATGGGACTGAATTCAAGTGGTTCAGACCAATTACACCTCGAGGACAATGTTGCAGCGAATGAATTCTTGATGCTTCAAGGGGGTCAATTCAGTAAAAGTCGCAAGCATGGAATATGGTTGCCAGCATTTCTTGAAAATCATGATCCCGATTCACTTCGATATTATCTAACCATCATTATGCCCGAGGGTCATGACACTGATTTTCGATGGCGAGATTTCGTCGAAAAAGTCAACAACGAACTCATCGGAACCTATGGGAATTTCGTCCATCGGGTGATGACCCTTACTCATCGTTTGGAAAATGGGGAATCGAATCCACTCAAACATTTTGATGAACCAGATCAACACTCAGATTTCTTCTCATCCATAGATGCAAATATCCAAGCCGCAATGGATTCGATGGAGAGACAGAGATTCAAAGAGTCTCTGCGAAGTGTGATGAATGTAGCTCAGAGCGGAAATTCGTTTCTACAGAAAGCAGAACCTTGGAAGTATCTCGATAAGCCCGAATCTAAGGAGCGGGACGCTTCACTTAGTGCCCTCGCGGCTTGCTGGAGAGCATGTCGAACTCTAGCGATTCTGACCCAACCATTCATGCCATTTCAAGCAAAACGGCTCTGGCAGATGCTCGGAGAACGAGGTCGAGTAGACGAGACTCTTTGGGATTCAGCTAATTCTTTCGATTCGGCACTTGAATGGAACCCATCACTCCCGTCTCCATTATTCTCCCGTCTGGATCTTGATGAAATACTGATGAACGAGAAATCCATAGCTGAATCAAACACCGAAGGCGATAACAAGGGAATACCTGACGCTGCAGGCGGAGGGAAGTATATCGACTTCGAAGATTTTCTGAAGGTGGAGATGAAAACCGGTCGAATTCTGTCTGTAGAGAACCATCCCGATGCTGATACGTTGTATGTAGTTCAGATAGAAGACGGTCCGAATTCTAAGAGAACAGTTTGCGCGGGATTGAAGAAATTCTATGATATCGAGGAACTGATTGGGATGTCAATCATCTTTGTAGCGAATCTCAAACCTCGGAAACTGCGAGGCGTTGTATCAGAAGGGATGATGTTGGCAGCTGAGGACTCGGAAGGAAATGTCAGATTATTGACACCTGACGGTGACCTACCACCTGGATCAATCGTTCGTTGAGTCCTCTGGCTTGTCGAAGAATTCCCATTGTAAATCAGCGAGTTGCTGGTTGGTTTCTGCACCGGAATATGCTTCCAGAGGCTCCTTGTTCAATGTGAAGAATTGCTCACCAAATTTGAATGGGCGTAGTACTTGTCGGGCTTGCTTGAAATGGCCTAGGACGAATAATGAGGTGGCGAAAGCCTCAACATTTGATAATCTCCCCGGTTTTCCCCAAGATACCGGATTAGCGGCGAGAACAATCGGTAGTGTTCTCCCTTTCAATCTCGTTTTATTTTGCAAAATTTTCACCGAATCCTCCAACTGTTTCCATGAACAATCAAGACCTACCAAACATCCACCCCTTGAGAATTCACCGGCATCATCAGGACCTAGAATTCTACCACTGAGTGGATTCAGTAGAATACCCCTCCTGGGCGTATGACGAATATCGTGATGTAGTTCAGTCAAACCATGCCGTGCCATTTTTCTGGAGGTACACTTCTGTGGATCATCCTGACTGAGGTGAATGACGTGAAGAGGAATGGTTTCCAACTCAGTCCCTCCGAGACAACAGATCGTCGTAGAGATCGCCTATTGTCATGGATCTGAATCCTGTGCCAGTAACTTGACGGGTTTCATTGACCTGTACATCGATGAATAATTCGATGCTCAAAACCTTCTCGATTTTTTTTATTAAGGCGTCCGATGGTCGATTGCCATTCTCAACACGTTGCACGCTATTCAGCCGTTCATTCATTCTACGAGCAAATTCACGTTGGTCCCAGTCACGTTTCTCCCGAGCTGAACGGATTCTATGACCGAAATCAAGAGCGAGCTCCTTCTCATTCTTAGCCATGATATCGCGACCCGGAACATTCGGTTTTTGATTGTTTGAAGGAGAAATTTGTCTTGAATCGGTGGATTTGATCGGAGTCATGGTTGTCAATCCTAACCGATCTATACATTTCCTGCAAACATCAACAACTGCACCTGATGCTTTAGCACGATTCACACCCACTTTGTCGGTGCCACACAATTCACAAGTGCCCATCATATCTCCGAACACATCCCTTGCCATCATGTCTTCGGGCCACAAGTGTGAAATCAATCCGAGTTATGGCGGATATGTATGAGCGATTCACAAGCCGAAGGACCAGCCGACCAAGGTAGGGCAGGGAAAAAGTCGACGACATTGGTTTCATTGGACTCTTTACAACGACAATTTAACGAATTGAATAATACTGCTCAACAATTGTTGACTGAAAAATTGTTTCTGGAAAATGAATGCAATCAATTGAAGAAGAAAGCAAATCGTCTTGATGAAGAAATTCGCAATTTGAAAACACCACCGTTGGTTGTCGGTAATATTCAGGACGTATCTGGAGATGATGTCATAGTACGGAGTTCGAATGGTACAGTTTTCTTGGTTTCAGTCAACAAGAGGATAGATCCAGAGCTCCTCGTAGCCGGTGCCCGAGTCTCATTGAACCAAGACACCCTATCCATCATCGATGTTCTTGTAGATTCTTGGGATCCACTTGTTGTCGCATCCGAAGTAATCGAAAAACCCATTGTGACGTACGCGGACATCGGAGGGGTTGATCAGCAGATTAAGGATCTGATACAATCTGTTGAACTACCACTTCTAAATCCTGAGGCTTTCCAGAAAATGGGTATTGAACCCCCTAAAGGGGTTCTTTTGACTGGCCCGCCGGGTACTGGAAAAACCATGTTGGCGAAAGCCGTCGCCAACTCTACGTCAGCCACATTTCTTGGAATGGTAGGATCTGAATTAGCACAGAAATACATTGGAGAAGGTGGTCGATTAGTAAGGGAATTGTTCGATCTCGCCCGTCAGAGGGCGCCCTCGATAATTTTCATCGATGAAATAGATGCCATCGGATCCAAGCGACTGGACTCCTCCACATCAGGTGACAGAGAGGTTCAACGCACTCTGATGCAATTACTGGCTGAAATGGATGGCTTCAATTCTCTAGAGAATGTCAAAATCATAGCGGCTACAAACCGGCCGGAACTGCTCGATAGAGCTTTACTGAGACCAGGAAGATTCGATCGTGTCATCGACGTGGGTCTACCTGATTTAGCCGGACGCACCCACATTTTGGCTATTTTGACTAAAGATGTACCACTTAATTCAAAAATTGATTTAGCAGATTTCGCTCGCAAGACAGAAGGGTTCACTGGCGCCGAATTGAAGGCTCTAATTATAGAATCAGGGATGGCGGCCATTGAAGCCGGCGCCAACAAAGTAGAATTGAAACATCTCAGTGCTGGGCATTCCAGAATAGTCAAGAATAGGAAAGATCCACTCTATGGTGTCCCCGAAGCACTGTATGGATGAACATAATGCTCATCAGCAACCCGATTGTGGCAAACGCTGATGACTCCGCGCTGGATTGAATGTGTCCCCAATATCAGTGAGGGTCAGGATCTATCCATCGTGGATACCATCGTATCCTCGATTTCCGAACTAGAAGGCGTTGCAGTTCTTGGCGCAGAACCCGATCCTGACTACAATCGTACGGTCATCACAATCGCCGGCGAATACATTGCTGTGGCAAAAGCAGCTATCATATTGATTGAATGCACGGCGCTGCATATCGATATGCGCCACCATACAGGTAATCACCCACGAATGGGCGCAGTAGACGTTTGCCCCTTCGTGCCTATCAGTGCCGGAACCGAAGCAGATTGTATTCTGGCTTCTAAAATCGTCTCTGACCATTTCAAAGGCTCTATTCCAATCTACAAATATGGTTTGATTGCCAGTGACCAAGATCGAGCATCACTTACTAATCTCCGTAAGGGACAGTATGAGGGGCTGAAATCAAGATTGACAGGGGGCGAATGGACAGTTGAATCCACGAGAATGCCCGATTCGTGGTCCGGGGTCTGGGGAGAATCCGAAGAACGGTTCGGGGCTTTATCTATTGGCGTTCGGCCAGTCTTGATTGCTTACAATGTCAATGTGGATGAATCCGTACCGGTTGCAGCCAAAGCGGCAGGATCGATAATACGAACCAGTGGACGAGTAATAACGAATTCTAGAGGGGAGAAACTACGTTTCAATGGTATGTTATCCTCAGTACAAGGAATGGGAGTTCCATTACCTAATCATGGAATATGTCAGGTATCGATGAATCTACAGGATTACCGTATGACGCCGATGCATCACGCGTTCGAATTGATAGAGTCAATCTGTGGTGATCATGGGGTATCTGTGAAAGGCAGTGAATTAGTCGGCTTAGTACCTCTTCAGGCGATTCTAGATTCAGGGGCTTGGTACGCGGACGATGAAGACGCTGACGACGACGACCTGGTTCAGGCCGCTATTATGGGTCTTGGGCTGGATACCTTGGACGAATTCAGCCCAGAGGATCGTATAATCGAATGGGCTATTGAGCGGAAACTCGGGTGAACACATGAATGATGGGTATCTGAAGACATTGGAGGCAATATCATCGTCTACTCCTACTCCTGGAGGAGGAGCAGTCGCTGCATTATCGTTAGCTCATGCTATCTCTCTGGCCCGAATGGTTGCACGGTTGACAGAAGGGAAAGAGAAATGGCTTACGGGCCACCAAGCAGCTAATACCTTACTCGAGAAGACCGACGGCCAACTCGAATTATCATTGGAATTAGCAAGGTTGGATTGTGAAGCATTTGACAGAGTAATGGAATCTTACCGATTACCGAAGAGCACATCATCTGAGATTGAATTCAGAAGACAATCCATTCATCAAGCTAATTTGGGAGCTACCGAATCACCGTTACTAATCATATCAAAGGCGTTGGATTTCATGCGTTTATTACCCCCTGTTGCAGATACTTGCAACTCGAATGCAATCACCGACCTCGGGGCAGCCTCCATCATGGCTCATTCCGCTATCAGAATCGCGGCATTGAACGTACAAATCAACCTAGGGAGCATAGGGGATCGAGCTACTCAATTCCAGATTGACACACAGAACATGTGTACAGAGGCTGACGGACTTGCAATCCGACTCGCGAGTGTAGTTTCCAATAGGATGTGATATAATCGACAATTCAACTTTCCCAGAACAGATTGTGATGGGCATCCCTTCTGAATTACCAGCTCTGAGTCACAAGGACCCTAACGTCGATCACGCTCCTAAACGCCCGCATGTTCTGAATACCCAGGAAGAAACACTGGCGGTAGAGAACGCTCTCAGATATTTCAAATCTGATTGGCACCCAATTCTAGGTCCGGAATTCATGAAAGAATTACGCTCAGAGGGTCATATCACTATGCGTCGATTTCGGCCAGAATATGCGATGTATGCCAGGCCGATTGAAGCATACCCTGCCAAATCTGTGCAGGCTGCGGGAATCATGTTGATGATTCAAAATAATCTTGATCCGGACATCGCCCAATTCCCGCATGAACTGATTACATATGGCGGTAATGGATCCGTCTTCCAGAATTGGGCCCAATACCTATTGACCATGTCCTACCTTTCTCAAATGAATGACCAACAGACACTCGTCTTGTATTCTGGCCATCCTCTGGGTCTGTTTCCTTCGAATTCTCAATCTCCGAGGGTCGTAATCACCAATGGTATTGTCATTCCAAACCACTCATCGCAGGAGGATTATGAGAAATTCAATGCTCTAGGCGTGTCTCAGTATGGCCAGATGACGGCTGGGTCCTTCATGTACATCGGGCCCCAGGGTATCGTCCATGGTACCACCATTACATTGTTGAATGCAGCAAGAAAGTATCTCTCTTTATCTAACGAAGATAACTTGTCAGGTATCCTCTATGTGACTTCAGGATTGGGAGGTATGTCCGGTGCGCAAGCCAAGGCTGCTGTCATCGCCGGAGCGGTTGCAGTCATTGCTGAAACCAACCCTCTAGCAGCACAGAAACGATACGATCAGGGCTGGTTGTCAGAATTGTATCAGGATCTAGATGAAGTCATCAACCGCGTCGAATCTGCGGTAACAAAAGAAGAAGCGGTTTCGATAGGATATATCGGAAACATCGTTGATTTGTTGGTAGCTTTGGACGAATCAGATGTCATTCCCGATTTAGGTAGTGATCAGACAAGTCTCCATAATCCGTTGCTAGGTGGTTACATTCCCGTGGGTTATACGCATTCACAAGCTTTGGATCTTCTCCAGTCTGACCCAAAAAGATTCAAGATTGAAGTTCAGAGTTCCCTCAGAAAACACGTCAAAGCAGTGAATAATCTTGTCAAGAAAGGCATGAATTTCTGGGATTACGGCAACGCATTCCTCCTTGAGTCTAGTAAAGCTGGAGCGGAAATCATGGATCCCGAAAACACCGGTCGATTTCGTTACCCATCATATGTTGAGGACATAATGGGGCCAATATGTTTCGATTATGGATTTGGGCCATTCAGATGGGTATGTTCTTCGGGTTCCCACGAGGATCTGGTCCGCAGTGATGCAATCGCTGCATCAGTTCTTCGTGAACAATTACACAATGCTGAACCCGACATTCAAGGACAGATTCTCGATAACATCCAATGGATCGAAGAGGCAGAACGACACGATCTCGTGGTTGGTAGTCAGGCTAGAATTCTCTATGCAGATGCAATTGGTAGACAGAGTATCGCTGAAGGATTCAACGAAGCAATAGCCAACGGTAAGATCACCGCGCCTATCATTCTTGGTCGAGACCACCACGATGTCTCCGGAACCGACAGTCCCTATCGGGAAACTGCCGACATTCGAGATGGCTCGATGTACACTGCAGATATGGCGGTGCAGAATTTTGTCGGTGACGCTTTTCGAGGAGCGACATGGGTAAGTCTTCACAACGGGGGCGGTGTCGGTTGGGGTGAAGTGATGAATGGGGGTTTCGGTATGGTCATAGATGGTTCAGAATCTTCATTGGACAGAATCCGATCTATGCTCAGTTGGGATGTCAACAACGGCATTGCCAGACGATCATGGGGGCGAAATATAGGGGCGATTAAGTCAATTAAACGTAGTATGGAAATTGACTCCGATCTAATCGTTACGATACCACACCTCGTCGATTCTAACTTGTTATCGTCATTGAATTCGGAATCATCATGATTGAAGTGGTTTGGGGGAGTGGGATGAATCATGTCTGATGTGTCAGTCTCTCTGGATGGAGCAACCCTGACCACGGAACAACTCATCGCTATCAGAAATGGCGTGGCAAGTGTTTCGATTTCTGATGCAGCGTCTGAAAGAGTTCGCACGTCCCGAAACGCAGTTGAATCAATCCTTTCATCTGGTGATGTGGTATATGGAATCAATACCGGTTTCGGTGCACTTTCGTCTATTACGATCGACGAGTCGAAATTAGCGAGATTACAAACAAATCTGATTAGAAGTCATGCATGTGGAGTAGGTGAAAACATGGCTTCGGAAGATGTCTTGATGATGATGACCATCAGAGCGAATAGCCTTGCAGTAGGACATTCTGGTATTCGCCTTTCAGTGATACAGACAATTGTTGATTTGGTTAATTCCAGATGCGCGCCGGTAGTACCTCGAATCGGCTCTTTGGGTGCCTCTGGTGATTTAGCTCCCCTTTCACATCTGACTTTGGGCTTGATGGGGGAAAATCAGTTCTTCGTCGAAACCGATGGGGTCTGGGAGCTGAAGGATGCCGAATTCGTCTTCGAATTGATAGAATCTGATCCTGTCGAATTGCAAGCTAAAGAGGGACTTTCTCTAATCAATGGGACCAGTCAGATGTGTGCTTACATGGTCGGTGCTCTACATACATTGAGTCATTTGATTGTAGCAGCGGATTCGGCCTTGAGTTGCTCTCTGGAGGCAATCAAGGGTTCACATCGTGCATTCGATGTCAGAATTCATCGAGCTAGACCGCATTCCGGGCAACAGATTTCAGCTGCAAGAGTTCGTTCATTGGTGAACGACTCTCAAATCAATGCCTCACATGCGGACTGTGACAGAGTTCAGGATTCTTACTCTTTCAGATGTGGACCTCAAGTTCATGGCCCCGTTATCGAATTGATTTTGAATACAAAGAAAATGATAGAAATTGAAATTAACTCTGCCACCGATAATCCGTTGATTTTCGTTACGGATGATGGAGAATTCGAAGTCATCAGTGGAGGTAACTTTCATGGCCAGATCATTGCACTGGCCGCAGATTCTCTTGCCGTGACCTGCCATGAACTCGCTTCCATCTCCGAGAGGAGGATCAATCAGGTACTTTCACCTCATTGGAGTGGTCAAAACGCATTCCTAGCAAATGAAGAAGGCCTTGAGAGTGGGTTGATGATACTCCAATATGTCTCTGCTGCTCTGCTTGCAGAACTTCATTTGTTAGCTAATCCAACAACCACATCAAACGTTCCAGTGAGTATGGAAAAAGAGGATCATGTCTCGATGGGAGCTACGGCGACTAACCGTTTGTCCATTTGTTGCGACCACCTTTCAAAAGTACTGGCAAACGAATTGATATGTGCTTGTGAAGCCCTTCATAGAATTGAAGAGAATGCTGGTTCGGGAGTAATGATTATTCAGAATATCATGGCTGACCTCGTGGCACCGCTGACATGCGATCGCTCGATGACCAGCGACACAGAAATTGTCGCTGCGATGCTCTTGGCTGGTGGGCTTTCACAACTTTGAGTTGATACATTGCAAGATCGACTGCACCTACTGCGCCATCCTGGTACGAACCCACAGCCTTTCGATTCTGTAATAGTCGACATTATTGATCAGAAGCTGGTTTTCAAGGAGTCGCATTTCTACCCTCGAGGAGGTGGGCAACCGGGAGATTTTGGCTTGGTGAGTTGTGGAACGATTGCAAAAAAAATAGGGGAAGTGACTGCTGGTGAAGTAATTCACCATCCAGTCGAAATGGCAGATGATTTTGAAATCGGCCAATCAATACAATGCTCTTTTGATGTTGGAAGAAGGAATGACTTGGCTACAATGCATTCCGCTCAACATCTTGTTTCGGCTTTCGCGGATGAGTTATGGGGTGCGGAGACGGTGGGAAATCAAATCGGGCGAAACGAAACTCGAATCGATTTGAAATTTGATGACAAAACTGCATTCCGAATAGAGTCCATAGAAAATGCAGTCAACGATGCGATTACAGCGAATCTTTCGATAACTACTGCAGAATGGACTGCTAACGAGTTGATGGAGGACGACCGAGTCAGAAATAGATCCTTCATCGCAAAGATCCTTTCAAGGTTGCCAGAGGACGTTGATAAACTGAGAGTTGTGAAGATAGACGGCATCGACATCTGTCCCTGTGCCGGTACTCACGTCAACGAGACTGGAGTAATTCCTAACATTTCTATCAGTCGAATCAAACAGAAAGGAGCGGGGAAACTTCGTCTGTACTATGAATTGAATCTGGGTAATTGATAATTCATTCATTCTGGTGGGCTCGGCAGGAATTGAACCTGCGATCTTCGCCATGTCAAGGCGACGTCATAACCCCTAGACCACGAGCCCAGAATATTCGGTTCCACAAACTCCACCCAAATGAAGGATTCTCTTCAACTGCCACGGGTTTTCAAGCGAAGATCTTTGAAATTCGCCCATCACATCCAGGATTGCTGCAAACACCAGCAACTCGTTGTCTCCCATTTTTCATAGTCATGACCCGAGGATTGTTGATTGAAACATTCGATTTGCATTTCATGCAAAAGCCGGTTTCAGGGCTCACCATCATTTTCCGGAGATTGTCAAATGATTTCAAGCAATTGTGAGTCATCAATCGTGGGTAATTGTAGTCATTCGTCGATTTGGTGGCCAAAACGCTATACTGCAAGGCATTCTACCTAATTGAGAAGATCGGCAAATTCCGATAACTACCATTATCGGCTAGAAGCGTATTGATTATTGGACGAGATTGTTCCATTTTGCTCTATTCTAGCTAAAAAGGTCTTTCGAATCCGATTTGTAGTCCATTAATGAAAATCAATATATACTAAATTGATTAATCTATTGTTGACAGGCTCTATTATAACCATAATTGGGATATTACAATATTTGCTTAGAGGTGAAAGTTTGGATTACTGGATTATCACCAGGAGTCTGGCACCAACCATCAACATCTGTGGAATTGATGACAATCAGATCTGCTGGACCTCCCTCCCTTAACGACCCAGGTATGGACCGATCCGCAGAATCGTGCAATGTGGTTGCGGGATTACGCGTTACGGCGACTAATGCGGCTAGAGGGTCTAGACCCATTCGATGTGTTGCAAGGCTGCCTACGAATGGAATTGAGAGGGATCTGCAATTTGGGTTGAAATCTGTCGCTAGGGAAAATCTCCAAGCCTCCTCAACGCATCTCTGGAGAGGTAGTGTCAGGTCCTTGCCAAGTACGTATGGCGTTCCTGGCAGAAAGGTTTGCATCGTACCATTCTGTTCCGCAGCATGTCTGGCTTCGTCGGATGAATGACCAACATGATCACCACTCACAGCTCGAAGTTGACTCGCGAGGGCGAGACCGCCACCATCTTTGAATTCATCAACATGAAGTCTGGAGGCAATCCCGAGTTTCTCGGATGCTTTGACCAATTCCTCCGTCTGTTCGAGGTCATACCACCCGGGTTCGCAGAAGACGTCGGTCCACCTCGCAATACCCTGTTCATGAATGGCTGGTAATTGATCGGTTAGCAACTCTTCGAAATATGATTTACGTGGAATGTTCTTTGGAAAATCATGAGCACCCAGCCAGGTTGGGTGTAATTTGATATCAACTTGGGTTTGTAAATCTCTGATCACTTCAAGGAGAGACAATTCAGACTCCAAAGATAAGCCGTAACCACTCTTGCATTCCATCGATGTCGTTCCGTGTTCAAGTGCACTTTGTACTCTCCTCGCCCCTTCTTTCATGAGGTCGCCGGAGGTGGCTAAGCGTGTATTTTCAACAGTCTTGGTGATACCTCCCCCCCGTTCTGCGATTTCTTGATAATTCATCCCGGATTGTCTCAAACGCATCTCATTGGATCGATCCCCAGCCCAAAGAAGATGAGTGTGACAATCCACGAATCCTGGAAGTACCGCATTTCCTCCGAGGTCAATGAAATTCCGGTTAGAGGACGAATCGCCCCCGAATTCTGATTCAATCGATTCAGAATCGGCGATTAAAGCCACAATTCCTTCTTCCAGAACCAATCCCTTACCTGCTTCATGAACGAGCAATTCACGATCAGTCATCGAATGCCCCCGCAGTGGTTCATTCACATCCCCGGATGACAGATGGGCGATTGGCCCGGCATTGACTAAGACATGTCGCACAGCATCCATCAGCGTGACCCTTGATATGTAATCTGCCATCGTCGGTCCATGAATAGAGTCATAGTGGGAGTGGAGAGTACCGCCCACACCTTATCATTCGGACTCGTTGACCATAAGGGCGGAACACGCCCCTCATATTCAGCATTCTTCCGTCCTCATGAAGGGGGCATACACCCGCGTGAAGCTGCCGACCATCATACGAAGGCGGCACCTGATCTGATTCGTCAGATGATGGTCGCAGAATCACTCTCCAGTTCCGATATAATGGCTGTTGCTTTCAGTCAAGGCCCAGGATTAGGACCGTGTCTAAGAGTTGGTGCCACCGTCGCAAGAGCCCTAGCCCATGACTGGGATGTTCCGCTGATTGGAGTGAATCACTGTGTTGCGCATATCGAAATCGGCCGTCAAGAGACTGGATGTACAGACCCCGTGCTGCTCTATGTCAGTGGTGGCAATACTCAGATAATCGCGAGAGCTGGCGACAGGTATCGAGTGATAGGAGAAACGTTGGATATAGGCATTGGGAACATGCTTGACAAATTCGCAAGGAGTCAAGGAATATCTTTCCCGGGGGGTCCGAAAATAGAGGTTCTAGCCCGTGACTGGATAGATTTGAATCCAGATTGTACTGTTGATGACATTCCATTGCCATACAGCGTACATGGAATGGATCTAGCATACTCAGGTCTCTTGAATGCAGCCCAACAGAAAATAATGGAGGGGCACGGGCTCGAGGAAGTATGCTGGTCACTCCAAGAACACGCATTTTCGGCCACCGTCGAGGTTTCCGAAAGAGCCTTGGCGCACACTGGAAAAACAGAACTGTTACTCGGAGGTGGAGTGGCATGTAACACCAGACTTCGTCAGATGAGTCTGATGATGGCTGAACAACGCGGGGCGTCAGCAGTATGGCCAGAGAAGCAATACTGTGTTGACAATGGGACGATGATCGCTGAACTTGGACGGAGGATGCTCGATGTTGGTTTCAGTACTCCCCTAGAGGCAAGTGCTGTCAATTCGACTCTTCGCACAGATCATACTCTCGTCAATTGGAACTAGTCGACTCGCTGCGAAGCCTTATCATACCGGGAAGCGGCCCTCATATCAGGAGGAAGAAGATACAGTGCAGAGACGTCGGCGGCCAAAGAATGAACCGAAGAATATCTTCGATAAGAGTTCAGGCTCTCGAACGCCTAAATCCGATAAATCCAAACCCCTGCCTTCCCCTATTCCCAAAGGCCCTCCACAGCAGATTACTGCTCCTCCACCTGTCGTTGGTACTCCAAAAAATCAGCCTCTACCCCCTGATGTACAAACATTAGATTCAACAGAATCGGTCACAGATAGTTCTCCCGAATCAGGGGGAAAAGAATCAGAAACGATACTTGAAGAGCAGATTTTAGGAGAAACCCACCGGAAAAAGCGTGGTTTAACACTCAAAGTTGAACAGCCCTCCACTGATGAAAAAGACAACTCGCCGAAAACAAGTAAGAGAGCCACAAAAATAATTGAGGCTTCCAAGGTTAGAGCGGCGGCGACCACTGTTGCAGCACGTAATTCGAGATTGGCAGCCCCGGCATCCACTGCGACCAAACCACCTGTTCGAAAACCGTTTAGGCGGCGGGTCAAACCGAGTTTTCAGCCAGCTACTAGAGAACGACGACTCGATCGCTCGAGACATATGGAATACAAATACGAAGTCAGGAGTCTTCTGATCAAACTCGATGTGGCTGAGGAATTCAGATCTACTATATTGGGATCCATCTGGGCTAAAGGTGAACGGCAGACCTCAGAAGCAGCCCGGGAATACATTCGTCAGAAGGAATCTGAAGGGGTTATTTCAACAGATCAGACTGACAGATTGATTGCAGTCGTAGACGACTATACTATTCGCAGATAATGCTGTTTTCATTTCCCCTTCTCACCATCCGTCGTGAACATAGGGTTCATTGCCCGGATTGATTCAGATATCCAACAGATGAAGCGTGATAGCGGCAATGACTCTTTGAATTCGGTTAGGGCGAAAGTACCTACGAAGGAATCTGCCATTGCAGCTGGACATCCAGAAAATGGTCACACAATTCCAGGAGACCCCCCCTATACACGAGGAATCCATGAGTCAATGTATTCATCCAAATTATGGACGATGAGACAATATGCTGGATTTTCGAGCGCAGATGCGACCAATCGCAGGTTCAGGATGTTATTGGATCAGGGCCAAACAGGCATCTCTGTGGCGTTCGACCTGCCCACACAATTAGGGCTCGACTCAGATCACCCGAAATCAGAAGGCGAAGTGGGCAGAGTAGGTGTTCCGATAGATTCGATCCATGACATGAGAAGGTTGCTGGATGGTATTGATTTGAGTGAAGTTTCGACTTCGATGACCATCAACGCGCCCGCGACTACGCTTCTTGCCCTCTATGTCGCTGTTGCTGATGAGAATGGAATCCCCAGGTCTCAATTGAGAGGAACAATACAGAATGACATCTTAAAAGAATACATCGCAAGAGGATTGTACATATTTCCACCTGAAGCATCGATGAGATTAACAACGGACCTGATGAATTGGTGTAAATCCAATACTCCACGATGGAATACGATTTCGGTCAGTGGTTATCATATGAGAGAAGCAGGATGTACAGCGGTCGAAGAAATCGGATTCACGCTCTCCAATGCCCTCCAATACGCGCGTTCGGCTATTGAATCAGGGATGAAGTTTGATGAATTCGGACCAAGAATGTCTTTCTTCTTCGGCTGTCATAACGATTTCTTCGAGGAGATAGCGAAGTTCAGAGCTGCTCGTACTCTTTGGCACGATTTGGCATCGGAACACTTTCAACCCACCAACCCTAATTCAACCAAACTCCGCTTCCACACCCAAACGGCTGGCGTGACTCTCACTGCACAACAACCCGAGAACAACACCGTCAGAGTGGCCTATCAAGCCCTCGCAGCTGTCTTAGGTGGAACGCAATCACTGCACACCAATTCTTACGACGAGGCTATTGGATTACCGACTGAGGATTCTGCGAGGTTAGCACTACGAACGCAACAAATACTGGCTTCTGAAACAGCTATACCCTCCTCTGTTGACCCTCTCGCTGGCTCATATCTCGTTGAAGAGTTGACAGCACGATTATATTCCGAATCACTCGAATTAATCAATGATATTTCGGACCGTGGTGGCTCATTGCCTTGTGTGATCTCTGGTTATCAACAGAGGTTGATTCACGACAGTGCATGGGATCAACTACGAGCAATAGAGAATGGAAAAACATCTATTATCGGAGTGAACACTCATACTGATTCTACTCAACGTGGAATCGCCTCCCAGAAACTTGATGACAGCCTTGTCGAAGGACAATTGGGGAATCTATCTCGACTTCGGAAATCTCGGGATGAGGATTCAGTCAAAGCAGCCTTGGAAGGTGTTCGCGATGCCTGCAATACGGGTGAGAACATCATGGAGCCAACGATTTCCGCGCTGAAATCCGAGGCTACCATCGGTGAAATCAATTCTGTTATGCGGGATTGTTTCGGGACTTGGGTTTCACCCAGTGGTGTTTGAATGAGAGATTCAAGAATTGACCACATCGGTATAGCAACCGAGAATCTTGATGATCATGATGAACTCTGGAAATTGTTGGGCTTCCAACATGGGGGGGACGAAATCAATGAAGAGCAAGGAGTTCGAATTCGATTCTATCAATCGGCCGACAATTCTGAGGGTCAAGCCCGAATTGAATTGCTGGAACCTATAGATGAATCATCTCCTATTCATCAGTTCATTCAAACACGAGGTGTAGGTATTCAACAACTCGCGATAGAAGTCGAAGACATTGACTCTACTCTCGCGGAATTGATTAGTGCAGGATTCATTGTCATCAATAACAGTTCCTTCGAGGGGGCCAATCAGACGAAAATCGCATTCTTACACCCCTCATCAACTGGCGGCGTACTCGTTGAATTAGTACAACATTCCTGATGGCGGACAGAAAACGGTCAAAAAGGGAATGTCGGACGAGTGGCCATGCTTGAATCTATGAGGCTGAGGCTGTCAGATGGAAATCTATCCAGTGCCAGTGCCAAAAAAGAAGCAGAGACATTGTCTGATGCCCTTACAGATCTACGGACCGAGGGTGCAATCAGTAACGATGCATATCTCGAAGCAGGTGTGATTCAAGGTGGACTGATTGTTCTCGCTAACATGATCACCCAGGATTGTGATCAGGGAGAATTGATTCTTCATCTATCTCAGTTAATCACAAGAGCGGACAATATCTGTTCGGCTCACCCTGATCTCGCAGCCCATCTCGTGACAGCGTAGTATTCGCCAAGTATTCGTATCCGAATACTTGAATAATAGACGTACCATCGCGTGGCTATGCCAAAAATCAGTCTGGACATGCCACGTCAGTTGCTTGACGATCTGCGAATTCACGTCGGTGGCGAGGGGAAATTCGTTTCCGTCGCCGATGCGGTCCGAACTGCATGTAGGAAAATGTTAGACCATTTAGACGAGATTGATGCAAGACACGGAAGGGAACTGAATTCAGAGGTGAACGATAATGAATGAAAAGAGGGATGAGGCGATTCTGGCTGTACGTACTTTGTTAGAATATCTCGAAGGTGGTGAAGCTGGTCGTGAAGGATTGTCGAAAACACCTGAAAGAGTTGTTTCCTCTTGGGAACAAATATTCCAAGGATATGGAATGAATCCGAAGGCTGTATTGGATTCGACCTTCAATGCCGAAGGTTATGATGGAATCGTACTGCTTCGGGATATCGAGTTCCACAGTACATGTGAACACCATCTACTCCCCTTCAACGGTCGAGCACATATTGCATATATTCCCACCGGGAGGATTGTCGGCATCAGCAAATTGGCACGGATTCTGGATTTGCATTCACGTCGCCTCCAGAATCAAGAAAGAATTACGAAAGGTGTTGCTGATGACCTAGAAAATGAATTGCGGCCGATGGGCAGTGCTGTGATCATCGAGGCGACTCACAGTTGCATGCAATGTCGAGGTGTTATGAAACAGAATGCTATCATGACTACCAGCGCAATGCGCGGAGTCTTCTTCGACAATTCGGAGGCTAGGACTGAATTGATGCAATTGATTCGCAGTGCACCACTCAGCAGATGAGGTGAAACTTTGACTGTCACGTATCCAATTGTCGAAATCTTCCACTCTGTGCAAGGAGAGGCATTTCATTCCGGAATTCCCCATGTGTTCATTCGGTTCGGTGATTGTAATCTGCGTTGTGAATGGTGTGATACGGATTTCATGAAGTATGAAGAATGGTCCTTGGAAGCAATTTTGGATGAAGTCGATTCTTTCGTTTGTGACAGAGTGATATTCACCGGAGGCGAACCATGTCTACAAGATCTTGAAACGATTGGAAGGTCCCTTAAAGAAAGGGGGAAGTTACTTTCCATCGAGACAAATGGAACCATACCTGTGCCTGATATCATCGATTGGATATGTGTATCGCCGAAGGACCAAGTCTATCCCAATGTTGCAATAAAGCAACGTACGGGGGATGAACTCAAGGTCGTTTACTGTGGACAAGACCTCTCATTATACGACGATCTGCGGAATGGCTTCGATCACCTGTTCCTCCAGCCTTGTTACATCGAATCAGAGAGTGTCGAACAGAATGGACAAAATTTCGCGGTTGTAGAGGCTCTGGTGAAGGATAGTCCCGGATGGAGACTCTCCCTCCAGACCCACAAGTGGATGGGTGTGTTATGATTCGAGCTGTGATGGCACTCTCTGGAGGGATGGATTCAACTGGCCTGTTGTTGCGGTTGTTGGCTGATGGTTACAAGGTCAGTTGCATTTCCTATGAATATGGTCAGAAGCATCGAATCGAACTTGAACGGGCGAAGGCGAATATCGAATATCTCGAAGGTGAGGGGCATCAGATTGAGCACAAAATCGCGGATTTATCCAGCGCCATGTCTCTCTTTCATTCGGCGCTGACCTCGGACGATATCGAGGTACCTGAAGGGTATTATGAGGAGGAACAGATGAAAGTTACTGTGGTGCCGAACCGCAACGCTATCTTCGCCTCGATTCTCTATGGTTATGCACTGAGTGTTTCACACCGTGAAGACTGCGATGTAGATATCGCCATGGGTGTTCACTCTGGGGATCACGCGATCTACCCTGATTGTAGACCAGAATTCTACTCTGCGATCGCTGGGGCATTCGCTCTGGGTAATTGGGGTAGTGACCGAGTGAGTTTCCACCTTCCTTATATCGATGGAGATAAAGAGACGATTCTGCGAGATGCCCTAGAATCCTGCAGCGTTCTCAATCTAGATTTCGAGACAATCTTCGAGAACACTATTTCCTCTTACAATCCCGATTCTGAGGGTAGAGCCAGCGGTACAAGTGGCGCTGATATTGAACGAATCCTAGCATTCCATGCTCTGGGTCGTGAAGACCCAATAGAATACACTAAACCATGGAAAGATGTTTTACAGGGTGCGTTGAATACTCAGTTGAGATTTCATGTAATGAAACAAAATGGCACTGAACAAGCTTTCAGTGGTGAGTTCGATAAACACTTCGAAGACGGAGTATATCGCTGTGCTGATTGCTCAAAACAATTATTCGAATCTGACATGAAATATGATTCGGGGTGCGGATGGCCGTCCTTCAATCGTGAAATTTCTGACGCGAAAATTCGAAGGATAGAGGATCACAGTCATGGAATGATCAGAGTAGAATTGCGCTGTTCTAAATGCGATTCCCATCTAGGCCATGTTTTTTCTGAATCAAAAGGTGAGAGATACTGTATCAATTCCATTTGTTTGGAATTCACAGGAGAATAATACATGACTACAACAATTCGAAGATTCATAGAAACCGACACAGGACATCGGGTTCCGAATCACAAGAGCAAATGCAAACACCTTCACGGTCACCGGTACCGTTGGGAAGTCGAAATAGAAGGTGATGTTGTAGGTGATGAAGGTGTTTCCGAAGAGGGGATGTTAATCGACTTCAGCGATGTTGCTGCGATTCTGACCCAGCAGATACACGATGTAGTCGACCATGCGTTCATCGTCTATTCAAGCGACAAGGAAGCACTGTCTGCGCTAGCAGCGATGGGAGATGGGCACCGAACTGTCGTGGTTGATTTTATTCCGACAGCAGAGAACCTTGCCAAGTGGGCTTTTGAACAGGTTGCCCCACACATCATCACAGCATACGGAAATCGACTTCAATTAGTCGCAATGCACGTTCGAGAGACTCCAAAATCCTGGGCTTCGTGGCGAAGAGAATGACGCGTCACTCCTCCTCAAACGCGTCTGCAGACTCTGATATCACGGATAGAATTCGATGGATCTCCTCATCTTTCGGAAGACCTCTGAGTATCACTCGCAAGAGTGTCTCTTCGATTCCACTCCGCCGATGGTCACGTGTGGGAACATTTCTTGATAATCGATGCACTTCTTGTCTGAATCTGTTTCGCAATTCAGGAGAAAGCAATCTCTCTTCTGCTCCTGCTGTTATCACGTCCGTTGACTGAGTGAACCAAGCATAACAAATCACGGTCACAGCGTGACTCAGATTGAGGATCGGGTATCCTTCCCAAGTAGGGATTGTCACAAGTAAATCACAGGCCCTGAGTTCATCGTTCAACAAACCCACACCCTCTGGACCGAAAACCAGGGCTATCTTACCCTCCACTCCGTCCAATTGCTCCGGTAATTCCTCTGGCAATAAAAAATGACGAAGTTCAGTTCGATCTCCGATCTCCCTCTTTCCCGACGTGCCAATAACCAAAGATGAATCTGAGATCGCATCACCAAGTGTTTCGAAAACGCCAATATCATCAATTACATTCTGAGCGTGTTTTGCCCTATTCCGTACATCTTGACTCCACTCTCCGGAATGGCCTACAATTCGCAGATCAGTGAATCCGAAATTCAACATTGTACGAGCAACGGCCCCGATATTCCCATCATGAGAGGGATTTACGAGAACGATCGATACCCTATCGGTGTGATCCGGAAGTAGAATTGGTTCTCGGCCACCCATGCCCTTCACCTAGACGAAGAAGAGTTGAGTGATTATCTCCACGGTTAGGAGATCAATCAGTTCGGCGTTGGATGTAGCGGGTGATATATCCGGCTATCCAGTTACGCATGCGGTTGTTGTCCACATCAGTGTATTCAGCCACGAGGAGCTTATTGGTGTCGAAATCATCTGTGAAGCGGTCAGGATATATCTCCAGAAGACGCACTGCGCGACTCTTGATGAATTTCGGTCTGATATTGCCCAAGATTCATTCCTCCGCTAATTTGACTTCCAACGGAAATCCTTCTTCACGAGTGCAGACAATTCGGATTTTTCGAGGGGGTTTCTGCATTCCTCTTGACCAAATTACTTCATTCACGGCCTGGTCGATCCAAATATCTTCATCTTCTTGAATTTTCATGTGTTGAGCAACATGACGCTTTATCTCCGCCATTGCTCTAGTTCCATGCTGCGCGGAGTGGAATGACCATTTCTTTCACTTCAGTCATCTAATCACCTTTGAAGTTTGGAACGGCGCCAGTGGTGACGCTTCGGATGGGATACTGTGTTTCGATTGGTACGAAGCATGACCCAGACTGGGACTCGCCGATTCTGTTTCGTAGCCTTGATCAGGCGTTGTTTCTTAGCGAATGGTTTGTGTCTTGCCATCATTTTTCACCTCAATAACGAGCAAGTTCGGGGTACTTCGCTTCGGCTTCGGCCCGAACCGAATGTGCCATCTCATCCAGAAGACTTTGCCCTGATGGCGTCAAAATTTTCCCGATGATGTAACCAGCGGCAGTCAATTGCTGGAGGATGCATCGGGACACCTTCCTCGAGCCAGACACGGCCCTGTTAGGCTTGACTCCCCTGTCCTTCGGTCCGCCGAATAATTGTGCCATGTGGTTAGCACCGATGGGTCCTTTCAGAGCCACTTTTCGGAGCACGGCAGCCGACCTCACATACCACCAATCACCCTGTACAGGAGGGCGTTCTCGATGGGTACCAGTCTTGGCGAATTCGGCCCACTGCGGAGCAGTAATAGCGTCGTTGTCCTGTAACCCTTTCGACAGATTCTGGATGAGAAGATCGGCGGGTACATCTTGGAATGACGTCATTGACTCACCTTGTAGCGAGCGGTCGACCTAGAGGCCGTATTTAACCGTGATGACTTCAATCGAAGGAATGCGTTACCAGTCAACCATTCTCAGCCCCCCCACACAGGTTTCAAACCACCTCATCATGTGGAAGGATTCGATGAAGAAGGCATTGTCGAGAAATCCGAATATGCTTCGAACCATGATTGGGCTTGGATTGGTCCTTATTCTCGTCTTATCCTATGCAGTATATTCCAATACAATAGACTCAGAATATTATAGATATGATACTTCGAATGGGGGGGAAATACTAGTCTTGACTCAACCAGATGAAAACCTCTCAGCATGGCAGGTCACCACCAACGCGGCTCTGACGTGGGTCAATGTCACGGTTCTAGATGCGCCAATTGGTTCGCAACTCGTGATCTCATCATCGAGTTCCATTTGGTATCATTCACCACTGCTGGGATTGGATGGTGATTCGGCTTTCAATTGCAAAGAATACAGTGATGTAGCTGAATCTTGTATCCCAGCTTATACTCATTCAATTGACATTGTTTCCGCGGAAACGGTTCTTCGAGGAAGAGTGTCACTTGAATTACCGATAGAAGGCGTCGGGTTCCTTCAGGCCGACGATATTGTATCAGCCGAAGAACGGGCTGAGTATCTGATTTCCTCACAGACGAAATTGACTACCTGGGAGATTACCATCATCGATGATGATGAGGTGATTTCATCAGTTGGATTGGATCTTCAAATGACCGTTACTTCACACAATCTCATCGAGGTGACGGAATTCAGCTTGGACCCAGTCACGGAGGCGTTCTATGGGGTCGCGACATTGATTGGCTGTTTTTCTCTTCTCCTGGTTCTTCCCATGATAGCATACTTCGCCGGGGTCTACAAATCTCAACGAGACGAATCATTGAGATCTCAAACACCACCTCCTAGTGTGTGAACGAGATTCAATCATCTGCGTAGTCAATGACCGCGTCAATATTCCATTGACCTCGGAATTGACTTGGAAGAGGAATGACAAGACCTAAATCGATCATTTCCTGAATGGACATAGCAACTCTATGGGATGCTGGAATCATCCTCTCGTGGAAGGTCTGTTCCAATATTTCTGTGATCTCTGACTTGGTTCTAGAACCATCCATCAACTCCCAAAGCATCGAATTCAAGTCATCCAATGGCCGCTTTAATTGTGAAGGCGCCCTCATCACTTTTGCAAGAATGCCCTCTATACGCGAATAATTCTTCTCATGAATGATAATGACGCACCTACCTGTCACACCCTCCAAATTCGGATGAACTCCTCGGTCACCTATGTGGTGCCAGATGATTGGAACTCGTGTAGGATAAATTATTTCATTCAGAATACATCACCAAACCAAGAGCAGCAGGGCAATCATGGAGGCGATTCCCGCAGTGGCAAAAATTCTTGTCAGTGAAACTGATTGAATGATATAACTAGAATACCATGTAGCAACACCCCAGATTGAGGTTGAAAGCAGAAGCAATGCAGCACCATCTGATAGA